>Ga0101942_100095_pt1 | contig 57076 bp, 64 predicted proteins | sample DewCreD2012metaG_4_FD_75243 | JGI IMG/M metagenome (GOLD analysis project Ga0101942, IMG submission 75243) | Hot spring sediment bacterial and archeal communities from British Columbia, Canada, to study Microbial Dark Matter (Phase II) - Dewar... ...
ACTTTAACTTGTGTGCTTGTTTATACATATGCTTATGCTATTGGATATAGCTATTACAGGAGGGGTGAACTTGAGGCCTAATTTCTCACCCGGCGTATGAGTTGGTTTATAATGTGTAATTATGGGTGTTAAAGTTGGCATAAACGGCTTTGGTAGAATAGGTAGGTCCTTTTTTAGAGCTTGCTACGGCTATGAAGATATTGAAATAGTGGCAATCAACGACCTAACAGATACACACACCTTGGCCCATCTACTAAAGTATGACTCTGTACATGGAAGGTTTAAAGGGAAGGTAGAAGCAAAAGACTCAAGCCTTGTAGTGGATGGAAAAGAGGTAAGGGTATTTTCTGTAAAAGACCCTGCAGAAATACCATGGGGTGAGCTTGGCGTGGATGTGGTGATAGAATCCACGGGCGCCTTTACCAGCAGAGAAAAGGCTGAACTCCATCTTAGGGATACAGTCAAAAGGGTTATCATCTCTGCACCCGCAAAAAACCCCGATATAACCCTTGTGCTTGGTGTAAATGAGGACAGGTACGACCCAGAACAACACAGGATCATATCCAACGCATCTTGCACCACCAACTGTTTGGCTCCCACACTCAAGGTGCTTCATGAAAGGTTTGGTGTAAAGAGGGGTTATATGGTTACGGTGCATGCTTACACCAACGACCAAAGGGTCTTGGACCTTCCTCACAAGGACCTAAGGCGTGCAAGGGCCTCTGGAATAAACATAATACCAACCACCACCGGTGCAGCAAAGGCCATAGGCGAAGTAATTCCAGAACTTAAGGGTAAGCTTGACGGCACAGCCAGACGTGTGCCTGTGGCGGATGGGTCCTTGATAGACCTAACGGTGGTGGTGGAAAATCCTCCCTCTTCTGTAGAGGAGGTAAACAGGGCCTTTAAAGAGGCTTCAGAAAACTCTCTCAAAGGCATACTTGAATACACCGAGGACCCCATAGTCTCACAAGATATAGTAGGAAACCCTCACTCTGCCATCTTTGACGCTGGGCTAACTCAAGTGCTTGGAGATTTGGTGCATGTAGGCGCTTGGTATGATAATGAATGGGGTTATTCTTGCAGGCTTAGGGACCTTGTTCTTTTTGTTGCAGAAAAGGAACCCACACTGAAAGCCTAAGGTATAATTATATAAGTACGGGGTGTAGCTCAGGTGGCAGAGCGTTGGCTTTGGGAGCCAAAGGCCGCAGGTTCAAGTCCTGCCACCCCGAGGGTCCGTAGCTCAGCTGGACAGAGCAAGGGATTTCTAATCCCTAGGTCGGGGGTTCGAGTCCCTCCGGACCCGCTTTTCTTCATCCACGGATGGGGATTTAGTTCAAGAGTCCTAAAAAACATACCATCCATAGACTTACCCTTTCATGGAGGAAGTACCCTTGAATACAAGGACCTTTGGAGTCTTGCAAGGGATATAGCCTTAAGGGTGGAAAAGGGTTCCCTTCTGATAGGTTGGTCGCTGGGCGCAAGCTTGGCTCTTATGATGGCATATATGTTGCCAGATAGGTTTAGGGGGCTTTTGCTCATTGGGGCATGTGCATGCTTCTCTTGTGCTTGGCCAGAGAAGAACCTTAGAGGTTTTATGCTAAGGCTTGAAAGGGACAGAGAAAGCTTTCTAAAAGAGTTCAGGGCCTTAGCCTATCCCAAGCCTTTTGAGGATAGCCTTAACCTTGAGGGTGCAAGGGAGATGTTAAAGGATTATATGAAGTTGGACCTAAGGTCCATACTACCATACATAAAACAAAGGACCATAATCTTGCACGGTATAGAGGACCCTATAGTACCCTTTAGCTCATCCCTTGCCCTTTACAACATGATAAAAAGGTCTAAATTAATAACCTTCTTAGGAGGACATTTCCCAAAGGATGAAAGTCTTATCTTTAAAGTTCTCAAGAGCGTGCAATAGCTACGAAGATTGGGCTCTGCCCCAAAGGTACTCTGCAGAAAGGCTAAAAAGAATTGAAGATATAAAAGGGTCTGTGCTTGATGTGGGCTGTGGCACTGGTCTTATGAGTCAAGGATTGCAAGAGGTGATGGGTGTGGATATTGCCATGGGTATGGCAAGGGTATATAAGGAAAGGTTTGGGAAGGTGGTGCTTGGAGATGCCCATAATTTGCCCTTTAAAGATAAAAGCTTTGACTGTGTGGTTAGCAACTTCGCCCTTCATTGGACAGACTTAAATAAAAGCCTACCAGAGGCTTTGAGGGTTTGCAAAAGGCTTTTCTTGTGTGCTTTGCCAGTAGAAGGTAGCCTTCCACAAACTGGCTTCCCCTTCCCAAAGGTGGAGGAAATAAGGCATATTCTTGAAAGTACGGCGACAATAAAAAGTTTTTTTGTTGAGGACCTTCTTATTCCCTTTCAAGGCTGGGATTTGGTAAGGTTTTTCCACTATACGGGTTCTTCCTATAATCCTCTTTTCAAAGGTGGTATAATCTCAAAGAGGAGGCTTGAAAGTATGATAAAAACAATTGACAAGCCCCTTTTTAGGGTCCTATTCTTTTCCTGCGAGGTAAAAGGATGAAGAGGAGGTTAAAAATGCTGTCTTTTCTTATAGCCTTCTTCCTTGTCTCTTCTATTTTCTTTGGATGTAAGGCCCAGCAAAAGGAAGCCCAGCCCACAAGGGAAGAAAAGCCTGTAATAACATCCAATGTGCTTTCTCAGTTTGAACAGGAGCTCACCACCATAGTGGAAGCTGTGTCCCCTTCTGTGGTAACCATATTTGCAACACAGGAGATAACAGGTATAGAAGTACCTTTCCCCTTCCCCTTTCAGATACCGCCCCAAGAGAGAAGATCTCTTGGTTCTGGTGTAATAATAGACCATAAAAAGGGTAAGTTTTATATACTCACCAACAGCCATGTGGTGCAAAACGCAAGGGCTATAACGGTAAGGTTCGATAAACATACAGAAAAAAAGGCAAGGATAGTAGGCACAGACCCCAAAACGGATGTGGCTGTTATAGAGGTGGACGATAAGGATATACCTGACCCTCAAAATAGGATAGCCAAGCTTGGAGATTCTGACAAACTAAAGGTGGGTCAGTTGGTTATAGCAATAGGAAATCCTTATGGCTTGGAAAGAACTGTAACCGTTGGCGTAGTGTCTGCCCTGAGAAGGGCCATAGGTATTACCCAATATGAAAGCTTTATACAAACAGACGCAGCCATAAACCCGGGCAACTCTGGTGGCCCACTTGTTAATATAAAAGGCGAAGTAATAGGTATAAACACGGCCATTTTGGCAGAAGGCCAAGGCCTTGGTTTTGCCATACCCATAAACTTAGCCAAGTGGGTGGCGGACCAGCTTATAGAAAAGGGTAAGGTGGTAAGAGGGTGGCTTGGTGTGGTAATACAGGACATAACGCCAGAAATGGCAGAAAGCCTAGGTGTGAAAGAAGGTGTAATAATAGCACAGATTATGCCAGGAAGCCCTGCAGATAAGGGAGGTCTTAGGGTAGGGGATATAGTAGTGGAGATAGACGGTCAAAGGGTTGGTGAGGTTAGGGAACTACAATTTAAGATAATGAGGACGCCACCTGGTAAAGAAATTAATATGAAGGTCATCAGGGAGGGTAAGGAGATAGGCCTTAGAGTAAAAGTGGGTGAAATGCCAGAAGACAGGCAGGTAGGAGAACAAGAGCAAACACAAACAGACATAGGGCTTATGCTAAGAGAACTTACCCCAGAGGAAGAAAAAAGGTTTGGTGTTAAGGGTTTACTTGTGGTTGGTGTGGCGCCCAATAGCCTTGCCATGCAAAGCGGTATATTGCCAGGTGATATAATACTCCAAGTGGGCAACAGACCTATCTCCAGTGTAAAGGACTTTCAACAAAGCATAGAAGCCTTAAGGCAGGGGGCTAAAAGTAACGTCCTCCTACTCATAAGAAGGAGAGGAAATAACCTCTTTTTAGTACTGAGGCTGAGGTAAGAAAGATGATACCAGATACAGAACAAGAGATCATAAACCAATATCTTAAAAAGGTTTCCAAAATACCCCTTCTCACTCCAGAGGAGGAGAAGGAAGTAGCCAGAAGGGCAAAAGAAGGCGATCCACAGGCCTTTAGAAGACTTGTGGAGGCGAACCTTAGATTTGTTATAAGCATAGCAAAGCAGTACCTTGGCTACGGCCTTCCCCTTTCCGAGTTGATCGCTGCTGGCAACCATGGACTAATAGAGGCGGCCAAGAGGTTTGATCCAGATAGAGGTGTAAAGTTTATATCTTATGCCGTTTGGTGGATAAGGCAGGCAATTATGCAGGCACTTTCCCAACAAACAGGAGCGGTGAGAATACCAATAAAACAGTCCCATCTTATAAACCGCATTAGCAGTATATACAGCAGACTATACAGAGAATTTGAAAGGGAACCAACTTCTGAAGAAATAGCTTACGAGTACACAAAGGAAATACTACAAAAGGAACTTGAAAAGGAACTTGGAAGGGAACCCACTGAGGAAGAAATAGAAAAAAGGATAAAAAAGGAAGGCTATAAAATAAGCCCGGAGGAAGTGGAGAAATGTTTACAGCTTTGTAGGGTTCCACTTTCCCTTGATGTGCCAGTAGGTGAAAACGAGGATACTTCCTTTGTGGATTTTTTGAGCCAACACGGTACTGCAGACGTGGAAGAAAGGATAATAAACGAAGTTTTGGAAAAGGAAATAGAGGACCTGTTGGATAGACTTCCTGAAAAGGAAAGAAGGGTTATAGAGCTTAGGTTTGGTCTAAGGGGTGAGGAGCCAAGGACACTTAGAGAGATAGGTGAAATTTTGCAGATATCAAGGGAAAGAGTACGACAGCTTGAGACAAGGGCGCTTAGAAAGCTAAGAAATATGGCTATGAAAAGGCATCTCAAAGACTTTCTAAGCTAATGCTTTCTGGGGTACTCCTTGTAGATAAGCCAAAGGGCATGACCTCTATGGAAGTGGTGGAGGGTATTAAAAAAAGGTTTAAAGTAAAAGCGGGGCATAGCGGTACCCTTGATCCAATAGCCACTGGGCTTTTGCTTGTTCTCATAAACGAGGCCACAAAGTTTTCCCAGTTTTTCACAAACTTGGATAAGGCATATATCACTGTAGCAAAGCTTGGTGAGATAACAGATAGCTACGATGCAGAGGGAGAGGTGTTGGAAATAATGCCTGTAAATGTTTCTTGTGAAGATGTAAAAAATGCTTTAAAAAATCTTACAGGCCCCATACTACAAACACCACCGCCCTTTTCTGCAAAACGTGTAAAGGGAAAAAGGGCCTATGAATTGGCAAGGAAGGGCCTAAAGGTGGATATAAAACCGGTAGAGGTACGTGTTTATAAAGCAGAATTAAGAGAATGCAACCTCCCACATGTTAGTATATACTTTGAGGTCTCTTCCGGCACTTATATAAGGAGCTTGGTTCATCAGCTTGGTCTTGACCTCTCTTGCGGTGCCCATGTGGTAGAACTAAGAAGGTTAAGGATTGGAAATTTTGGCGCTGAAAAAGCTATAAGCTACCATAGGCTTATGTCTCTTGAGGACCTCGCTGGGCTTTTGATACCTATAGGGGATGCCCTTGATTTTCTGCCAAGGATAAGCCTAAGCAGAGAACTTTCAAGAAGGATAAGGCACGGCATGCCTATAAGGCTTGAAAGACCTTATGAGAGAACCTTTCTCAGACTGTATGAGATGGATAACTTTCTGGGTGTGGGCCTTATAGAGGATAATATGCTAAAGCCTTACAGGCTTATGCGAGAGCCTTGAGCTTTTCTTCTATATCGTGTTCTATAAGGGCCTGTATAATCTCATCCAGCTTTCCTTCTAATACATCTTGGAGTCTATAAAGGGTGAGGTTTATCCTATGGTCTGTAACCCTATTTTGAGGAAAGTTGTAGGTTCTTATCTTTTCGCTCCTCTCTCCAGTACCAACCTGCTGTTTTCTTTCCCTTGCCAATTCTTCTTCCTTTTGTCTTTCAAAAAAGTCCTTTAGCCTTGCATATAGTATTTTTAGGGCCTTCTGCCTGTTTTGGAATTGGGACCTTTCATCTTGACAGGAGACGGTTATACCAGTTGGAAGGTGTGTTACCCTTACTGCAGTTTCTGTGGTGTTTACATACTGGCCTCCCGCACCGCTTGCCCTAAAGGTCTCTATCTTAAGGTCCTTTGGATCTATCTGTATTTCCGTTTCATCCGTTTCTGGAAGGACTGCCACAGTGGCCGTTGAGGTATGTATCCTACCGCCCGCCTCCGTTGCTGGCACCCTTTGAACCCTATGAACGCCGCTTTCAAACTTAAGTCTTGAGTATGCTCCTTCACCTTCAATAAGTGCTATAACCTCTTTATAACCACCAAGGCCCGTTTTGTTGGCTGAGAGTATGCTAAACTTCCATCCTTTTTCTTCCGCATACTTTTGGTACATATGCAATAAGTCCGCCACAAAAAGGGCTGCCTCTTCACCACCCACCCCAGCCCTTATCTCCAGTATAACGTTTTTGCTATCCTTTGGGTCCTTGGGTAGCAAAAGAATTCTTATCTCCTTTTCTACCTTTTCCAGCTCTTTTGTAAGCCTTTCTACCTCTTCCTTTGCCAGTTCTTTTAGCTCCTCATTCTTTAAAAGTTCCCTGGCTTGGTTTAGGTCGGAAAGGATCTTTTTGTAGTTTTTGTATGCATTGTAAAGCTCTTCAAGCTCTTTTAGCTCCTTTCCAAGCTTTGTAAGCTTTTCTCTGTCAGAAACCACCTCTGGACTACTAAGTTGGTATTGGAGCTCCAAATACCTCTGTTCGGCTAACTTTAACTTCTCTTCAAGTTCCTGGCTAAGCATTACTTCTTGCTGGTTAGCTCAAGGAAGGCAGGCTTTACCCTTAGCTTTCCTGTATAAAAAGGATGGCAAGCATTACATGTTTCAAGGTATACGGTGCCACCCTTTGTGGAAAGCAAGGTAAACTGGTTTCCACAACCACATATAAAAAGCGTAGGTTTAAGCTCTGGGTGTATACCCTTCTTCATCCTTTCACCTCCTTAAACCTGTCTATTATAACAGATTTTAAGGCCTCCAAGGCAGTTTGCAAGTCCTCAAGGGTGTTTACTCCTCCCTGTACAAGGTCATCCCTTCCGCCTCCTCCACCGCCAAGATGTTGTGAGACAATTTTCATAAGGTCCTTTGCAGAAATTTGGCCTGTTAAGGCCCTTGAAAGGGCTATAAGGGAGGATACCTTGTCCCCTCTCTTGCTAAGAAGGAATACTATGGCTTTGTTGCTTTTATTCCTTATATTATCGGCTAGGGCAAGCATATCCTTTGGGTCCACATCCTCCAAAAGGCCAAAGTAAAAGTCAATTTGTCCTAAGCTTTCCTTCTTTATGTCGGAAAGGGCTGTGCCACCCGCCCAAAGCTTTTCCTTTAGCCTTGCTATCTCCTTTTCTTTTTCCTTTATCTCTTCCATGAGCTTTTGTATTGCCTTTGGTATATCTTCTGTAGAGACCCCAAGGAGGCGTGCAGTATCAATAAGAAGCCTTTTTTCATTGAAGGCATCCTCCACTGCCCACCTGCCCGTTTTGGCCACTACACGCCTTATGCCAGCACCCACGGAAGACTCAGAAACTATTCTAAAATAGCCTATGTCTCCAGTCCTTTTAACATGCGTTCCGCCACATAACTCTTTTGAAAAGTCCCCCACGCTCAAAACCCTCACCCTATCTCCGTACTTTTCCTCAAAGATGGCTATGGCTCCGCTTTTTATGGCCGATTGATAGTCCATCTCCTCCACCATCACAGGCTGGTTTTTCATGATTTGATAGTTTACAAGCTCTTCTATCTTCTTTATCTCCTCTTCCGTAAGGGGTTGAAAGTGGGTAAAGTCAAAACGTAAATATTGGTCTGCCACCAAAGAGCCAGCTTGGCGTACATGCTCTCCCAACACCTCCCTTAGGGCTGCGTGTAAAAGGTGGGTGGCTGTGTGGTTTCGCTTTATATCTTCCCTTCTTTCTTCCTCTATGTGGGCAAATACCTGTTCTCCTACCTTTAAAACGCCTTTGGCCATGTATCCCTTATGGGCTATTACGCCCTCCAGTGGAGATTGAGTATCCTCAACAAAAAAGATGCCTTCTGGGCCTTCAATGGTCCCTATATCGCCTATCTGGCCACCCCTCTCTGCATAAAAGGGTGTTTCTTTTAGGAACACTTCTGCCCTTTCTCCCTCTTTTAGTTCAGAGGCAAGCCCCCCATCCTTTATTATGGCCAACACTTGGGTGTTTGCGGATGTTTCTTCATAGCCTACAAATTGGGAAGTCATGCCAAGCTCTTTTAGATGGTGATAAATGGGATGCGTTTCTTCCGCTTCTATCTTGAAGTGCTTTCTTGCCCTTTCCCTTTGCTCTTCCATCTCTTTATGGAAGCCTTCCATATCAAGGCTTATACCTCTTTCTCTTGCCATCTCTTCAAGGAGGTCTATGGGAAAGCCATAGGTGTCGTATAGGGTGAATATCTGGTCTCCTGGAATAACCCTTTCTGCCTTTTGTAGTATCTCTTCTGCGTAGGGCATACCCCTTTTCAATGTGTTTATAAACCTCTCCTCCTCTCCTTTTATAACAGACTTTATAAAGGACCTTGCCTGCAAAAGCTCTGGATAAGGTTCTTTCATTATCTCTACAACCAGGTCCACACCCTTGTGTAAAAAGGGTTCTTCAATGCCAAGCTTGTAGCCAAACCTCATAGCCCTTCTGAGTATTCTCCTTAACACATACCCCCTTCCCGCATTGGAAGGTAGGACCCCATCACCCACGGCAAAGGTGAGGGCCCTGAGGTGGTCCGCTATGACCCTTAGGGCGCTGTCTGTTTCAAAGCCTTCACCGTAGGATTTCTTTGATAGCTCTTCTCCAAAGGTTATAAGAGGCCTTATGAGGTCTATTTCAAAATTGGTCCTTGTGCCTTGGAGAACACTTGCCACCCTTTCTAAGCCCATGCCCGTGTCTATGTTGGGCTTTGGAAGGGGTGTGAGATTTCCCTTTTCGTCCCTATTGTATTGCATAAAGACCAGGTTCCATATCTCAAGATACCTTTCGGGCTCATACTCTGGGCCCCTATCCACGTATATTTCAGAAGAAGGCCCGCAAGGGCCCGTATCTCCCATCTGCCAAAAGTTGTCCTCTTCTCCCATCCTCCATATACGTTCTTCTGGCAGGCCTATATGGTCTCTCCACAAAAGGAAGGCCTCTTCATCCTCCTTAAAAACGCTCACATACAGCCTTTCCTTAGGTATTTTTAGATGTTCTGTTACAAACTCCCAAGCATACTCGATGGCTTCCTTTTTAAAGTAATCCCCAAAGGAGAAGTTGCCAAGCATCTCAAAAAAGGTGTGATGCCTTGAGGTAAAGCCTACGCTTTCAAGGTCGTTATGCTTTCCAGAAACCCTCAAACATTTTTGGCAAGATACTGCCCTTGTATATGGCCTTTTTTCAATGCCAAGGAAAACTTCTTTAAAAGGTACCATACCAGCGTTTACAAAAAGCAGGGTAGGGTCCTTTTCAGGCACAAGGCTGGCAGACTTTACCCTTGTATGCCCTTTCTTTTCAAAAAAGCTCAAAAAAAGCTCACGAATCTCATGTCCAGTCATGGAAATAGAATTATATACAAATTGGGCAATTTTATTGCAACGGAGAACTTGGCTTTATTGTAGAGGTTGATGGATTAGACAAAATCACCAAAGACCCATATAGACCTTCCTAACCACATCCTTGGAAAGTAGTTCTTCCACATCTCCCTCCGCCACGAGGCTTCCAAGGTCCAGCACATAACCCCTCTTACATAAAAGCTTTGCGAGGTATATCTCCTGCTCTACAACCAGCAGAGACACCCCCTCCTTTGTGCTTATCTCCCTGAGGGTTTCTCCAAGCCTATCCACCACCTTTGGAGAAAGGCCCAAGGAAAGCTCATCTATCATAAGAAGCACGGGCTTTGACATGAGGGCTCTGCCTATGGAAAGCATCCTCTGAAAGCCTCCAGAGAGATCGCCAGCCAGTTTCCTTCTCACCTGTGCCAGCTCTGGAAAGAAGTGATAGATCTTTTCCAGCCTATCTTTAAAATCCCTTCTCTTTGTATATGCGCCAAGCGTAAGGTTTTCTTCAACGGTCATATCCAGGAAGAGGTTTTTTGTATCGCTTGCCAAAGCTATGCCAAGCTTTAACCTATCATAAGGGCTAACCTCAGATATGTTCCTGTCCTTAAACCTTATACTGCCCTTCCATGGCTTGAGAAGTCCCGCTATGGTCCTCAGGAGAGTGCTTTTCCCAGAGCCGTTAGACCCAAATACCACCACCGACTCTCCTTCATAAAGCACCATGTTTATCTCCTTTAGAACCACCATGTCACCGTAGCCTACGCTTAGGTCCTCAACCTTCAAAAGTAATGTGCCTTTCTCCAAGGTAAGCCCTCCTTACCTCTTGATCCTGCGCCATACCCTCCAAGCTTCCATCATACACTATCCTTCCCCCATGAAGAACCACAACCCTATCCACAAGACCAAAAAGAGCCTTAAGCACATGCTCCACCATAAGTATGCTAATGCCCTCCTCCTTTAGTTCTTTTAAAAGGCTTTGAATCTCTTTTATGGATGCTGGGTTTAGGCCTGCAAAAACCTCATCAAGCAAAAGTAAGCTTGGCTTAAGCGCCAAAGCCCTTGCCAGCTCAAGCCTCTTCCTTTGGGCTAAGGAAAGTTCACCGCCCTTTTTACTTCTTAGCTCATATAACCCTACCCTTTTGAGAAGTTCCTCCACCTCAGCACCCTTTTCTGCATGATGGCATGCTATCTGTATATTCTCCCAAAGGGTAAGGTTCCAAAAGGGTCTTGGAATTTGAAAGGTCCTTCCTATACCAAGCCTTGCCCTTCTGTAGGGTGGTAAACCACTTATATCAATACCTTTAAAGCGCAATGCGCCAGAGTCCTGTCTTGTTATACCAGATATGATGTTTAAAAGGGTGGTCTTGCCAGAGCCGTTTGGCCCCAATAGTCCAACCACTTCTCTCCTCTTTACACTAAGGTTTACACAATCCAAAACCAGGTTCCCACCGTAAGATTTTTTAACATCTACCACCTCTAAGACCTTTTCCATACAACCCCCCTTGGAAAGAAGAGTATAAGTAAAACTATGGCAATGCCAAGAAGAAGGCCATGAAGCATAAGAAACTTGCTCCAAAGCAATTCAAAAAGCATCTCAAAGAAAAAGGACCAAAGGAGGGGACCATAGGTAGGAAGGGATAGGGATAGGGTGAGTATGAAGAATGTCTTTACCGACAGCATGGGATTAAAGAGGGTTGAGGCATCCACATAGGCATTCCAAAAGGAAAAAACACCTCCAGTCAAACCAAGGAAGAAAGCCATAACCATAAAGGCAATAGACCTATATAACACGGCGTTTATACCCACGCTTAGGGCTGTGGTCTCATCCTCCCTTATAGCTTTCATGGTAAGCCCAAGCCTTGACCTATCAAGGAAAAGGGTAAGCATCAAGAGAGTTAAAAGTAAGGTAAGGAAGGAATAAAAGGCGATGAGGTTAGAATATTCAGGAAGGTTGAAGGCTATTCCCTTTGTGCCTCCTGTTATTTCAAGGTTTTGGGCAAGCTCCATCAAACACAGTTGAAAGGCTAAGGTAGCTATAGCAAAGTAGTGGCTTTTTAACCTCATAAGGATGGGAGAGATAAGGAGGGAGAGAATAAGAGAAGATACACCTCCAAGCAAAAGGGATAAAAGAAGGGGAGTTGAATGATTGTAAAGGATAGAAAAGGTGTAGGCTCCAAAACCAAAGAAGGCTACGCCTCCAAAGGCTGGATAGCCAAGGAAATGGAAGAGAAGGTTATGGGAGTATGAAAGACAGGATAAAAAGATGAAGGCTGTCAAAAGGCGAAGCCAATAGGGGTTTATCTGAAGGGGTAAAACAAAGAGAAGAAGGATTAAGAAAAGGAGTATTAAATCAGCCTTTCTCATGGTACCTTATGCCAAAAAGTCCCCTTGGCCTTATGGTAAGGAAGGCAATCAAAAGCATGAGAGAAACCACATCCTTCCAGTCCTCTCCTAAGTAAAAGCCAGAGAAGACTTCAAAAAGGGATAAAATAAAGCTACCAAAGGCAAGCCCGCTTACACTCCCAAGCCCTGCAATAACGCATATTAAAAAAGCCCTTATGGTAAGCCAGCCGGACTCAAAGGGTGTAAAGCCTTGAAGCATGGCATAAAAGCCACCAGAAAACAGGGCAAGCCCTATGGCAATGCCCGTGCTTATCATAAAAACCCTCTTGGGCTTTATTCCACAAAGCTGAGCGCCCACTGGGTCCAAAGAGACAGCCCTTATAGCCCTGCCGGTCCATGAGTACCTTAGGAAGGTATAAAGGGCAAAAAGGGAGATTAAAGAAAAGAAAAAGACCAGAAGCCTATTAAGTGGAAGGATAAGGTCTGCGATAAAAAGGGAGAAGTTCTCAAAGGGTAGGCTTATAGACCTTATGTCCGCTTTGAATATAAGGTTTAAAAGGTTGGTAATGACCACATCAAAGCCAAAGGTAAGCACAAGTATGGTAAAGGGTTCATAACCCATAAGCCGGTTTACAAAGAGGGCTTGAAAGAAAAGCCCAAGGAGAAAGCCAAGGATAAATATGAGAGGAAGGAAAAGCAAAACATCAAAGCCTGCCATGTATATCATGTATGAAAGATAGGCTCCAAGGATTATAAAGGACCCATAGGCCAAGTTTATTATGCCAGTTACACCCCACATTAAGGAAAAGCCCACAGAGAGGACGGTATAAAAGCCAGAAAGCAAAAGGGCATCCAATAGTAGCTGAAAAACTATTTCCATAAGGGCTTTGGATATATAGGTTCAGCCTCTTTCATAGGATATACGGTTATCTGACGCCCATTTTGTATTTGGATAATGGCCATGGGCTTTGTGTTTATCTTACCGGTAGAGTCAAAGCCCACAGGGCCAAAGAGGGTTTCTACCTTGTTTTTTGTAAGAGCTTCCCTTACCTTGGGAACTTCAAGGCTTTTTGCCTTCTCTATGGCTTTTTGGAAGACTATGCCAGCGGCCACAGCTCCTGCCACATGATACTCTGGGTCCTCCTTAAACCTTTCCCTATAGAGCTTTACAAAGTTTTGCGTATTTCCAAAGACTGGGTCCTTGTAGTTTAAAGCAGGACTCCACTGCACTGGGCCAAATATTCCTTCCGCATCCTCTCCAAGAGACTTTACAAAAGCTGGCAGGGCAGGTCCAACGGTCAAACCAAGGAACTTTGGATTTACCCTAAACTGTTTTAGCTGCTTTACCAATAGAACAGAATCTGCAAAGTGGCCAGATCCTATTATTATGTCTGGTCTTTGAAGTCTTACCTTTTGAATAAGGCTGGAAAGGTCTTGTGCCTCCTTTGGATAGCCTTCAAAAAGGACCACTTTAAGGCCTTTTTTCTGGGCGTGTTCATAAGCCCCCTGGGCTGCATCTTGGGCGAATATGTCCTTTTCATAAACTATGGCTATAGTCTTAAGATTTCTGTCTAAAGTAGTAGCAAGCTCCACAAGGTCCCTTCCATAGTTGGGTGCTATGGTGTAAAGCCCAAATATATTTTTGTATCCCTTTTCGTATATGTCGCTGGAGGCTCCACCAGCTTGAACCATAAGGGCTCCATACTTTTCCACTATGGGAGCTGCTGCAAAAACCTGAGCACTTCCATAGGGTCCAAGGATAAACCTTATACCATCTTGGACTATAAGCCTTTCCACAAGCCTGGCTGTGGTAGTAGGGTCGCTCTGGTCATCGTAATAAACTATATCAACCTTATAATGCCTATCACCTACCTTTATGCCACCCTGCTCGTTCACCTTTTCCTTCCAAAGCTCATAACCACTCTTTAAAAGCTGTCCCTCCTTGGCAAGCTTTCCCGTCAGAGAAACCGCTGCACCAAATTTTATAACCTCCTGCGCTCCCACAAGCCCTAAAAGCGTCAATAAAAGAAAGATTATGTACCTCATAGTTATTAATTTTATACATCTGACAGAAAATTTACCCTTTGTATGCATAATTTGCGAATGGGCCCTTACAAGTAAATAAACAAATAATTGATTGTCTCATTTATTTTCAGCAAATATGCTAGCATAGGCATGCTCTTTAATTGAGCGTTATAATATTAATTAGTTATACATATCACCTTCATAAGTGCAAACAGGATGAGGTTTAGAGAGCCTATCAAGGGTTTGGAGTTGGAATTTGCCATACTGTCCGCAGATAGGATAGTTATACCCTCCATACAGCGTGAGCTATCTGATATGCATATAAAAAGGCTTATGGAGTCTATGGAGAAGATAGGCTTTGTGGAACCTTTAACAGTAGTTCCAACAGAAGATGGATACTATGAGGTTATAAACGGACAGCACAGGTTTGAAGCTGGGAGAAGGCTTGGCATGTCAGAATTTCCGGTCATCATCCTGCCAGCCTCTGCCAAAGACTATATAATAGCCCTCAACGTAGAAAAGGTGCCATCACTAAAGGACAAGGCTCATCAAGCCTATGAGATATTTATGTCTTATCTCCAAAAGGAACCATCTTTGATGGAGTACAAGCTTGAGAAGTTTGTGGAAGAAGCCTATCTTATAACACTCGGCTTTGTTGTAGACAAAATAGGAGATAAGAAGTTCCCAGGCTATGCTTTTGAAAAGGTCCTCAAGAAGGTAGACTTTTTCCTTGATTTTCCCTTGGAGTCTGCAAAGGAAGAGAGGGAAAAGAGGGCAGAGGTTTTAATGTCTGCAAAAGATGTGCTAAACAGAAGATATGAAGAATTGGGGCTAAAAAACGCCCTTCAGAAGGAAGCCATAGTTTCAAAGGCCTTCCAGATGGAGTATGGAAAGTATGTAAGAAACATAAGCGATGATTTTTATACTGTCTTTGAAAGGCTCATGTCTGCCATGGAAAAGGTCACCTTTGAGGAAGGAGAATTGGAAGAGTTTTAGAATCTAAGGGGTATATATTTCCTTACCCTTCGCACCTGCTCCTTTTCCACACTTACTTGAAGTATGCTGTCTCCTTTTTCAGAAAAGGCAAGCACCTCTCCCCAAGGGCTATATATGGCAGAATGCCCGGCATACTCCTCCTCTCCCACCCTTCCCCAAGCGTTGGAAAGCATCAAAAAGGATTGATTTTCTATGGCCCTCGCACGGGATAAGGCTTTAAGGTGTTCCTTTCTTTTCTCACCCCACATGGAAGGCACTATTAAAATATCTGCATCTCTTAAGCTTTGCGAAAGTTCAGGAAACCTTAACTCAAAGCATATGAGAATGCCCAGTTTTGCCTTATAGCTTTCAAAGACTGTGTTTTCTATGCCTGGAGTAAAGTGTTTTGGCTCTTCATACAAAGGAAATAGCTTTATCTTGTGCCTTATACCTATTATTTTACCCTTTTCCACCAAAATGGCCGAGTTGTAGATCTTTCCTTCTAGCTTTAAAGGGTATGTGCCTACAAGGGTAAGATCCCTCTCAAAAGAGACCCTTTTTATCTCTTCCAACACATCCTCTGTCTTTTCCGCATGCTCGGCTAAGTTCTCATAATCAAAGCCACACTTCCACATCTCTGGCAAGGCCACTATGGAGCCTTCCTTTATGTATTTGAGCAGATCCAACACCTTGGAAAGATTTTCCTCCACCTTTCCAAAGGCTGGCCTGTATTGGACTACCGCAAGGTTTAACATGCTATTGGAATATAATTATAGGATAGGCGAGGTGCCGGAGTGGACGAACGGGGCGGTCTCGAAAATCGCTGTGGGTTCAAAGCCCACCGGGGGTTCGAATCCCTCCCTCGCCGTAGGAGAAGATTATGAGCTACCTTGTAAGAGAATTAAAGCCAACCTTTGAAAGGCTGATAGAGCCATTGGTAGATTTACTTAATAAACTTGGCACCACTCCAAATCTTATAACCATACTTGGTCTTTTGCTTGTAGCCATAGGCTCTCTTTTCCTCTACCTTGGCCAAAACTTCATAAGCTTTATCTTTTTACTTTTGGGTGCTTTGTGCGATGCCATAGACGGTAGCCTTGCAAGGCGTCTTGGTAAAAATTCGCCCTTTGGTGCCTTCTTTGACTCTCTTATGGACAGAGTTTCCGATGCCCTTCCCTTTATAGCCATATCCCTATCTTCGGAAGATAAAGTGCTTTCCCTTTTTTCCATGCTTGCTATGGTTTTTTCTTACACTGTTAGTTATGCAAGAGCAAGAGCTGAGGGGCTTGGCTATGAGCTAAAGGTTGGTGCTTTTGAAAGACCAGAAAGGTGGATAGTCCTTCTTTTGGGCATTGCCCTTGACATGGTTTTACTTGCGGTATTAATCATAGCCATAGGTTCTCTTTTCACCACCCTTCAAAGAGCCTATATTTTTATGAAAATTCAAAGGAGGTAGGACATGCTTCCAAAGGATCTTGTGGAGCTAATGCGTAATCTCGGGGTTTTCCCCGTGGTGCTTTGCACGGTAGATAAAGATGGAAACCCTCATTTGACCTTTATAACCTGGGTATATCCTGTAGATGATAAAACCATAAGGATAGCCCTTAGTTCCAACGCCAAAAGTGCCAAAAATATGCTTCAAACGAGCACTGTTAGCCTTATGCTTATAGCCCAAGATAAGGCATTAGCATGTTATGGAAAGGCAAGCATGATAAAAGATAGGATAGATGAGGTAAAATTCCCCGTTTCTGTCTTTGAGGTGGAGATATACAACATAGAAAACAACCTTTTCCCTGGTGGTACCATAACTGGCACCATACCCTTTATGCATACGGGGGACCTTCAAAAAGCTGGTGAGCTGGACCAGCTGGTGCTGGATGCACTAAGAAGCTTATGAAGAGCATAGTAAGAGTTGAGAACTTACGCCTTAACATAAACGGAAGGGAGATTTTAAAAGACATAAGCTTTGAGGTTTATGAAGGTGAGATATTTACCATACTGGGTGGTAGCGGAAGCGGGAAGACTACAATTACCAAGTGTTTGGTGGGTCTATACAGGCCCACCTCTGGCAAGGTGGAAGTTTTTGGAAAGGAAGTACCCAAACTAAGCCAGCTTGAGCTTGATAGAATAAGGAAGGATATAGGCTACGTTTTTCAGGGTGCTGCTCTTTTTGACAGCTTAAAGGTTTGGGAGAACGTGGTATTTTATTACTTGGAGCATGAAAAGGTAGAAGATGAAAGGCTTAGGGAGATGGCTCAAAAGTACCTAAGCATGGTGGGCCTCTCGAAAGAGCACCTTAATATGTACCCCTCCGAGCTTTCAGGTGGTATGAAAAAGAGAGTAGGTATAGCAAGAGCTATAGCGACGGAGCCAAAGCTTATAATCTATGATGAACCCACTTCAGGCCTTGATCCCATAACCAGCAGGCTCATAGATGAGCTCATTGTAAGCCTCAGAGATAAAACAAACTCCACAGCCATAGTGGTGTCTCATGATCTTGTGTCCGCCTTTTCCATATCAGACCGTATACTCATACTAAAGGAGGGTGAGCTGGTTCAAATAGGAACAAGAGAAGAAATATTAAACTCCAGTATTCCCTTTGTAAGAGAGTTTATAAAAAAGGGGCTAGGGGACCTTCAGGTAGCCAAAAGTGGATAGCCAAACTGCCTTCTCATCACAGGATAGCTGTTTACTACACCCTTGGAGAAAAGGAATTGGAATAGGTGGTTGCTACCTATGTAGAAGGAAACGGCAGAGGCAGTAAGATAAAGCTCCCACATCCTAAAGAATTCCTCACCATATCTTTTTATGACCCAGTCCTTTACTTTATAAAACCTCTTCTTCCACTCTTTGAGTGTAAAGTAGTAGTGAAGCCTCCAATCGTCTATGTCTATGAGGTTAAAATCAAGATCCTTAGAGGCTTTTATTACCTCCTCTATGGAGGGTAGATAACCACCTGGAAATATGTACTTCCTTATCCACCTGCTTTGGCTTGATGGGTGAACCTTCCCTATGGTATGCAGTAAAAAGAGCCCACCCTCTTCCATGATCTGGTTTACAACTTCAAAAAACTTTCTGTGTCTTCCTTTTCCTACATGCTCAAACATGCCAACGGAGACCACTTTGTTGAATTTCTCCCCAAGCTTGGGAAGGTCCTCGTAGTGCATAAGGTATACCTCTACCCTCCCCTTCAAACCAAGCTCTTCTATCTTATCCTTTACAAACTCGTACTGGTTTTTAGAAAGGGTTATGCCAACAGACCTTATGTTATAAAGGGATGCGCTCTCAAGTATTATTGAACCCCACCCACAGCCAATATCCAACAGCCTATCACCTTCTTTTAACTGCAATTTTTCGTAGATTATCCTTCTCTTCTCACTTTGGGCCTCCTCAAGGGACACGCTTGGCTCTGAAAAGAAGGCACAGTAGTAAGTCATGGAGCTATCCAGCCAAAGTCTATAAAAATCGTTTCCAAGGTCATAATGCCTTCTTACTTCCTTCCCTTCCAAGCCTTTTATGAGCCTTAGACCTTTTAGCAAAAACCTAAAAAGGTATGAAAAGGTATCCTTTAGACTTTTCCTTTCATTGGAAGCTAAATACTCCATACAGGCCATTAAAACCCTCTCCAGATCGCCTTCTACAATCACATCACCTCGCATGTAGGCTTCACAAAAACCCATTTCTGCATCCCTGAGTATATCCTTTAGAGCTTCACCCTTTGTAATCCTTATTCTGTTCTCTCCCTGTCCATAGCATACACCATTGGGAAGCTCCACTATAAGACCATTCTCTATCTTTTGGTTTAATTTATCTACAATTTCTTTCATCATTGACAACCCTCCTCAGTGATTAAATATAAAACAAAAAAGGAGGGTCTAGTATAAAATAAAAAAAAGAAACTGTTCATTCGCCTGAATCGTTGTAAGACCAAGCCCTCTGTTTCCAGGCTCAAGCACAAGGTCGTTCATATCGGAAGGTTTATGGGGTGTGAAGATGTAAGTGTAAGCCCAGTAGCCACCAGTGCCAAGAAGACTATGAACTGTTTTAGAACCGTTGCCGTTGTTTTTACCTGAGGAGTGAATACCAAGTAGGTTTACATTGGCTGGACCAAGCTTTCCAGAACCCTTAAACCTTGCAAGCCATACACTCTGCTTGTATTTCCAATCTTACCGCTGTTTGCAAGCACAACTCCATGAAGATTAAAGAGGTGAATCCAGAGAGAAGCTCTAACAACTTTTTAGGACATGCAGATGTCTATCAGTAGTACAAGGTGACCTTCCTGCTCTCCAAAGGTGGCTTCTTCCTAAACTGTGAGGACCACTTTAAAGGAGACCTCTACAAGTTCTCACTGAACAAGGAGAACATAGTAAGGTTCTACTTTGAGGGCTTGGCCACAAGGCATAATCCCATCACCGGTAAGTTTATGCCCTGTTATCCAAGATATGTGTCCTTGAGAGAGGCAGGTCAGTATCAAGGCTTTGACCCAGACAAGATAGAGCAGGAGTATCCCTTCAAGTTCATCACCTACAAGCCCACCTTACACACAAGGTCTTGGCCAGATTATAAAGAAACTAAGCCCTTTGTAACGCTTACTATTGGAGATTGAGTACCATATTGACATGAAAGGAGGGTATGCTAAATTATGAATTCATATTCAATCAAGGAGGTACGAAAATGGACGAGCTTGAGGCGGTGTCAAAGATCAGGATTTTTCTAAGGCAGGAAGGTTTTATAGTGCCTAGAAAGCCTGTGCAGGAGTTTTATTCAAGCATAGTAAAGCTTTCAGGCTTTGGTATAGGTGGCATACTCAACATGTCTGGCAAAAAGGCTGGGAAGATAGCGGGGCAAATATTAAAGGAACTTATAGGGAATCATGCGCCCTCCACGGAGGAAATAGAGCTCTACCTTAGGACCTTCCTTGAAGAGGCTGGTATAGGAGTTGTGGACCATTGGAAGAATGAGGAGAACAAGATAAAGATATACATTAGAAGCTCTGTCTTTGCAGAGGGGCAAGAAGGCAAAAAGCCTGTCTGTATACCCTTACAGGGTGCTCTTTCCGGCATCTTTGAAGAGCTAACAGACCTCAAATGGGAATGTAAAGAGGTGGAGTGTGTAGCACAAGGCAAAGAGTTTTGTCTTTTTGAACTGGAGGTGAAAGGATGATAAAGATCTATGATACGGTTGTTGTAGGAAGCGGTCCGGGGGGTTTTACTTCAGCCCTCATACTTGCAAAGGGTGGACTAAAGGTAGCCCTTTTGGAGGCTGAGGAGCTTGGTGGTACATGTCTAAACAGGGGATGTATACCAAAGGAAGGGCTTTACCGTATAGCTAAGGAGGCCTACTCTTTAAGGAAGAAGGGCTTTGAGGTAAAGCTGGACTTTGAGAGGGCTTTAAAGTATGTAAGAACAAGGATAAACCAGATAAAGGCTAATGCGGAATTTTTGCTAAAAAGGGAAGGTATAGACCTTATAAAGGGTATTGGTGTGCTTGTGGATGAGAATACGGTAAAGGTAGGTAAAAACCTTTATCTTAGGGGTGAGCATGTTGTGCTTGCTTGCGGCTCCAAGCCTAAGGAAAGACACACAAGCCCGGAGGATGTGCTAACGGGAAAGGTGCTTCCAAGAGGCAAGGTCCTTATAGAAGGCTCTGGTGCCAGCGCCTGCGAGCTCTCTTTCATACTTTCAACCTTCGGCTACCATGTTTATCTAAGGGTTGAGGGAAGGCTTTTAAAGGATTATCCTGTGGATGAGGATATGGTGGAAAAGCTGGAGGAAGAGCTGGAGCTCTGCGGTGTAAAGTTTGTGGACAGTGTAATAGATGCGGACCTTCATGTAAAGGCTACTGGTAGAGTTCCAAACTTTTGCAAAGAGAGCTTCCCCTTCCTTGAGTTTGACCAAGAGGGTTATGTTAAGGTTGATGAGTGTATGAGAACTAATATAAAGAATATTTACGCTGTGGGAGATATAACAAAGCCCATGGGTGCAAGCCATGCCATTGCAAAGGCAAAGTCTGCCTGCCAGAGCATAATGGACCTCTATAGCCCTTACAGGCCTGAGCTTGTGCCCATAGTTATATGCTCGGCCCTTGAGCTTGGCTTTGTTGGCTCTTATGAGGCAAGGCATAAAAAGATCACAAAGACCTTGAACGCAAACACAAAGAGTTTTGTAAACGGAAGAAGGGGGATAATAAGCATGTATGTGGACGAGGAAGGAAGGCTTTCTTACTTCTCCATCGTCGGGGAAGAGGTTAGCGAAGCTTTAAATCTGATATCCTTTACCATGAACAACGCTCTCTGGGACGATCAGCTCTTCCGCATGCCCTATACGCATCCCTCCCTTTGCGAATACTTTGGAGACATAGCCTTAGATTACTCTGTAAACAGGGTTTGAAGATGGATGAGCTAAAGGGCCTTTCCTTCTTTTATTATGCCTTTTCCGAGCTTTTTTTGGAAAAGGACTACTACTACCTCAATTCCTTATGCAATGACCTAATCAACTCAACATACTCTAACTATGCCTTAAAGGTGCTTAGGCATATGGACAGCTTTAAGCTTCAAGAGGAGCTTGAGCTTATGGACGGAATTTCCCTTTTGGAAAGGGACTATAGGGATGTGGACCCAAAGCTGATCTCTTCAGCTTATGAGCATTTGGGGTTTAAATTGGATGAAGGCTATGAGCCAGACCATGTGGGTGTGGAGCTTAGGTTTTTATCCCTTCTTTGCTTAGAGGAAGACCTTGTTAAAGGCTATACAAACCAGTATAGGTTTATAAGGAACAGGCTTGAGTGGCTTGTAGACCTTGAAGAGGCCTTCAAAGAAAAGGGCTTTTTAGCCTTGGCAGATTCCCTATCTTTCCTCAGGGCCTTTCTCAGAGACCACAAGGCCTTTCTTATGGGTGAACTCAAGGTCAAATAGGAGCTTAGCTATATCCTCCCTTATCATCTCCTTTGGTGGCACAAGGCCCTTCCTCAACATCTCCCTTATCTTTGTCATGCTCACATAGGTTCTGTAGCTTTCCCCATGCCCACAGCTTTTGTCCGATACCATACAACCACACTGGCTACAGTAAAAGACCGCAGTAACCCTTATTATCTCTATGCCTATGTCCCTTGGAAGCTTATCAAATATCCTGTGTGCATCGTAAGGGCCATAAAAATTCCCAACGCCCGCATGGTCCCTACCTACTATAAAATGGGTGCATCCAAAGTTCTTCCTTACTATGGCATGAAAGACCGCCTCCCTCGGGCCCGCATACCTCATGGCAGTGGCAAGGCCAGAAAGAAGCACCCTTTTGGAAGGATAGTAGTTATCTATAAGGTACTCATAGGCCTTTAAAACGGTGTAAGAGTCAAAGTCGTCAGACTTCTTCCAGCCCAAGACGGGGTTTATAAAAAGACCATCTGCCATCTCAAGGGCTATCCTCTGAAGGTATTCATGGGCCCTGTGAGGTGCATTCCTAGTTTGAAATCCCACCACCCTCTTCCAACCCCTATATTCAAAGACCTTCCTCGTCTCCTCCGGGTCCAGTACCCAATCCCTAAGGGGGTGGTTTACCCTTTCCAAAAGCCAAATATCACCGCCTATGGCCCATCTTCCCTTTGAGTAAAAGGTCTTCACGCCTGGGTGTTCGTTGATGTCCGTACCCCATACAAGCCTGGCAACTTTTTCCAACTCTATGGGATATATGTCCTTAACATCAAGCAAGGCCTTTAGCCTGCCTTCATCGTCCCTTAGGGCCACCCTCTCTCCAGGTCCAAGGGACCTTGCTACCTTTTCTTCTACCTGTAAAAGGATGGGTATGGTCCAGACATGACCGCTTGGAAGGAGCATCTGATAAACCACGCCCTCGAGCTCTTCTTTTGTCATAAAGCCCTTAAGGGGTGAGAAGACGCCTGTGGCCATGTTCTCAACGTCAAGGAGGGTATCCCTATCCACATGGAGGGCCGGGTACCTCTTGGCTTCAGCCAATATCTTTACCCTTTCCCTCTCTGGCACAACCCTGTTTACAAGCTCTCCTCCATGGGGTGCTATAAGCATGCCTTAACCTCCTTCAAGGCTAATTTTTCCCTCAGCCTTACCACACTTCCCACCACCATTATGGCAGGCGGACTCACCTCAGGCGGGTTTGTGGACAGCTCATAAAGGTCTGTTAGAATTACCCTTTGCCTCTCTGTGGTCCCATTCTCTATAAAGGCCACAGGCTCCTTTGGGTCCCTTCCTATCTCTATAAGCCTTCTGGCTATCTCCTCCCTCCTTGAGACTCCCATGAGAACTATTAATGTGTTTATACCCTTGAGGCTCTTCCAGTCTATGCTGGACCTTTCCTTTCTTGGGTCCTCATGTCCTGTTATTACGGCAAAGGATGAAGAAATCCCCCTGAAGGTTATTGGTATGCCAGCATAGGCTGGCACTGAGTAAAAGGAACTCACTCCTGGAACTACTTCAAACTCTATGCCATGCTCTACCAAAAATAGGGCCTCTTCCCCTCCCCTTCCAAAGATGAAGGGGTCTCCTCCTTTTAGCCTTACCACCACTTCCCTTGTGTGGGCATACTTTAGCAAAAGCTCGTTTATCTTCTCTTGTTCTATGGTATGCTTTCCATCTTCTTTTCCTACATAGACCAGCTCACAATCTGGCTTGGCAAAGAGTAATATCTCTTGGTTTATGAGCCTGTCGTAGAGTATGACATCTGCGGACTTTATTAATCTCAAAGCCTTTAGCGTTAAAAGCTCTGGGTCTCCTGGTCCTGCACCTACAAGGTATACTTTACCCATGGCACACCTCCTATGGCAAAACAAAGATGCCCGAAGGGTTTGGAACCTCCAGCTCCTGAATAGACTTTAGGTCTGGAAGGCTCAAAACCCTTAGCTTAGAATCAAAGTAGGAAGAGATATATAGCCTTTTACCATCCTTGGAAAAGCGCATATGCATTATCCTTTTGCCCGCCTTTACCTCCCTTATCACCTTTCTTTTGGACACATCCACAAGGGCTATATAGTCCTCCCTATCACCGCTGAAGTTAACAGCCAAAAGCCTTTTATCGGGAGAAGCTACTACAAATACTGGAAGGCCAGGAAGGTTTATACTTCCCTCCGGTTTTAGGTCTTTTAAGTTCAATATGTATAGCTTCCTTTCTCCCACCGCAGGCACATAGGCCATCCCATCCACCACACCCCAGGTGCCAAAATGAGGTATCTTAAAAACAGCCTCTCCGTTAGAACTTAAAGCTATCTTTTTGTATTCCCCTCTCCTTAAGTCTAAGATGCCAAGGGAGGGCTCTCCAAAGAAGCCCACAAGGTATCTATCCTCGTATAGCAAGGCATCAAAGGGCATCTTTCCAACATCCTTTAACCTTTTTATATTTTCTCCCTCCACAATCCACACCTCATCCCTGTCCATAAGGGCAAACACAAAGCCAGAAGAGTAGGCCTTTATGCCCACATTCCTTGAGTCAGTTTTTATGGTTTTAACAAGATTAAGGTCCCTATCCAAGAGCACCACACTATCTGGGTCATAGTTGGCCACAAGCACATACTCTTTAAAGAAGTCAAGGCCTATACCGCTGTTGCCCACCTTTACCCTTTTTACAAGCCTGTCCTCCCTTGGGTCTATCTTTGAAAGGAAGCCATCCCTGCTTATCACATAGGCAAAGCCATTGTAAAACTTCACCGTTGCATGATTTAGATTCCCAAGCCCTTCTATCTCACCCCGTAGCCTCCCATCCTCTATGACCGCCAGAGTTCCTCTTTCTCTCTCTACCACATAGAGTTTTTCACAGAAGGCAAAGATTGGCAAAAGCAAAAGCGCTATAAGTAGCATGCTGGGTCCTCCTCCCTGTAGTCGCCAAAGACCGCATAGGCTCTTGCCCTTGAGTTTCCGTTGCATATGTCTATGTACTTACACTCTCCACACCTTCCCTTTAGCCTCCTTGGTCTCTCCCTCAAAAAGCTGAGCAGTCCATTACTCTGCCATATCTTCACAAGGTCCTCATCCCTCACATTGCCTACGCTGTGGAAGAAGAAGGGATCTGGCTTTACACTTCCAAGGTGGTCTATGTTTATGAGCCTTACGCCCGCCTGGTTTCCTCCCCAAAGCACAAGCCTTTCATAAAGCCTGTCAGATAGGTCTGCATACCTTTTAGAAAATTCTCTATAGAGAAGGACCGCATCCGCCTCGTTGTTTCCAGTGACTATGTCTATGGTGGTTCCCCTTTCCACATACTCAAAGGCTTTGTCAATTATAAACTTGACAACCTTTCTGTACTCTTTCTTTTCTAAGTCTGTTAGCCTTTTGGCCCTTCCAGAATAGACAAGGTGAGAGATGTATAGCTTGGGAATGCCTTCCCTTTCTACAAGGTTGAATATGAAAGGTAAGCTATTAACCGTTTGGGGAGTGAGGGTAAAGCGAAGCCCAACCCTTATGCCCTCCTCAAGGCATAGCCTTATAGCCTTAAGGGACTCTTCAAAGGCGCCCCTTTTGCCCCTAAAGAGGTCATGGACCTGTAGCTCTCCATCTATGCTTATCCCAACATAGTCAAAGTGCTCTTTTATATCCCTTATAAACTCCCTAACAAGCAAGCCGTTGGTAGAAAGGTAGGTCCTTATGCCTTGCTCTCTTAAAAGTTTTGCTATGTGAAAGAGGTCCTCCCTTAACAGAGGCTCACCGCCGGAGAGGATGGCAAACTTTACCTTTATATGGGGTAGCCTTTTTACAAGGTTTGTTGCCTCTTCTGAGGTAAGCTCATAGGACCTTATGTCCTTTGCAGAGGAATAGCAGTGCTTGCAGTAGAGGTTGCATCTGTTGGTGAGGTTCCATATGAGTATAACGCTGTCTCCAAAGGCTCTTACCTCTTTACCTTCCAATACTTCCCTTAAATACTCCGTCATCCTAAGCATAGTTGAGCTCCACTACCACCTCGCATATGATGTCTCCATTGGCGTTGCACTTGCTTTCATAAGCCCTTACCCTTTTGTTTAGATAGCTTTCTACTATTCCAGCTACAAAGCCTGCCTCAAAGTGGCATATCTTCTTCCCTATGTTTGGCATACCGGAACATGTGATACACTCATCAAGAGCTACCACAATCCTCTCTTCATTCCTTTCAATTGGTATTAATAGACCTACCTTTAGGTCCTTGACAAAGTTAGCCACATTCATTATGTATCTGTCCAAATTTTCATGCTTTAGCCTTTTGCCCACCTCTTTTCCAAACTCTCTTCCTGCGTTCTGCACAAGGGTCATAGCACCCCTATGGCCCACCGTATCCTCCAAATACATGCCCGTGAATATCCTAAAGGCTCTAAACACTAATACCGGCACATCCTCACCAAGATAGGGCCTTCTTATCTGGGATATGCTTTCAATCCATCCAACCATTCTTTAATGCCTCCATAAAGCTTATAAGGGCCTTTAGCTCCTCCTCTTTTAGTTCTATGCGTGGCATGGCATTTCTTGAATATCCAAGAAGCTTATAAGTACTCTTCGGGTCAAGGATCTGCGCCATTATAAGGGCCTTATCCCTTTTCTGAGCAGACCATTTTAGTGGAGGTCCAAAGGCTTGCTCTGTGGTATGGTGGCATCCCCAACACTTTTCCATAAACACCTGATAACCAAGCTGGGAAGCTTCAAAGATTCTACTCTTGTTAAAAAAGTTATACTTTCCAGCGGGGGAGCTGGCGGGGTATTCTTTTAGCTTTTTGAGGCTCACTCCATCATAAACTACCAAAGCACCTTCAAGGCTCACGTAAGCAAGCCTGCCATCTGCAGAAAACTCTGTATGTGTAGCCCTTTTGCCTTCTGCGGGCCTTATTCTTATTAGCTCTAAGCTTCTTTTGTCCAAAAGGGCCAAGGTGTCCGAGGATTCATCCACCCATACATAGGGCGTGCCGTAGTTGCTCCTTGCCAAAAAGCCATGACCCTTGAGGGGGATGTCCTTTACATGTTCCCATTTATAGGCCTTCCATACGGATAGAAGGGGCTTTCCAAGGAGTGGAGTGGCAAAGTAAAACTCGCCCTTTGAGTACCAAAAGTAGGAGGAGGCAAGATGGGGAAGGCCAAGGGCCTTTAGCTCCTTCACAAGCTTTAGGTCCTTCAAAGAGTATATCCTTAGGCCCTCCCTTGTGCTACCTATAAGGTACTCTTCAAGGGGGTCTATGGTAAAGTCTTCCAAGGTGGTATCAAGACTTTTATAGGTTATTTTCTCATTTTTATCCAAAAGGCCCACATAGGGCCTGTCCCTGAAGGTAAAGATAAAGCCTTCGCCATTGCGAAGCTCATAAACTGCGTTTATCTTGCCTTTTACCTCTTTTATCTGTATAAGTCTTAGGTCCTTGTCAAAAAAGACCAGGGAGGGAGGAAGCCAGCAAGAGGCTACAAGAACTTTCCCATCAGAAGAGAGAGCTATGTTCCTCAGGTATATACAGGCTCTTACCTTTTTTATCTCTCCCTTCTCCGGCGAGTACTTGCTTATCCATCCACTCCTTGATGGTATGTATACTTCCCCATCCTTAGAAAACTTGACTCCACCATGCACGTAAGATATGGGTACTTTGCTGAGGACCTCTGAGCCCTCCATTACCCAAAGAAGACCTTTCCCCCTCTCCACCATTACAGTAAGGTTCTTTAAGTTGTTTATCCTTACCTTTTCCACACGAAACAGGCTTTGACTCTTTTCTATGTCTTCCCTACTCCACCTTAACTTACTCTCATCCACAGGCCTATTTATGAACTCCACTATGGCCCTTATCTCATCTTCTTTTAGATGTTCAAAGCTTGGCATGCCTACGGTGCCCTTTTTTATCACCTCATATATCCTTTCTTCAGACTTTGGTATAAAAAAGGGGGGAAAGAGGGGAGGTGCACCCCTCCCAAGCCTGTCTTCACCATGACAAGAAGAACAATACTTTTGATAAAGCCCCTCCCCTACCCCAAAGGAAAGGGAAAGGAGGAGTAGGGAGAGAAGTAAGTATCTCATCAGTAAATATCCTTCATGGTGTTGTAAACATTGAAGTGACCTGTGGGAGTGGCTACCCAGTCTCCCGTTATCTCCTTCTTTAGCTTTAGAGTCTTGTCATCGTAAACAAGAATAGCCTGCTTATGGGGCTCGTCCTTCTTGCCCCAAACTGCAACCCATACCTCATCGCCGTTTCTGTTGTATTCAAGATGAACAGCTCTACCAGCATACTTTTCCGGTATTTCTATCTGAGCCTTTAGCTTAAAGGTGTTTTTATCAAAGACAAAGAGAGACCTTTGCAGTTTTGGGTCGTTATTTAACGCCCTATCTGCCCAAAGATGGGGGGATTTGGGATGGGTCTTTATAAAGAGGTTTCCTCCACCTTCACCAGGCATTTCAAACTTAGCAACCACCTTCCAGGCATACTGGGGATGCTTTACTGGGTCTGTGCCAATGCATTGGATGGTGTTATCTCCAAGATGCCCAGTGCACCATATGGGTCCATACTTGGGATGGTCTATGTTGGCACCTCTTCCTGGATGTGGTATTCTGCCTACCTTTACGTTTGCAACTAATTTCTTTTCTTTAGTATCTACTATAGATATAGTATCTCTGAAGTTTGCAGCAACTAAGAAGTACCTTTTTGAAGCATCCCATCCGCCATCATGTAGGAACCTTTCCGCTTCTATCATAGCTATCTTAGGAGCTCGAATGTTAGAGTAGTCAACAAGCCATATTTGCCCTGCCTCTTTTATGTTTACTACCCACTCTGGGTCATGATGAGAGGCCACTATGGAAGCAACCCTTGCTTCACGGACAAACTCATTAGTATCATAGGTATAGGAGCTGGTAGAGATTATCTTTAAAGGTTCCAAAGTGTTTCCGTCAAGGATTACCATATGAGGAGGCCAATAGCACCCTACAATGGCATACTTGTCAAGGAAGTCTCCTTTTGGACCTTTATATTTAGAGGAATCTATAGACCTTGCATCATAACAAGTTTTAACCTCTGCCACTGTGTCTGGCTTTTTCATCCATAAGTCCACTATGGTAGCCTTTCCATCCCTTCCTATGGTGTATAGATAACGGCCGGAAGCTGAGTATCTTACTATATGGACTGCAAAGCCAGTATCCACTATGTTTACTAACTCTTTTGTATCACCGTCAATTATAGCCACCTTTCCCACATCTCTGAGTATGACAGCCATAAAGTTTTGCCAGTTCCTATTATGCTCCGGCTTCTTTGGTCTCTTTTCTGGTGGGACATAAACTTTCCAGTACTTTTTCATTTCTGATAAGGACATTTCTGGTGGAGGTGGAGGCTCATGAAGTAAAAATTTGGCTACAAGTTCAATCTCTTGAGGGCTAAGTATTCCCTGCCTTCCCCAGTCGGGCATACCACCGGGCGTTCCGTAGGTTATAAAGGTTTTGAGTGTTTCCACTCCCATTTTCCTTGTTTTGTCAGGCAATAGGTTTGGTCCAGTAGCTCCTTTTCTTAAGGTTCCATGGCATCCAGCACATCTGTCAAAGTAGATCTCCGATGCTTTTTTCATCTCCTCCTTTGTTAGGGGTGGTGGAACTTCTTCTTTTTGCTGCGCCAAGGATGGCATTACTACAGAAAGGCCCAAGACCGCCGCTATACCAAAGATTCCACTAAACAGGTACTTTCTCATATCCTACACCTCCTCATATGATTTAGCTCATGTATATAATATAAGTATTTATTTACAAATGTCAAGATTTTTTTACTACAAACTCTTTTACTGTAGTGACCAAAAAACTATTTCACACTGTAAAAGACTCTCCAGTGAAAGTTTGGACATACATGCTACTGGGAGCTTTGTGGTTCTAAGGTAAGTATCCACCTTATCATTTGCCTTGCCTCTTCCTCCCCCACCCTTTGGGGTGGCATACACTCCCACCTTGCCTTCCACTTGTTGCATGAGCCTTCTTTAAGGCTTCTTAAAAGTATCTTCTCCGCGTTTGTTTCCCCCTTATATCTCTTAGCTATCTCCATAAAGGATGGGCCTACAAGCTCCCTTGTTTTATCATGACAATCGGTGCATCCCCTTTCTTTGAACATACTCTTTACCTCTTCTGTCTTTAAGGTTTCCTTTGTCTGAGGCTTTTCACAGGAAGACATAAGAAGTAAAAGCAAAATTATGAACCACATGGGGAACCTCCTAAAAATCTTTTTTTCTAAAGACCAAACTACCAAGGCTTAGGAATAGGAGAGAATAAAAGGAGGAAAGTAAGGCGGAGAACATAAAAAGCTTGTCAGAGTATTTTAAAAGCCATTTACCCACAAAGCCTATTATCTCATGAAGGCCAGTGTCCATAAGGGTTGTAAGCCTTATGAGGTCAATGGGGTTCAAAAGGGTCAGGAAGATAACAAACTTTTCTATGGGGTAGTCTGAAAAAAGGATGATAATGTAGAGAAGAAGGCCATCGTATAGGGCGGAAAAGATCAGCCATACAAGAAGGGCAAGGCCAACGCCCTTTAGCCTATCCTCCTCAATAAGAGCTAAAAGGATACCCAAGGAGGTGAAAATAGGTATTACAAAAGCATTGAGCAATAAAACCCTTATATAAGTGTAATCTATGCCCAAAAGGTAGTAAAAGGGCAGGAAGGAACCAAGAAGGAAGCCAATAATCAAGGAAAGGCTTAAGCTGATAAAGATGGATAAAAAGAGCCAAAGCCTTTTTACTGGTTGTGTTAGGACAAAGCTTATAAAGTTCTTGTTGTTGTAAAAATAAATGGTTGAAAGGAGGAGGGAAAAGAGGGGCAAAGTAATGAGGGCAAGGTTGCTGTGGCTTATAATGGCCTTAGTAGTATCCTTTCCAAAGTCTAAAAAAGCATAAGCTACAGATAGATAAAAGAAAAAGATGCCCAAAAGCCATTTACTTTTAATAAGGTCGTAAAGCTCATACTTTATCAACTTAACAGGCAAAGCACAGCCTCCTCCAGTCTATCTTTCCCGGTAGAGTTTTTAAGGTCTTCCACGCTCCCCTGAAAAACCACCTTACCTTCGGTTATAAAAACTATATCATCCGCCAGCTCTTCAACCTCCACCATAATGTGCGATATGTAGATTATGGTCTTACCACGTTCCTTTTCTTTTATAAGGAAGGATTTTAGCCTGTAGGCTGTAATGGGGTCAAGTCCCACCATGGGCTCATCCAACACCAAAACAGGTTGGTCAAAGATTAAGGCAAGAAGCGCACCAACCTTCTGCCTTGTGCCACCAGATAGGCTTGAAAACCTCTTATCAAGCTCTTTTGACAGCATCAACAGGTCTACAAGCTCCTCAAGCCTTTTAGGGTCCTCCCCCCTTAACTCCTTTACCATATGCACTATCTCCCTTATGGTCAGGTTTTCAGGAAACTCTGGAATTTGAGGCATATAGCCTATAAGCCTATGGTATGAGACATCCTTTAGTAGGTCCTTTCCATTAACCATAACCCTTCCTTTTTCCGGTATAACAAGGCCAAGTATGGTCTTAACCAGAGTGGTCTTTCCAGAGGCATTAGGCCCAAGGATGGCTGTGGTCCTGCCCTCCCTAAACACAAGGTTTAAGCCTTCAAACAGCCTTCTTTTACCAAAGGATTTATGTATGTTTTCCAAAACTATCATGGCTTTTTAATCAAAGGCTCCCTATCTATAAGTCCTTTTGGGTTTAACAAAGGTATGAGCCTCTCCATTATGTCCATTATACGCATCAGAAAGCTGTTGTAAAAAAGAAGGGAAAGGGGATACCTTTCAAAGAGGAAAGCCATAAAGGATAAGGGCCTATAAGGCATATCGCCTATGCCATCCTTGTCCATATCATAGCCCTCGTACTTGTCCCAGTAGTTTTTTGAAAATAGGTTTTCAAAATAGGAAAGGGTATTTGTGGATACATCAAAGGCGTTGTTTAAAAAGAAGTTGCTTTTAAAGGTGTTGTTTAAGCTATTGGCGTATATCTTCACAGCCCATCCGTTGTTTTCAAAGGTATTTCCTTCAAAGCTTGTCCGGTTGCATTCATCAAGATAAACACCGTAGGAGTTATTTATAAACCTGTTTTTACGCACTATGCTGTTGGAAAGGTCCTTTAACAACAGGCCGTAGGATGCTTGACCGCTGTTCTTTTCAAAGGTGTTCTCTTCCATGATCACATCCCTTGAATACATCACAGCCACGCCTGCACCATTTTTATAAAAGCGGTTTTTCCTAAAGGTATTGTCATGAGAAAACATAAAGTGCAATCCATACCTAAGGTTATTTTCACTCACATTCTCCTCTATCGTACTTCTACTTACAAACTCAAAGTATATACCATCCCTATGCCCCTTTATATAGTTCTTTTTTATGTAAAGGTTTTTAGAATCCCATGCATGTATGCCGTTCCCAGAAGCGCCTTCAGATTTGGCAAAGCCTATTATTTTATTGTTTTCAACAATACAATCCTTTACCCTTTCCAGATAAAGGGCAAAGAAGTTGTTTAAAAAGTGGTTTTCCCTTATTGTACAAGCCTCCGAGTTTATAACCTTTATCCCAGCTATATCCTTCGAGTAGGACATGCCAGAATTTCTTATCACAAACCCTTCTATCCTTACTCTGTTAGCCTTTACCGTTATAATCTGGTATCTACCCTCCCCGTCCAGCACGGGCTTTCCCTCACCTATGAGCTCCACACCTTTATTTATAACTATAGGTCCCTTGTAGACCCCAGCCTTTACTATGATCCTTTCCCCTTCCTTTGCTGAATCTATAGCACTCTGTATGTCCTTGAACTCACAATCAGAGCATACCAGCAGGGTAAAAAGCGCCAAGCCTACCATCAGTGCGAAAACTTATACTCCTTTTTAATAAGCTCTTTCAAGCCCTTCCAGTCCAAAATTTCCCCTTTTACAGAACTTGCTTTTTCCCTATTTTTATAAGCGGATAGGTTCATACCCATAGGGCTTCTTATCTCTTGACTTCTTACATATATGGCCTTTTCAGCCTCAATAAACTCCTCAGGATTGGAGAAGTTTGCCACATAGGCCTTCTTTATATACTCCTCATTCTCGTTGTAATATGCGACCATACATTCTACGGAGTCAAACTTATAAACCCTGCCTTTCTTTGTGATAACCTCCGCAGCAAACCGCTTATCAGCTATAGCCATCTTGCAGTATTCACACAGGTCCTTACCAAGGTTTATTGGCTCAGGCCTATCCGATGTGCAAGAAAAAAAGGAAAGGAAGAGGAGGAAAGCTAATAGCACTTGGAGCATCATTCCCTCCTCATGTCTATAATTAGGGCAACAAAACCCAAAAGAAGCGAGGCTATGGCTATGTAGCCACCTATATCTGGAAAGGAGCTTGCCATCATGTTCAAGAGCTGTTTTGTGCCTATAAGGGGTGGTTGGTAGGCAAGACCCGGTATTTTTATGGGGGCGTTGGGGTCAAGGTTATGTCCATAATCGTACTCCCATTTGTAAAAATCCACAAGTCCAGCTATGCCTAAGAGCACAAAGACCAAAACCCATGCATAGAGAAGCACCCTTTTTCCAATAAAGGCAGATACAAGACCAAAGAGGATAAGAAAACCCACGATAAAGGGCATGATCTTAAGCTCTGGAATTGATTCGGGCGTAATAGTTTTCATCCCTATATAGTGGTTTAAGAGGTTTATGTTGTAGAGGTCAAACTCGGTTCCACCGGTTATCTTATTTACCCATATGAACATCCTAAGACCCTCTGGGTATTGGGGAGCTATTAGCTCTATCCTCCAGAGGGGGAAAAAGTAAACAAGGATAAGAAGTAAAGAGGAGAGGGCCAAAAGCCCTCTTGAAATCTTATTCATTTAACTCCTCCTATTTTTGTGCAGTGCCAGTGTAGTATTTGAGGGGCACATTAGAGCCTGCAGGTGAAACCCTTACATAGCCTTGCATCTCCTGGTGCAAAGCCGAGCAGAAGTCTGTGCAGTAGAAGGGGTAAACGCCAGGAGCCTTTGGCTTCCATACAAGGGTCTTGGTTTGACCTGGCATGACCAATATTTCGGCATCCTCCGAACCTTTGACAGCAAAGCCATGGGGTATATCCCAGTCCTGCTCAAGGTTTGTAACATGGAAGTATACAGTATCACCTACCTTTATCCCCTCTATATTGTCGGGTGTAAAGTGGCTCCTTATCGTGGTCATATAAACATGCACCTCATTACCTTTCCTTTCAACCCTCGCATCCTTTTCAGACTTGACAGCATAAGGATGTTTGTTCTTCTCAAGCTCGTATATCTTTTTCACCTTATCCTTTATCTTATCCGCAAGGATGCCCTGTGCATAGTGTGGTTCGCCAACGGTGAAGAACTCGTGGATAAGCTGCATCTTTTCTCCGCTTATATCATAAAGCTGTGCAGATTGTAAAAGCTCTGGACCAACTGGAAGCGACCTATCCTTTGTGATCTTGTTCATAGCTATGGCATACTTCCCATAGGGCTTTTTGGTATCACCGCCCATTACAAGGAGGTGTCCAATTGAGTAGTAGGTGGGTGCCCTATCAACCACTTTGCATCCTTTGTAATCATACTTTATTATCTCGGAGGAAACAAAGCAAGAAGTGTAGGCGAAGCCCTTTCCATCAAACTCTGTATGAAGAGGTCCAAGGCATGGCTTTTCAAGCTCGCAGTGTAAAACGGCATCGTACTTAAGGACTGGTATACCATCTATCTCTTTTTCAACAGCCTTTTGTTCTATAGCCTTTAGCATTTTAGAAAAAGAGTGAATGGGTATAACTGTGGCAAGCTTTCCGCCACCTACTATGTATTCTCCATCGTCTGACACGTCAACGCCGTGGGGAGATTTGGGCGTAGGTAAAAAGTAGGCTACCCCTTGGCAATCCTTGGGGTTTATAACCTTCACAGACTTTTTAACCTCGGAGACAGCCATATGCTTTTCTTCATCGTAGTAGTTATGGTAATAAGTGGCGGGCATCTCCTGATACTTTCCTTGAGCTACGCACTCCTCTGCCCTCTTCCAATTTATGGCTGCTATATAGTCCTTATCGTTCTTGGAGGCGTTTATCTCAAGTAAAGTATGCGCCTGTTCGGTGTTGTAGGATGTAAAGAAGCACCAGCCATGGGATGGACCTCTCCCACATCTTGCAAGGTCATAGTTAAAACCGGGCATGAGTATTTGAAAAGCCACATCCATCTTGCCGGGTTCGTTTGCCTTTATAAAGCTTATGGTTCCTTTAAAGTTCTCCTTATAGGAATCTATAGGAACATCCTTTTGTGGAATTGGCACTGAGAACCTTGTGCCTGCAACCACATACTCTGTGTTTTCCGTTCCGTAAGGTGAAGGGTGGTTTCCTGCAGAGTTTGGTATCTCAATTATCTCGGTGGTTTCAAAGGTTGAAAGGTCAATCCTTGCAATCCTCGGCACACTGTTGGCATTTATGAAGAGCCATCTTCCATCTTGTTCTCCGTTGGTCTGAGAAAGCCATGGATGGTGTGTGTCATCCCAAGGTATAAAGCCGTGGGAAGTCATAAGCATAGGCCTGGTTTCTGGGGTAAATCCATAGCCAGTTTCTGGGTCAACGGAAAAGACTTTTATGACCTTGATTATCCTTCCGGAGGGAATACCATAGACTGACACTTGACCGCTAAAGCCTCCCGAGAAGAATACATAAAACTCATCATGCTTACCCGGTGGCACATAGACCTTAGAAGCCACGTCCCCGGGAGCTACCGATTTTACCGCTTCTTTTTTGGGTGGGCAACCTGCCAAAAGGGCACCTACCATAAGGGCCCCTACTCCAATTAAGACTTTTCTTCTTTTTACCCCTTTCATGATTTTCACCTCCTTATAAAATGATAAAAAAATCTTATGTTAAAATCAACATGTTAATTTATAGTATTTTTTTAACAGAAATACACGTACAAAACTAGACTATACAAGTTTTGTTAGATATATGCTTATCAAAACGCTTGATGAAAATTCATCCTTTGCAGAAGTAACATGCATTATGCCTGTAAAAACAAATTCATAGAATATCCCATTAAAGATTTGGTATGTCTGGTATCCATGAGCGGTAAGTGATCCGTCCCTACATTTTACAGGCACGTATCAGCATGCCTCTACATTAACTGTCTAAGCTTATTTTTAGCAAAGGTATGAAAAGGGTAAATCCATCTTAATTAATTTTTCACTTGGCGCATGTGTCTTGCAAATATATGTATGCTAAAAGCTTACCTCTGCCTACTTTCCCTCATCAACGCTTCTTAGATACTCAAGAATAGCTCTTGCATCCTCCTGAGATACGTTTTGAAATGGCATCTGCGTAGGATACTCAGCTAAATGCCCCTTTGCTATAGGATCCTTCTGAACCATCTCAGAAGGGTTTAAAATCATGTTCATTATCCATTCAGGTTTTCTCCTTTGAGTGACGCCTTTAAGCGGTGGCCCCACATACTTTTCCTCAAGTTTATGACAAGAGGCGCATTTGGAATCAAAGATTTCCTTCCCCTTCTTTGCAAGAGCCTGGTCTATAGGTCCAAGCTTTACCTCTGTAATAGGTCCTATACCCTTATCGCTCACAACCTCTTCCTTCTTTTCTACTGGAGCTGGCGGAGTCTCTGTCTTTGGAGCTTCTTCTGCAGGCTTTTGTTGACAAGAAAATGCAAGTACCACTGCAGCCAAGAGAAAACCTTTTTTCATCTTTCTACCTCCAGTATGTTCTTTTATCAGTATAAGATATAAGAGTAGCTTTGTCAAGTAATAAGAAATACTTATATGATTGTAATCATTTACATACTTAACTTAAGACCTACATTCTAAACCATGCTGGTAATACCCGAAGTAGGAAAGGGCCTTAGTTTAGATGGCATTTATTTAAGGCTTTTAAAAGATACACTTATGCCCTCGGCGGTAGGCTATGAGAGGGTTTATATCCTTTCAAAGGGCTCGGGAAGGTACATACTGGGACAGAGGTTTGATAGGGTGGAGGCTCCTGCAGTCTTTTATGTGAAGAGGGCTGAGTTATTTGGCTTTATGTGTGAAGGCGAAGCAGAAATATATGAGATAGCCTTTGGAGGGGAAAGCCTTCAAGATGGTGAAACCATTGATTTAAGAAGTATAGAGCATGGCAGAAGGCACCCTTTGGTGATGGAAAGATTTTCCAAAACCGCCAAAGGCGAAGCCTTTTTCATCATAAACGACCACGACCCCTTACCCCTTTACTTTCAGATGAGTATGGCCTTTCCCAAGAAGGTGGGATGGGAGTATGTGGCCTATGAAGGTAGCTACTGGAAGATAAAGATAAGGAGGTTGTAGTATGAGAAAAGTGGGACTTGCCCTTGCCTTGAGCCTTAGCCTTGGTTTTGCCCATGAGCATATGCAAGAAAGTAATCTCACCTTTAAACAGGTAATGCAGATGGTAAACATGTCGGCTATAAAGATGCTTCAAGGCTTTCTTTTAAACAACGATGGACTAATAGTTGAAGGAGCTAAGGAAATAGCTGAGCATCCTATGCCACAGGGAGGGCCTTTAAGATACATAGACCCATCAAAGAGAGAGGAGTTTATCAGACTTATGCCTACCTTTGAAAGGCAGGTCCATGGCGGTGCAAGGGATGTTATAAGGTTTATAAGGGAGGGTAAAAAGGATGAGGCCTTTAAGGCCTACACACAGATGATACAAGGTTGTATGGCATGCCATGAGCTTTTTAGGGATAGGATAAGGGGAAGATAAAATTATTTGAGACAAAAAGACAGTTATTCACAAAGATAGCTTTACTTAACTTTTTTAGAAGCAACTTCATCAAGCAGCTTTTCTATGCCATGTATTATCTGGATGGGCGTTGGAGGACAGCCAGGTATATAGCAATCAACGGGTATAACATTGGCAACTCCGTTTGTCACTGCATAGCTACCCTTATAAATCCCGCCGTCAATGGCGCAATCTCCACAGGCTATAACAAGCCTTGGTTCTGGCGTGGCAAGGTAGGTCTTACGTAGGGCAAGCTCCATCTGTCTGGATATGGGTCCAGTAACTATGAGGGCGTCCGCATGCCTTGGCGAGGCCACAAAGTCTATACCAAACCTTTGAATATCATAGATGGGGTTTGTCAAAGCCGTGCATTCCCATTCGCACGCATTACATGAGCCCGCATCAACCTGGCGTATCCTTAAGGACCTTCCAAAGATGGAATGGATTTTCTTTTGCATGGATACGAGCCTTGCCTCTTCTTCTGGAGATATGCCAAAGCCTTCTGGGAAAGGAATGGTTTTCTTTTTCGTGATAAGGTTCTTAACTATGCACTTTAGCATCTTACTTACCTCCTTACATATCACATCCAGAATAGCTTAGATTGAAGCTTTTGTTGCATAGGGGAAAGTCTGGCACTATGTTGCCATGCACCGCAAAGGGCAAAGCTGGCCAATTGCAGTAGGATGGCGACCTTACCTTTACCCTAAAGGGCTTATAATCCTTACCAGACATAACCCAATAAAAGACAGAACCCCTTGGCGTCTCTGTATACCCCAGCGCACTGGCATATTCTGGTATTTCCTTTACCTCAACGGTAAGCTCCCCTTCATACCTGCCTTCCAGTATGGTCCTTATAATGGACATGGAAGTCTCTGCCTCTTTTGCCCTAACCATCATCCTTGCAAAAACATCTCCCTTCTGCATGGTATGAACTCTAAGGTTGAGCCTATCATACAAAAGGTGCGGGTGGGCCCTTCTTATATCGTCGTTTATACCAGAAGCTCTCGCTGCCACACCCGTAACTCCCAGCCTTTGTGCTATATCCTTAGAAAGCTTGCCCGTGTTTTCAAGCCTTTCTATGTGGGATACGCTTCCCAAAAGCATATCCATAAGCTCTTCATACTCCTTTGAAACCACATCAAGGGTTGATAGAATATCCTCCCACTGCAATAAGACATCCTTACTAACACCACCTATAAGGTTTATACCCCTAAGATACCTACTTCCAGTGAGCCTTTGGTTGAGTTGCATTAGCCTTTCTTTTATTATTGCCCCCTTGGCATAACCTACAGCAAGGCCTGTTCCTGCACACATATTGCCAATATCGCCTATGTGGTTGTAAAGTCTTTCAAGCTCAATAAGAAGAGTCCTTATAGCCTTTGCCTTCTGGCTTATTTCAACGCCAGCCATCCTCTCAACGGCCATGCAGTAAGCCGCCGAGTGAGAAAAGGATGATACACCAGAGACCCTTTCGGCAAGCTTTACACCATCAAAGAAGCTCATAGACTCAAAGTGCTTTTCTATACCCTTATGGGTATAAAAGAGCCTTGCCTCAAGGAAAAAGATCACCTCCCCAACCACGCTAAACCTAAAATGCCCTGGTTCAATAATACCAGCATGCACAGGGCCAACGGGTATTTCATGTATGCCTTCTCCCTCAACTTCCAAAAATTTATAAGGAACTTTTTGTTTTATGCCTTCTCCCCAGTCCCTTAAATCTTCCTCCGATATGGTCCAATCCTTTCTTAAAGGGTAAGAGTTTTCTGGAAATGAATCATGGAATATTAGCCTTCTTGGGTCTGGATGGCCTTCTGGTACAAGGCCAAACATATCCCTTATCTCCCGCTCATACCAATGGGCTGCTGGTATATCCTTTGTTATGGATGGAAAGGTCAGGTCTTCTTTTAGAGTTATAAAGATAATAAAGAACCTATCCATACCAGGGATGGAAAACACAGTGTAAACTCTAAAAGCACCATCCTTTTGCCTTTCATCGGTTGCAAACATAAGCCTTAAAAGAGCCTTCTTTTTGTTGTAAAGGTATAAACATGCCTCCCTAAAATCTTCCCTTTTAACCTCCAAATAAAGCTCATTGAGATATTCTCTCTTTCCTATAGCCTTTTGCATTAGCCATTCCATCACTTTACCCCCATGGTATATATACATGACCTTATGGCACTGTCTAAGAAGTCTGGCACCTTAAAGCCAAGGAGTATAATAAGCAATGCCATAAGCACCATAACAAAATCGGAAGCCACGCTTACCTTTTCCAAGCTCCTTGACCTCTCTGCCGAACCTTGACCGAAGAGCATCCTTCCAAAAGCAGAAAGCATTCCATAGAACACTATTACAAGGAAGAACAAAAATGAGGCCACAACCCACCATAGGCCATTAAGAGCTGCTGCTTTCAAGATTGTAAACTCACTTATAAATACATTGAATGGTGGGCTACCAGACAACGAAAGCACGCCTATAAAGGTAAGAGTCCCAAGCAACGGAAGGGTTGAAAGCACCCCTCTTACCTTTTCTATCTTTGTGGAGCCATAGTATGCCTGAATCCTACCCGCCGTCAAGAACATAAGGGGCTTTGCAAGGGCATGGTTTAGAATGTGTAGCAAGGCGCCGTATATGCCTATAGGGCCACCTATGCCTATGCCAAGGGCTATGATACCCATATGCTCAATACTGCTATAGGCAAGAAGCCTCTTGTAGTTTTCTTGCACCAGTATAAAGAGGGCAGATATGCCTACGGAGAGAATGCCAAAGATTATAAGCAGGTTGCTTACAAAGGCCTTACCCGTTGATGGTTCAACTATGGCTATAAACCTTATAATGCCATAAAAGGCTGTATTTAAAAGTATTCCAGAGAGTAGCGCGCTTATGGGGCTTGGTGCTTCGCTGTGAGCGTCTGGAAGCCAGTTGTGAAGAGGAGCCAAGCCAGCCTTTGTTCCATAGCCAACAAGGACAAATATAAAGGCAAGCTTCATGGTTAGAGGATTTAGCATATGGGCAATCTGTATAAGGTCTGTCCAGTTAAGCATGCCTTTGGATACGCCAGTGGCCGTGGATGCATAGTAAGTTATGAATATTCCAAGTAGAGCAAAGGCAAGGCCAACCGTGCAGAGTATTATGTATTTCCATGCTGCCTCAATGGCCATGGGCCTTTTCTTATACCCAAGGCCTATAAGTATGGCTGAGACTATGGTGGTTGCCTCAATGGCTATCCACATCAAAGCAAGGTTATTTGATACAACCACTAAAAGCATGGTAAAGATAAACAGATGGAGTAAGGAGTAGTATATCCTTATACCTTCCTCGTTTATTAGGCCCACATGGAACTCATGGTCTATGTAGTGGATGGAATAGATGGAAGATACAAGGCCAAGAAAGACAACAAGAGAGGCTATATAGGCCGAAAAGGCATCCATGTAGAAAAAGCCCCAAAACTCCAAAGGTTTGTTAAAGGCTTTGACTATGGGAAAGGCTGAAAACACGGAAAGGAAAATGGCGCCTACAAGGCTCACATAGCCCGTTAGACTACGACCTTTTAGAATGTAGCAGGCCAGAGCTGTGATGATGGGAGTTAGTAGCATCAAAAGCATTTTTCTACCCCTTTAAAATGCTTAATTTATCAAGGTCTGTGGAGGCAAAAGCCCTCTTTATCTGGATGGTGAATATACCCAATATTATTACGCCCATAAGCATGTCAAAAAGCACACCCAGTTCAATTATGGCTGGCATGCCGTAAGTGAGAGAAAAACCTATAAGGAATAGACCATTTTCCATAAAAAGTAGACCTAACACCTGCGTTATAGCCTTCCTTCTTGTTATCATGATAAAAAGCCCTATAAGCATAACCGCAATGGATATTTGAAGGGCCATGCTTGAAAAACCAGCAACAAAGATACCCTTTTTAAGGGCTACATAAACAACTCCTACGAGCAACCCAGAAATTGTCAATGAAAGGGTGTTGCTGATGTATGGTTCAACGTCATGCGTAACCTTCATACGTCTTACTATCCTCTTTAAAAAGAGGGGGATAACTATTCCTTTACTAAAAAGGGTAATAAGGGAGGCTAAATAAAGATGGTTATCTTCTGCCACTATGGCAACCGCCGCTATCAACATAGAAAGAAGCCATGAGTTATATGTATATGCCTTTATACAGGATTCAAGCCTTTTAAGGGCGTTCATGGCTATGGTTGTGAGAAGTATGCCCATGGATAGGAAATCAATAAGGGAGTATGTTTGAATCCATTCCTTCATACCTTACCTCCTATCATTTACCCATAATCACATAACTCAAAAGGGAAAGCAAAGCAAGAACAAAAGCACCGCCCAAAAGGGATGGTAGTTGGAAAAACCTCATCTTTGCCCTTGTAGACTCAATAAAAGCCATCATAAAGGCTATAAAAACTATCTTTAAAAGGTATATAGCTGTAGAAGTTGCAAGGCTGGCAATGTCTGTAGAGCTTGCAATTCCCACTGGGAAGAATATGTCAATGGCAATGGTAAACAGTAGCATCTGTTTTATGTAGTGCGCCCATTCCATAAGGGCTAAGTGCCTTCCAGAATACTCAAGCAGCATACCCTCATGGATCATGGTTAGTTCAAGGTGTGTATCTGGATTATCTACGGGAATCCTGCCTGTTTCTGCGATTATTGCAACTATAAAGGCGGAGAGGGCAAGGATGTGGGATGGTGTGTAAAGGGAGGCGCTTGAATTTACTATGTTTGATAGGTTTGTAGAGCCAGCGGATATGGCAGCAGTAAAAAGGCTAAGCATCATAGCTGGTTCAACAAGGATAGCCACCGTCATCTCCCTACTGCTACCTTCACCGCCAAAGGCTGTACCAGCATCAAGCCCCGCAAGAGCCATAAAAAACCTTCCAAGGGCAAGTATATAGATAAGGGCGATAATATCGGCCATATTACCAAAAAGGACCTTGTCTGTAATAACTGGCACCATCATGGTTGCCACAAGGGTTGAGGAGAAAACAATGTAGGGCGTTACTCTAAAGATCCAAGATGAAATATTGGAAATAACCAATTCCTTTTTAAAAAGCCTTATAAGGTCGTAGTAAGGTTGAAAAATACCAGGCCCCTGCCTTCCTTGCATGTTTGCCTTGAACTTTTTGATGATTCCATTAACAAGTGGCGCAAAAATTATAATTATCAAAAACTGAAAATATTCCATCTCTACACCCCAAATATCAAAAGTACAATGAGCGTTATCAATATGTAGCCAAGATAAAGGTGAAGGCTTCCTGACTGAAGAAGCCTTATTTTGCTTGCAAGTCTGTGTATAAACAGCACACCAGGTTCATAAATGTACTTTTCAAAAAAGGGCGTTATCTCGCTTTTATATTTTATGGACTTAACAAAGAAGGGTTTTACAATATAAGAGACGGATATCTCTCTCCTTGGAAGGTATATACCTTTGAATATAAGCTTTATGGGCTTTGTAAAGCCAGTAGCCGTGTATTGCATTCTGGGGGTAAGGGAAGGTATGCCACAGTCCCAAGAATCACCATACCTTGCCCTTTTCTTACCACCTACTATGTATATAAAGAACATGATAGCAAGGCTTACGATTATCATGGTTGCAAGAACAAAGCCAGGTGATAATCCAGAGCCAGTTTCCTTTATAAGGATAAGTCCTTCGTAAGAAGGCAGGCCATAAGAGCCGTTGATCATGGAAGATGCGGGAGCTATGATATTTGATACGGTGCCAGGAAATATACCCAGTAGAAGGCATAGGACCGCAAGCATAGCCATGCCAAGTATCATTGAGGGTGATACCTCCTTTGCCTCTTCCGCGTGCTTACTCCTTGGCATACCAAGGAAGGATATGCCAAAGGCTTTTACAAAACATGCTGCCGCAAGGGCACCTGTGAGCGCAAGGACAGCACCGCCAAGGGGAGAGATGATCTTCACCGTTATGGAAGGCACATTAAAACCAAGCAGAAGGGACTGGTAAGTTAGCCACTCGCTTACAAAACCGTTAAAGGGCGGAAGGGCACATATGGAAACAGAGCCTATAAGAAAGAATAGGCTTGTATAGGGCATTACTTTAATGAGCCCGCCAAGCTTTTCCATATTTTTTGTATGCATTGCATGAAGCACAGATCCTGCGCTAAGAAACAATAAACCTTTAAATACTGTATGGTTAAGTATGTGGTATAAACCAGCCATAAGTGCAAGGGATGCCAAAGCATTCATACCATAGGCCTTAAACAGCATAGAAGCACCAATGCCTAAGAGTATGATGCCTATGTTCTCAATGCTACTGTATGCAAGCAGCTTTTTTAGGTCATTTTCCATAAGAGCGTATATCACACCCAACACAGCGGATACGGCTCCCACTATTAGCACCGTTATGCCCCACCATTCGGGACCACCACCGAGCATATCCATGCATACCCTTATAAAGCCATAAACCCCCCGTCTTTATCATCACACCAGACATTAGGGATGAAATGTTGGAAGGTGCCGTAGGATGCGCCCTTGGTAGCCATGTATGTAAGGGAATTATCCCAGCCTTTGTACCAAAGCCAATAAGGGCAAAAATAAACACAATATTTTTTATTTCAATTGGTATATTTAAGGAAGAGGCTTTTATGTCTGAAAAACTCATACTTCCACTGTAATAATAGAGCAAAAGAAAGAGCACGATGATAAAAGCGGTGCCAATATGGGTCATAACTGCATAAACAAGACCAGCTTTGACAGATTTTTCATCCCTTTCAAAGATCACAAGAAAGTATGATAGGATGGACATGGTTTCCCAAAACACAAGGAAGGTTATTATGTTTTGAGATAGTATTACAGCATACATGCTAAGTATAAAGAGATTAAACAAGAAGGCCATAAGCAACTTATTATTGATATGTTTTGTATATCCTATTGAGTAAAACGACACAGGAATTGAGAGAATAGATATAAGTAGTATGAAAAACCCGACAAAGCATCTCCACCAAAGGAAAAATCAAAGATGTATGAAGCCTTAAAGCTTATAGTAAAGGAAAAGTCTGTAAGAAGCAATCTCAAACCATAAATTGCAAAGGAAATAGAAGCTACTATAGAAAATAGGTACATTAAGGTGTTTAGTATTTTTGGTATGGATATGGAAGGCGATCCTTCAACTTCCTCTGTATCCATGTTTATTATTATAGCACATTTTACCCGCCGGGTGAGAAATCCATTCTTTGTAGGGGCACGGTGCACCGTGCCCTTATTAAAATTTAGGTGTCAAGGACTTGCTGGCGGGTTCAGAACCCGCCCCTACAATATTTGATGGCACGCATCAGCGTGCCACTACATTAATGTCTAATTTATTTTTTACAAGGGTAAGCGTGGCTGTAAGCCATTTTCTAATTAATTTCTCACTCAGCGTATAAGGGTGGTATAATTTTATAGCCATGATTAAGGTGGAGATTGTTACGCCCAAGGGCTTGCATTTTTCCAAGGAGGTCAACTCCGTAAACATACCTACCGCAGAGGGTGAGATAGGAGTTCTGGAAAAGCACATGTATCTTATGACCATGCTAAAGCCAGGGCTTGTTTATTTTGATGGCAAGATGGAAAACGGTATTGCGGTAACTTATGGTTTTGTGGATGTTACACCAGAAAAGGTTATAATCCTTGCAGAAGAAGCCTATAACATAGGGGAGATAGACGCAGGTAAGGAAAAAGAACTCTTTGACCAAGCCGTAAAAAGGCTTGCAACCGCACAAACCATGGAAGAGATAGAAGAGCTGGAAAAGGCAAAAGAAAGGGCAAGGACCTTATTAGAATTAGTTGAGAGGTTTGGAAGGGTATAGGAAGTTTGAATTCTTTAGAGGTAAGGTAAGGTTTAAACAGCCGAGAGCTCACAGGCTTTCCATAGTAGAGATCCTTTTTGTAGCAAATCTAAAGGGCATTAAAAAAAGTTCTAAGGTGGTTGATCTGGGTGCAGGCTTTGGTGCACTATCCATACTTACAGCCCTAAGATACCAATGCCAGGTATGGGCTATAGAAAGGGATCCAATTATGCTGGAGCTATTAAGATACAATGTAAAGGTAAATAACTTAGAAGATAGAATACACATTTTGGACCTTGATTTAAGATACATAAAGGAAGATTTAAGTCCCCAAATCTTTGATGTTGTGATAGCAAATCCACCTTTTTACAAAGGACAAGCAACGGATAATATCTATCATCATGAATGTGATACAAGCCTTGAAGATTTCATAAAATCAGGAAGTTTTTTACTAAAAGATGGTAGAAGTTTTAATCTTTTGATGGCTTCAAGCAGATTAATAGAGGCAATAATTAACTTTAAAAAATACAATATAAGCGTAGCGTCCATGAGAATTTTCTATCCAAAGTACGATAAAAACGGGAAAATAATACATATATATGCATTAAAGAACCTAAAGCCCAGTTTGGTAATTGAAAAACCTCTTATAATTAATGAAAAAAGTGGAAAATATACACAAGAAGTTGAAAACATACTTGAGAGTTTTTTGTGATATAATTGATAAGATTTAGGAGGAAGTGTATGAGGCTACCAGAAAAGCTTGTAGAAAGGATAGCGGACAGAATTATAAAAGAACTCTACGAAAAAGAAAGAATTATAGAGCCAGAGGGCCCATACACTTTTAGGAAAAGGATAATAGCCATATTTAAAGAAGCAGAGGAAGAGGAAAAACTACTTGATGAAAAAACAAAAGAAATACTAAAAGAAAAGCTTGATCTCTTAGAAGAGGCAAGCCTTGACTACAGGACAGCATATAAGACAGTAAGAAGTAAATTGGCCGAGGAAATGAATATACACACCAGTAGGCGGGAAAGGATGAACCAAATAGCCCATAGAATAAGGGACATGATAATGGAAGATCCACAGGTGGAGATATACGAAGAGCCTATAGTCATAAGGAACAAGATAAGGGAAATTCTTATGGAGGCGGTAAGAGAGGAGGAAGAGATAGACAAGGAAGTAAGAGAAAGGATAAGGTCCTACTCAAGGAGGATAGTGGAAGGCACGCCAGAGTGGAATCACCTTTATAAGAGAATATATGAAGATGCACTAAAAAGGAGAGGGCTACTCTAAGGAAGGTAAGCTATGGGGTTTTGTCTTATGCCATACTTTAGCACCTCATAGTGAAGGTGTGGGCCAAAAGCTCTACCAGTAGTTCCCACATTACCTATTATCTGTCCCTTAACCACCCTGTCTGAATAATTTACCTTTATATCGGAAAGGTGTGCATACAAGGTGGCAAAACCGTAGCCGTGGTATACAATAACAGTTTTTCCATAGCCCCTTATCCAACCTGCGTATATAACTCTACCATCTGCGGAAGCCACAACGGGCGTACCATAGGGTGTGGATATATCTATGCCTGTATGGAATTCCCTTCTCCTGCCCATAACCCTCCAACCATAATCGGAGGTTATAACACCTACCACAGGCCATAGGTCTGGTTTAACTGTTTCCACTATTTTTACGTTTATAAGCTCTTTCATAGCCTCTTCTGCCGACATTTCAACTGCAACTATCTTATTTACCGTATCCACATCAAGTATTTCGCTGTCCGTTTGTTCTAACTCTTGGGGAATGCCCTTTGTAGGCCCGCCTATACCCAATGGAGATGCATCCACCACGGGCTTACAAAGAGCTCCCACAAGGATAAGGGCAAGCATATACTTCTTCATGACCCTACCTCCTTGGGTTTATCTTGAAAACTCTACCACAGAGTTGCAAACCTTGTCAAGTAGTTTTATAATATTTATTCGCAAGGGTGCGTAGCTCAATGGCAGAGCGGGCGGCTCATAACCGCCCGGTTGGGGGTTCGAGTCCTCCCGCACCCATTAATTCAAAAAACCCTTTAAAAGATCTCCAAAGAAGACAAAAAGGCCTATTCTTATAGCCCTTGCTATTAGGCTTGCCACTATAAAACTAAGCAGGGGCATATGGAAAAGTCCAGCAAACCAGCAAACCAGTTTGTAAGGCTCTCCTATAAGCACAGCCCAAAAACCATATCTATTGAAGAGTGCTTCGCCTCTCATATAAAGCCTTTCCCCAAAAATTCTTTTAACAAAAACCTCTCCCAACAACTTTGCAAGATAATAAGCCACAATGGCACCAGCTAAGTTTCCAACAAGAGACACCAATCCAGCCATATGGGAACTAAGACCAAAAAGTGGGGCGCTTACAATAAAAGGGTAGGGAGGTATGGGCTGAATTATAGATTCTGTAAAGGAAAGTATAAAAAGGGCTGTATAGCCATGATCCTGCACAAAAGCCTCCGCCCACGCCTTTAGGCCCGGGAAGAACTGTTCAAGCATTAAAGGTGGACCTCCATAAAGTCCTCTGCGGGGATTACTGGTAGATTATACTTCTCTGAAAGCTCGTGAGCTATCCTCTTAGGGTCATGTTGAGTGATAAACTCATAACCGAAATGGGTCAATATGGCCTTTTTTGGTTTTAAATTGCTTATTAACCTTTCTGCATCTTCTACTGTAAGGTGATCAATAGGCTTTGTTTTTTTGTATAGAGTAGTATTTATTATCATAAGATCCACATTTTGTGGGTACATTTTAAGCATTTTATCCTCATAAAGGGCGCAGGAGACATAAAGAATTTTATCATTAAAAAGTAAAGCGTAAGTCTCTGCCCCGTGATGGGTATGTTTCATAACAGCTTTTACTCTGATGGACTTATAAGATAGCTCTATACCTTCTTCCAAATAGCCTTCCTTTGCAAGCCTTTCCCTTATGAAAGGAAGAACTACCCTTTCATGGCCTTCAAAGGCGGATTTTGGGGCAAAGAGGGCCACATTTTTTAACTTCCCGCCATCTGTGGCAGACTCAATTACTGCGTTTACATCGGAAGAGTGGTCTAAGTGTATGTGGGAAAGAACCACAAGGTCAATGTGCCTCGGGTCTATGCCAAGCTGATGGAGGTATACAAAGGCGCCAGGACCTGGGTCCACATGGACAAGATTCCCAGAAAGCTCTATTAGAAAACCACCAGACCTTCTTAAAAACCTAAAGACACTGGCTCTACCGCCTGCAGTTCCTAAGAATATTATTCTATCCAACGTACTAATATGGAATTGCTTGGGCAATCCTCTGCCACTTGTAAAAGTTCATCCAACACACTGCTTATAGATACTTTAATAAAAACAAGGGGGAGGCCATCCCCCCTGTCCACAAAAACCTCCGGCAATCTCTCATAGCAAAGTTGACAAGCAGTGCAAGTATCTATATCAACCTCTATTTTTAAACCTCTTCCGTTATGATGGACCCACTGGGACATTCGTCAGTAACCTCTTTTACCTCATTTTCCAACTCTGCCGGAACCATCATCCAACCATCAGCCCCAGGGCTTACCACTTCTGCAATACCATCACCTCTGTTTTTGTAAACCTCAGGCACCCTGTCATAGCAGAGTTCGCATGAGGTACAGGTATCTGGATCTACTTTCGTCCTCAAAGCCATACTAACACCTCCTATTAGAGTTTGGAGTTTATAAAGTATATCATAGTTTCAAATTATCAATATAAACTTAATCATATCTTACCAAGGGCCTGTGCCACTGTTTTTCCGATGAAGGCAGGGTTTTCTATAACGGTCACTCCCGCTTCTCTAAGGGCTTGCATTTTAGCCTGTGCTGTTCCCTTTCCTCCGCTTATTATGGCACCAGCATGACCCATACGCCTTCCTGGTGGTGCTGTAATGCCAGCAATGTATGCAAAGACTGGCTTTTTCACATGTGCCTTTATAAACTCCGCCGCCTCCTCTTCCGCAGTTCCACCTATCTCACCTATCATTAAGATAGCTTCGGTCTCAGGATCTTGGTTAAACATTGCTATTACATCCTTATGAGAAAGACCATGCACTGGGTCTCCACCTATGCCTACGGCGGTGGATTGGCCAAGGCCATACTGGGTAAGCTGGTAAGAGGCTTCGTAAGTTAATGTTCCACTCCTTGAGACTATGCCAACGTTACCCCTTTTGAAGATATGGCCGGGCATTATACCCACCTTTGCCTCACCGGGGGTTATCACACCTGGGCAGTTGGGTCCTATAAGCTTGGCATTGGGATAGTTCTTTTTCATGTAGTCCTTTACCATCATCATATCCCTTACCGGTATGCCTTCCGTTATGCAGACAATAAGCTCAATGCCAGCATCCAAAGCCTCCACTATAGCATCACCTGCAAAGGCTGGTGGGACAAAGATCAAAGAACAGTTGGCACCCGTTTCCCGTACTGCATCTTCCACTGTGTTAAAAACTGGTATGCCTTCTACCTGCTGTCCTGCCTTTCCTGGAGTCACTCCTGCCACCACTTGTGTGCCGTAGGCTTTACACTGGGTAGCGTGAAAGGATCCTTCCTTTCCCGTAATACCTTGCACGACCACCTTTGTGTTTTTATTCACCAGTATGGCCATAGTTTAACCTCCTTTTGATGCTAAGGCTACAGCCTTTTGGGCTCCATCCCACATATCTACTGCGTTTATAAAGTTTAGGCCAGATTCTGCCAAGATTTTTCTACCCTCTTCCACATTAGTACCTTCCATCCTTACCACAACAGGAACTTTGATCTCCACCATCTTGGCTGCCTCTATGAGGCCGTTTGCCAGTCTATCACATCTGAGAATGCCACCAAATATATTTATGAAAACTGCCTTTACATTGGGGTCTGCCATCAGGATCCTAAAGGCGTTGGCTATCTGCTCCACGTTGGCACCACCGCCCACATCAAGGAAGTTGGCAGGCTCTCCACCGGCAAGCTTTATTATATCCATGGTGGTCATGGCAAGGCCTGCACCGTTTACCATACAACCTATATTTCCATCAAGCTTTATGTAGTTAAGACTGTACTTTTTAGCCTCCACCTCAAGGGGGTCAAGCTGAGTTAAGTCTTCCAATTCTTCAAGGTCCTTGTGCCTTATAAGGGCGTTGTCATCCAGTTCTACCTTGGCATCAAGAAGTATCAGGTTTCCTTCCTTTGTAAGCACAAGAGGGTTTATCTCCACAAGGCTCGCATCAAGGTCTATGTAGGCTCTATACAAAGCTACAGCTATCTTTACAAACTCGTTGACAGGAAGGCCAAGCTTGAAGGCCATCTTTCTAGCTTGGGAGGGCATAAGGCCAAGGGCTGGGTCTATGTGAAGCATATGAATGGCCTCCGGCTTTTCCTTTGCTACTTCTTCTATTTCCATCCCACCTTCCGCTGAGGCCATCAAAACTGGCTTGGATACAGACCTGTCAAGGGTTATGGAAAGGTAATATTCTTTTCCTATGTTTGTTGCCTTCTCTATCCATACTCTGCTTACAGGCTTTCCATCGGGGCATTGGAAGGTCTTAAGGACTTTGCCGAGCATACCTTCCACAGCCTGCTGGAGTTCTTCCATGTTTTTAACAAGCTTTACGCCGCCCGCCTTTCCCCTTCCACCACAATGTACCTGAGCCTTTACCACAAGGGGAAACTCACCAAGCTCTTCCGCCGCCTGCAAAGCCTCTTGAAGGCTAAAGGCCACCCTTCCTTCTGGCACGGGAAGGCCATACCTTTTAAGAAGCTCCTTTGCTTGATGTTCGTGCAGTTTCATGCCAGCCTCCTGCAGTTTAGTTAAACAATTATAGCTCAAAAAGCATATGATTTTAAGCATACGCTTATACGTAGAGTGATAAATTAATCTCCTGTATTAGCAGGTTCTAAACCTGTACAATTATAAAAGGTCAGGCGGGCCTACTCCTACATTTTGGATTTTTATGTAGGCACAAGTAATCGTGCTACCACATTAAAAAAATCAACTAGCAGAGGACCCACGGGTTTTAATTTCTCACCCAGCGTGTAAAGCGTTTAAAAGGCATATAATTTTAGCTATGCCACACTTAAGCTTGTATTTATTGCAACTTTTGGAAGAAAAAGTTGAAAAGGAGGAGGACAAAAAGGTAGCAGAAGCCATTTAACTAGCCCTAGAAGCCATATAAGAACTTACGAAGGAGCTCGCCACAAAAGCCGATTTGCAACTTTTGAAAATAGAACTTGAAGCAAAGATAGAAAAGGAGCTTTTAAGGCTTGATAGAAAATTTACCATACTCTTTTTGATATTGCTTTTTGCCATCATATTCCTAAACACGGATGCACTGGAGTTTTTAGCAAGGCTTTTTGGTCTTATAAAGTAGCCTTTACGTGTAAAATATTCAATAATGAAAGCAAAGGTAAAAAAAGCCCTGCTGGAGACGATAAAAGCCCTATACTCTACAGAAATAAACGGTTTTAGTCTTGAGCCGCCCAGAGAAGAGAGCTATGGAGACTATGCTACCAACGTGGCCTTTTTGCTTGCAAAGAGCTTGAGGAAAAACCCACAGGAAATAGCCCAAGAGATAGCAAATAAACTAAGCAATGAAGGGCTGTCTGCAGAAGCTCTAAAGGGCTTTATAAACATAAGGCTAAAGGAAGGCTTTTTGCAGGAAGAATTTTCAAGGCTTTTTAAGGAGGGTAGTTCTTACTTCTTTGAGCCTGTGGAAAGGCCTTTGTATATGCAAGTGGAGTTTGTTAGCGCCAACCCTACTGGTCCTTTGCATGTGGGACATGGAAGGGGCGCGGTGGTAGGCGATGTGTTGAGCAGAATCCTTAAAAGGTTTGGCCACAAGGTGGTAAGGGAATATTACATAAACGACGCTGGAAATCAGGTTTATATGCTGGGCCTCTCGGTGGTTTATAGATACTATGAGCTTTTGGGGAAGGAGGAAGAAAACATCAAAAAGGTCTTTGAAGAGGAAGGCTATAAGGGCAAGTATGTTATAAGGCTTGCCAAGGACCTAAAAGCTTTTTATGGAGAGAAGCTCCTTCATATGCCCATTGAGGAGGCTATAAACATAGCCAAAGAATACGCCTACAAAAGACTACTGGAGGATATAAAAGAGACCCTTGATAGCATGGATGTGGCCTTTGATGTGTGGTTTAGTGAGAGAAGCCTCTATGAGAAGGGTGTGGTGGAGGAGGCGATAAGAGAGTTGGAGAGAAGGGGCTACGTGTATGAGAAGGATGGAGCCCTTTGGTTCAAAAGCAGCGCCTTTGGCGATGACAAGGATAGAGTTTTGAAAAAGTCCGATGGATCATATACTTATTTTGCGGGGGATGTTGCCTATCACTACGAGAAATTTAAAAGGGGCTTTGAAAAGGTTATAAACCTTTGGGGTGCAGACCACCATGGGTATGAAAAGAGGCTCATGGGAGCCTTGAGGGCCCTTGGTATTCCAGAAGATTGGCTTGTGGTGGAGTTTGTGCAGATGGTAAGGCTCATAAGCGAAGGGCAAGAGGTGAGGATGTCCAAAAGGACAGGTGAGTTTATCACCCTTGCAGACCTTTTGGAAGAGGTAGGGAAGGATGCAGTAAGGTTTGTATTTTTGACAAGGAGTAGCAACACTCCACTTGATTTTGATATAGACCTTGTGAAGAAAAAGACATCAGAAAACCCTGTATTTTATGTGCAATATGCCCATGCAAGGGTAAGGGGAGTGTTCAGAGAGGTAAAGGAAAGATATGGCATAGATGCGGACAAGGAGGCCCTTATGCCTTATGTAAAGCATCTTAGCTCTCAAGAGGACCTAAGGCTTATAAAAAGGTGCCTCTATTTGAAAGATGTTTATGAGGGTGTTCTCAGCACCTTTTCTCCACACCTTATAACCTATGCCCTCTTGGACCTTGCCAAGGACTTTCATCACTATTACAACCACCATAGGGTAATGGTGGAGGACAAAAACACAATGCTTTCAAGGCTTGCCCTTTTTAAGGGAGTGGAGATCACTTTAAAAAACGCTTTTGAAATCTTAGGAATAAATGCACCGGAGAGGATGTGATGAGGATAACTGTTGTAGGTGGAGGATACGTAGGACTTACTACGGGTGTTTGCTTTGCCCATCTGGGCCATGAGGTTATGGTGGTGGAAAAGGTGCCACAAAAGGTGGAGATGCTTAGGTCTGGCAAATCTCCTATCTACGAACCTGGGCTTGAAGAGATTTTAAAAGAGAGCCTTCAAAAAGGTAGGATAAGCTTTACCACAGACCTACAAGAAGGGCTTGATTTTTCCGAGGTAATTTTTATATGCGTAGGAACACCACAAAGGCCTGATGGCTCCGCAGATCTTTCACAAGTGGAAGAGGTGGCAAGAGAAACGGCAAAGCTCATGAACTACTACAAGCTACTCATAGAAAAGTCCACCGTGCCTGTAAATACACATAAGCTCATAAAGAAGACAGTACAAAGATACTTAAAGGACCCAAACATACCCTACGATGTGGCCTCCAATCCAGAGTTTTTGAGGGAGGGCTCCGCCATAGAGGACTTTTTAAACCCAGACCGTATAGTGATAGGCTTGGAAAGCCAAAGGGCAAAGGAAATCTTTGAAGAGCTTTATAAGGACTTTAAATGTCCTATCATCTACACAGACCCGGCCACGGCAGAACTTATAAAGCATGCCAGCAACTCCTTCTTGGCAATGAAGATATCCTTTATAAACATGGTGGCAGACCTGTGCGAAAAGGTTGGTGCGGATGTAAAGCTTGTGGCCGATGGAATGGGCTACGATAAGCGTATAGGTAGGGCCTTCCTCAATGCGGGCATAGGCTATGGAGGGTCTTGCTTTCCAAAGGATGTGAAGGCCTTTATAAGGATGGCTCAAGATTATGGCCTTGACTTTGGGCTTTTGAGAGAGGTAGAAAGGATAAATCAAGATAGACCCACAAGGTTTGTGGAAAAGGTAAAGAATGTGCTTTGGAGCTTACGGGATAAAAGACTTGCAGTCTGGGGCCTTTCTTTTAAGCCTAACACGGACGATATAAGGGAAGCGCCATCTTTGAAGGTGGTGGATATGCTCTTAAGGGAAGGTGCCTATCTTTCCCTCTATGACCCAAAGGCTATGGAAAACTTCAAGCTTGTCTTTCCAGAGGGCAAGCAGATAAGCTATGCCAAGGATATGTACTCTGCGGTGGAAGGCGCCAGCGCCCTTCTTATACTTACCGAATGGGAAGAATTTACAAAGGCAGATCTAAAAAGGATAAAAGAGCTCATGGAACTTCCCATAATAGTGGATGGGAGGAATGTTTTTGAACCAAAGGATGTAAGGTCCTTGGGCTTTGAATACTATCCTGTGGGAAGATGAGGGTTTTGATAACGGGAGTGGCCGGCTTTATAGGCTCACACCTCTGCGAAAGGTTTTTGAAGGAAGGCTTCTATGTGATAGGTATGGATAACTTTTTGAGCGGAAGCCCAGATAACATAGCCCACCTTTTTGGAAATAAAAACTTCCACTTTATACACTACAATGTGGTCAATTACATCTATGTGGAAGGGCCTGTGGACCTGGTGGTCCATCTTGCCTGTCCTGCCTCTCCAGTAGATTATATGAACCATCCCATACACACCATGAAGGTGGACTCCCTTGGAACATTAAACACCCTTGGCCTTGCAAAACTAAAAAGGTCCCGTTATGTCTTTGCCTCTTCTTCCGAGGTTTATGGGTCTGCACAGGTGCACCCTCAACCAGAAGATTACTGGGGCTATGTAAACCCAATAGGTCCAAGGAGCGTTTACGATGAGGCTAAAAGGTTTTCAGAAGCCCTATGTATGGCCTATTACAGAGAGCATGACCTTGATGTAAGGATAGCAAGGATTTTTAACACTTATGGACCCCGCATGAGAAGGGGAGATGGAAGGGTAATCCCAACCTTTATAGAAAAAGCCCTAAAGGGCGAAAGCCTTCCCATATATGGCGATGGCTCTCAGACCAGAAGTTTTTGCTACATAGATGACCTTGTGGAGGGGCTCTTTAGGCTTTCGGTAGAGGAGGGTTTAAAAGGAGAGGTGATAAACTTGGGAAATCCGGAAGAGATAAGCATATTGGAAGTGGCAAAGAAAATAATTGAACTTACTGGCTCCTCATCCAAGATACACTTTCTTCCACCAAGACCAGACGACCCGCCCAAAAGATGCCCAGATATTAGAAAGGCAGAAAGATTATTAAACTGGCATCCAAAAAGAAGCTTAGAAGAGGGTTTGAACCACACTATAGAATGGTTTAATATGTTTCATGGCAGGCCCTAAAACCACATTATGTTTACAGCATATTGGTTTATGAACTTTCCACAATATACATCTGCAATAGACAAGTATTAATAACGCAATAAAGGTATAAATTTTTTACCAAATATACCTTTAAGGGTTTATAATTATTACGGAAGGAGGCGGAAGTGAAAAGGGAAAGGTTGGTTATACTCTTAGGGTTATTGGTAGCTCTTGTTTTCTTTTACTTTGGCCTAAACGAATGGCTAAAGAGTAAGGAAGAACAGGTAAAACCGCCACCTGTTGTGGTAAAGCCTGCACCTAGCCAGCGAGAAACTCCACCCGCCCCATCACCATCTGCAGAAAAGCCTAAACAAGAAGGAAAAAGGGAAGACGTAGCAGTTAAAGGCAAAGAAGAACAGCCTAAACCACCCACTACAGCAGAGGAGACCAAAAGCAAGCAAGAGAAGAAAGAGGACCTGTTAGCTCAAAAAATAAAGGAAGAAAAACAAAAGCTTGTTAAAGAGCCTGCTACAAACAAAGCGGAAGAAAAAAAGGATGATTCAAAACAAACTCAGAAAAAGGAAACTAATAACAAAACATCAAAAGCATACGTAGTGCAAGTGGGAGCCTTTAAGGACAAGGATAAAGCAGAAAATGCAGCTAAAAAAGCAAAAAATATGGGCTATAGCGTTAAGATAGTGGAGGAGGACTACTTTTATAAGGTTAGAGTTATAGTTAATACAAACAACATAGAATCGGAATTGGGTAAATTAAGGAAAGTGTTTGGTGGTGCAATAATTAAACAATGATAAAACGCATCTTTTTACTCATTTTATTTTCTCTTATATTTTCTTGCGTTATAAAGCAAGAAGAGGGGAAAAAGGTCCAGTGGCAATACTATTATGACCTGGGCATGTCATCTTACATAGCAAAAAATTACTCTGAGGCTATAGCAAACTTCTTTATAGCCTCTCAACTTGCCCCCAATGAACCCAAAGTATGGAACGCTTTAGGACTTGCCTATATGGAAGTACAGGAACATTCAAAATCGGAAAACGCCTTTTTGAAAGCTCTTCAAGTAGACAAAAATTATACAGAAGCCAAGTTAAACCTTGGCATATTATACTACAGACAAGCCAATTATGAAAAAGCAACAATTACACTTAAAGAAGTTTTGCAGGATGAAGCCTTTCCTCAAAGGCATATGGCATTCTATTACCTCGGAAAGGTATACCAAGCTACTGGTAATCGGCAAGAATATATAAACAACTTAAGAAAAGCTGTAGCCTACAATCCTATGTTTATAGATGCTCAGTTGGAACTAGCCCAAGCCTATGAACTTGAAGAAAATTATATATCTGCAAAAGATGTATACCAGAGCCTTGTAAACAATGGAG
>Ga0101942_100103_pt1 | contig 53532 bp, 51 predicted proteins | sample DewCreD2012metaG_4_FD_75243 | JGI IMG/M metagenome (GOLD analysis project Ga0101942, IMG submission 75243) | Hot spring sediment bacterial and archeal communities from British Columbia, Canada, to study Microbial Dark Matter (Phase II) - Dewar... ...
GCATGGGGCTCACATCTCCAGCCCTCTACCAACCCTTGGGGCATTGCCCCCATCGGGTTGGTAGTCGATCCTGTCCCGTTGATACTTTATGCTTAGGTTTATAAGTGTTTTCCAGGAGAATAGATCCAACCCCCCAAAATTAGTTGATAATAAATGAATATAAAAAGATTTCTATTAACACGAAAAAGTATTCAGCCCGCTCTAGAGGGGCTTGTCGCTGTTGCCAAGGGAGGATATTCTTGCTAAGGGCTAGAGGATAGATTCGATATGTAGTCTGCAAAGATCTCTGATAGCCTCCTCCTATTATATCTCCAGGCTCTCCTCATGATCTCTACTCTATCTATTTTATCAAGATTAGTGGCAAGTTCAGCTATGCTGGATCCTATATAGTCAGGATCGTTGCTATCTATATATAAACCCAGCCTATTGAGCTTTATGAAATACTCAGTATATGAGGGGCTCGGGCCGAATGCTACGATCGGAAGCCCTGCCGCCATGTACTCATAGATGGTGGATCTGACGCTAACAATATTCCACGCATCCCTTGAAAGTGGTCTTCCAGTTACAGCCATGCTAGATCCTATTAGCTCTTTAACCAGGGTCTCTCTACCTATATAGCCTGTGAGCATAACACGACCCCCAAGACCTAGTCTCCTCACCATAGAAGCCAGCCTTCTCCTCATAGGTCCTTCCCCAATTATCTTCAGCCTCAGTCTTATCCCCACAGGGCTTCTTAGAGCCCTTGCGAAGGAGCTTATTATTAGATCCACCATGTGGTATCTCCAGCTGAGATCGCCTAGGAAAGCTATATCAATATAATCCTTATCAAGCTTGCCTAAAGTATGTGCATGACTTGCATATAGAGATACATCGGCACCGTTGTGTATAACCACAACCCTGGATCCGCCGAGCCTCTCTCTAAGGATCTCTCCCGATGGCTCTGTTGTTGCTATAACGAGGCTTGCTCTTCTAAATAACTTATACTGGGATCTATATAGGATCCTGGATAGCCTGTTTATAGGATCCCCGCCTAGGTATAGATCAGCAAGATCCCTTATATCAACCACAAAATGGGATCCCAGGCGCTCTGCAACCTTATAGCCTATATCAACAGACTCGAAAGGAGGCCAGCTAGATACTATGATAGGCTTTCTAGAACCTCTTCCAAGTGAGGATCTCAGAGTCATTTCGAAGAGCCTGCTTCTCAAGATACCCAGATATCTGGAGAAGCTACTAATCCTTGGAAAGCTCATAACGATCTCTCCATGATCTCCAGGCCTTATACTAGATCCACTAGTCCTTGGTGTTAGCTGGAATACGACAACATCATAGCCTCTCCTCCTAAGTTCCCTAACGAAGTAATAGATCCTAACACCATTAGCAGTCTCAGGAGGCGGATAGAGACCTGTGAAGAAGTAGACAAGAGGCAATGCTTACCTGCCCCCAGCCTGGCTTGATGGAGGCATTCACTATATCCTAGCTGTAGTGTTTCTAACAGCTATACTGTAAAGCTTGTCCCTAAGCTCTATAGATCTTCTGGATGTCTCCTCCAAAACAGCCCTTATCCTATCCCAATTGCTAGGCTTATCAATACCAACATGTTTCTTTATCTTGGTATATGGTGATTCTCTATATAGTGTTTCTAGAGGTTTTTCAACACCGTTCTCATCCCTATATATAACTCCAGGCTTATCAATAACCTCACCTATAATATTGCTCTCCACACCTCTTTTCTTTAACGTGTTCCTTATATCCTCCAGAGTTTCCCTTTCACCTATGATCACTATGCTGTCTAGAGAAACACCTAGAGGATCTATCTCGAACTCCCTAAGCATTGATAGAACATCTCTGTCTATAGACTTCATGATCTCCCTTAGATCTATCTTAAAACCCATCCCAGCAGTCCTTGAGATCTCGTTAAGATCCCCTCTCAAACCCCCGTTTGTTACATCAAACATTGAGTGAATCTTAGTGAGATAGCCCCCACCTATGATTTCCTTCAAAGCTGCTAGTGTGTTGAAATTGATAGTCTTTAGAACAAGGTCTGGCTTTCCACCATAGATCGCTGTTGTAGCTATAGTGCCTCCGCCAGCCCCCATGGTCATTAACATATAATCGCCAGGCTTCGCATTCCTCCTGGCCTTTGGTCTTTCCCTGGATATGCCCACACACATTATGGTTCCGACAATCCTCGTCCCGATCACCATGTCTCCCCCGATCCTTAGCGTTGATCCTCCGACTATTGGGGCTCCAAGGTATTTAGAGACTGCAGAAACGCCAGCCTCTAGATCTAATAGATATGATGGATCCCCATCATCACCTATCCTAAGATCAACTGTGAATAGTATAGGCATAGCCCCCTTAACCATCACATCCCTGGCAGCGGCTCTAGCAGCATGGAAACCGGCTATTAGAGGGAAGTAGGAGAGCCTACTATGGATACCATCTACAGCAGCAACAACCCATAGATCACCAACCCTAACCCAACCAGCATCGTCAAACTCGATGGAGGAGTCCACAGTCCCCTCTATTCTGGATATGCCTATTAGCATTGCGTGGAAAAAGAAATCTCCATACCCCCTAGAGCCTATCCCAACAGAGCCTGCAGAAACGCCTGCCTCTCTAGTGCACAGAAGATCTCTATACTCGCTATGGTTCTTATTCTCAGCACATGCCTTTATAGATGTTAGTGTCTCGTCGATCACTATTGAGGCATATATACTAGCATCATTCCATGAGAGTCTCTTATAAAACATAATCTCATCTATGAGCCTTCCCTTAATCTCCTCCCTAGATAGCCCTGCAGATAGGGCTCTTCTAACAATCCCCTCAAGATCAGCCATACTTCTCCCAGACCTATAATATACATAAGGCCTTTAATTCGGAGAGCACTGTGAGAAGCACATAATCCCTCCTTCTGAGGTGTTTTACATATGATCGCTACTATATATTCTATACACTAAAAGTTCTTCAAAAAATAGCTTCTTTCTAGCGATAACCTCTAGAAGATATCCTAGCCTAGAGGCTTTCTCTTTAAAATACTCTAGATCTCCTAGTGTGGAGAGCACAATATAGATAAGCCCTCTCCTCCTAGTGACTCTGCGGAGCTCCTTGAGAAACTCAAGGGCTACTGATACGCCTTTATAGCCTCCACTCCATGAAATATCCAGCCAGCTGTTTCTCTCATTAAGAGGTAGATAGGGAGGGTTTATAGCTACAAGATCTATGCTGTTATCCCTTAAACATGTCGGGCCATTGCATTGAAGGATCTCTATTCCCCAGAGATCCTCACGGATTCTCGTTCTCTTAATATACTCAACAGAGCAGGGGCTTATATCTATTGCAATTATATCTTCTTTGTAGAATCCGTCGTCGAGCATGGAGTATAGAGCCCTGGCTATCACACCACTGCCAGAGCCGAGATCTAGTAGAGTTCTGATGCCAATTATACTACCGATCTCTTTTTTGATCGTGTCTATAAGTAGATAGCTATCATCAGAGGCCATATATATGTTACTCTCAACATCATTACATCTATATATATAGCCCAAAGGCAATATAACACCCTATAAGGACCTGTTCTCAAGAGTTCTGTATTTTAAGCTCTCTAACTAGATCTAAGGAGGTTCTCTCCACAGCCTCTGAGCTCCCCATGCTCGGTCTCCACCCTGTTTTGTCCCCTATCCTGGCTATATCTAGGAGCATTAGCTTCACATCGCCAAGCCATCCTCTCCCATCAGGCGTTGCCGGCTTGAACCTATACTCTATATCCTCTATCCCCATCACCCTAGCCACGATCCTCGCTATATCTATGACTGTTATCCAGTCCTTATTGCCTATATTATACACCTCTAGGCTCGAACCCTCATCAAGCATTTTGTTAAAGGAAGCCATGGTGGCTTCTACAGCGTCAGATATATATAGATAGCTCTTACGCTGCGTACCATCCCCCAGTATCTCTATATAGTATCTATTCTCTCTAATTTTTCTAATGAAGTCATATATCACACCATGTCTCAGCCTAGGCCCAACTATGTTTGCATACCTCAGGATGAGACACCCAACACCATAGAGCCTCGAGTATGTTGAGCACATTATCTCGCCGGCTGCCTTTGTAGCCCCATATATGCTTATAGGTTTAATGGGATGGTTTTCCGGAGTAGGTATTATATCTGGATCCCCATATACTGTGCTACTTGATGCGAACACAAAGAGCCGGATACCTTTCCTTCTAACTGCTTCTAGGAGGTTCATTGTTGCTGTTAGATTCTGATGATAGTGATCAAGAGGCTCTCGAGTTGAGTGTCTAACCTCTGGGTTAGCTGCCATGTGAAACACTGTCTCCACACCAGATAGATCCTCCACCCACGCCTGAGGATCCAGAAGATCCGCCTTGACGAATCTAAAGCCTGGCGCGTGGATCGCTTCTGATAAGTTCCCCAAACTCCCAGAGGATAGGTTATCCAGGCCAATAACACTATATCCACTACTGAGAAGCCTTTCGACCAAGTGGCTGCCTATAAACCCCGCAGCACCTGTGACAAGAACCCTCAAACAGGATCTCCTCTCCAAAGTAATTCTAACAGGCATGGCTAAAATAACGCTAAACTCCTCGTCTTTCTAATGGTTTACCCAAGACAGTGCTCTCTTTAGAATTATGGGGGCTATCTTTGATCTAGGATCTTGATGAGATTTGTTTTTAGTTGAATCAGGGTTATAGCATTAAAGATAGATCTGGGATCACATGTGTGGAGAAAGCTAAAAACCGCCTAAAAGATTAGGTCTATATCCTATATCCTTGTATAGTAATATAGAGAATGGTGTGAATATTGGGAGAAGCGGCACCTCATGGAGAGGCTCTGAGGAAATATCAGAGGATTGTTATAGATATGGATATATGCATAAGCTGTGGAGCCTGTGTGGCTGTATGTCCTGTACAAGCTCTAGAGCTTGATCAGAATGCCAAGGCCAGGCTAATCTGGGATAAGTGCGTAGATGATTTCAGCTGTGTCAAGGTATGCCCAGTCAACTGCATATGGCCCTCGTCAGAAGCTCCAGAGGCCTCGAAGGCTAAGAGTGGGTGGTATAGATTTGGAAGAGAGATTGAGGAGATTGAGAAGAAGATCTATGAAGAGTGGAAGAGTAAGTATAATATAACTGGAAGCCCTGCCGAGATGTGAAGAGGATTTCAAAGAATAAAAAAGCTATTCTTTTTCTATTACAAAATTGCTCCTCTACTTAGCCCTACCAGTTATTACATATACCTTTGTACCGCAGTGTGGACATGTACCCACTATCGCCCTAGCCTTGTTCTTGAGCACAGTCTCTGTCGGGTTTCTTAGCTCTACCTTCTTTCTACACTTTAGACAGAACCCTGTCGGCATGTTTCTCGCCAATATATATCATTATAAGATCAAATTTAAATATTTACCCCCTGGGATCGGCTTAAACATATTTCAAAAGTGATACCGGATTCTAGGCGTAGTGTGATGAAAGAATATTTATGATTAACCCAGTTATCCTAATACTATTATTCACAGTTCGTGAGATGTGTGTATAGTTTTTAAGATCCTTACCTTGTGGATATATGCTTTCATTACCACAGAAGATTGGTAATACCACCCAAGGATACCTAGAATACTGGTAATACCAGGCTCATCGCCAGCATTGTATGAGGAATCACTGATCCACTAAGAAGCCCATGTCGATTAGATATTTCCTAACTATTTTCTTCAAAGCTCTCCTCAAGATATCCCTAAGCGATGTAGCCCTTATCCCCATCATGCCGGCCATCTCGGCGAGGGATATTCTCCTCGGAGTATCGAAGTAGCCCTTCTTATATGCAAATAGAAGGACCTCAAGCTGTCTTGGAGTGAGATCCCTAGTCTCTATATGCTCGGCCCTTTTTATAACAACTGGCTGTAGACCTGAGGATACTAGGGATCTCAGTATATCTCTCAAAGCTCCCAGCCCTGGTACTAGTAATCTATACGTGATCTCTGTATCTGATATAGGTGACCCCTCTATAACCACACAATCCTCTCTACTCAAGAGAGAGCATGCGGAACAGCTTCTAGCCCTCACCCAGAGGGTGTTGTTGCCCAGGATCCTTACTAGCCTAACTCCTCTTCTCAGTAGTTGGGATTTTATCTCCTCAGGATCGCCATTGTTTATCCTAAGAATATGGCTTGACATTGTCCTCCCAGGGCTAACTCTTGTCATAGTCACGCTGACACCCGGTTCTAGCCTCAATATAGAGTTGGTTACATCACAATCCCCCCTGATCACCTTTATATATACATCAAGGAGGGAGGATGACATTAGCAACCTCTCAATATATCGTTGCTTGGGGCAATATATTTTAGAGCGGATGCCAAACATCTCTGGAGATCTATGATATGTTGCTTGTATATCAAGAATGCTGGAAGCTCTGAATAGGCGGGTATTATTTACAAGATTCGCCTTTAATATTAGGAGTTCTACATAGGATCACACAATTTGGAGTAACAGAGTGGTTAATATTTAAAAGAGATATTGTTTATCTAATTAGAGAAGGTGTAAGAACATGGCTAGGAGCAGGAACATCGTTGTTGAGGAGCTTAACCACACACCTGTAGAGAAGCTTGAGGTGGAGCTTGTAGAGAGAAAGGGTGTGGGGCATCCAGACTATATAGCTGACTCGGCTTCTGAGGTTTCTAGCATCGCACTCTCTAACTTCTATAGAAAGGAGTTCGGCTATATACTCCATCACAATCTAGACAAAACCCTCGTTGTTGGTGGTCAGGCATCTCCTAGGTTCGGAGGTGGCGAACTGATCCAGCCTATATATATTCTAGTATCTGGGAGGGCCACGGCCACCGTTTTTAGGGGTGGGGAGACTATAAGGATACCTATAGGGCCTCTGATAATAGGTGCTGTTAAGGACTGGATTAGGAGGAACTTTAGATTCCTAGACCCTGAAAAGCATGTTATAATAGACTATAAGATTGGGCAGGGGAGCGCTGATCTCGCAGGACTATATGAGCTGGGCAGGGAAGAGATGCCATTAGCAAATGACACAAGCTTTGGCGTGGGCTTTGCACCCCTCACAAGGCTTGAGAGAGCTGTTCTGGAGATTGAAAGAACCCTTAACTCCAGAGACTTCAAATCAAGATACCCTGAGGTAGGTGAGGATGTTAAGGTAATGGGCTTAAGGGTTAGGGATAGTGTTAAGATAACAATTGCAGCCTCTATGATATCCCACCTTGTTGATGATCTTGATCACTATATATCTGTTAAAGAAGAGGTTAGAGACAGGATAGCCGATCTAGTTTCAAAGGCCGCTGAGTTCAATAATGTAGAGATATATATAAACACAGCGGATAGACCCGAGAAGGGTCTTGTATATCTAACAGTAACTGGAACCTCAGCAGAACATGGGGATGATGGTATGACTGGAAGGGGTAATAGGGCTAATGGTCTCATAACCCCTATGAGACCTATGAGCCTTGAGGCAACTGCTGGCAAGAACCCGGTATCCCATGTTGGCAAGATCTATAATGCCCTTGCATCCATGATAGCAAATGATATATATAACAAGGTACACGGACTCAGAGAGGTTTATGTAAGCCTTCTAAGCCAGATAGGAAGGCCGATAGATCTCCCGCTTGTGGCCTCAGTAAAGGTTATTCCCGAGAACACCCTTACAGCTAATATGAAAAGCGAGATCGCTGGAATAGTTGATCAGCATCTTGAGAGCATAAACAAGCTAAAAGATCTATTCCTGTCAGGGAGCATATCTATATTCTAAAGCACATCTTGCGCATATCACTTCATGCGTTCTGAAGCCAGTTCTCAGCTTTACCTCTGCGGCTCTGCGCCTAAGCCCCCCAGCCTCTCTTAGGTGTTCAAATACATCTGTTGTGATATTTATGTTGTCTATTGAGTGAGGTTATATGAGCGTTTACCCAGCTAGGGAGGCCTGCAGATTTCTTGCTGCTAGGTTGAGAAACCCTTACCACGGTTGGCAAGTAATTATTCTGGTTATGGCTAATACCAGCTGAGGCGATGATCGAGAACGCCAGATCTCTTGCTATCGATAAAAAACATGCTCCCAGAGGGTTTTCAATAGAGCTCTAGAGCATATTGAAACTAGGAGAAGCTGTTTAGGAGTCGCTGCTAGATCTCTCTCGTGCTTTAGATACTCCTTAGGCTATAGAGAGGGTATTACACTGATATAGTGGGTCTGGTGTTTTATCAATTAGTCTATATATATTTATTAGATGAGGCAATACGATCATTAGGGCTCAGCTGATGCTTAAGGGGGACAATATTGAGGCGCTGATCTCTGACTTCATATACAGATATGGAGAGAGGGGGAGGGCTCTTCTAGAGGCTATTATAAGGGCTTCTCAAAGGCTTGATAAGAGCTCGGCCACACCTCTTCCGGGGGATTTTAACTATAGATCTGTGGTTGAAGAGCTGGGCATGATGGGCTATAGCTATAACCCCTCTCCCCTTCTCAGGATCCTTGAGAAAGAGTATAGTCTTGTGAGGACAACACTCCATACTAGTGGGCAGAGGTGGTATGTCCTATCCAATAAGGAGGCACTTGAGGAGTATGTAGAGAAGCTGAGGAGCGGAGGAGACGAGGATCCAGAGGCCCTTGTCATAAGGCTACAGCTAGAATCCCTAAGGATAGACGACATTACCAGGGTTCTCAAAACCCTTGCTGGGAGGAGGAGGTGGAGTGATGCCGATTATAAGAAGCTATATATAATCAGCTTTAAGAAGCTGCCGAAGCTTGTTAGGATATATAGAAGAATACAAGAGGATCCCGAGAAGTGGGGGCCTTATATAAGGGATATAGAAGAGATATTCACGCTAGCAAAGAAACTGAGACTCAGAGTCCAGAAAGGTTTGGAAGAGCCCTTTCAAAATGTAGAGGAGAATCAGGAGAGGGGGATTTATACTAACAGCTCGGAAGAGCTGGGCTCTAGATCAGCATAGCTGTAGGCTGTTTAGATATGGGATATAGGTGTGTAACGATCTGTGTTCTTGAATGCGGAGAAATCTGCCTTTCAGAACGGTAAGGAGATTATAGTTACTAGCGCTTAGCTATAAAAAATATATAATAGAAAGTAGTAATAGAATTAGAGCTTCCGCCCCTTTTGGGGCGGGTTATCAGTCTTATGGTTACCATCATGACTGGGCTTCTTCCTCGTGATAGAAGGCTTAGAGGGTCATCTATAAGGATTCTTAGTAAGCGTGAGATTATCGATATTGTGCTTAGTTCTGATATAGTGTTTGAAATCCTTGATGCGAGGGTTCCTGAGTATCTTAGGAATAGATTTCTTGAGAGAATCTCTATAAATAATGGTAAGAGGCTTGTCCTTGTTCTCAACAAGGCGGATCTCGTTCCACGGGGTATCATGGCCGATTGGATAGAGTATTATAATAGCACGGGTTTTGAATGTATAGCTGTTAGCGCATCTACCGGGAGGCTTGGTGATCTTAGGAGGATCCTAAGAGAATCTGATAGGGATGTGACAGCCTCCTTCTTCGGAGCCCCTAAGGTTGGTAAATCCAGCATTATTAATATGCTGAAGGGAAGGGGCTCCGCCTCTGTGAGTAGATACCCAGGCACTCCCGGGTATACAAGGGGTGTTCAGATGCACAGGATCTATGAGGGTGTCTATATAATAGACACACCTGGTGCTCTACCTATAGATGGTGATAGGCTAGAGATGATTATAAGGTTAAGACCTCCTGAGAAGATAGAGAACCCGGTTTCCGCCGCTATAGAGCTCATGGAGAGGATAGAGAATGCAGTTCCAGGATCTATAGGGATGGTCTACGGAGTCCAGGGGGATTTTATATCGATTCTGGAGATGATTGCTAGAAAGAGGGGGTGGATCCTAAGGGGATCTGGAGAGCCTAACATAGAGGAGGCTGCTAGGGAGATTATAAGGGGATATCTAGATGGTAGAATAAGATTCTATACAGAGCCTCCAGCATCTCCTAGCCGTAAGCACCCGAGCTTGGGCAATAATCCCTCACAGGGCACTCGCCACACCTAGGGTTTCTAGCTCTGCAATAATCCCTACCCAGGGCTATTAAAAGCCTGTGGGCCTGTTCAGCCCTCTCACCCCCGAAGAATCTTAGGAGGGCCTGTGAAGCCTCTTGATAATTCTTTCTACTAATAAGCCTCCACCTAATAGCTATCCTCATTGCATGGGTGTCTATAGCAAATACAGGGGCTTTTCTGACTACCGATAGGAATACATCGGCAGTCTTATACCCTATCCCCTCTATTGATAGGAGGAACTCTCTAAGCCTCCAGGGATCCTCTCTCAGCAGGTAATCCTCACCACCCATCCTTGCTATAGCCTCTGCAGCCCTCTTTATTGTGGCTGCCTTCTGCCTCCACATACCGGCTCTCCTTATAGCAGCCTCGATCTCCCTAGTATCGGTTCTCAGTATATCCTCCAACCTATCCCCAACCCTAGCCTTAAGAGATCTATAAGCCTCTATAGAGTTCCTATCACTAGTATTCTGGCTCAGAATAATACCAACCAACACCGAGAAAGGCCCCGAACCTCTATTAAGGGCTACCAGGGCCACATAATTTCTCCAGCTAATATTAAGCCTCTCTGACAATATCCTATATATAGTATCCCCATCAACCCTTTCAGCTATGCTCTCCATCATACTAAGCCCACTTCTATTCTATTAAATCTAATTGCAGAGGCGATAATAAGGCACCCTCTAGATCTTTCATATAAACTATCTTTGACAAGAACATGGAGATCCTGGGATGATTAAAAAACAAGGCTATGAGGAGACCGTGGTAGGGGAAAACTATATTGGTGGCACTCACTATTTGTAAAAACTATCTTCTGACTATTGAGATGATGGCTGCCGCGATCCCTACTATAGCTATTCCAAGGGCTATGTAGGCTATGTTCTGACTCCCCGAGGCTCTTGCGTCTATGTTGCTGAGGGTATTGCTGAGATCGTTTATTCTCTTCTCAAAATTAGAGATCCTCGTTGATAGATCGTTAATGTTGGAGCTAGCCTGAGAGACCTGGTTCCCAAGCTGGTTAACCCTTGAGCTGAGATCCTCGAACCTTGGCATGAGTCCTCTAACTGTTGATAGGAGATTCGATATGTTAGCCTCTGCATCCCTGATCCTTTTGTCCATTGCTACCACATATTTCAGCTCCCCCATATACCCGGTTGCCCAGAGCACGATGTTTCTAACAAACCTGGGCCCGTCTAGCATTATACCATAGTATTCAGCTGTTATCATTGGCTGATACCCCCCCAGAGGGGTTTCCGAGGATAGAATCACGAGGGAGTTGTTAAGGTTAGGAAGATACTGGGCAGCAACCATCGGGAAGATCCCCTTATCACCAGCATTATATGCCTGGCCCAGAAGGCCCTTTGGAGGCGCTGTGTTCTCAACAATTTTACCCTCAGGGCTTGTCCACACAATAACCTCTATGCCCTTTGGAACACTATCAGGCTTAATAGCGCCCCAAGATCCTGTTGCTAGATCTCTAAAGGCTATGACCCCGGGGCCGTGCATTAAGATCCGCTCAGCTCCGAAGCCTAGGAAGGATAGGTTTTGCGAGAGTCTCACGCTGGCTATAACCCTATATGGGGCTTTAGCATTTGACACAGGATCCTCTACCGATACATAATCAAGAGCTAGATTGCTTCCAACCGCTTCAAGTATTTTGTTAACAATAGCTATAGTCGTCTCTCCAGGCGGGTAGTCGCTATCCCCTGCAAGCCAAATGGCCTTCATCCTTGTACCTAGATAGCTCTTTATAGCCTCTATCTCCTGCTGTGTGAAATCAACAGTAGGCTGTGGTATTATAAGTAGATCAGTTAGAAGAGAGTTCAGGGTCACCGTTCTCCCATCCTGGGTCTTCATATTATCAAGGGTTCCAAAGAGGTATCCAGATACGAGGTTTCTAGTTACAGGATCTAGTCTTGCAATATCCTTATCAGAGGATAGGAGTAAATAGATCTCCGCATCGTAGAGGGTTTTGGCAAATATATCCAGCCCCTTTGGAGACTCCCCATGTGCTAGGTCTATCACAATAACATAGCTAACAGCAGTTCTTGCAGCCGGTGCTATGTAGAGAGAGTATATCGATAGTGCTATGAATAGAGCCATTGATATAGATATAGCAAGCCTATGTAGCTTCACCAAATAACTCACCAAACAATATTCCCGAGGGATAATAAAAATACCACCATATGATGACCTTTCTCATGCCATAGGAGGAAGCTTTTCCGTATTCAAAAGACCCGAGTTTCTGCTTGCTCTTCTGACCTCCTCTTCGCTATAGAGGGGAGGCTTGTCGTCGTTGTTATTATCTAGGCTGGTGCTAACCATTGTAATTATGGAGGCTCTATAAACCCTAGATCCTCTATGAGGGACAAGACTTTCAGCCGCGAAGGGAGAGGTGTCTATAGATCTATTTAGTGAAGCTTAGCACCTCTCTTAATAACATCTATGAGCGATTCTATCTCGTCAACAGTATTATATACGTGGGGAGAAACCCTTATAATCCCTGGTCTTGGTGAAACCACTATCTTCTCCCTCCTAAGTATTTCGGCAAGGCTATATGGGTCTCTATATTCAAATGTAACTATAGCGGCAAGCCTCTCCCTAGGGGTTGTAACTCTAAGCCCGAGGCCCTCTAATCCGTTTACAAGCCTCTCTATTAGACGGGATGTGTGGGATCTATATCTATAGGGGGCCTCGAACCTCTTTAGAAGCCTTATAGATGCTAGCACACCCTCAAACGCTATAGCGGGCCATGTACCCCACTCGAGTTTTGTGGCATCTCTGGCAGGCTCGAACTTCTCTATGTTGAATGGCCTCTCGAAAAGCCTCTCCCCCCTTGCTTTCCTGGATATAACTGAATCCTCTATAGCCATCCACCCAGAGAATCTTGGTTCTAGCTCTTCTAGAAGATCCCTGGATACGTATACAAAGCCGGCGCCATGAGGACCCATTAGCCATTTATAGGATCCACATAGCAGTGCGTCAACACCCTCCTTCCTGGCATCTACCTCTATAACCCCCACGCTGTGAAAGGCATCTGAAATAACTATAGCGCCCCTTCTGTGGGCTATTTCAGAGATCTCTCTAATATTCTCCCTACATCCAGTTATCCAGGAGACGTGGTCAACCACAACTAGGGAGGTGTTATCATCTATGATCCTCTCATATTCTTCGGGGGCCACGCAACCGCCTCTAGGTCTAGCCAGCCTTACCTCTTTCAAGATGCCTGATGATCTCATGGCCTGTAGTGATATTATGCTTGTGGGGAAGTTTAGTGGGCTTGCAACAGCATTGGATCCAGGTTTGATTTTTATTGACGATAGGAGCGAGTTCAATCCATATGTAACTCCTGGGACTGCTGCTACATATCTATAATCAACACCGATAAGTTCTCCAAACTCTCTCCTAGCATCGACTATATGATCCAGAGCCTCGTCCCACGGCTCTCCTTCGCGGCTCCAGATATCTAGAAACCTGTTTATAGCGTCTACAACATCCCTTGAAAGGGGGCCTGCGCCAGCATTATCCAGGTAGATCTTATGTCTCGTGATCTCGATCCTGGATCTGAGATCCTCAAGCCACCCCATACTGGTCACAATAATAGCTACTTACGAAGACTAATAAGCAGATCTCAAAACAATAGATAATAGCGTCTCGTCTCTATCTCATATGGTTCAAAATATTAGCTCTCCCAAGCCTAACTATTGCCGGGGTGGATATTGTGAAGGGCTTATCTAGGATCTCCATGATCTTAGTGTTAGCTGTAATAATTATAGCCATTACCCTAGGTTCGCTAGTCCTAATACCCCCCAGAGGAGGTGGAACCCAAATCAATACAGGCTCTCAAACCACAGCTATGACAGGGATCACAGCTACCAGGATTACCACGCCCATAGCGACAGCTATTGAGACGAAGACGTATACCACAACAGCTATGACTACATACACACAGACGCCAGCAATAACACAACCTCCTCAGCAGGGTATAGTAATAAGGGTTCTCTCTAGGCATTCCACAGATATTCTTGAGAAGGCTCGGGCTGCTTTTCTTAAGAGTGATATAGCTAGGATGTATGGGATAGTTGATCTTAGGACTATAACAGTTGATGCAGCAGCATGGCCTGATTTCATTGCTAGGGGTAATGCGGATGTATTATGGGGTGGGGGTCCTACCCTGTTTGATAGCCTATATCTAAGGGGTCTTTTGATGCCTCTAGATTCTGATCTCGTGCTTAGGGTTGCGAGAGATATTCCAGACGTCGTTGGTGGAAGTAGTATGAAAAGGCTGGGCCCCGATGGGAAGATCTACTGGGTTGCTGCTGCAATATCCTCATTCGGCATAACGATCAACAAGGATGTTATAAGGACATTCGGGCTACCAACACCAAGAACCTGGGAGGATCTTGCAAAGCCGGAGTTTGGGGTTACCCTATATACTATCAAAAGGCCTTCAATAGCCATAGCCCAGCTTAGTAAGAGCACATCAACAACCAGGATGGCTGAGATAATATTGCAGGCATACGGCTGGGATAAGGGCTGGAGGGTTCTTGCCTATATATCAGCTAACTCGGACATAAAGCCAGGAAGCGAGGATGCTAGGAATGCTGTGATAAATGGCGAGGTTGCTGCCGCCCTAACTATAGACTTCTACGGCTACACTGCAATGATCCAGAACCCGGCTACCGAGTATGTAATCCCAGAGGGGGCAACAGTAATAAATGGGGATCCTATAGCGATGGCCTATAATGCTAGGAACAAGGAGGCTGCACAGGCGTTCATAGCATGGGTGTTATCCCCAGAGGGTCAGAAGATATGGCTAGATAGGAGTATAAACAGAATGCCAGCGAATCCGAAGGTGTTTGACACGCCAGAGGGGATGCAGAGGCAGGATCTCAAGAATGTCTATCAGCAAACCCTATCTCTTAAGAGCATAAACTTCAGCGATGATGAGGCTCTAAGCTATGAAGTAGCTATTCAGGTATACTATGATGGAGCATTCTGGGATCCGCCCAGTTTTAAGCAGGCCTGGTCGGCTCTAGTAGCCAAGCTTTTGAAGGATAAGACAATCTCGAGAGAAAGGTTTGAGGAGCTTGCATCCAAATATATAGGAAGCCCTCTAGAGTTTACAGACCCCGTGAGTGGTGAGAGGATTATTTTCACGAAAGAGGCTGCACAGAGGATAAACCAGATGCTAGTGAAGGATCCAGGTCTCTATGATAAATACAGATCAGCTATTGCCAGAGCTGCTGAGGATAGATATAGAGCCCTCCTAAGCATACTAACAGGCTAGTGTTTCCAACTAGCAGTATATTATCCATACGATCAGTTGGCCTAATATGGGTTCATAGACTCCGCTAGCATCATGGGGCTAGCGATCTCATTGCACAGTAGATCATTAAGGGGCGATCCATTAGTCTAGAAATACAGAGATATCTAAAACCCACTATAACTTCGAAGCCTCGTCCTTTAAGGCAAAGGAAGATTATTGCCATGCTAGTATTTATAGGCTTCTGTGGAAGAGAATAGTTGGTGGTCCCGATTTGTGTTGGAACCCTATAGGGTTAGGGCTGAGTTTCCTGAGATTCTGGATCTAGAGAGAAGGGGGTATATATATCTAGATAATAATGCTACAACTCCAAAGCCCAGATCTGTTATAGATGCTGTTAAGAGGTTCTATGAGAGCAGTTATGCAACTATTAGGAGGGGTGTTTATAGCCTTACACTTGAGGCTACCAGGCTCTTTGAGGAATCTCTAGAATCCATATCAAAGCTTGTAAATGCAGAGTTGGATGAGATAGTCCCTGCATTTAATGCCACAGATGCTATGAACATATTAGCCTTATCGATGGCGCCAGAGCTTGGTGAGGGGGATTATGTGGTTCTCACCAGGGCTGAGCACCATAGCTCTATCATGCCCTGGAGATATGTTTGCAAACTTAGGAAGTGCGGGATCCTCTGGGTGGATGTTGGTGACTATGGCGAGATAGATCTCAGGTCTCTTGAGGATATAATATCCAGCGGAAGAAGGATAAAAGCGATCGTTGCTGTCCATGTTAGCAACGTTAATGGCGTCATAAACCCCCTGAGAGAGATATGCAGGATAGCATCATCGGAGGGGATAGTATGCATTGGAGACCTAGCACAGAGTGTATCCCATATGAGGGTTGATGTTAGAGATCTAGGAATCGATGCTGGCGTCTTTAGTGGTCACAAGATGTTCGGCCCATCTGGGACTGGGGTTCTCTATCTGAGAAAAGAGCTTGGCGAGGAGCTAGAGCCTGGGAAGGCTGGTAGTGGTATGATAGTAAAGATAGACCCAGAAACCCTAGACGTGGAGTTCGAGGAGATGCCATGGAGATTTGTGGCGGGAACACCAAATATAGAGGGATTCATAGGACTTGGAGAAGCCTCTAGATTCCTAATGAGCATAGGAATGGATAATGTGCTAGGATATCTAAGAGATCTCCAGAGATATGGTGAAAAGCTTTTGGCAGAGGCATTGGGAGAGGCTATAGAGATCTATAGCCCCCCTGTAGAGAAGGGCACAGGGGTTCTCAGCTTTAACCTTAGAGGAGTAGACCCCCACCAGCTGGCATTCCAGCTAGATCTAGAGGGGATAGTAGTAAGATCGGGACACCACTGCGCATACCCCCTTCACAGAAGCCTAGGGGTTGAGAAGAGCGTTAGAGCAAGCCCTCATATATATAACACAAGAGAGGAGATAGAAAGACTTGCAGAGATCCTTAGAAAAATATATCTCAGCGCGAATCCTGGCAGAAAGATAGAGAGAGCAAGCCTTTGTAGATCATGCTAATACGATGGTTAAAAGGAGCATGTGATCTAGCTTCTATGTTTAACCTATTCTATGTGTGCTCGTCAGTATATATGCATATATTATTGAGAAAATCGTTAGAAGCAAGATCTCATAAGTCTCTAGAAAAGCTGTAGAAGGCCAGCTTGCCATGGAACCGAGCAGTCCAGCAATGAAGATCAACACTATCGCTAGACCCATAAAAGGTCTCTCCCGAATAATTGAGAGTCCATATATGAGGGCAGCTATGAATGCCTGTATAAAGAACCATGTGGAGACAAAAGTATGGGGTTTGGTGCCTGCAGGATAGATAGCTACTAGCACTAGGAATACTCCTGCTATGGATAAATATGATCCAGAGATCACCGAGGTCTTGTTGTTGGAAGATATTATCATATTTATAGACAGGAACTCTATAAATATTGCAGAAACCACAAGACCAGTATTATAGATCCAAGGGTCGCTTGCCTGGGGGCCGCCGAGATCGCTGAAGGCATGCCTAGAAAGATCAAACCAGCTATTGTGAGTAATTGAAATAATAGTGAAGACCCAGAAAGTAATAGAGGCTAGAACTCCAGAGAAGCTAGAATAGCGGAGAAATAGTGAAGGGAGCCTCATGATATAGTCTATAAATATGAACACCAGGGCTAATATAAGAATTCAATAGAAAGACCGGGCCGGTGTGGATCACCAACTCTTCTCCTCTAAAATAAGCAGGCTCTTACAACTGAAAGCCTAGCCCTTTAGGGCGGGGAGGAGGTCAGCCATGTGTGGAGATATAGCAATAAATAAAGGATAAATATCCAAGCAATAGCATATAATTATGGAGCCGGGGTGCCCGAGCGGTCTATGGGGCCGGCCTTGAGAGCCGGTGGGGGAAACCCCGCGCGGGTTCGAATCCCGCCCCCGGCGCTGTCAAAGCTATAGAAGAGAGGTATTAAGGCTGAGGTCTGTTTAAGTGGTGGGGGGAGTTTTAATTCTATATGTTATTTTCTTATTGTTGCGCTCAGATAGGTTTGTATGGTAGCTCGTGTGTATGTTTTTGCTACTATGTGGATATCTAGATATGTTTTATGGTCTATCCTGGTTATCCTTAATATTTTGTTTATATTCATGGATTATTTCCTAATATGGCTGCTTTCTAGAGGGTTTTATATGTTTTATTTTAGCTCTTATTTGTTATTATTGTTGGGGGCTATCTTGTCTTCTAAGCCTCAGATAGCTAAGGGTCTTGAGGGTATATATGTTTCCGAGACTCGGTTGAGCTATATAGATGGGATTAATTCTAAGCTATACTATGCCGGCTATAAGATCGAGGATCTTGTTGCCTTCTCGAGCTATGAGGAGGTGGCTTTCCTCCTCTACTACTATAGGCTTCCTAAGAGGGAGGAGTTCGAGCTTTTCAGAGCTTACATGTACGAGGCTAGGGATATTCCACAGGATGTCGTTGATCTTATTAGGAGGATGGTCTCTAGAAGGGCTCACCCCATGGATATCCTAAAGGCCGGTGTTTCTTACCTGGCAATATTCGATCCTGAGCTTAATGTTGGTGGTAGGGAGGCTAATATTAGGAAGGCTATTAGGCTTGTATCTAAGATGCCAACCCTTGTGGCTGTTATATATAGACTATCCAGGGGTCTTGATCCTGTAGAGCCTAGGATAGATCTAAGACATGCTGAAAACTTCCTCTACATGATGCATGGAAAGATCCCAACAGAGTTTGAGGCCAGAGTTATGGATACTATCTTCATGCTTCATGCTGAGCATGGCATGAACGCGTCATCCTTCGCATCTGTGGTTGTTGCATCAACTCTCTCAGATATCTATTCAGCTGTAGTTGCTGGGTTAGCGGCCCTTAAAGGACCCCTCCATGGGGGTGCTGCTGAGGCAGCATATTACCAGTATAAGGAGATAGGGGATCCTGAGAATGTTGAGACCTGGGTTAGAGAGGCTCTCAACGCTAGGAGGAGGATCATGGGCATGGGTCATAGGGTATACAAGGCGTACGATCCTAGGGCTAAGATCATGAAGGAACTAGATAGAGAGATAGCTGGCAAATATGGCGGAGAGCCCGATAAGCTATATAGAATAGCTGTAAAGCTAGAAGAGGTAGCCCTCAGAGAGTTCGAGGCTAGGGGGAGAACAGATATACAGCCAAATATGGACTTCTACACACCGATAGCATATACAGCGCTAAAGATACCCCCAGAGCTATTCACATCAGTGTTCGCAGCATCGAGAACCCTTGGCTGGACTGCCAAGGTTATAGAGTACACGCAGGATAATAGGCTAATAAGACCTCTGGACTACTATGTGGGTGAGCTGGATAAGAAATACATACCAATAGAGGAGAGATGAGATCTATAGAACACTGGATAACCAGCTGAGGAATGCGTAGACCTCACCAACACCATCAACATAGTACTCGGCATTAGTCCCACACCTATAGCCAACCCTTGCAGAGAAACCAAGCCTTCTAACCACGCTAAAGCTTCTCTCGTCTGTTCTATCATCCCCAAAATATATTGGGGTAAAGCTCTCAAGCCCCCCGGATCTCAGCCTCGAGATCACATAGGCAACAGCCATCCCCTTATCCCAACCACTATTGGGCAGAACCTCTAGTGAAGTCCTCCCCCTAAAAACCCTTATCTCAGGATATCTGGAGCGGAGATCCATAGCGATCCTAGAAAGCCTCGAGATCTTCTCCCTACCAATACCCCTGTAGTGTATAGATAAGGCAATACCCTTATCCTCAATAACAACTCCAAGATCGCCTGCTAAAGCCTCGATCTCTGACCTGATAGCCCTAATAGTGTGGGAATACTCCTCAGAAACACAGTGGCTGAACCTGATCCCGGGCCCCTCTATCACGTGTCCATGAACACCGATATAGTATATATTATCAAGGCCTATGAATCTTCTCAGATCATCTATAGATCTCCCACTTATAATGAAAACATAGACACCATCGGCTCTTAAGAGCCTCTCAAGAATACCCCTAGCACCGCCATCAAGGGGCCTCTCAAGAACTATACTCCTTCTGGGTATTGGTGATAGTGTTCCATCATAGTCTAAAAAGAGAAGAGCCTTTCCAGTATTCCTAATAGCAGATGAGATCTTATCAAGAAAATCAAAGATTCTATTTGGGCATCGCCTCTTAATAACCAGCCCCGCGTTTATATTGAACTGGGAAATATATAAAACAGGATCTAGTCTCAACAATACAAGTCTCGTCCTCTAGAGTGAGGCGAGGTTTATAGCCACACATGCTTTTGGATTCCGTTATGCTGATTATAGGGATTCTTAATATAGGGCTAATATTATGAGATTAATAGCCTACAGTTATTGCGTGATAATAAGGAGTGAGCTCTTCTTCCAACCATTCTGTTTTGGGAGTCCACAGTACTCCAGCCCCAATACCCTAAGAGCAAGCAAGCTCTAACCATGAATAACAACTAGCTTAAAATCAGCACACACCTCAACACTTAATAAATAAAACAGAGTGAGCGATAAAAAACCACCAGCCATAATGCGAGAATAAAAGCAGCAAACCACAAACAAGCGAAGCCACCAAAGGGAACCCGACTCTCTATGGTGAAGAGGATGTCAGACTAGTAAGGGTAGAGATTCGCTCGGGGTTATATAATTCCCTGTCACATACTATCTAGGGCAATATGAGAGCAGTTGTTATGAGTGGATATGGTAGCTATGAGGTTCTTGTTGAGAGGGATGTTGACGTACCAAAGATCTCAGTGGGAGAGGTTCTCATAAGGATCAGGGGTTGTGGTGTATGCTATAGGGACACAATTGTTAGGAGGGGGTTTATGAGGGCCAAGATACCAGTGATCCCTGGCCATGAGGTTTCTGGTGAGGTTGTTGAGATTGGTGATGGTGTTACTGGGTTCTCTAAGGGGGATCTGGTTGCATCGCTAATATATATCCACAACCCGCGTGACCCCAGCTGTGGGGAGGGTTATGAGAATATATGTAGATCCAGGGTGTCTATTGGGGAGGATAGGGATGGATGCTATGCTGAATATATAACCCTCCCATACTGGGTTCTTAAGAGGATAGGGGATCCTGGCGATAACCCGCCCGAGGCCTATAGTATCGCAGCATGCGTGGTTGGCACATCTGTGAGGGCTTTGAAGACTATAGGGGGTGTATCAAGGGATGAGAGGATCTTGATAACAGGTGCTGGGGGAGGTGTTGGGATACATGCCATTCAGGTTGCAAAGGCCCTAGGTGCTAGGGTTATAGCCGCTACGAGGAGTAGCGAGAAGGCTGATCTGATTAAAAGGGTTGGTGCTGACGATGTGATCCTCTATAGAGAGGGCTTCTCTGAGGAGGTTAGAAGACTCACAGATGGAGAGGGAGCTGATCTAGTTCTAGATACTGTTGGCGGACCTACTCTAGAGCAGTCTCTGAGATCTGTTAGGAGGGGTGGGAGGATCCTTCTCATAGGCAATATAGATCCAAATCCCCAGAGGATCCAGCTGGGTCTGGTAATACTTAGAGAGATAGATATACACGGAGTGCTTAACTCAACATCAAGGGAGCTTGGAGAGGCTATAGAGATGCTTAGAAAAGGCCTTGTAAAACCCATCATAAGAGAGATAGGTCTTGATGAGAGCATGGTTAGAGAAGCCCATAGAATCCTAGAGAGCGGGGGCTCCATAGGGAGGATAGTGATAACACCTGGTAAGAAATAATAGGGTGAATGATTGTTAGAATATTGGGAGCCGCCGTAGCTCAGCTGGCAGAGCGCCGGCCTCGTACGGCTATACTTGGGAGAGCCGGTGGTCGCGGGTTCGAGTCCCGCCGGCGGCTCTTAGTCAGAATAATGGATACTCTCATGGCTTCTAGACCCCACTATATAGATCCCAGCCATAGTGATCCTCCACAAAATAGCTAGCGGACTTATGGCTATGACCTCCTCATAGCCTAAAGGGCTGTGTAAAAAAGTTTTAATGGATTGCTGCTAATAGTATTTGAAGGGTCAAGGTGTTGGCAGCAGTAGATCTGGGTTTTGGTCTTAGCTATATGTGGATTCATGATAATGTTGAGAGGATAAGTCTCTCGAGGCCTTTCTCAACTGTTATGGAGCTTGGTGATGGATATGGTGGGGAGATCTCTAGGGCTCTTCTCCTACTATCTATGAGGACTTCTAGGAGTATATATAGATCCCAGCTTAGGATATCTATTAACGGGTTTAACATCTCAAGGGTTGCTAAGCCTGCTAGCGAGCTGTTTTTTAAGAATCAGTATCATTCTATATTCATATATGATCTAATGCCTATAAGGGATAGGATCTCTGGAAGGGCTGAGCTTGAAATTGAGTCAAGGGATCTCGAGATCCTTGTGGATGGGATAGCGATCATAGCAACATATAGCATCGATAGCCTTAGAGAGGCTAGGTGTTTTAACACCCTTCACACAGGCCCATATATTCTCTCAGGAGGTGAGAAAATACATATTAAGGCTAGGAGGCAGAAGGGTGGAGAGATGATTTTCAGAGCGGTTGCATTGCCCCATAGGAGGGCGAACATCACGCTCAGTCTGGAGCAGAGTAGGTTTGAGAAAACGTTCTCTGTGGATGGCATATCAGAGATCTTTGTAAGATACATAGAGCCAGATTCCGACGGTGATGAAGATATTGTTATAAGCCTCAGATGCGTTGAAGGCGAGTGCTTAGCTAAAATACCATGGATCCTTGTGACATCAACAAGCATTAAAGGGCCTAACTATATCCTGAAGGAAGCCTTCCTATCAGATAGTATGAGAGAGCTCATAATAGAGTTTGAGAATACAGGGGATCTAGATGCGGGAGAGCTGTGTGCAATAGCGCTATGGAGAGGATCTATAGTGGGTAGAACAATAGCTAGGCCCAGCAAGAGGGGAAGAATAGCTGTTCCACTGAACATGAGAATCCCTCCAGATTCTCTAAGGAACACGGGCCAGAACAAGCTAACGGCTAGGATAACATGGAACTGGCTTGGGAGAACTGAGGAGACCTCGACCCCTCAGTAGACCCTGGGTTCGATTGATAAGAGAACCTATGTACAGCCCCTATATATTCTAAAGTGTTTAGAATCACCCAGACCTGATCGAGAGCCGATCCTATATAGCGAGGAGACCAGGCCAGGTTTAAGAGCCCTATATTCTGGCTCGCAGTATTATTTCTGGCAGTGGGCTGGATGCGTGTTGAGGCTCTCGATATTGATAAGGGCTATGTTAGACTTAGGATTGAGGGTGAGGATGATCTATGGCTTCTCTCTTTATTAGTTGAGGAGGGAGATATAGTAGCCTCTAAAACAACCAGGGATGTGAGTATTGAGGGAAGCGCCAAGAGGAGACTGCCCATGGTCCTGGCTATAAGGGTTATAGCAACAGAGTTCCAGCCCTTCTCAGGGAGGCTGAGGGTTAGGGGGGTTATTGTTGAGGGGCCCGAGGAGTATGGGCTGAGGGGCTCTCACCACACGCTCTCTATAGATGTTGGCATGTCGGTGGAGATTGTTAAGAGGGGTGGGAGGATTGATCAGAGGATGCTTGATAGGATCTTAAAGCTCTCAAGTAGGGCTAGAGGACTCTTAGTAGCGCTGGATCATGATGAATACGCTATAGCAGTAATACAGGGTCAGGGGGTTAGATATGTTGATGAGGGCTACTTCTCGTCACTAAGCAAGAGGGATCCTAGATCCTATGAGAGGTTTGAGGAGGAGCTCTCAGAGCTTGCCAAGAGGATCGTCGAGGTGTCTAAGAGTAACATGATCTCTATAATAGCCATAGCCTCCCCCGGCCAGATAGCATCAAGGCTCGCCGAGATCTTGAGGATCATGGGAACCCCTCAGAGGATCATTACTGATAGCATATCATCAGGAGGAAGAGCCGGGGTTGAGGAGATGCTGAGGAGAGACACGATAGCGAGAATCCTGGGCGAGCAGGCATCCATAGAGGCTGAGCAGATTATAAAGGCCTATCTAGAGGCGCTAAGCAGGGATCCATCGAGCGTGGCTACAGGATTAGAGGGGGTGTATATGGCATCAAAGCTTGGAGCTATAAAGAAGGCCGCGATCCTTGAATCCCTGTTGAAGGGGGATAGGAGAGTTAGGGAGACTGTGAACGAGATCCTATTATCATCAGCTGATAAGGGCTATGAGATTCTAATAGTCCCCCAAGAGAGCCCAGCCGGTGAGAGGCTAAAGATGCTTGGAGGAGCGATCGCATTGCTTAGATTCCCGTTATATGTGGAGTCACAGCTCGCTAACTCCGGTTCTGGATTTGATGATAACAAAGATAAGAAACCCCGCCTCTGATGATGGGTTGCCATAATCTAATTATATTACTGGCTGGTCATTATATTATTGGCTGAATAAATTGCCCAGAGTGGCTGTTGTTGGTATGGGTTATAGTGGCTTTACAAGATCTAGCGAGCATCTATCGTTCAGAGAGATGGTCTTCCAGGCAGCCCTTAAAGCCTATGACGACACTGGGGATCTTGATCCGAGGAGGGAGGTTGATGCATTCATATCATGCCAGGAGGACTTCTGGGAGGGTGTATCTATAAGCGATGAGTTCGCCCCAGACCAGCTTGGCGGGGTTCTCAAGCCTGTATACACGATAACGGGGGATGGGCTGCATTGCATGGCTAATGCGTATATGATGATAAAATCCGGCGTCGCCGATGTTGTCGTGATTGAATCCCATGGCAAGCCCAGCGAGATTGCCAGCATGAGGGATATTCTGCTCTTCACACTGGATCCTATATATGTTAGGCCGCTTAAGATCCCCAACCCCCATGCTATCCAGGCGCTCGAGGCCAGGATGTTTATGGAGGCTAGAAGGATCTCTAGAGAGGATCTTGGGATCTATGTTGTTCAGACAAAGAACAACGGGCTTCTGAGCAGTAGAGCCCCCTACTCTTATAGGCTATCCCTCGAGGACTACATGGTCTCGGAATATGTTGCTGAGCCACTAACATTGTTTGATATAGCTGGCTATAGCGATGCCGCTATAGTTGCTATTCTTGCTGGCGAGGATACTGCTAGGAAGATCGCTAAAGAGCCCGTCTGGATCGATGGGGTTGGGTGGGCTACAGAGATCTCTACCATAGAGCTGAGATCCATGGATGAGGACGTATCAACAAAGATAGCCTCAGAGATGTCATACAAGCAGGCTGGCATCGATAACCCTGCTAGGAGTATTGATGCTGTCGAGGTTGATGAGAGGTATAGCTATAAAGCACTCCAGGCTATAGAGGCTCTAGGGCTTGTTAGAAAGGATGAGCTGGCTCTAGAGCTTAGAAGCGGCGGTCTATCTAGGAGCGGTTCTACTCCAGTAAACCCTGGAGGGGGAGCCCTGAGCGAGGGACTACCTCTAGAGGCCCACGGGCTGGCTAGGCTTCTATCTGCTTATGAACAGCTGAGGGGAAGGGCTGGGAGGGCTCAGCTGGGTGATGTTGAGAGGATCGCTATACATAGCTGGAGGGGTCTCGGAACCTCGAGCTCTGTAGTAGCTATTGTTTCGAGGTGATCCCATGAAGACCAATATATATGTAAAGAGCCGAGTCGCCATAGTCGGTGCGGGAATGACGCTTTTCAGGAGGAGAATGCTTGAAACACCTCAAGAGCTCGCATGGATTGCTGCTAGAAGAGCCCTGGATCAGGCTGGCCTAGAGCTTAGAGATATAGACTGTGTCGTCAGTGGGAGCGCTCCAGATGCATTTGATGGGGTTCATCTAAAGGGTGAATACTACTCCGAGGGTGCTGGAGCTATTAGAAAACCCCATGTGAGGGTCTTCGTGGGGGGAGGGACTGGGGTTTTTGTACCCATAGCAGCTTGGTGGCATGTCGCTTCGGGGCTCTGTAGGAGGGTTCTGGTTGTTGCTGAGGAGAAGATGAGCAGCGCTGCAGATCCTCACCCGCAGGCTGTGTTCAGGCACATCTGGGATCCCTTTACTGAGAAGCCCCTCAATCCGAACCTTATATGGATCTTCGCCCTAGAGATGCATAGATATATGCATAAATGCTCCGTGAGTAAGGAGGATATAGCCCTCGTGGCTGTTAAGAATAAGAGAAACGCTCTCGATAATCCATATGCCCAGGCTGCTGCAAACATAACTGTAGAGGATGTCCTCAAGAGCGAGCTGCTTGTATACCCTGTTAACAGGCTGGACATATCCCCCGTGAGTGATGGTGCCGCAGCACTGGTCATGGTTTCAGAGGAGTGGGCTAGAAGGCTTACAGACACCCCCGTATGGGTTGATGGCATAGGCTACACCCTGGATACATCGTACTGGACCAACAGGGAGCTATCGTTTCCAGTATATCTCAAGAATGCATCCGAGATGGCATATAGAATGGCTGGTATTGATAGACCTGCTAAGGAAATCGATGTCGCAGAGCCTTACGATCCATTTGATTATAAAGAGCTCCACCACCTAGAAGGCCTGGGCCTAGTACCAAGATGCAAGGCTGCCGAGATGACCAGGGAGGGGGTGACACAGAGGGACGGGGATCTCCCAATATGCCCGAGCGGGGGTCTTCTTGGCGTTGGCAACCCAATAGCTGCTGCAGGCCTAATGAAGGTGGCCGAGATATTCTGGCAGCTCAGGGGAGAGGCTGGGAGGAGGCAGGTTAAGAAGAGCGTGACAACAGGTCTTGCACAAGCGTGGGGTGATCTAATGCAGGTGGGGACAGTAGTTATTCTCAGGAGGTGATGGGTTTGAGCATAAGGATAAGGGGAGGAACACCTCTAAGGGATGAGGAGTTCAGGGAGATAATAAAGGAGATAGATAGCCCCCGTGCTAGGTATAACATGGCTGCTGGAGAGGCCTATAGCAGGTTCTTCGAAAGTCTCAGAAGGGGAGAGATCCTTGGGACCTATTGCCCCGGCTGCGGGCTTGTGCACATACCCCCAAAGATCTACTGTCCATACTGCTTCAGATACCTAACAAAATGGGTTAGGGCCAGCGATGAGGGCCGTGTTGTAACAGCTGTTGTGAGCTACCTATCAGCAACCCTAGAGAGGCTTGAGAAGCCTGAGATAATAGGTATCATAAGGCTGGATGTCCCTGGCTATAGGTTCACAAGCTATAGATTCCCAGGGATCCTACATAGGATATGCGGTGCCAGCGAGGATGATGTGAAGAGTCAGAGGATCTTCGACGCAAGGGTTAAAGCGAGATGGGCTCCTGAGGATAGGAGGATTGGCTCTATAAATGACATAGAGTGCTTCGAGGTGATGTGGAGATGAGCTGGAAGCCTGTTGTTAGAGAGATCGAGATGGAGATCAAAGCCTACCACTACACACCAGGCCCCCTAGGGCTTAGATGGCTTGAGGCTCTGAAGAAGGGGCTTATAATGGCTGCCTCCTGCGATAGATGTGGCTATGTATTCATACCCCCAAAGATCTACTGCCCAAGATGCTTCTCAGAAGTTACCCAGCTAGTAGAGATCAAGGAGAAGCCCCACCTAGCTAGTTACACAGTGATATATAAGGACTTCGAGGGAAGAGAGCTTGAGAAGCCAATAGTATTGGGTCTCATAAGGTTTAGAGGAGTAGCTGGGGGATTGATACACTATATAGAAGCACCCATTGATAGAATAACCATAGGAGCAGAGCTGGAGCCCGTATTTAGAAGAGATAGGAGAGGGTCTATAACAGATATAGAGTTCTTCAGAATATCTGGAGCTCGGTCTCCTAATGACTAGAGCATTGTTTTAGACGAAGAGCTTTTTTCCCGAACCGCTAAATGATTGGCTCTCCTCATACCGGGAGTTTTAGCGAGTATCTGGCAAGGATCTTTATAATGCTAGGTATTCCAGCTATCCTTAACAGATCCTGGTTCTCAACCCTACCAAGCGAGATCTTAAGCATGAGATCCTCTGGTATGCTTCTAAGAAACTCGCCCCTCTCCCTGGGTTTCATTCTGAGCATCATGTCAAGAACTTTCTTCTGGATCCCCATGGATCTTGTGAGTCTGAGTCTTCTAAGCTCCTCCTGGTATTGGGTTTTGTTCTCAATACTCCTGAATAGTGCTATCGAGCTCCAGATCCCAGGCCTTATCCCCTCACCTGTTGCTGGCATAACATAGCCGAGGGCTTCTCCAACATAGTATGGATCTCTAGAGCCTGCTATATCCCAATCTATACCTGATACCGTGACCTCGGCTCCCTCGATCCTTGCTATAGATCCGCCTGATAAATCCCTTCTAGCCCTTATAACCCTTCTCAAAATACCCTCAAGCTCCTGCCTAGACGCATAGCCTCCAACACCGACCCTGGCTGTCTTCTCACCCTCTGGAAAGATCCATGCGTATCCAACCAACTCTGAGTAGAACCTGAGCTCAGGGATCTCCGGCTCCTCTATAGATGGAGCCCTCATAATAGCCTGTAGGGCCATTATCCTATCAAGCCTCCTGGGCTGTGATATATATCCACCAGCTATCACTACTATATCAAACCTCTCCTCACCTTCTTTACTCAATATAACCCCATTGCCCCTATACCTTGCTTGATAGCCTAGAAAGACTCTAACATTGTGTGAGAGCCTTGAGAGGAACTCCCTCTTATCTATTATATGGCCAACAATATTGCTCCTACTATGGTAGACTAGAGCGTCGTCTAGATAGACATCATAGCCACTATAACTCCAAATAACAGATCCAAGGATCTCTCTGAAAACGCTATATGAGCCCTCATCGCCATCCAGGACCGGGAAGCCCCAGCCGCATGGCTTAACAGCATAGCTTTTATGAGCCTCATATACATAGACATAATAGCCATTATCAGTTAAAAGCCTTGCAAGCGCGAGACCAGAGGGGCCGGCACCTATTATCCCAACCCTCATGGTGCACCACGATATATTCACTATGAAGAAAATATAGAGTAAATATTAAAATGTATGAATCGTGGCATCTGATCTTCTCCTCACCCTAAGGAGTGGGGTTTTCTTTGGGAGGCTCACTTGTTTGAGGTTTACCGCTTTCATCTCGTATCATAGCCGGTGGTTTTCCAGCACTCTCCCTGCTTTATTCATCAAGCGGTAGACTAAGGGTTGGGTCTCTCTAAAGGGCTAGGCTTGCTACTGTTGTCATGCTTATTAGCCTCCTTAGATATAGCTCTTTGAGGGTTTGAAGATGCGCCAATGGGTATAAACCCCAAGGGGTTTGGGATCTACTTACCTCTTGGATATCCTAGTCCAGAGATCTTCTCTAAATATATAGGCTCTATCTCAGGTCTTGTTGATCTGATAGAGATAGGCATACCGACCGAGAGACCTATATATGATGGGCCAGTTATAAGGAGAGCCCATAGGGAGATCATGTCTAGGGGTTATAACAGAATATCTATTGAAAGCTATCAAGAGCTCTTGAGGGTGTCTTGTGATAAGGTTGCTCTGGCATATTATTCTGAGATCTCTGGGGATCTTGGCGGCTTTCTAGATAAGATATCTGGTATGGGTTTTAGATGCCTTCTAGCACCTGATCTATTGATAGAGTATCCTGAGAGGCTTGGAGAGTATCTAAGAGCATCAAGGGATCATGGTCTCGACCCCTGCTTCTTCATATCCTCTAAATTCCCATATAGTCTTGTGAAGAGGCTCCCGGATTATGGTGCTTATCTAGTATATCTAGGGATACAGGCTTCAACGGGGACTAGCCTGCCAATACAGGTTATAAGGAACATATCGATAGCTAGGGATCTGATCGGCAATAGATCTAGGCTTGCCGTCGGTTTCGGCATAAATAGCCTCGAGAGAGTCCTAGCTGTTCTCAGAGGAGGCGCTGATATAGCTATCATAGGCACAGAGGTTATCAAGAGGCTAGCTATAGGCTTTGAAGAGGCCCTAACATTTGTTAGATCTATATCAGAGGGTCTGAGAGGTGGTGCTAGTGGGTGAAGAGATCCTGCCCAGGTTTTGGTATAACATAGCACCAGATCTCCCTAGACCCCTGCCACCGCCAGTAGATCCTATAGACTCCGAGGTCTCGCTGGTTGATAGGCTGAGGGATATACTACCCCACGCCCTCATAGACCAGGAGTTCACATTTGAGAGGTATGTGGAGATCCCTGAAGAGGTTAGGAGAGCCTATATTAGTATTGGGAGACCGACGCCCCTTATAAGGGCTAGGAGGCTGGAGGCTTATCTAGAAACACCGGCTAGGATCTACTATAAGTATGAGGGCATACTACCAAGCGGTAGCCATAAGCTCAACACAGCTCTTGCCCAGGTATTCTATGTTGCTATGGAGAAGTACAGCTCTGTAGTCACAGAGACAGGGGCTGGGCAGTGGGGTCTAGCAGTGTCTATAGCCTCTAGGATGATGGGTTTGAGGGCGTATATATTCATGACAAGATCTAGCTATAAGAGCAAGAGAAAAAGGGTCGAGCTCATGATCGAAAACGGAGCCGAGGTCTTCCCAAGCCCATCAAGCATTACAGAGACTGGCAAGAGGTTTTTCGAAGCTGATGGGGATCACCCAGGGAGTCTTGGGATAGCTATAAGCGAGGCTGTTGAGATGGCGATGAGAGACCCTGGGTCTATGAGGTACATACCAGGGAGTGTTATGGAGTATGTCCTTTTACACCAGACTGTGATAGGGCTCGAGGCTATGGAGCAGATGAGGATACTAGATGAAAGCCCGAGCATTATTATTGGTTGTGTTGGTGGGGGCTCTAACTTGGCTGGGATAGCCTATCCATTCTATGGCGAGTCTATTAGGAAGGGTGAGCAACCCCCGAGGATCATTGCTGTTGAGAGCAGTCTAGTGCCAAAGATGACTAAGGGAGTTTATAGATATGAGCATCCGGACACTATGGGTGTTCTGCCAATGATCAAGATGTACACCCTGGGCAGGGATTTCACACCACCAGCTATAAGAGCTGCGGGGCTTAGATATCATGGCGTTGCGCCAAGCCTCTCGATATTAATAAGAGGGGGTTTTGTAGAGCCAAGAGTCTATACACCTGAGGAGGCTAGGGAGGCAGGTCTTCTATTCCACAAGATAGAGGGCATACTACCAGCTCCTGAGAGTGCCCATGCTATTGCAGCAACGATTAGAGAGGCCATCAATGCTAGGAGGAGGAATGAGAAGATATCTATACTCATGAATCTGAGTGGGCATGGGCTATATGATCAGGACTTCTATGGGGTGTGATCATGAATAGCCAGAGCATAATATCTAGGCTTGCTGAGAGGAGAAGCCTATCAGAGGAAGAGGCCTACGGCGTGTGCGTAGACATACTCGGAGGCTCTCTAGACCCTGTCGAGGTATCCGCAATATTGATGGGCTTGAGGGTTAAGGGGGAGGAGTCTCAGGAGATAAGGGGCTTTCTAAGAGCCCTCAGGGATAACGCTGTCAGGGTTAAGGGAGGAGATGTGATAGATATAGTGGGCACTGGTGGTGATGGGCTCAATACTATTAATGCATCAACACTGGCATCAATAGTAGTATCCTCGCTCGGCATTCCGGTGGCTAAGCATGGTAATAGGGGCTTCTCAAGCGTGTCAGGATCTGCAGATCTTATGGAGGCCCTCGGCTACCCAATAGAGCACGGGGTGGAGGTTGCTGAAAAGATGCTCGAGCTCGAGGGTTTTGTATACCTCTATGCTCCAAACTATCACAGGGCTCTGAGAAATGTTTCCCCAGTTAGGAAGAGGCTGGGGATCAGGACTATATTCAACATAGCAGCCCCGCTAGCAAACCCAGCAAGTCCCGGGATCCAGGTTGTGGGTGCCCCTAGCATAGATATAGCCAGGATATTGGCGTCAACTATTGAGAAGCTAGGGGTTAGGGGCTTTGCTGTTGTCACCGGATACCCGGGAATGGATGAGGTATCTCCACTAGGGCCTAGCAGGGTTATCTTGAGAACAGCTAGAGAAGCTGGGGAGCTTGTGATCCAACCGGAGAAGCTAGGGGTTAGGGGGATAGGGCTTGAGAGTATAAGTGGAAAAACTATGGAGGAGGTTCTTGGTAGAGGTATTAAGGGTCTCAGGGGCGAGGATAGGGCATCATCAGTGTTCATAGCACTCAATGCGGGTCTAGCACTATATATTGCTGGATATGCTGGCTCCATAGAGGAGGGCTATGAGAGAGCCATAGCCGAGATGATCAGCGGGAGGGCTTGGAGAAAGCTTGAGAGCATAGTGAGAACTGCTAGGAGGCTGTCTGGTATTGGCCCTGGTTAAGATCTGTGGTGTTACGAGCAAGGAGGATGCATTAATGGCTGAGGCTATGGGTGCTAGGTATATAGGCATGATCCTTGCGAGGGGCGGTTTGAGGGCTGTCGATATAGGGCTCATAAGATCTACAGCAGAGATCCTCTCAAGATCCACCCTAGTAGCTGTAATAGCTGATGAAACCTATCTGGGGAGCAAATATCTAGAGGCTCTCGACAGCATAGCTGTGATCCAGATCCACATTGATCCCATACCAGGGATCTATATCGAGAGGCTTTCAAGTTATGGGTATAGAGTAATACCAGTAGTGATCCCAAAGGGTGAGGTGGGCTATATAGGAGAGAGAATAGATTCTCTAAAGAACTACTCAAGGGATATAGAGTTTATCCTTATAGACGCTCCCAAGGATTCGAAAGCATATAATCAATATGGGGGTCTCAGGATCTCTACAGAGTTCTACCAGCATGGCTGTGCCAGGTATCGCCCATGCGGCGCCGCTGGCGGGATAACCCCTGATAATGTCTCGCATCTAAAGCAGGTATCGCCAGATGTTATTGATGTGAGCAGCGGTGTTGAGGCAACACCGGGTAGAAAGGATCCTGTGAAGGTTAGGAAACTTGTGGAGGTGGCCTCCAATATATAGACAGGCTAGCCGTGGGTTTGGGAAACTAGCCGAGATCGTGAGGAGGATAGAGCCGATAGTGGGTGGAGAGGTTATAGCTATATTCTACTACTCTGGGTTATATGATAAGGCCTGTGGAAGGCTCATAGCTGTGATAAGGCCCAGGATGGTATATACATTGAGAAGGGATGGGGTATCTATAGATGGAAAAGGTGCTGGTGTGGCTACGATATCTGGGGATCCATTCACAGATCTTAAATCTCTTAGTGAGAGTGTTAGAAGGGCTGGAAAGAGGATCCCTATACTGGGGTATATATCATATGAATCGCTAGTATACTCGGAAAAAAGCCTTGCGGGAGATATAAAGCCTGGCGAGCACCCCCTAGCATTCTTCATAGTTCCTGAGAGCTTTATCGACGTAGATCTATGCAGGGGCTATGGGGAGCTGAGAACTCCCTGGGGTGATGGGAGAGCTCTTAAGATGGATCTATATAGGAGGGCCGAGGGATATGGTGCGGAGCTCCTCAGAGTCTCCCATGATAGGAGGGCCTTTGAGGATATAGTCCTCAAGGCTAAGGAGAGGATCTATGATGGAGAGGTTTTCCAGATAGTTCTCTCGAGATATAAGATCTATAGGTATGATGGCTCCCCCATGGCTCTCTATATGAGGCTACTAGATTCGTTAGGCGAAACCCCATATGCATATATAATAGGATCAAGGGATCTCTATGTTATCGGAGCAAGCCCGGAGCCCTTGATAATTGTGAGGAACAGGGCTGCCGAGACATACCCTGTCGCTGGTACTAGGAGAAGGGTTGCTGGGATGGAGCACTATATATATAGAAGGCTTCTCTCTAGCGAGAAAGAGAGGGCTGAGCATATGATGCTTGTAGATCTGGCTAGAAACGATCTAGGGAGGGCTGCCCTGCCTGGAAGCGTTACAGTGCCAAGACTCATGTTCCCACAGATCCTTCCAAACGTTGTGCATCTAGTAAGCAGGGTTAAAGGGATCCTCAGAAGCTTTGAGGACTCATTCGAGGCCCTGAGATCCCTATTCCCAGCTGGGACAGTGACTGGTGCTCCAAAGCATAGGGCTATGAGGCTCATATCTCTATTCGAGGGCTCACCTAGGGGGGCCTATGCTGGGGTTATAGGTTATGTTGAGGATCTATATATGAACTTTGCAATAACAATAAGATCAGCCTTTCTAACAGGAGAGACGCTGAGGATCCAGGCGGGTGTTGGTATTGTATACGACTCGATCCCTAGGGACGAGTATATAGAGACTGAGAATAAGATGCACATTATCGAGAGACTCCTGAGGTGATATAGATGATCCTGATTATAGATAATTATGATAGCTTTGTATATAACATATACCAGCTTATTAAAAGCCTATCTAACTCTGAGATCACAGTTCTTAGGAATGATCAGGCCAATGTTGATCTAGTATATAGGATGGATCCAGAGGCTATCATTATATCACCAGGCCCAGGAGATCCCGGGAAGCCGGAGGATATAGGATATAGCAGGGCAATTGTTGAGAGCTTCTACAGAGAGAAGCCTATATTGGGGATATGCCTTGGGCACCAAATTATAGGGCTGGCGATGGGGGCTATTGTTAGAAAGGCCAGAAGGATCTATCATGGAAAGACAAGCCTTATCAAGCACTTTGGCGGACCCCTATATAAGGAGATCCCCGAGACGTTTAAAGCGATGAGATATCACAGCTATGTGGTGGACAAACCGTCAGAGGATCTTATTGTTAATGCTGTAAGCCTAGATGATGGGGAGATAATGGGTATCCATCACAGAAAATACCCTCTATATGGGGTTCAGTTCCACCCAGAGAGTGTGGGCACAGACCTAGGGGCCAGGATCATGAGGGCCTTCCTAGATATAGCGAGGAGATAACCCATGGGCTTTTTAAGCGATATGAGGGATAGGTGGAGGAGGATAGAGGTTTTCACCATAGACTCCTCTAGGGAGGGGACAGCATGCTCCGGAGAATCGCTTCTCGAATCCATATTAAGGTGGAGAAGGGGAGCTGGAGCTGCTATTATTGCTGAGTACAAGAGGGCGTCGCCGTCTGGTATTATAGATATGGAGCTCGATATAAGGGACTACTACTACCAGCTAGCAGATCTGGTTGCCGGCTTCTCAGTGGTTGTTGAGAGAGAATGGTTCATGGGCTCCGAGAGATATATAGAGATCCTCAGGATGCTCGGCTGGAGAGGACCTATTATTGCTAAGGGTTTTGTCTTCTACAGAGAGCAGGTGTATAGATATAGAGAAGCGGGTGCCTCCGCGATTCTTCTGATAGCCGATATTCTTGATCGGGATGAGCTACTAGATCTATATAAATACTCTGAGGAAAAGGATTTAGACCCCCTCGTGGAGATCGGAGGCAATATTGATCCAGGTCGCATAATCGGGATCGTATCACCAAAGATTATAGGGGTTAACTCAAGAAATCTAGAGACCCTCGAGATACAGCCTGAGAGAATGCTCAAAACAATAAGGTCAATAAAGAGGGAATATCCGGACATAGTTGTGGTTGCTGAAAGCGGTATGAGGAGCTTGGATGACATAGCTAGGGCTATAGAGGCTGGGGCGGATGCGTGCCTCATAGGAACAGAGCTTATGAGAAACCCTAGGAGAGCCTCAATGCTCTCGGAGCTATATAGAGTGCTTGGTGTGGAGAAGAGATACAACCTCGAAAGCCTCGCACCCTTAGGCGGGGAAGAGGTCAGAAGCCCTTAGTAATCAGTGTTTTTCATAACCGTGGAGAAGCTATTTAAATGCCCAATATATGTGATAAGGGGAGGCTCTATGCCAACGCTCCACCTATACAGGGATGATTCATATATGAAGGAGTTCACCGCGAGGGTTGTTTCAATAGATAGCAGGGGAGTTCTTCTAGATAGAACGGCTTTCCACGCAGAGAGCGGTGGGGTTGCAACCGATACTGGGTATCTATATGCAGGTGGCAGGGTATATAGGGTCTTGAAGGCTATACATGATAGAGATACTGATGATGTATACCACGTACTAGAAACATATGATGGCCTCTCCCCAGGAGCTGAGGTCTCTGGCTCTATTGATTGGGATAGAAGGTATAGGCTTATGAGGCTACATACTGCTGCACATATAATCTCAGCTATAATGTATAGAGACTATGGAGCCCTAATAACAGGAGGTCAGGTGGAGCCAGAGTATGCTAGGGATGATTTCTCGATAGAGAGGTTTGATCGCCAGGTCTTCGAAGACGCAATTAGGAAGGCTAACGAGGTTGTGAGGGCTGGGATAGAGCTCAAGATATATTACCTCCCAAGGGATGAGGCCCTAAAGATACCGGGGATAACCAAGCTAGCTGAGAAGATGCCCCCGAGCTATAGTGTTCTCAGGATTGTTGAGATACCAGGCATAGATCTCCAGGCTGATGGAGGCCCCCATGTGAAGAACACCAGGGAGATCGGGGAGATAAAGCTTTTAAAGGTTGAGAATAGGGGTAAGAATAAAAAGAGGATCTACTATACGGTGGATTAGAACATCTTCAGAATACAATGGCTTCCACAAAATATTGAAGGATCATAAGTATAGCTTTGCCTGTGTTAACGGTTTCTGATAAGTTGTGAGGCTTATATCTTGTATGCAGAACTAATTATGTGCCCGCACCTAACATAAAGATCATGCCCCAAGTGCTGATGGATACTCCGAAAAGCAGGCAGGATCTTCGAGTGTAGGAGGCAGGCTCAGACTAGATAGACAGCTAAACGCGTCCCACAACATCTACCTCAAGATGTTCCCCACATCCGCAACACACCACGGTGTGGGTCGAGGCTATTCCGCTAAGGTGAGGAATGAACGGGGCAAAGCCCAACAACCATGATAAAGCCCAAGGGCTGAGAATAGAATAATCTTCAAAACCCAATGAAACTCAAACCCCTAGTTAAGAGGGCTATATTATAGTAGATCTAGTTTATAATATCCCTCATGAGATCATCGATTCTCTTTCTATGATGCTTTGTGAATATTAGTAGGTGGCTGCTAAACTCTATGATCTCGATGTCTTTTCTCCTATATATATTTATAGGGCCCCTTCTCTCTATATACCAATTGTTTTTATCTATCCTACTCATAATGGTTGGGGATGCTATATAGGCTCCCGGGGTTCCGCATATCTCTAGCACCTCTTTATCAGAGGATCTTCTTCCCACCAGCTCGTATCTTCCTAGGGAGCATGTTGGACATGAGGGGCTCCTCTTAGCGTCTAGCCTCTTTAGTTCTAGTGATGATGCGTCTATATAATATACACCCCCATAGATCTTTCTCCCTGTGAGGATCTTTATAGCCAGCGATACAGCTAAAGTTGATGCCATTGTGACAGCCAATATATTTGTTCCAATCACATCACACCCAGCCTCTAGATTCCAGTGTTCTCTCACAACGCATCTTAGGCATGCAGTCTCGCCAGGGATCACAGGGATCACTGTGCCATATGCTCCCTCTATGCCAACATATATATATGGCTTCCTAGCCATAACAGCTGCCTCATTGACCAGATGCTTTGCCTCGAGGCTGTCTAGACCGTCTATAACTAGATCCACGCCTCTTACTATATCCAGGATATTCCCAGAGTCTATGTTTACCATAACAGGCTCTACCTTAGTGAAGGGGGTTATTCTAGATATCTTTTCAGCCACTGCGAGGGCCTTGGGCTTTCTCTCTAGGTAGTCGCTGTATTCTAGCATATGGCATCTAGAGATGTTTGATAGATCTACAATGTCTCTATCTATGATTCTTATATACCCAACACCCATCCTGGCTAGGAGCTCTGCGACACTAGATCCAACGGCCCCGGCACCAGTCACTGCTACCTTCGAGCCTCTCAGGATCATCTGCCCCTTAACACCGATCTCATCGACAAGGATCTGTCTTGAGAACATGTCTATATAGCTATCCTCCAACCTGGCTCCACTAATAATACACATGACGCAATATATGTCCTCGACAGATATAGCATCAATAGTGAGGCTAATGGTGCTAGAGGATCCGAGATTCTGGCAGGGGTGCAGGGTTATAGAGAGTATTCTATGCATAAAAATCTCAGGGGCTCTCCAGAGCTACTGCTCACCCCTAGGGCTTAGGAGAGAGGGTGGGATGCTTTTAATTAGAATATACCATGATGGCTTTATCGGGAATATTATTGGGGGTAAGATATCCGGTGTGATCTATATATGCAGAGACCCTCTCCTCATCTATGAGTCCCTATATAATCATGACTTGGACGAGGGCTCCCTAGCTGAGCTGTGTAGCGTTGTGGCAGAGATACATGCTAATATATATAGATATGGACGGGATTATGATGAATACATAGTAAATGTATTGTCTTATCTAAAGATAGAGCCAAGAGATCCGAGGCTTATAGCGAGGATATGCAGATCTGAGAACCTATTTGTAGAGGCGCTAATCCATAGCACCAGAAGACATCTAGCCCTTAGAAGCACATCTAAATATATAGAGGAGTTCTGCCTAGAGTATAGATACTTCATAGAGAACGCAGAGAGGCTCACAGATAGAGGTGAAATCCGCAGGGCACTAGCACAGATCCCGAGGGAGCCGTGTGTATAGATAGAGCAGAACAGCCCTTACAAGGATTTCTATAGACATAAACGGAAATGGATTCCAAGCCGTGATGAGCCCCTCTCCGCCCTTTAAGGGCGAGACTTGCTGTTGTTGTCATCTATAAGAACCTAGTTTAACTAATAATGGGGTGCTCTCTGGCGGGTAGGCTCGCAATAATAGCTAGAGGCCTCGGCTCCCTTGAAAGGGTTGCCGGCTCTGGCTATGATAGGCTCTATAGATATATCATTATTTTGGGGCCGATCTCCAGGGTTTTCCTACTACGCAGGGATCTTATCTCTAGGCTCTATGGAGGAAACATTCTCGTAGTTCCCTCATCATATGATGATGTTGCGATCTATGTTAATCTTAGGAGAAGTGGGTACTCCATATGTAGGGGGGATATTATGTATAGAGATCTTGGCATAGTCTGTCTAGAGAGGGGCGAGGATCTGTGGGGGAGGATTGCTTATCCTCATGATGGTGTTTTTAAGCTTATATTCACAGAGGATCTAGATCCCATGGATAGATCTATATTCAGTATCTCTTATCGAAGCAACCCCGGCAGAGACTTTATCCTCATATCCCATGGGGTGTCACAGCCCTCAGGTCTTGTGCTAGGCATATGGCCCTCGATAAGGATAGATCCTAGGTGTGAGGCTCTTGCCATGATAGATGTTGAAGAGGCTAGGATGGATATAGATCTAGAGATAATTGACAAGGGCATCATATATAGACTTGGTGCAAGCATTCTCAAGGATTATGGAAGTCCTGTTGAGAATATAAAGTGATCTAGCCGCGGGAATTCTATCTAACAATATATATTTTCCCCACTGCTTCTATTCTTGGTACCCCTAATGTCACCAACTCCTAAGGAGCTTGAGAGGATTCTCACGCTTACTATAGAGCATAATAGCTGGAGGAGGAGCTCTCTGAACCTTATCCCTAGCGAGAATGTTATGAGCCCCCTGGCCGAGGCTGTCTATATGTGTGACATGATGCATAGATACGCAGAGGGTAGGCCTAGGAGGAGGCTCTACCAGGGTTTGGTATATGTTGACGAGGTTGAGGAGATGGTCATGGATCTTATGTCAAGGCTATTCGGAGTTAAATATGTGGAGCCTAGACCTGTTAGCGGGACTATAGCTAATGCAGCAACCTTCAGAGCCCTAGCCTCTCCAGGCTCTAAGGCTGTTGTAGCCCCTGTCCAGGCTGGTGCCCATGTTAGCCACACGAAGTTCGGAACGCTGGGTGCTCTTGGTATAGAGCATATAGAGATGCCATTTGATATGGAGAATCTAAATATAGATGTTGATAAGGCTAGAAAGATTATAGAGGAGATAAAACCCTCCTTCGTGGTTATGGGTGGGAGTATGTATCTATTCCCCCACCCTATAAAGGAGATCGCCGAGGCTGCACATAGTGTTAACGCTGTTGTAGTTTACGACGCTGCCCATGTGCTGGGGCTCATAGCTGGTAAGAGGTGGAGGGATCCCTTAGAGGCTGGCGCGGATGTTGTCACCGCATCCACCCACAAGACCTTCCCTGGGCCTCAGGGAGGGGTTATTCTATCTAATAACGAGCAGCTATATAGATCGATAGCTAGAACAATATTTCCTTGGTTTGTTAGCAACCACCACCTACACAGGCTACCAGCTACGGCTGTAACTGCGCTGGAGATGATATACTTTGGTGAGAGCTATGCAGACCAGATTGTAAGAAATGCTAGAGCGTTCGCTGAGGCTCTAGCCTCGGAGGGCTTCAAGGTTCTCGGTGAAGGGCTTGGATATACTAGATCCCACCAGGTTGTTATAGATGTGAGAAACCAGGGGGGAGGTGCTAGGGCTGCGACTCTTCTTGAGAGGGCTAATATAATTGTTAATAAGAATCTTCTCCCATATGATCCTCCTGAGGCTGTTAAGGATCCTAGTGGTGTTAGAACTGGAGTGCAGGAGATGACCAGATTTGGTATGGTGAAGAATGATTTCAGAGAGATAGCGAAACTCTTCAGGATGGTTCTGATCGATGGGAGGGATCCCGAGGATGTTAGGAAAAAGGTTATGGAGCTGAGGTCGAGGTATATGGATGTGATGTATACATTCGATCTGGATCTCTCATCAATGCCGAGCCCATATAGAATACCTTTCCTCTCAAGAGTATAGAGAGGAACCCCCATATGATGCCCAGAGCATCTATACTAACCATTGGGAACGAGGTTGTCCAGGGGAGGGTTCTCAACACTAACCAGCAGTATCTTGGCAGAAGACTCACCCTGATAGGCTTCGAGGTAGTCTTGGCAGCCTCTGTGCCAGATAGGATGGATCTCATTGTAGAGATCCTGGGTATAGCTAGTGAGAGGTTTTCCTCCGATGTAATCATAGCAACAGGAGGTCTTGGCCCCACATATGATGATATCACCTCCGAGACTCTCTCTAAATACTTGGGCGAGGATCATGTTATAAACGAGGACGCCCTAAGGATGGTTAGGGAGAAATACGAGTCTAGGGGTATAGAGCTAACCCCTGAGAGGATTAAGATGGCCATGATGCCAAGATCTGCCAGACCGATACCAAACCCCGTGGGCACAGCACCTGGTATCTATGTCGAGAAGAATAACAAGATCTATATATGCCTCCCAGGCGTACCCTCAGAGATGCAGGCTATGTGGGAGAGAAGTGTAGAGCCGCTCCTCAGGAGGATGAGCAATATCCAAGTAGTCGAGAAGGTGATAACCGTTAAGGGTGTTATGGAATCTAGCGCAGCTAATATAATAAACAAGATAGCGAAGGAAAACCCCAGCGTGTATGTTAAAAGCCAGCCAAAGGGTCTGGAGCTGGGCGTCCCCATACTGGATATATATATAATGACAGCATCGCAGTACCCAGAAACAGCTAGAAGAGAGTGTGAGAAGACATGCGAAAAAATAGTTGAAAGGCTTAGAAGCTATGGGGGCAGAATATGGGATAGCTGCACATGCACATAGTCTACTCACATAGCTTAGGGGTTGATTTCCTAGTTGTTTTCTACTGATCATGCGCAGAATTTAACACCAACTAGAACTGCTTATATCTCCCTAAGCGATTAATATCAGGTGGGTCTATGGGTAGGCTGGATGAGGATACTAAGAAAAGAATTGTCGCGAAGGCTGTAGAGACTCTTAAGAAGATCTATGACCCAGAGATCCCTATAAACATATACGACCTAGGCTTAATCTATGATATAAAGATCGATAATGAAGGAATATTAACAGTGACTATGACACTAACAGCGATAGGATGCCCAGTATCGACAGAGCTCCCATACTTCGTCTATGAGAACCTAGTCAGCTCAATACCAGAAGCTAAGGAGGTCTATGTTGACGTAGTCTACGATCCTCCATGGAATCCAACTAAGATGACGGAGGAGGGTAGAAGGATGTTTATAGAGATCTATGGTTATGATATTGTAGAGCAGTGGAAAAAGAGGATGGGGTTAGATAGATAAATAGCTACTCTCTGCTCTTTATCCTTGCTATACGCCTAGTGATCCCCTTTATCACTCCTACTCTTGCTCTCCACAGGTAGAAGGCTAGACCGTTCGGTAGCAGCCAAATTATCACTATGAACGCGACTCCTATTATGACGAGGCTCCACCCCCCCATATAGTCTGCTAAGAAGTTCTCTATTATAGAGACTAGGATCGCACCCAGAATTGGGCCTTCTATGGGGTATAGCCCTCCTATGATGCTATAGATTAGCCCATAGATCGATAGAATTGGGTTAAATGCCCTCTCTGGGTTGATGTTTGAGGAGTAGGATATATATAGAGATCCTGATAGAGATGCAAAGCACCCAGCTATTACAAGGCCTAGGGTCTTGTATGAGAAGGAGCTATAGCCCATGGTCTCCGCCCTAGCCTCGCTATCCCTTATAGCTATCCATATAAGTGCTACAGGAGTCTCTGTGATCATCTTTATCGCCATGTGGACCAGGTAGAGAGTTATTAGGGCCACTATATAGAGGTTCGCCGAGACCCTATAAGGCTCTGGCTTACTCATCTGACCTATTGTTAATATATATGTTGACACAGAAAGGATTAGTGCTGCTGCGGAGAGCCAAGTCACATTATTCCTAGATAAATATGTTCCAGAGACCCTGCTAGTCCCACTAGCTACAACCCCTCTGTGTCTACTCTCTATAAGGATTACTACCATGTATGCTATGATTATGAGGGAAGCCATTATAGGGATAAGGGGCGATACAAACATCTGGGGGGTTGGAACTAGTAGCCCCTGCTCCGAGCCGCTTATTGCCCTAAGCTCTCTCCTCTTGTATAGGAAATATACTATTAGCAAGAGCGTTAGTGTTATGAACGCAAATGGTATTCCCCTAAAGGCTTTTCTAGATATGAAAGCCGCGCCAGCCCCTGCTAGCCCTCCTATAAGCATTGATGCAAGCATAGCTAGCGGGTATGGCACACCAGCCCAGAGGATCTGGTATGTGGTGACATAGGCTCCTATGCCGAAGAAGAGCGCATGACCGAAGTTAAGAAGGCCTAGATATCCTAGGAGGAGGGCGAAAGATAGAGCATATATTGACATTATATATGAATATGCCAATATGGATGTGAGCCTGGCTATGCCCAGAATCTCGAATATAGGGGGTAGTGAGAGGAGGATTGCGTATGATATAAGATACCTTGGATCCCTCATTCTGTGCCCCTCCCAAGCAAACCAGCTGGCTTTAATAGTAAAACCAGGATCATTATTGTAAAGATCGAGATCTCGGTTAGATATGGAACATAGTACGAGCACATTTGCTGAGCTATCCCAACAAGCATTGATGCTACTATTGTTCCAGTAATGCTCCCTATACCTCCTATCACTACTATTGCGAATGCATATAGGAGGTAATTGGTGCCTATCGATGGGTAGACACCCTGCCAAGGGACTAGAAGGAAGCCTGCTACTCCCGCCAATATAGATCCTATTGTGAATGCTAGTGTGAACATCCCCTCTATATTAGCCCCGAATGTCTGGATCATCTCCCTGTCATCTATACCAGCTCTTATAATCAGCCCATATTTGGTTCTTGTGAAGAAATAATAGATTGTTGTGGATAGAATAGCGCCCACAACTATTAGAAACACCCTGTATTTATACATTATAGCTGGACCTATCGATACGGATCCCTCAAGCCATTGTGGGAACCATATATATGTTATGTCACCCCATCTAAGCCACGCAAGCCTGTCGAGGAGAAGCATCAAGCCTATGGTTATTATAACCTGGGCTAGGGCTTCTCTTCTTATTTTTAGGAGAAATCTCTCTGTTAGGATGCCTATGAGACCTGCTACTAGTGAAGAAGTTAGAAGTCCTAGGAAGAAGTTATTGGTTCTGCTAGATATCTCGTACCCTATATAGGCTCCCCAGGTGAAGATGCTCCCATGGGAGAAATTAACGATTCTCATGAGGCCGAATACTATGGAGAGGCCCAGAGATAGTAGGAGGAATATAAAGCCTAGAGCAACACCATCTACCAGGGCTGAAAAAAGAGTTTCTAGGGACAATTTCCCCACCTAAGCGGGTTTTGTTCCAAGATATAGGGATAGAAGATCGGGTCTTTCTAGGATATCGTCAACACTGCCTTCAAGGGCTATTCTACCACTGTTTATAACAACAAACCTCCCGCCCAGCTTTCTCATAAGGCTGGGCTTTGTCTCTACTATAACCATAGAGAGGCTCTTATTTTCGCTAACAAGATCTCCTAAAACTTTGGCGATTTTAGAAGCATAGATAGGGCTCAGACCCTCTGTGGGCTCGTCGATCAGCAGCACCTTTAGATTTGGCGATGCTATAGCCCTACCTATATTGAGCATCTGCTGCTGCCCTCCACTCAGCTGGGAAGCCCTAAGTTTTCTCAACCTCTTCAGGTCTGGGAATATTGTGTATATATATTCGATTCTATCCCTCATAGAATCGCCCGATACGCCTTCAGACATTAAGCTCACAGCAAGATTCTCCTCTACTGTTAGGCTCTGGAAGAGTCTTCTATTATCTGGTGCATATCTTATCCCAAGCCTTGCTCTAAAGTATGGCGGCTTGTTTGTAATATCCACGCCATTATATGTTATAGATCCAGAAGTGGGCCTTATAAGACCAGCTATAGTTTTGAGGAGGGTTGTTTTCCCAGCACCGTTTCTCCCTAATAGGAACAATAGCTCTCTATCCCCGATTGTTAGCGATATTCCTTGAATAACATATAGAGCCCCTATATTGACAGCAAGGCTTCTGATCTCAAGCAATATCGTCACCTATATATGCCTCAATAACCTCTCTATTGTTTATAACCTCACTATAGGAGCCGTCAGCTATCACCCTACCCTCCTTGAGGACAACAACTCTTTCCGCCAGGTCTCTGATAACCTCTATTTTATGCTCAACAAGGATGATTGTTAGATCTCCATATGTTCTTCTAAGTCTCCTTATAGACTCAATGATATTGGGGATATCCTCTACAGCTAGGCCAGAGGTTGGCTCGTCAAGGAGAAGAAGTCTCGGCCTTGAGGCAAGAGCCATCGCTATATCTAGTTTCCTCTGCTCAGCCTGTGTAAGCTGTCTAACAATATAGTGCTCCTTCCCATTAAGCCCTACTATCTTGGCTATCTTAAGCACCTCCTGATCTAGGGATTGCATCTCCTCCCTACCCCTGAGTAGAAGTGATAGCATGCCATTGCCTCTCGAGCCCATAGAAGCAACCACGATACTCTCATAGACAGTGAAGCCTGTTATTACTCCAAGGTTCTGGAATGATCTTCCTATTCCCATTTGCGCCCTCTCATGGGGTTTTCTCCGGGTTATATCTCTTCCTTCGAAGTATATCCGCCCCTCATCGGGGTATAGCAGACCGCTTACTAGGTTTAAAAGAGTTGTTTTCCCAGCGCCGTTTGGGCCTATTATGGCAACTATAGATCCTCGCTCTATGTCTAGGGAAACGCTGTTCACAGCTACTAGCCCACCGAATTTCTTGGTGACGCTATCTATCTTCAGGACTATGTTACTCATCTCGATCTCCTTCTAAGCATGAGGACGATTAGGACTATGATCGCTATTGCCATAACTATGACAACAGCTATAGTGGTTATATCACCTCCCTGTTGAGTTCTTGTCTCAGGGATCTGTGTGGTTCTGGGGCTTGTTGGCTGCACCTGCGCTGGTGTCTGGGGCTGTGTTATCTCCTCAGGCCTAACTATCGCTATCTGGGAGAAGGCTTCCGCCTTAAGCCCTATTGAGTCCAGGCATCTAACAGATATATTGAATAGACCGGGTCTTGTGAATGTATATGTTATGCTGGTTCCATTTATGCTCCTGCCCTCTATGCTCCACTCACATGTATATGGGGGCGTGCCCCCTTCTATAGAGGCTGATAGATCTGCTGTATATGGTGCTCTACCTATTAGGGGACCCTTAATGCTAACAGAGAATGTCTTTGGATATGGCTTATATGTCGTGAGCACTCTGGGCACTACTTTTTCAAAGGGTATTGTTATTATATATTCACCTATAATTAGCCCATATGTGTCAGAGTTGGGATCCTTGTCTACCGTCATTCTAACCACATAGTATGGTCTGAGAGCCTGGTGATCGTTTGGCCTTATTGTAGTTGCGCCCATAGGAGTCTCCATGGTTAGCCCTTCTAAGAAGGCTATCGCCCTGTCTATATTGAGATCAGGGACAGCTTTTATGGTCTCTACTATGAACTGGGCTGTTGCGAATGCCGGTGGATGCCATAGGTCTGGAACTCTTGCGCTTGATAGCCTATCAAGGGCTTTGCATGCGTGGCCCTTTAGGAAATCGTATGGATAGATGTTCTCCTCCTTCATCATCTTCTCAAGGGTTTTGTAGAGCGGGCTCTGGCTGGCTCTATATGCATCATAGGTTACCGCTGATAGGTTCTCTAGAGATCCCTCCATTCCTGGTATGCAGAAGTTTATATAGTTGGTCGTGTAGAGATCGATCATTATACTGGCAAGAGGTATTCTCCCAAGCATGTTAAGGGCAGCCATATCCTTTATTATCAGGCTAAAGTCCCCCGCCCATATTATCCCAATAACATCTGGTCTCGACCCATTTACTCTGAGGAGATATGGCTTAAAGTCTGTAGTTGTTAGGGGAGCCCATTCGAGGCTCACTATTCTTGTGCCTGGGTATCTTGATAGTGCTGCCTGTATTGACTCCATGAAAGACCAGCCGAACTCGTAGTCAGCTGCTAAGAATGCGAACCTCTTGTAACCCTGAATCTCTACCATATAGTATGTCATCGCCAGGGCATCCTGCTCAACGCTTCTGGCAACCCTGAATATGTATTTGCTAAACACCGGGTCCTGTGTTATAGATGCCGCTGCTGCAGGAACAACAAAGTATAGCTTCCCATACTGCTTGGCTATCGATGCCAGAGCTGCGGCAACGCTGCTGAAGCTCTCCCCAGCGAGTATATCGGCTCTCCATTCCTCTATAGCCTCCTTTGCCTTCGCTATAGCAGCATCAGTGTTTCCCCTTGTGTCGAAGACCTTAACAACGATTTTTCTCCCATCTTGCATGGTATATGTGGCTTCTTTTAGGTCTAGAAGGAGCTTTAGATTCTCGGGCTTTCTATCACCTGTAGCATATTCGAGGCCGAGGTGGAATCCCTGTATAGCCCATGTGCCGTAGAAGTTGAGAGCGGGAGCTGTTCTTGGTTGGAAGAATGCTATCTTGATTATCTGTTTAGATGTATCTGCAGACGCTTGTGTTGCTATAGATATTGTTGCAAGCATCATCACAGCTATTACTACATATACAGATAACTTCCCCAGGGTTCTAGCTTTTCCCCTACCCAACCCCTTCCCACCAGATCTAAGCATATCTATACACCTCCCGACAAAACATTCTCTATATTTATGTTTCTATCACCAAACATGATCGGTCTTCTTGATGGTCTATAGGCTTTTTTCTCAACAGCCCTTATGAATAGTCTAACCAGCTCGTTGAACTCCCTATGTCTCTCAATATTGACCAGATGCCCAGAGCCCTTGAATATAACTAGGGTTGAGCTTCTTATCTTTTTATGGATCTTATACGCATTCCCAACAGGAACTACCAGGTCCTCCTCACCATGGATAATAAGGGTTGGTATCTCTATCCTAGAGATGCTAGTGGAGACATCGAAGTTGATGATGGCGCTGGCTTGATTTAGATAAGCTTCCGGAGGCTGTGGATTCTCTATTCTAAGATCTATTAGACGATCTACAAGCTCTTGATTCCTCTCATACCATGTTTTTGAGAATGCATATCTCATTTTGTATCTATAGAGCTCCCTCTCGCTAGTAATATGAGGGGGCTTTGGTCCGAACATTGCTTGGAGAGTCTCCATAGGAGGTGGCTCGACTTCCTGTCCACCATGGTGTGTTCCAACAAGTACCAGGGATCTCACTCTATCTGGATATATTAGTGCGAATTTCTGGGCTATCATTCCTCCCATAGATACACCGAGAATGTGGGCAGACTCTACTTTGCTCTCGTCTAGAACAGTCTTGAGATCCTCTGCGAACATCTCGATTGTATATGGATAATTTGGCTTATCGGATTTCCCAACACCCCTGTTATCGAAGACTATGAGTTTATGATCCACTGATAGATCCTGGAGCTGCATTACCCACATCCACATAGCATATCCGAGGCCCTCTATCAGAGCAATAGGAGGGCCTGAGCCTATTACCTCATAATATATCCTAGCGTTATTCGATACAGCATAGGGCATTATCCCCACCTCACCACAGTTGCACCCCATATGAAACCAGTGCCCCCTGATGCCAGAACCACTATAGAGCCCTGCTTTACCAGCCCTATCTTTATCCCTATATCGAGCCCTATTATCATATCACTACTCTGTGTGTGTCCGTATTCCTCAAGATATGGTGCTCTTGATGGCTCTATCCCCAGCTCTCTCACTATTTCTATGTGGAAGCTTCTCTTCATGTGGTTAAGAACAAGGAGATCTATATCCTTAACGCTATACCCGCTAGTCTCTACAGCTTCTCTAATAACTCTCACAAAGTTCCTCCTGCTGGCTGTTGAGAGGCTTTCTTTTATCTGCTCCTTGTCTATTAGGCTTTCGAAGTAGTGCTTTTCAGGTTTTCTACCGTCTACTAACGAGGCGGCACCAAGGGATCTTACAACCACTGCTCCCCAGAATCTCCCATCGCTTATTAAGGAACTCTCTAATATAGTGTTTCTTCCATATCTTCTAGAGATCACCACAGCTGACGCTCCATCTGCGAAGTCATATACCCAGCTGGTATTGTGATCCCTATAGTTCACTAGGTATGACTCTTTAGAAGATGCTACAAGCAATATGTTATCTGCTAGATCGCTTAGCCTCTTAGCAATGGCAAGGCCAACAACGTATCCTGCACACATAGCAGCTATATCGAAAGCAAAAGCTTCCCTGATCCCAAGAGCATCCTGGATTCTTGTTGATATCATCCAAACACCATAGTCCTTGAACTCGCTCCCAACATATATGATTCCATCTATATCTCCAGGCCCTATGCCATGGGCTCTTGAGCCATCTAAGGCGTTAAAGGCAGCCTTTATAGCCATCTCTGAGGGCATCTCATCGGGTCTACTTACCCTCTTTATTCTCCATCCCTGCTTCTCCTCTATCACCTCTCTCGGTATGCCAGATAGTTTCGAAATTTCCGAGCTTGTTATAATATTATCTGGAAGATATATTCCGTAGGAAACTATTCCAGCGATTCCTGTCCCCAAATAGTGACTCACCATAAAGGTATATAAACATTGATCTCATTCGTATCTATATAATGATCTTAAATACTGGTTCACAATATTAAATTTGGTATTCACTATGGAAGAATATATAATTAATAAGGTACAAGAATTCGAATATGAATCTTATGATATTATAGAGAGCTCTAGTAACATATACTCACACAAAATAGCCCTAGTTGATTATAGCACTAGTAGCAAGTATACCTATGGAGACATAATATTAAGAGGATCAAAAATAGCTGGATTCTTGGAGAACCTATCAATAAAACCTAGAGACAGGGTTGCATATATCCTTACAAACAGGATCGAGTGTATAGATCTATTTATAGCTGTAAGAAAGCTTGGAGGCATACTAGTCCCTCTAAACTGGAGGCTCTCACCATCAGAGCTAACATCCATGATCATGGATGTTAGGCCAAGAGTAATAGTATATGAAGAATCATTTAGAGAGCTGGTGGAAAAATCAATACCAAGATCCGTTATTGGAGAGATCATAAGGGTCGTTGTAGATGGGGAAGCAAGAGGTATTGAGCATGACTATGAGGAGGCTCTGAGCTCCCAACCTATCAAGACAAAGAGAAAGATAGAGCTTGAGGAACCCACAATGATATTATTCACAGGAGGAACCACAGGAACACCTAAGGGGGCTATTATACCCTATAGGCAGGTTCTATTCAACATAATATCAGAGATCCTTACATGGAGACTTAAAGATGACCATAAGACAGTACTGCTACTCCCACTTTTTCACACGGGTGGATGGAACCTATTGACACTCCCGCTACTAGCTATAGGGGGTTCTGTATATATGATGAGGAGGTTTGATCCGAAAGTTTTTCTAGAGGCTGTCGAGGTTCTTGGAAGACATATAGTGATCTTTGGAGTCCCAACGATTTATTATATCATATCAAAAACAGAAGGCTTCAGAGAAGCATCTTTCGAAAATGTTGAGTGGATGATAAGTGGAGGCGCTCCAATTGATAGAAAGATAATGGAGAACTATTGGGCTAAGGGGGTTAAGATGGCCCAGGGCTATGGTATAACCGAGGGGGGTCCCAATAATATTACGATGCCTATACACGATCTCTCGCTTGATGACATAAAGACTAGGTGGAGGAGTGTTGGTAAGCCATTTGCATTCAACAAAATATATATAGTGGATCAGGATGGGAGTGTTCTTGGCCCAGGAACCTATGGCGAGATAGTAATATGTGGCCCAACTATATTCTCAGGCTATTGGGGTAAGGAGAGAGATACCAAGGAAGTTCTGAGAAATGGATGCGTGTATACAGGTGATATAGGCTATTATGACGCAGATGGGTTCTTCTACATCGTTGATAGGGTGAAGGAGATAATAAAAAGCGGAGGGGAGCAGATATATCCACGGGAGATTGAGGAGCTTGTTCTCCAACATCCCTCAGTTGAGGATTGCGCCGTGATAGGTGTTTATGATGAGAAGTGGGGCGAGGTTCCCAAGCTTGTGATTAAGCTGAGACCTGATAGTAGGATCTCTAAGGAGGATATTATAGAGTATCTTAGGGGAAAGATTGCTAGGTATAAGATCCCAAAGTATGTGGCTATAGTAGAAGATATACCCAAGAGCCCTGCTGGAAAGACATTAAAGAAGGTGCTCAAGGAGAAACACGGGGCTCCACGCGATGAGATCTAGATCCTCTTTCTACGGGTTATGAGGATCTTAGTGTAGAATATAATCACTAGTTCATAGCTTTAATTAAGCACTTCATTCTTAAATATGGCAAGCCCATAATCTCCCCTCTCATTCTTATCAACAACACTCATCCTCACCCTCACAGTATCCCTATCATCACATTTAACGAATCTAAACTTTTCCCCTTTTACGGTTTTTTAATTTGGTTTTAGTTATTTCTAATTCTGCGAGTGGGGTTAGCCCTTGGTGTGGATTCACCTGCTTTGCCTACACCTCATGGGTCTCCCATCTGGGAGAAAACTTAGCCTAGTGTTGATTGCAGAGATAACATCTCTATCTAAAAACAATCCATAGCCTAGCTTAGCTAGCCTTAGCTGGATTTTAGCCGCTCTCTTCCCCCTCCAACCTCAAAACGGATCACTAAGGAGATATATAATTAAGTACAGGTTTATTTGTGAAAGGGTCTAGCAAGGATGAACTGCCTCAGACACCTCAACAACATACAATAGTTTGTCTTTGAACACCTCTACCAGTTTCGCTACACTCCATGATGGATTCTATGCATTAGAGTGCTCTTCACAACTTTATAGAAAAACTTACTCTTTCATAGACATTCCCCATGACTATTACATAACTGAAAGCCTCGCCTCTTCTAGGGGCGAGGATGGCTAAGGCTTATAAGCTTTTGTTCCTCATCTCTATAGGTCTTGGCAAGCTACCTCTAGCGATTGCAATATAGTGCTGACCTCTCCTAATTCTATGCCCGTATGCCCGTCGAGGCCACGAGCGTGATATCTTGAAGAGAGTGGTAATGCAGAGGCTGCTGCCAAATGAAGATGCTGAGGCTGGGCTAAGAGCTCTGTGTAGACTCTCCTCTAAGCTTTGGAGCGAGATCAGCTATGCTAGGAGGGGGATGTTCTTCAAAGAAAAGAAGGTAGATCTAAGGCAAACATATAAGGAGTTCAATGAGAACTGACCTCCTCCCCGCCCTAAAGGGCGAGGTTCCCTTTGGGCGGTTCATTGGTTTGTGGTTTACCGCCTTCATTCTCATCACCTCATAGCTGGTGGGGATTACCCACCCCGCCCTGTTCGTCCAGCGGTAGACCACGGGCTGGGCCTTCAGCCCATTACCCCTATCCCTCACCGTGGGTTGCCCCCAGCTCCCAGATCCCGGGGATTCGGGGATATGTAGAGCTCTTATGGGGCATCTCCTTGCGGGGACACTTTTTACTCTATTTTATTCAAACATTCAGAGATTTAAAAGCTTTACCCCGCCCCTAGAAGGGGCGAGGCTTTCAGGTTTTTTGTAAAAAACTCATAGGATCTGCTACAACACAGCGGGTTCTGAATAAGAATGATGAGGCTTGGAGAGTATTCTTCTCAGCACTAAAAGCAAAGAGAGAGGGCAGGCTACCTAGGTTTATGGTTAGAGTTAGCCCTCCTGGGTATAAGAAAAGAGGGAAGGACTAGAACTTTCTGGGCTGTCCTTAGAAAAGACCAGTATAGGGTTGAGGGTGAATATATGGTTATCAAGGGCATGGGGCTATTGGATCTATAAGGGTTAGATATTCAGGGAAGACACATATAGCTGGAGAACAGGGTAAGACTGAGATACACTATGATAATGATGATAGGAAGTGGTATATATACATATCATATGAAGTTGAGAAGTAGGTGATCAAGGGAAACAGCCTTAAAATACCCCTCAAGCCTTTAGGAGATAAAGAAGCCAGCATCGATGTAGGGGTTAACAACATATTAGCTGTATATGTTGATGAGGGATCTTCATTGCTTGTGAGTGGGAGGCCTTTGAAGACCATTGGCTTCTACTGGGAGAGCAAGATCTCAGAGTATCAGAGCATGCTGAACAGATATGGCTTGAAAACATCTAGGAGGCTTATGAGGGTGTTTAAGAGGTGGAGGAGGCAGATCAAATGCTACATAGACCGGGCTGTAAGGAACGCAGTAGAGCGGCTATACTAAGGAGGTGTTAGAAGAAGATTAGTTGGATATCCAAGATACATAGCACAGAAGCCTGGCAAGGGCTCCAAGACTAACTTCGAGATAGTGCATATATGGAGCTACAGATATCTATTAAGAAAATCAAAGGAGGTTGCTGAGGAATATGGGATAGAGGTTGAATACATAGATATGAAAAACACATCTAAGAAATGCTTAATATGCGGGACAATAGATAACCACAAGTAGAAGGCTATTAAAACACTACAAACACAACAAAGCATCTAACGCAAACCCCGTGTGAGCATACAACATCCTAGCAAAGAAAAAAACCATAACCCCGAGCCCAGCACCACGCGGAAGGGGTAAAGCGCCCAAGACCAGGCACGAGGTTAAACCCCCTAGAGGAAATATAGCCCAAACCTCATTACCCTAAGGGAAACCCCCGCCCTAAAGGGCAGGGAGGAAGTCAGCCAGACGCTCCTGAACGCAGTGCTATGATCTTATAACCCGAGCCTGTGTCTATCCCTATGTAGGAGGAGATCTTATCAGCTATTATTACAACCCAGCCATCCCCACCCCTGCCTCCTGGCATTCCAAGACCGTTTCCAGGACCACCAGATCCTCCCCTAGCCTTTATAACTCCGGATCCCTCTACAGAGTTGCAGTATATGAATATCGCCCCAGCTCCTCCACCTCCTCCGCCCCCTCCCCATGTGTTGGGAGTAGGACTCCTACCGTCTTCGCCTGAAGCATCTATTATGCCGTTGTTTAGTATGAGCCTGTTACATAT
>Ga0101942_100106_pt1 | contig 53122 bp, 53 predicted proteins | sample DewCreD2012metaG_4_FD_75243 | JGI IMG/M metagenome (GOLD analysis project Ga0101942, IMG submission 75243) | Hot spring sediment bacterial and archeal communities from British Columbia, Canada, to study Microbial Dark Matter (Phase II) - Dewar... ...
GAGTTATAGAAAGAAAATAAGAATAGATGAATTTATTTTAAAAGAAATGATGAAAATAAAATACGATTTGGAAAACAACTTTTTATTTTTAAATCTAGTTTGAAATTACATGAGTAGTATATTAGTTGAGAGAAAAGAGAACATTGGTAAAATAACGCTTAACAGACCTGAAGTTTTGAATGCTTTGGATCCCAATAGCATTGATCAATTAGATAAAGCTCTTGTAGAATTAAGCAAAGATGAAAACATAAGATGCATAATATTGACAGGAGCAGGAAGAGGATTTTGCGTAGGAATTGATTTGAAATACATGAAAGGATATCTAGATAAAGGTCAAAAATTTCCTTACGGTGAGTTTCTAAGAAAATATTTCAATCGCATAATTACGAGAATAACCACTGCGCCTAAACCAATAATTGCATCAATAAACGGTGTAGTAGCAGGAGCAGGCTTAGGATTAGCTTTATCTTGTGATTACAAATTAGCATCAGAAAAAGTAAATTTTGTAGAGGCATTTTTAAATGTAGGTTTAATACCTGACTCAGCATCATGTTTCTTTGTATTGAAGAAAATGGGATTGACGAGGGCGCTAGAATACTTTACGCTCGGAGAAACGATAGATGCAAAAAGAGCTTTCGAATTAGGATTGATAAATAAAGTAGTACCAGAGGAAAAATTAGAAGAAGAAACGAATGAAATAGCCAGAAAATATGCTAGTCTTCCTACAAGAGCAATAGCATTAACAAAAAAATTGATTTATTATTCATTGAATAATGATTTGGAAAACGTTCTTGAATATGAAGCATACATGCAAGAAATTGCTGGTTCAACTGAAGACCATTTAGAAGCATTGAAAGCTTTCATAGAAAAAAGGAAACCTGTTTTTAAAGGTAAGTAATTTAAAATTATATTTTTATTAAATTAGGATTATTTCAATGAAAGAAGTAGTAATTATTGATGCTATAAGGACACCTATAGGCAAATATGGAGGAGCTTTGAGTTCGATTAGACCAGATGATATGGTTGCTCTTTTATTAAGAAAAATCATAGAAAGAAACAACTTAGATCCAAATTTAATCGACGATGTTTACATAGGTTGTTCAAACCAAGCGGGAGAAGATAATAGAAACATTGCTAGGATGGCTATAATACTTGCAGGTTTCCCTGTTTCTGTACCTGGAGCTACTATTAATCGCTTATGCGGCTCAGGTCTTGAGGCCATATCTATAGCGGCTTCCATGATAAAATCCGGCATTGGAGATATTTACATTGCTGGAGGTGTTGAAAGCATGAGCAGAGCCCCTTTTGTAATTCCTAAATCAACTCAACCATTTCAAAGAGAATTGCAAATCTATGATACAACAATAGGATGGAGATTTGTAAATCCCAAGTGGCCTAAAGAATATCCACCAATAAGCATGGGTGAAACAGCAGAAAATCTTGCCGAACTTTATAAAATATCTAGAGAAGAACAAGACCTTTTTGCTTACAATAGTCATATGAAGGCAGTTAAAGCTCAGAAAGAAGGAAAATTTAAAGATGAAATAATTCCTGTCGAAGTATTTGATGAAAAGACTAAAAATACATACATTGTAGATAAGGATGAAAATCCAAGACCCGATACCTCTCTTGAGAAACTAGCTAAATTAAAACCTGTATTTAGACCCAATGGAACAGTTACTGCAGGCAATAGCTCTGGAATAAACGATGGTGCTTCAGTAGTTTTGCTAATGAGCAGAGAAAAGGCTGAGGAACTGGGCTATAAACCGGTCTTGAAAATAATATCATGGGCTACAGCAGGAGTCAATCCTAATATCATGGGCATAGGTCCTGTACCAGCAACTAGAAAGCTTTTAAAAAAGGTTGGGCTTGAACTTAAAGATATTGATTTGATTGAGATAAATGAAGCATTCGCTGCGCAAGTGCTAGCTTGCTTAAAAGAATTTGAAATAGATCCAATGGATCCTAGATTGAATCCCAATGGCGGTGCAATAGCTTTAGGACATCCCTTAGGATGTTCAGGTGCAAGAATAACGACTACGTTATTTCATGAAGCAAAAAGAAGGAATGTAAAATATTGTCTGGCTACAATGTGTATAGGAGTGGGTCAAGGGATTTCGATGCTATTCGAGAAGCTTTAGATTTAAATCCTCAATCCTTTTTCTTTCAAATTCAATGTCGAAAATATTTTGAAAGGCTTCGATTACGGCTTCCTTAACTTCTTTCATATTTATTTTCTCACCTAATATCTTTTCCATAGAAGTCATAACTGAAGCATCTAAGCCGCATGGTTTTATTTTATAAAAATAGCTTAGATCCGTATTCACATTCAAAGCAAAACCATGAAAAGTTACGAAGTTCTTCAACGCTATTCCAATAGAAGCAATTTTCTTTTTCCCAGTCCATACTCCTGGTAAAATATGTTCTTTATCACAATTGATATTAAATTTCTTCAAAGCGTAGCATATAGATTCTTCTAATTTTGCTACATACTGCTTAACGTCAAGCTTAAGATATTTGAGATCAAAGATAGGATATCCAACAAGTTGACCTGGTCCATGATAAGTCAATTCTCCTCCTCTCTCAACAAAATAATAAGGTAATGATTTATCAAGAATATCCTCAACCTTACCTCTTTTACCTATTGTTATTACATGTTCGTGCTCTAATAAAATAAGAGTTTCAATTATTTTATTCTCATTTCTTAAATCGACAAGTTCGTGCTGAAGTTTTAGTGCTTTAGGATACTCTAGAAAATCGAAATCGAGCAGGTATCCTTTTATCATTTGTTTAAAATATGTATAGCCTTCTTTAAAGCATTTTCAGCAGATTCCATTAGTGCTTCACTTAAAGTTGGATGAGCATGCATGACAAAACCCAGATCTTCTAAGGTTAATGATGCTTCAATAGCTAAAGAAGCTTCACCGTTTAATTCAGAAACCCCTTCGCCTACAGCTTGAATTCCTAAGATTACCTTGCTATCTTTATCTGCAATTACTTTTACAAAACCTTCACTAGATCCTTGAGTAAGTGCTCTTCCTAATGCTAAAAATGGGAATTTACCTATGATTGCATCTTTCGATACTTCAGCAGGACTTTTACCTACTGATATTAATTCAGGATCTGTGAAGAAAGTTGAGGGTATAGCTCTGTAATCAAATGCGCTTTTCATCCCACTTATAACTTCAGCTGCTACGATTCCTTGCTTTGAAGCTCTATGAGCTAAAAAAGGAGGACCTATAATGTCGCCTATTGCATATATGTTTTCAACGTTTGTTTTTTGCCTTTCATCTACGATTATATATCCTTTTTTATCTGTTTGAAGGCCCTTAACGTTAATGCCTTCATTATTGGGCTTCCTTCCAACACTTAGTAATATTTTGTCTACTTCGATTTCTTCAATTTTTCCTTGTGAATCGATTGCTACTTTTAATTTTCCATCTTTTTTTACTTCAATGACTTTTGAATTAAGATAAACTTTTCCTCCTTTTCTAATTATACTACGCCTAATCACTTCTGAAGCTTCTTTATCGAAACCAGGCAATAATTGATCCATTATTTCTACTACATAAAGCTCACTTCCGAAATTTTGAAAAGCACATCCTAGTTCAAGACCTATTGCGCCGCCTCCTACTACGAGTAATCTTTGCGGTATTTCAGTCAAATCAAGCATTGCTGTTGAATCGAGGATATCCTTATTATCAGGCTTTAAATTTGGAAGATCTGATGGAGAAGATCCCGTAGCTATTATAATGTTATTAGCTTCGAAGATTTTACCTTCGACTTCAATTTTGTTGTAATCTTTTAAGTTTGCTTTTCCAATGATTTGTTCAACACCATAGGAATCGAGTAAAAACTTTATACCTTTTCTTAATCTATCGACTACTTGTTCTTTCCAATCTCTTATTTTTTTGAAATCAAACTTAACATCGCCTATAGCTAAACCAAGTTCATTCAACCATTTTATTTTTTTATAAAGATGAGCAAGATGAATTATTGCTTTACTTGGAATACAACCATAATTTAAGCATACACCCCCTAATTTATCTCTCTCAATCAATAAAACTTTCTTACCAAGTTGCCCAGCTCTTATTGCTGCAACATAACCGCCTGGTCCTGCTCCAATGATAGCAACATCATAAACCATAAGAGAATCTTTCAGTAAAAGATATTTATAGTTAGAGTTATAATCACTCATGCTAAAGGATATAGCTGAACTAAGATACCTAAATACAATAAAGGAAAATTTAGAAGAATTAGATGAAGAGAGTCTTAGGAACTTTTATTACAATATAATCTCAGCAAGAGTAATTATACCTACAGGAGAAGGTAGATCGAAGGGGGCATTGAGCATAGCCTGTAGTGAAATAGCAAAAATGGAAAGAGGTAAAATAATTCTAGATAGAAGCGATATAGGATTTCCTGGAAGAGATTTGTATGAGGCCGCACCTGTAATAAGAAGAAAATATGGTCCATTTTGTCTTTTAGTAAATTCAGGAAGCGGAAAGGCTTTAATTCCTTTAATAGATTCGCAAAAATTGGCTCAATATATTGTAGATACTGGGAATAATAGAGATTATAGAATAAATGTATTGACTTCGGACCCTGAATCTCCATTAGCAAAACTAGGCTACAAATTTGGAACGACTCTCTTATTAAAAGGAAAAAGGGAGACAGAAATAAGCGAAGAAGGAGTAAGAGAATTTAGAGAACATGGAATCCTAGGAGACATTTTTGAATTAGGTAGTGCAGCTTTATTTCAAGCAATAGCAGAAGCTATGAACAATGATGCTCCAGCAGATCATCTAAAAGGATATATTAACAACCTATTAATTGATGTATTCAAGGTATTCGATGATATTGAAGCAGTTAAATTTCTGAATTCAGTTGCAGATGAATTGGAGAAAAGGAATGCTTGTTTCTTCGGTGGTTTAGGTAGTGGTTTGGAAGTTGCAAGAATGGCTGCAGTAAGAATAGGACATATAAAAAGAATATTAGGAGATTCAACTTATGTTGTAAGAGATACAAATTTGCCTTCTCCAAGGACAGGTGATATATTTATAGTAATTTCATATTCAGGAGAAACGGAAATAGTAGTTGGTTGGTGCAGAAACTTCAAAAGATTAGGAGGTAAAATAATTTCCATAACAGGTAATGCCAATACTTCGATAAGTGCTATTTCAGACATTAATTATGTTTTAGAAACAAGTTATAAGAAAGGTGAACCTAATAGATTCTATTTGAAAGCCGCATTCTTGCTTAGTCCATTACCTATATTCATGGTTAGTAGAATGGAACAGAGAGGATTTAGCATACCCGAATATGTTTTCAAATGGTATCAATCAGTTATTTCGATTATTTAATATTTTTAAGCTGTTATTGTTGACAAATAAGTTCATTGCTTTCAATTTAACATTCAAAGATTTTAAGATCTAAGAAAATATCAAGCCTCATTTTAATCAATTAAAATTAATCGGAAACTCTAATCGGCTCTTTTTTCAATTCATATATTTCTTTGAGCCATGGCAAAATATCTCTTCCTAACATATTTAGAAAAGCTCTTTCATTAGGACTAGATGAATGGAAGAATATCACATCGACATTCAAATTCAAGAAATATTCTAGACTTTTTATGATTTGCTCAGGATCTGTAGCAATCAACCAAGTCTTTTTTATTTTTTCGATCTCTTTTTCGGTAACACTATCTTCGAGCTCTCTAGGATCTGAAATACTTTCTCTTTTCTTTCTATCTATTGCGGTAGGAGCCCAATAAAGCGTTGATTTCAACGCTTCATCATAATCAACGCTATAAGAAACCTTGAACTCAACTAATTTTTTTAGTTTTTCATGGTCTCTACCATTTTTCTTAGCTTCTTTTACCATTACATCTATGATTTCATTGAACTTTTCTAAGCCACGTGGATTCACCAATATTCCATCAGCATACCTTCCTGCTATTATAGCAGCTTCTTTCGTAGCTGTAGCTATATAAATTGGAATTTTACTTTTTGGTTTAGTATAAAGCTTTGCTTTGTATAAGCGATAATAATTTCCATAGTAAGTGACGAATTCTCTTGACCATAATAAATGAATTATTTCAACAGCTTCCTCAAGTCTTGAAATTTTTTCCTCAACGCTTTCTGGCCATTTGAAACCTAATGGAGTTTCATTCATTGAATGCCCTACACCAAGTGTTAAAAATATTCTTCCAGGATAAAGATAAGCCAATGTAGCGAATGCTTGTGCAACTATAGCAGGATGATATCTAAATAACGGTGTTGTAACAGTTGTACCTACTTCTACATTTTGTGTCTTGTCTGCAATCAAATTAACTATAATCCATGGAAATCCTGATTGACCTCCTGTATCGCTCCATGGATGAAAGTGATCACTAACACTTATCATATCGAATCCTACAACTTCTGCTATCTTAGCGAAATCTACTAAGGTCTTTGGATCATATTGTTCTTGACCGCACCAATATCCTAGTCTAAGCACATGGATTTATGAAAAAGAAAATATAAAAATTAAATTTGATTTACTCTTTAAAATATTGTTTATAAAGTTCAGCTACTTTCTTTGCATACTGGTATCTTTTTTCAACGAAATCCCAATTTATGTTGTTGAAGAAAGCATCTATGTAAGCTCTTCTATTTGTTCCATAATCTATGAAGTATGCATGTTCAAAAACATCAAGAGCTAGAATGGCAACGGTATCTTGAACATGACCTATATTTTGCAAATCTACTAGGAAGTTGAATAGTTTGTTTGACTGTAGCTCTAAAGCTAGAATAGCCCATCCTCTTGCAGCCATCGCAGTTGCTATGAAATCTTCTTTCCATGCTTCAAAAGAACCAAAGTCTTCTTTAATTTTCTCTACAATTTCTCCTCTAGGTTTACCGTCTCCTCCTAATATTGTAGGAAAGAAAAGCTCATGAAGTATTTTGCCATTTGCATTGAAGGTTTCTTGTCTTTTCAATTCGCCATATTCGCTATACGTAGCTGCAGCTTTGCTCCTGTCTGCTGTTTTTAACTTCTCAATTATTTCATTCCACTTGTTCACATAGCCTTGATAAAGCTTATAATGTTCTTGATTTGTCTTTACTGAAATACCTTTAACTTCTTTTTCTAAAGGATATTGCTTAGTAGAAAATTTGTGTTCTAAAGGCATAAACAATTATTCATCACAATTAATAAAAATATTATGCCATATGTTTTGTTATCACACAAACTTAATGAGCAAACACCAACTTATATGTCTAATACGAAGCTTATAATAACACCTATAAATCAAATTAGCAAAGGAGATCCTGCGAATACATTTGAGTTAAAATTCGGTAACCATATTGGAACTCATGCAGATTGCCAAAAACATTTCATAGAAGGAGGTAAAGGTGTAGCTGAATATGATATCGAAGATTTTATTTTTAATAAAATATTAATTTTAAAAATAAAAAAAGAAAAAGGTGAATTATTTTTTAGGAAGGATTTCGAAAATTTTGAAGAAAGAATTAAAAATTCAGACTTTATAATAATTAAAACAGAATTTCAAATATTTAGAAATAAAGATCCGTATATTTATCAATTTGAGGGCCCTGGCTTCAGTTCTGAAGCTGCAAGCTATCTCGCTAATTTTGAAAATATTAGAGGAATAGGATTCGATTTCATATCCTTATCTTCACCATTGCATAGAGAAGAAGGTAGAAAGGCTCATAGAATTTTGCTTTCCAAAGGAAAATTCATAATAGTTGAGGATATGAATTTGGAAAAACTTCCTAGTGAAATAAAAAAACTTTATGTTATTCCGCTCTTCATCGAGGTTATTGATAGCTCACCTTGTACAGTTTTTGCAGAATTCTAAATTAACAATAGATAAGGTTTTTCTAAGTATTTCATTACCTCATTCATGAATTGCGCTGCTTGAGCACCATCTATTACGCGATGATCGAAGGATAAGAATAGCGTTAGTATGTCTCTAATTTCAATTCTATTCTCAACTACCCAAGGTTTCTTCTTAATCTTTCCAATTCCTAGAATTGCTACGTCAGGACTATTCAATATAGGCGTAGCAAACACACCTCCGATAGGTCCAACGTTTGTTATTGAAAAAGTGCTTCCCATTACTTCTTCAATTTTCAATGTACCTTTCCTAGCTTTTTCAGTTAGCTCTTCAATTTCCTTAGCTAATTCAAATAAACCTTTCTTGTCAGCTTCCTTTATTACAGGAACTAATAAGCCTTGATCTGTTGCTGTCGCAATACCGATATTATAGTATTTTTTTATTACTATTTCATTCTTTTCCTCATCTACTGATGCATTGAATATTGGATATGTTTGAAGAGCTTTAATTACAGCCTTAATTATGAAAGGTAAGAAAGTTAGCTTTGCTCCTTTTTTCTCTGCTTCGTGTTTTAGTTCTTCTCTTATTTTAACTAATTCGGTTATATCGCATTCATCCATATGCGTAACTAGCACAGAAGTTTTCACAGTTTTGGATAATTTTTCTGCAATCATCCTTCTTATTCCTGTAATAGGAATTCTTTCTTCTAAGGCTGGCTTTTCTACTTTGGCTTCTAATGGCTTAACTTCTTGTTTCTTCATTTCTTCAGCATATCTTCTAACATCCTCTTCCAAAATTCTTCCCCCAGGTCCTGTACCTTTAACTTTAGATAAATCCACGCCTAATTCTCTTGCTAGTCTTCTTACCGCTGGGGTAGCGAGTATTTCTTTTTTCTCCCCAGTTATCTCCTTTGGAATCTCGGCTTGTTTCAATTCTTCTTTAGGTTTAGCTTCTTCCTTAGGCTTTGCTTCAGGTATCGCTTCTTCAGTTTCTATTAGAGCAATTGGTTTTCCTACTCTGACTACTTCCTTTTCTTTCGCTAAAATTTTCACAATCTTACCATTATAAGGAGATGGAATTTCTACCTTGACTTTAACCGTTAAAACTTCAACGATTGGTTGAAACATTTTGACATAATCTCCTTCTTTGACTAACCACTTTACAATTTCTCCTTCGCTTACTCCTTCTCCAATATCAGGAAGTAAAATTTCCTTAGGCATTTTAAAATGTAGCGACTTTAGTTATTGCTTTTTTTATCCTTTTGACTGTAGGAAGATAATAATGTTCATTTGCAAGCGGAAAAGGTGTGTCTTGACCACAAACTCTAATAATAGGTGCTTCTAGATAGAGCAATGCTCTTTCTGCAATGGAAGCTGCTATCTCTGCACCGAAGCCTAATGTTTTAGGAGCTTCATGAACAATTACTACTCTACCAGTCTTTTTGATAGAGCTAAGAATCGTATCAATATCATAAGGCATCAATGTTCTTAAATCAATTACTTCTACGCTTATTTTTTCTTTACTTGCTTCTTCAGCAGCTTCAAGAACACGATGTACCATTGCTCCATATGTTATTACTGTAACATCATTGCCTTGCCTTATCACATTCGCTTTTCCTATTGGAACAATGTATTCTCCTTCAGGGACTTCTTGCTTGACTGTTCTGTATATGCTTTTAGGCTCCATGAATATAACAGGATCATCTTGTTTCAAAGCAGCAATCAACAATCCTTTTGCATCATATGGAAAGGCAGGAACGATGACTTTAAGACCTGCAGTATGAACATAGTATGCTTCAGGGCTTTGGGAATGAAACATTCCTCCTCTTATTCCTCCCGCAACAGGACCCCTTATAATAACAGGAGCTTTGAATTGTCCTCCGCTTCTATATCTTAATTTAGCTATTTGAGAAACGATTTGATCGAAACCTCCAAAAGCGAAATCAAAAAATTGAACTTCTGCAATAGGCTTGAGCCCATATATAGCCATTCCTGCAGCTACGCCAAATATTGCAGCTTCAGAAAGAGGCGTATCAATTACCCTTTCTGGACCGAATTCCTCTAATAATCCTTCTGTTACTAAGAAAACACCTCCTCTTTTGCCTACATCTTCTCCAAGTACTACTATTCTTTCATCTTTTCTCATTTGTTCTCTTAGAGCATTATTAATAGCAGCTGCAAGAGTTAGGACTGGCATTTCAACTTAAATGATCCTCTTCATATTCTTTTACAATCTCTTCCATTTGCTCTTTTAAATGCCAAGGAAGTTCAGAATAAACATCTTCGAATATAGCTTGTACATGTAGAGGAGGGATCGTTATTGCTATTTTGACCTCTTCCTCTATTTCTCTTTCGATATCCTTCCTCATTTGCTCATCTTCTTTTTCAGTTAGAATTCCTTTTGAAATTAAGAAAGTCCTGAAGCGCTTAAGTGGCTCTTTTTTCCTCATCTCTTCAACCTCTTCTTGACTTCTATATCTTGTAGGATCATCTGCAGTGGTATGCGGTCCAAGTCTATAAGTCAAACATTCAACTAAAACAGGCATACCATTAAGAGCACTTTCTCTAGCTTCTTTAATAGCTGAATAAACAGCTAATATATCATTTCCATCTATTCTCATACCTCTTATTCCATATGCAACAGCTTTTATAGCGATAGTCTCAGATGCGGTCTGTCTTCTAAAAGGCATTGATATTGCATACTGATTATTTTGACATACGTATACAATTGGTAATTTGAACACGCCTGCCCAATTCAAGCTTTCATGGAAATCTCCTTTAGATGTAGCACCATCTCCTAGAAAAGCGAAAACAACTAGCTTATCTTTCTTTATTTTAGCTGCATGAGCAAAGCCTGTAGCTGCAGCAAGATGAACACTAACAGGAGTTGTTGTAGGAACCATATTATACTTTCTACCGCCATATATAGCGAATTCATGTCCTTTCAGAGGATCTTGTGCATTGGCTAACCATCTATTCAAAATTTCTCTTATCGGAGCACCTTTAGCAATTAGCAAACCAAGATCTCTATAAGTAGGAAAGAACCAATCTTCTTTTTCAGATGCATGAACTACGCCTACAGCTATGGCTTCTTGTCCCTCATTTGGTGCATGGATTGCAGCCTTTCCCATTCTTTGTAATTTCATGAGCCAACCGTCGAGAATTCTTGTTATTAGCATGTGTTTATACATTTCGAGAAGTTTATCATTACTCAAGTTTATTTTACTTAAAAGTTGTTTGTTTTCGACTCCTTCTTCATTTATGATTTGATATAATTCGCTCATCGTATATTATTCAAGCATCCTCTATAAAATGTTTTAAAATATTCGATACGCTAAGAATTATTCAAAACTCATCGAACAATAAATCAATAAATTGAATTTACCTATTATTAGCTAATAGCGTTTTAACATAGTAATGTCCAGCTTTATATGAACTTCTAACAAAAGGACCTGAAGCTACATATTTAAAGCCCAATTTCAATCCTATTTCTTCATATTTCTTGAATTTTTCAGGATTTACATATTCTACAACAGGAATGTGTCTTTTAGAAGGCCTTAGATATTGTCCTATCGTCAAAAAATCAACATTTACTTTTCTTAAATCTAGCATAGTTTCAATTACCTCCTCTTCTTTTTCTCCAAAACCTACTATTAAAGAAGATTTCGTGAATATTTTTGGATTCAATTCTTTAAGAGTCTTAAGAACTAACAAGCTTTGATCATAATTAGCTCTAGGATCTCTAACAATAGGAGTTAATCTTCTAATAGTCTCAATATTATGACCTATAACTTCAGCACCGCTGTTGGCTACGAGTTTTAACGAATTTAAATTAGCTTTGAAATCTGGGATTAACAATTCAACTATTATATTTGGATTCTTTTTCTTGATAACCTTAACAGTTTCAGCAAATATCGATGCACCTCCATCTTCTAAATCGTCTCTATCTACAGAGGTTATAACGATGTAATCTAAATCCATTTTCGATACAGCTTCAGCAACCCTCAATGGTTCTGTATAATCAACAAAACCTTTTGGATTTCCGCTTTTAACATTACAAAATCTACATGCTCTTGTGCATACATCTCCAAGAATCATGAAAGTAGCAGTTCCAGAGCCCCAACATTCAGCAATGTTAGGACATGCAGCTTCTTCACAAACAGTATGCAGATTTAATTCTCTGCATAAATTGCTTATGAATTTAAATTTTTCCCCTGTAGGCATTCTTGATCTTATCCATTCAGGCTTTCTTTCTATTTGATTTCTTCTCTCAAATATTACGTTAATACTCATTCATAGTCTAGTTCTTTTTCTTCTCTTAAATTTTTAAGTAAAAATAAGATGAATGCATATGTATAAGATCTTCGTCATTTATCCTAAGCCTTCGAATGTTCAAAGCTTCGATGAACATTATGAAAAAGTACATATTGAGTTGGTAAAGAGATTGCCTAAGTTAAAGAAATTAAGAATTAACAAAATTATTGGAACGCCTACAGGCGAAGCAGAATATTATTTGATAGCTGAATTATTGTTCGATAGCAAACAAGATTTAGAAACCGCCTTGAATTCTAAAGAAATGAAAGAAGCAGCAAGGGATGCGATGAAGATTTCAGAAGGAAAAATGAAGGTTTTCTTTGCAGAAGAATATGAGAAGGTATAACTATTATTAATTATGGAAAAAATAGAAAACATCAAGCTATTTATAGATGGAAAGTTTGTAGAAGCGAGTTCTGGAAGGAAAATACCCGTTTACAATCCTGCAACTAATGAAATAATAGCATATGCAGAAGAAGCTTCGATTGAAGATGTGGACAAAGCAATTGAGGCAGCGAAGAAGGCATTTGATCAATGGTCTAAACAAGATCCTGTTAGGAGAGCTAGAATATTATATAAATTAGCTTCTTTAATCAGAGATAATACAAATAATTTAGCTAAATTGGAGACACTAAATAATGGTAAACCTATCAAAGAAGCGATAGGAGATGTTCTATATGCTGCAAGGTTATTTGAATACTATGCAGGACTTGCAGATAAAATACAAGGCGATACAATACCTGTACCTGGAGAAAGGTTTTGCTATACTTTAAGAGAGCCTTTGGGAGTAACAGTTCACATAGCTCCTTGGAATTATCCATTGCCCTTATCTTCAAGAAGCTTAGCTCCTGCGCTAGCTGCAGGTAATACAGCTATTTTAAAGCCTGCTACATATACTCCTATTACTGCAATAAAATTAGCAGAGCTAGCAAAGCAAGCAGGTTTACCCGATGGGGTTCTTAATGTTGTTATTGGACCAGGTAAGACAATAGGAAGATATCTCGTAGAGCATAAAGAGGTAGAATCTGTAACATTTACGGGTTCTTTAGAAGGGGGTAAGGAAGTAATAGCTTTAGCTTCAAAGTACATAAAGCCTGTGATCTTAGAGCTAGGAGGTAAGAATCCAAACATTGTATTACCTGATGCCAAATTAGATAAAACAATTCAAGGAATTATAAATGGGATAATTACGAATGCAGGTCAAATGTGCTGGGCATATTCAAGATTATTATATCATGAAAGTCTAAAAGATAAGTTGCTAAGAGCATTGCAAGAAAATCTTGCTAAAATCAAAGTAGGTCCAGGCATAGAACAAGATACTCAAATGGGTCCTTTAATTTCGAAAGAACAATTGAGTAGAGTTATGTATTACATAGAAGAAGGAAGGAAAGAAGGCGCCAAGTTAATATATGGTGGCTCAAGACCTGATGATGAAAAATTACAAAGAGGTAACTTCGTGTTGCCAACACTTTTCGATGAAGTAACTAAAGACATGAAAATATTCCAAGAAGAAATCTTTGGTCCTGTTTTATCTGCTACTCATTTTACAAGCCTAGATGAAGCAATAGAACTTGCAAATTCAACTATTTATGGTCTTTATGCAGCTATTTGGACAAACGATCTAAGCAAAGCGCATAAGTTAGCTGCAAGTATTAAGGCTGGAACAGTTTGTATAAACGAAGGACCAATAACTTATCCTCAAGTTCCTTTCTCTACAGCGAAGCAAAGTGGTCTTGGATTCGAGCAAAGTATATATTCAATATATAATTATACAAGGCTTAAATCAGTAATAATAAACCTTAGCTAATCTATTTGTATTTTTTATAATATAAATAGTTTTTAAGTTAATCTTTTATAGAACTTTCAGAAATTTAATAGTATTCTAAAGCATTTAAATTGAATTAGGTCGCTGATTTACAATTAAGATATCATTTATAAGGAACATAATCTTTACCTATAACTTCCCTTCCGATAACTATTTTTTGGATCTCTGCGGTTCCATCACCTATCTCTATTCCCATAACATTTCTCAATCTTCTTTCTAAGGGTAAGTCTTTTGTGTATGCAATATTTCCGTGCATTAGTATGCAATCATGAATGATTTCAAAAGCAAGTCTTGGAGCCCACCATTTACACATCGCTGCATATGCTGTAATCGTATGACCTTTATCTTTCATCCATAAAGTTTTGTAACATAATGTTTTGCATGCTTCAAGCATAGTAAGATGTTCAGCTATCTTGAATTGAATAGCTTCAAATTTAGCTATAGGTTTGCCGAAAGCATATCTCTCTTTTGTATACTTTATCGTTTCTTCAAGTGACTGTTCAGCAGCTCCTAAGCACGAAAGAGCCAATAAAGTTTTACTAAAATCAAAGGTTTTCATGACATAATAGAAACCCTCGTTTAAATTCCCTATTAAATATTCTTTAGGTATCCTCACTTCTTCAAGCTTGAAGGAACCTCTAGTTATGGGTCTGTAACCTACATCATCAAAATAAGAATATTTTATGTTTTTAGAATTCGCAGGTACTAAGAAAGCACTTATTCCTCTATGTCTCTCTTCAGGCTTAGTTTTTGCAAAAAGCACGAAATAATTCGCATATTTAACCATGCTTATGGATGATTTTTCTCCGCTTATAACCCATTCATCTTTGTCTAATATCGCAGTTGTCTTTATCGCTGCAGCATCACTACCGCAATGTGGCTCTGTCAATGCAATTCCTAAGCATATTTCTCCTTTTGCAACCCCAGGAAGCACGAGTTCTTTTAGATAATCGCTTCCATATTCTGCAATAACGTTAGCTGTCAAGACGTTGTTAATTATTAAAAAATTAGCCACGTTGAAATCATATCTAGAAAGCTCCTCAATCGCTATTCCTGTTGTTACTGCATCAGCGCCTTGACCACCATATTTTTCTGGAATTCTTATTCCTGCTAAGCCTACTTCTGCTAATTTATTGAATAAAGATCTAGGAAATTCTCCTTTCCTATCCCATTCAGCTTCATAAGGAGCGATCTCTTTCTCAGCAAACTCTTTCACGCTCTCTCGGAATAGTTTTTGTTCTTCGCTAAATTCGAAATCCATATGAAAAAAATACTATGAGCGATATTAAAGCTAAATTTTTATAAGCAAAAAAATAGCAGAATTATGAAAGCAGTAATCGTTGCTGTACCAGGTGCTGGAAAAACAACCATTCTTAATTACATAAAGAAAAGAATGCCCGAATTAAAGGTTGTGAACTACGGTGATGTCATGCTAGAATTGGCTAGAGAAAAATTTGGCATAAAGGATAGAGATGAAATGAGAAAAAAGATACCTTTAGATGAATATAAAGAATTGCAGCTTGATGCAGCTAAAAAGATCGCTCAAATTGAAGGAGATGTATTAATTGATACACATGTCAGCATAAAAATGCAAGGAGGATACTATCCAGGTTTGCCCTTGGAAGCTGCTAGAGCTCTTAATCTTGATGCAATTATACTTCTTGAATATAATCCGGCTGATATTATTGAAAGAAGGAAAAAGGATATGCAAGGAATAAGAATGGGAAGAGAAATGGAAAATGAAGAAGAAATCGAACTTCATCAAACTATCAATAGAATTTTTGCTGCAAGTGTAGCGAATGCGGTTCAATGCTTGTTGATTATAATGAATTTAAGATTTAAGCAAAGTAGAGATTTCGAACATACAGAAATTGCTGTAGAAAAAATAATAGAATTCTTCACAAAACAGAAGATTCTTAAGAATAATATTTAATAGTTTGTAAAACAACACTCAAATATGAAAAAAGTAAAAGTAGCTGTTGTTGGTGGATACGGAACAATTGGAAAACGCGTCACAGATGCTGTAAGACTTCAACCTGATATGGAGCTCATTGGAATTGCCGGTCCAGGATTTGATTGGCGTGCTGCGCTGATGGCTAAAAAAGGAATACCTATTTACCTATCACAAAATCCTAGAATTGAAGAGTTCAAAAAGCATAATTTTGAACCTGCAGGAACCTTTGAGGAATTACTTCAAAAAGTTGATATCGTTGTAGATGCTTCTCCAGAAGGATGGGGGGCTAAAAACAAACCGTTTTATGAAAAATATAATGTCAAGGCAATTTTCCAAGGAGGGGAAGATCATGAATTAACAAATGCTAGCTTCGTTGCAGCAAGGAATTACTTAGAAAATTTTGGAAAACAATTCACAAGAGTTGTTAGTTGCAATACAACTGCAATATGCAGAGTAATAGGAGCAATACATGAAAGAATAGGTATTAAAAGAGCGAGAATATCAATATTTCGTAGAGCAGCTGATCCTTGGGAATCTCATAAAAAAGGAATAATAAATACTGTAGTACCAGAACTTGAGATCCCTTCACATCATGGTCCTGATGCACAAACAGTGATAAAAGATTTAGATATAATTACCATAGCAGCAAAAGGCAGTCATAATTTATATCATTTACATACAGCTTTTATTGAATTAAAAGAAAGAGTTGACAAGGAAACTGTAATAAGAGCTTTAGAAGAAGAACCCAGGGTTGTGTTTGTCAGCGGTAAGGATAAAGTTGAAGCACTGAATACAATCTTCGAAATAGGAAGAGAACTTGGTAGAAGCAGAGGGGATGTTTATGAAATACCAGTTTGGCTAGAAAGTATAGCTTTGATACAAAATGACTTAACTTTAATGTGGGCTACTCCTGAAGAAAGCAACGTAATTCCTGAAAATATTGATGCTATTAGAGCATTGACAGGAATAGAAGAAGAACCAAGAAGATCAATAGAATTAACGGATAGAACATTGAACATAGTTAAGAAGTTTTATTGAAATGCCTTACGGAATTTTAAGAGGAAAGGTAAGAGAAGACATACTCGAACAAATGAATAAAATAGATGTAGGATTCAAGACGATGGATGATTTTGAATTCGAGAATAAAGTCGTAGTGCTCAGAACAGATATGAACCTTCCATTGGATCCAAAAACGAACATGCCAATAGACTTGACAAGGATGAGAGTATTGGCTGAGACTACGTTAACAGAGCTATTAGTTAGAGGTGCTAGAGTTGCTATTTTGACCCATCAAGGAAGACCAGGCGATCCTGATTTTACAACAACTGATCTTCACGCTAAATTGCTATCAAAGATGCTAAAAACTAAAGTTATCTACGTTCCAGATGTTTATGGGCCTAAAGCTGTAGATGCTTTGAAAAAGCTCAGAGAAGGTGAATATAGAATAGTGATGCTTGAAAACGTAAGAACGGATCCTGATGAGATGATAAAAAGACCGTTTGAAGAACAAGCTAAGACAAAGCAAGTTCAAACACTTTCAGTCCTTTGCGATATATATGTCAATGATGCATTTGCTGCAGCTCATAGAGCAAACGTTTCGCTAACAGGTTATCCTTTTGTAATGCCTTCATGTGCTGGCAGAGTAATGGAATGGGAAGTAAGAGCTCTCACATGGTTGCTACAATATAGTGAAAAACCAAGACTTTACATTTTAGGAGGAACAAAGCTAGATGATGCAATAAGCATGATTGAGCATTTAGGAGAAACAGGAAAAGCAGATTGGATATTTCTAGCAGGATTGATTGGTAATTTGTATTTGAAAGTAGTTGGTTATAATCTCGGAGAAGTCAATGAAAAATTACTTGAAAGAAAAGGAGCAGTCTTATTATATGAAGGAGCAAAAATCGTATACGAAAAATATAAAGAGAAGATAATTTTACCCCAAGATCTTGCTGCAGAGACCCCTAAGAATGAGAGGTTCGAATTTCCTTTAAGCGCTTTGCCTTTAAATATGCCTATAAAGGATATTGGAATGAAGACATGTGAGCTTATAGAAGATATTTTAAATGAAGCCAAGACTGTAATAATAAGCGGGCCGGTTGGAGTATATGAAGAACCTTTATTTAATTATGGAACTAAAAGGGTACTAAAAGCGATTGCAAGCTCAAATTCCTTTTCTGTTGCAGGAGGAGGCCATACAGTAGCTGCCTTGAATATCTTTGGCTATGCAGAAAAATTCAGCCATGTTAGCACAGGTGGAGGAGCACTTACGGAAATGTTAATGGAGAAAGAATTACCTGGCATCGCTGCTTTAAAACAGGCAAGATTTTGATTAAATACTTTATGAATTAAGTAATTACCATGAGCAGATTATTTTCTCAAAAGCCCTTAGCTTCAATTGTTAGTGCAGGATGTTCAAAATTCGGTAAAAGAACAGGTATAATGGCAAGAGAACTTTTTGTAGAAGCTTTTGAAGAAGCAATCGCTAGATGTAAAGATCCTGATATTAGAAGTAAAATTAAAATAGGAATTTTCGGAAACTTTTCAGAATTCTTCGAACATCAAGCACATGTTGCTCCTATACTAGCTGACTGGTTAGGTATGCACAATTTACCTTCTTTAAGAGTTGAGAATGCGTGTGCATCAGGCTCAACTGCTTTGAGAACAGGAATCATGGCTATACAGTCTGGCATTTATGATATAGTTCTTGTAGGAGGAGTGGAGAAGATGAACAATAGAACTACTCCAGAAGTAACTGAAGCTTTGATGACTGCTAGCGATGTTAGCGTTGAACAATGGAGTGGATTAACTTTTGTAGGCGTATTTGCTCTAATGGCTACGGCGCATATGCATAGATATGGTACTACAGAAGAACAGCTCGCTATGGTTGCTGTAAAGAATCATCGAAATGCATACTATAATCCAAAAGCACACATGCAAAAATTGATAACTTTAGAAGATGTACTCAAATCAAGGGTAATTGCCTGGCCTCTTAAACTTTATGATTGTTCATTGGTGACTGATGGTGCCGCATGTCTTATTTTAACTAAGCCTGAAATAGCTGAAAAGTTTACAGATGTGCCGATTGATATAATAGGAAGTGGGCATGCAAACGATCATTCTTCTATAGTAGAAAAAGAAGACATAACAGAAATTAAAGGTATAAGAATTGCTGCAAGAGAAGCTTTAGAACAAGCAAATTTAACAATAAATGACATAGATGTATTTGAATTGCATGATTGTTTCACAATCGCTGAAATCATAGAATATGAAGAATTAGGTTTCACCGAAAAAGGAAAAGGAGGAAAGTTGATTGAAAAAGGTATCACTGATCTAAATGGAGAATATCCTTCAAATCCAAGTGGAGGTTTAAAGGCAAAAGGTCATCCTGTCGGAGCTACCGGTATTGCACAAATCTACGAATTATATCTACAATTGAGAAATGAAGCTGAGCAAAGACAAATAAAGGGTGCAAAAATAGGCTTAGCACAAAATATGGGTGGTTCAGGCTTAACCCATTTCGTAACGATAGTCAAAGCAAGATCATGAGCGAAGAAATAAGTATAGAAGAATTTTACAGAAGAGCAAACAATGGCGAATTATATGCTTCAATGTGTATGAATTGTGGAAAACTTAGTTTGCCTCCAAGGAAAATTTGTCCTTCTTGCTTTTCCAATAAATTAACATGGAAAAAAATCAGCGAGGAAGGAGAAATAGAAAGTTTCACAATCATTCATGTTGCTCCGAAAAATTTCGGAGAAGAGGTTCCTTATGCAGTTTGTCTTGTAAAGCTTAAAGATGATATCAGAATTTTAGCAAGAATGAAAGAAAACTTGAATGAAATAAGAATCGGTCAAAAAGTGAAGATTGTAATTAAAAGAACAGATAGAAAAGAATGGCCTAATTGGCCTCTTTTGTATGCTGAAAAATTATAATTCTTTTAATAAATGAGGTTTATTCTTTAACCATATCTTTGAATAGTACTCGAAATTAGGGATGTGTTCTTTCAATATTTTGAGATAGAATCTTATTTCATCATCGTTCATATATTGAAATTGATATTCGCCGTGATAAGGAGAAGGTTCACCTTCTCTCCTTATATATTCTAAATGCATGAAAGGTTCACCTTTTTTGATAGTGATGGGCAAATGATCGTTATTTAAATTAACTACTTCTAGAACTATTCTTCCTACAAAGCCACTATGAACTTTTGCAGCATTCAAAAAAGATAAACCTAGTCTGCCAAATTTACTTTTTGCAGTCATATGTGCTACGAAGTTGATTGGAACGAATACAATTTCGTGCGATATTATGTTTTTATGTTCTAAATATTTTACCTCAACATCATCTTGAACTGTCAAGATAAAGCTATCGCCATCTATCAATTCTTCATTGAAAGGATATACGAGATGATACTTTTCTTGAAGTTTCAATAATTCACTTTTACCCAATACAGCCATTGTTAAAAAATACTGTATAAAATATTTATTACTTAACTTGAAATAGAACAGCTAAAAGGAAAGTAACCATACCTGCAATAAGACCGTTATACGTTGCAATATAAATTGCTACGCCTGTAAAAAATGAAGGAATTACAACAAGAGGTTTTCTTACCATCAATACAAACAGTATTACAATTAATAAGAATGATGAGAATATGAATAAATTGAAAATCTGATAAGTGAAATCCATCATAAAAAATAAACGTGTTTTATAAAGCTACTACCTTCGAAGGTTTAAGGTAATACTTGAGTATTACTCTTTAGCCTGATAATTTGTGATGTTAATTTAAAAATTGTTAATCAATTAAAATTAGAGGATGAATTGCAAAGTAGGAGTAGTCTTAGGGGAAAATTTAAGATATCATTTCCCTAAACCTCATCCTTTAAACGAAGATAGATACAAAATATTTTTAGAAAAATTACAAGAGTTGCTAGAGAATAATATCATAGTTAAGTTGAATGCGAGAAAAGCAACAGATGAAGAAATCTTGCTATTTCATGAAAAAGAATATCTAGAATTGGTTAAAAGACTATCGAAAATTGGTAGTGGTTATCTTGATTATGGTGATACACCAGTTTACCCAGGTGTTTACGAAGCATCTGCATATTCAGCAGGTTCAACTCTTGAAGCTTTAGATTCAATATTTCAAGGAAAAGTTCAGCATGCTTTCAACCCTACAGGAGGATTGCATCATGCATATAGAGAAAGAGCTTCTGGCTTCTGTGTGTTCAACGATATATGTATTGGCATAGAATACGCAAGGAAAAAGTATAACATCAAAAAAATTCTTTACTTCGATATCGATGCTCACCATGGAGATGGTGTTTATTATTCATATGAAGAAGACGGTGATCTATACTTCGTTGATATACATGAAGATGGAAGATTTTTGTTCCCAGGAACAGGATTCGAAAATGAAAGAGGAAAAGAAGAAGGATTCGGCAAGAAATTAAACATACCTATTAAGCCATATAGTGGCGATGAAGAATTTATGAAATCTCTTAAAAAAGCAGAAGAAATGATACTTAATGAAAATTATGAATTGGTCATTTTGCAATGCGGCGCTGATGGTTTGAGAGGAGATCCTTTGACACATTTAAACTATACCCCAAATGTGCACAAGGAGGCGACGAAATTATTGCATAAACTTTCACATGAGAAATGTAATGGCAGATTAGTTGCTCTAGGTGGGGGAGGTTATAATTATGAAAACGTAGCTAATGCTTGGATAACGGTTTTGAAGACGCTTGCTTTGGATGAGTAAAGTAAAAGAATTTCTGAGCAAAGAGAAAATTTTTATTACACAAGATGCATTGGAGATTTTAGAAAGTTTAGAAGAAAGTGAAATAATAGATCTAATATTAAATGAAATAAAAAATATAGATGAATTAATTACAAAAGAGACTATCAACGAGTTAATAAAAAAATATTCAAAAGATTTATCTTTAAAAGAGCAAAATTCACAGACGTATAAAAGAGAAATAAAAGAAGTAAGCGATATTACAATGGGTTATAAATTAATGCTTGAAGATAGATTCAACAAACTAAAGAAAATAATTGAAAAAGTTCATCGAAAAACAGCAGGCATTACTTCTATTGATCTCGATAAAATGTTAGATAAATCACAAGTATCAATAGCTGGAATGTTGTATAATAAAGAAAGCGCTAAGTATGATGCTCTCCTACTTGAGTTTGAAGATCCTTATGGAAGTTTTAGAGCTATAGTACCAAAGTATAAAAAAGAAGCATACCAGTCAGCTTTGGAAATGAAATTAGATGATGTAGCAATATTAGATGGTATACTTATAAAAACTGATAAAGGATATTACATAAGAGTAAATAAAATTTATTTACCTGATTTAGAGTTTGAAGCTGAGAAAAAGTTAGAAAAAAATATATATATTGCATGTATATCTGATATAAGATATGGCAATGAAACATTTGATTATAATGCTTTTCAGAATCTTATAGATTTTCTAAATAACAAATTTGATGAATATAAAGAAATATCTTCAAAAATAAAATATTTATTAATAACAGGAGATTTAATTGAAGGATTTTCTTTTGAAAGTAAATTTAAATTTGATATAACTGATGACATGTACAGTCAATATGAAGAACTTGCTGGATTATTGAGTAATATAAGACAAGACATAACGATCTATTCGATTCCCGGAGAAAGAGACCAATTAATTCAAACTATTCCTTTTAATGAATTCGATCAAGAAATAGCCGAACCTTTATTTAAATTTAAGAATTTAATATTGCTTAAAGACCCCTCTTACATAGATATCTCTCAAAGAAAAATACTGATGACGCATGGGTACTATTTTGAATCGCTATTCAAAGAAAATATAGTTGATTTAGAAAAGTTAGAAGAAGTCATGATCAAAACTATGAAAGACGTGATTAAAAGAAGAAGTCTAATAAGCAGCGTTAGAATTGAAGGACTTCTTCCTTTAGGTTATGATCCTTTTATAATCGATGAAAGGCCTGATTTAATGTTATGTGGTCATTTCGATATTTATAGCAATTCGAGTTATCATGGTTGTTTACTTATATCCAATTCCTCATGGATAAATTATCTAAATGATGAAAAACCAAGACATTCATGCTATGTGATAAATTTAAAGGATCTATCAATCATGCGATTCCTTTTCTAAAGAAAATTTATACAACGATTTAGCTATCAAATGAGCTAATCTAAGAGGTTCAGGATATTTGCTGAATATTCTAAAGGAGTTAATTAATTTCAATGCTAATTTTTCATCTATACCTATACTTTCATAATAAAAATTTTCAAATTTTTTAAATTTAGGATATTTCATGATAATTTTAATTCTTTCTTCTGCATTATCTAAATGTTTTATGATCGCATCTTTAATTCTTTTTAGATTTGGTTTATGATCTAATACAATAATAGTTGGAATTTTTAAAGTATCATATATCCTTATGAAATCTATAATATTGAAGCCAGCTACAGTGATTCCTGCAGAGAAGATAACAGCAGGCTTTTTCAGCATTAGGATTTCAATTAATCTTTCGGTTGCGTCTAAGCCATCTATTTTTATTGTAGAGATTTTCAGGTCGATAATTCTATGATTTCTGTAATATACAACTATTAAAGGAATTGAAGGCTTTTCTTTTATATATTTAAAATCTGGTTTGAAGCCACCGTCATCTACTCCAGCTACTAATAGATTGTATGATGAATTCAAGTCTTTCATCTTCTTTAAGAGCTCTGAAGATTTCATCTTTTTCTATTCTCAAAGAAATATACTTAGTCCTCCCATATCTACCCTTGCTTGTTAAGTTGGCTTTTATCAGGCCGCCCATGTCGAGTTCATTTATGATATCGCTAACTCTTCTTGCAGTTAAAGGTTCTTGGCCGATTTCTCTGCACATTTTAACATATTCTTCATAAACCTCGCCTGTAGTACATTCCCTCAGAAATCTTTCTTGCAAATAAGCTATGACCAATAAAACAAGCTTTGAATGGAAAGGTAAAGAGATCACCACTTCCCATATCTTATCCCGCTCCATGATTTTAAGCGCTTCTTTTACATGATCTTCAGTTATTTTTGGATCATTCCTCCTCTCAGCTAACTCTCCTGCCACTCTTAAAAGATCTAAAGCTCTTCTAACATCTCCATGCTCCTTTGCTGCTATCGAGGCACATAAATTTATAGCACCATCCGTATAGCTATCATCATATAAAGCTATCTTTGCCCTTGCATACAAAATATCTCTTAATTGATCAGCAGTATATGGTGTGAAAACAAGCTCTTCTTCGCTTAAGCTACTCTTAACCCTAGGATCTAAATATTCTTTAAAATGAAGATCGTTTGTAATACCAACTAAAGATACTTTTGTTGTAATTCCTTCGGAATTTATTCTAGTTAATTTATAAAGGATTTCATCGCCACTTTTTTTCACGAAATTATCTATTTCATCTAAAGCGAGAATGAAAAATCCTATTCTTCTCTTCAGCTCTTTAACTATTCTATTATATAACTCAGCTAAAGATAAACCTGTATGGGGTGTAGGTATATTGAAGAAGTCATTTATTTCCTTCAATATCCTATAATTAGTGTCATCTATTTTACAATTTATAATGAGACAATAAACTGGGACTTGAAGTCTTGGAGTTAATTTTTCTTTTATAGCTTTGAAAACATGTTTTGTTGTAGCAGTTTTACCTGTACCAGGATAACCATAAATGAATACATTAGAAGGCCTATCTCCTCTTAATAAGGGATGAAACAAAATTTCTGCTAATTTGTATATTTCCTTATCTCTATGAGGAAGCTCATCAGGAATATAATCAGGTCTCAAAGTTTCTCTATTCTTAAAAATCCTTGAAGCTCTTTCTGATAATCTACTAATTAAATCATCTAGCCTAAATGACGACATGAAAGTAATAAATTATCTTATTCTGATATTTAAAACTTTTGATTTTTATCTCGAAAAGCGGTCTTAGATTATGCGAACTAAAATTTTTTTGCATAATTTAAGGCGTTTTTAAAGATTAACAATCCTTCCCCTTCTTCTTTTAAGTTAGGATACCTTGTCCAAGCTGGGTGTTGATATTTATGAACATATTTTTCTGGATGCGGCATTATGCCAAGAACATTATAATGCTCATTACAAATAGCAGCTATATTAAATGTTGATCCATTTGGGTTGTATTCTTCTTTTACTTCGCCACTTTGCGAAGAATATTGATATACAATTTGCTCATTATCTACTAATTTTTTCAAAAATTTCTCTTCGATTATAAATCTCCCTTCTTTATGATTAATTGGTAGGTAGATTACATTAGGGGAATCTTTTGTAAAAATGCATTTAGTCTTATTATATTTTAAATATACCCATTTATCGATAAAGAGCCCGTTTGAGTTAGTTACTAAAGAAGCACATTGAGTAAATTCATCAGAAAAAGGTAATGCGCCTAGCTTAAGTAAAGTTTGAAAACCGTTGCAAATTCCTAGCACGGGCTTACCTTCATCTATAAATTTCTTTAGTTCTTTCCTTAAAGCAGTTTTTAAAATGTTAGATAATATTTTGCCGGCGCTTATACAATCTCCAAAAGAAAAACCTCCTGGAAAAACTAGTAGTTGATATTCTTCTAATAAATTCGGTTTTTTAATTACTCGATTGATGTGAACATTATCTACATGGGAACCAGCAAGTTTAAGAGCTTCGACAGTTTCTAAATCGCAATTAGTACCTTCTGACCTTATTACTAATGATCTTACTTTCATGTTAAACTTAATGGATTTTTCCACGCTCTAACCATGTCGTTTAAAAATGCTTCTATGATAATTGACTTTCCATGTTTTATTTTGAGCACTTTTTCACTTGTTACATAACCTATTTTCGCATAAGTTATACCCCTCATAACGTGATCGAATTCTTTTTCATAACCTTGTGCAACCTCAACAAGAAATCTCGAATTACTTTCTGAAAAAAGAATTTTATATCCTTTGGAAAGATTTGTAGGAACTTTCTCTAAATTTATTTCTGCACCGCAATTCCCGCCAATGCACATCTCAGCTAATGCGACGGCCAATCCTCCTTCAGAACAATCATGGCATGCTTTGATCAAACCTCTATCGATTGCTTTAATTACTCTCTCATATATTTGTTTTGCTCTTTCAGGATGTACTGTTGGAACTTTTCCACCTTTTATTCCTTTATTATAATAAAATGCAGAACCACCTAGTTCATCGAACGTAAAGCCCAAGATGTAGATGTAATTCCCACTTCTTTTGAAATCTGTAGTCACAGCTTTCCTAACATCTGGGATTATACCTATCGCAGTAATAACTAAAGTAGGAGGAATTGAAAAAGTCCTCCCTTCTGCTTGATAAACATTGTACAAGCTATCTTTTCCTGATATAAAAGGAGTATCGAAAGCAATTGCTCCTTCATAACATGCTTTCGCAGCTAAGACTAACTTTCCTAATTCTTTTTGATCATTAGGATCACCCCAACTGAAATTATCTAAAAGCGCTATCCTTCTACCTCCAGCAGCTATATTATTTCTTATCGCTTCATCTATAGCTGATAAAGCCATGTTATAAGCATCTGAGGAATATCTGGGATTTCCTCCATTGGAGATTACAATTCCTTTCCATGAATCATATAAAGGCTTCAATACAGCACCATCTCCTGGACCATCGCAGTAAAAACCTTGTAAAGGCTTTAAAATTGTTCTAGCACCAACTTCATGATCATATTGTCTTATTATCCATTCTTTACTAGCAATATTTGGATCTGACAAAATTTCAAGTAAATCAGAAGTGTAATCATCTTTATCTTTCATTTCCACTTCTTCTGAAGTTTCATATTCAGGTAATTCAGCTTTTAGAACTTTTAGCGGTATTCCCTTAAAGAGGAAATCTAAATCTATTTCTCCAACCAACGTATCTTGATAAAACACCGAAGCCTTTTTATCGTTGCTCACTTCACCTATAACGCTTACATTTACCCCTTCTTCATCACATATTTCTAAAAATTTTTCTAAGTTCTCTTTTGGTATAGCTAAAAGCATCCTTTCTTGGGATTCAGAAACCCATATTTCCCATGGTTGCATATTCAAATGCTTAAGTTGTACATTGCTTAGATCTACTTTAAATCCTAGATTTTTGAATGATTCGCATAAAGCTACTGCTAATCCTCCACCACCAAGATCGGTAATTAAAGAATAAAGAGGTTTCTCATAATCATCCCTACTTCTAATAACTGCTTCAATGATTTTCTTTTCTTCGATCGGATTTCCAATTTGAACAGCAGAATAATATATTTCACCACTCTCTAGAGTTAATGAAGCAGATGCAAAAGATGCACCATGAATTCCATCTCTTCCTGTTTTCCCTCCAATTACTACTATTAAATCTCCGACTTTAGGATTCTTTATGTATTTATTTTTAGGTAAGATACCAATACAACCTGCATATACTAGAGGATTTCTCAAATAACCAATATCGAAGTGAATTGAACCATTCACAGTAGGAATCCCAACCTTATTTCCATAATCTGCGATAGCTTCAACTACTCTTTTTAAAACGATTTTGGGATGATAGATTCCTGATGGAATTTCGCTATAAGGCAAATTACTAGGCCCGAAAAAGAGATAATCCATCGCTGCGATAGGTCTAGCACCTACTCCAAGTATATCCCTATAAACTCCTCCCATTCCTGTATGTGCACCACAAAATGGATCTAAAGCTGTTGGATGATTATGCGTCTCAACCTTTACTGCGATCGCATATTGTTCATCGAATTCAATGATTCCTGCATTATCAGAAAATAAATTAATGCACCAATTTTTATTCAACGATTCAGATGCCTTAAATATATATTCTTTGAATAACCCATCGACTATTTCATTTTTCAAAATAATCTTAGACTTGAAAGTTTTATGGAAACAATGCTCAGACCATACTTGAGAAAATGTATGTAATTCTAAGTCGGTTGCTTCCCTGTTCTCTTTCTCATAATATCTTCTTATTGCTTTTAGCTCATCTATCGTTAGATTTAGATCTAGAGTTTGATTGAGTTTAAACAATTCATCATCGCTGAAGCTTGAAATCTTGAATCTCTGAACTTTAATCATTTTATTATTACATCATGAATTAGCTTATTCGCTAATATTTTTTCGGCAACAAGTTTTGCTTCTTCTTCATTTATTCCTTCGACAATATAAGCCACAAAAGTTTTTAGATCTAAGATTTTCTCGCCTAAAATCATTCTAAAGCTTCTTTGGATAATTTCATCATCTGGATTTATGAAGCCTTTTTTATAATGAATTGAAATTTTAAGACCTTTGAACTCTTTATAAATTTCTTCTTCAGATTCGAATAAATAATAATCTTCTACAATAGAATCTACGATAAATTCTTCTGTAATTCGCTTTGCTTCTTCTTTTGAAATTTTTCCTTCAAAAACATAACAAAACAAAGATATTACATTAATTTTTTTATTTAATAGTTCAAAAGCTTCATTCTCAAGCTTAATAGCCCTCCAGTCATTCGATTTATCTTTTGGCTTAATCGCTATTATCCAAGCCATCTTTAATAATTATAAAAAATTATTAAAAAACATCATAGTTGATGGAAGAAATAAAGGATAGAATAAGAAAGCAATTATTACTTATAAGATCTTCTCTGACTAAGGAAGAAATAATTAATGCTAGCTTTTCCATTTCTAGGAAACTTAAAGAATTAGAAATCGTAAATAGAGCCACATCAATTATGGGTTATTACCCTATTAGAAAAGAAGTAGATATTTTCAGTTTTCTTAAAGAGGTCAGCGATAGGAAAATAATACTTTTACCTTATTCAGTTAAAAAAGAAAAGAAAATTTATCCAATTTTATATAAAAACGACGAGGAATTTGATAAGGATGATTTCGGTATACCAGTGCCTAAAAACAAAGAAGTTTTCAAAGGGAAAATCGACATTATTCTCGTTCCAGGTGTTGCTTTTGACTTCAACTTTAATCGTCTTGGATATGGCTTAGGTTTTTATGACAAGTTTCTAAGGGAAAATCCTCAGAGCTTTAAAATAGGAATAGCTTACGATTTTCAAATCATAAAAGAACTACCATATAGTGAAAGCGATGTTAAATTAGACATGATAGTTTCTGAGAAAAGGATCTTAATTAGATGATAGAAGAAGGTAAAGCAAAAATCATCGTAAAAGAAGGAGTATTTTACAACCCAGAAGCAAAATTATCCAGAGATATTGGAGTAGCTTTTTTAGATTCTATTTTTAAAATGATGAAGAGAAAGCTAAGAGTATGTGAACCTTTATCTGCGACAGGAGTAAGAGGAATTAGATATGCTTTAGAAACTGAAGCAGTAGAAAAAATTTTACTCAATGATAAATTGAAAGTTGCATACGAAAACATTTTGGAGAATATCAAAATCAATGGACTAGAAAATATCGCCGAAGCTGAAAATAAAGAAGCAAACTTATTGCTTGAAGAACATGCATATAAAGGAAAAAGGTTCGATTTCATAGATTTAGACCCCTTTGGATCTCCAATATACTATTTGCAACCTGCTTTGAGAAGCTTAGCACATAAAGGTTATCTTGCCATTGCAGCTACAGATACAGCTGCTCTATATGGTGTTGCTAAAAGAGCTTGTTTGAGAAGATATTTTGCACAACCTTTAAAAAATGAATTTTCAAAAGAAATAGGGGTTAGAATATTGATTGCAGCATGTATTAGAATGGCAAGTGCAAATGAACTAGCTCTTGAACCTGTTTTTGCACATGCAACAAAGCATTACATCAGAGTATATTTTCGAATGTATGTAAATGTAAGCAAAATTGATCCAATATTGGCTAAAATTGGATATGTGGAATACTGTCAAAACTGTTTATGGAGAAAGAAGGCATACGATTTTAAAGAAGCAAGTAAGATATGCGAAAATTGTGGAGAAAAAACTCAAATCGCAGGACCTTTATGGCTTGGAGAAATTTACGATAAAGAAATCTTTGAGAAAATGAAAAATAAGGAGACTTCATTTGAAGCTAAAGAACTTCTAGAATTCATAGAACAAGAAATCGAAAAGCCTCCTTTCTTCTATACGCTTGATAGCATAGCGAGTAAACTAAAATCTAGTGAGCCAAAAATTGGAGATGTAATAACTAAGCTAAAAGAAATGGGATTCTTAGCTGGTAGAACACATTTTTATAGAAAAGGAATAAAAACGAATGCTTCAATTAACGATTTCATCAAAATATTTAAAGAATTAAGCAATAAAGCTGCTTAAATATTTGATAAAAAATTATTAATCTCTTCCATTCTTTTTTAATTTGGAAGAGGCCGGGATAGCATAGAGGTTATGCGGCGGCCTGCAGAGCCGTTTCACGGGGGTTCGAATCCCCCTCCCGGCTTAAAATTCTCAATTAAAAATCAATCAATTATAGTAAAGTATTTGTTTTATTATATGAAATGGTTCCTAGGAATCGATGGGGGTGCAACGAAGACAGAAGCCTGTATTACTAATGAGTATGTCGATAAAATAGCTCTCGCATATAGCGGTCCTTCAAATTATCAAACTGTTGGAATAAAAAGAGCTATTAAAAACATCGAAAAAGCTACAATTCAGGCTTGCAGAGCTGTGAATATAGAACCTCCTGTTGATTACGCTTGCATTGCGCTTGCAGGGATTAATAGTCCTTTAGATTATGAAACAATGATATCAGAGCTATCTAAGCTTGATCTTTTCGCTAAGTTGCGCGTCATTCATGATGGAGAGGCAGCGCTTTATGCTGCAACAAGAGGAAAAAAAGGAATAATTGTAATATTAGGAACAGGTTCGTTAGTAGCGGCATATGATAATAAAGGAAATTATATCAGAGCATGCAATTGGGGTCATTTACTAGGCGATGAAGGAAGTGCTTATAGAATCGTCATTAAAACCTTTTCAAGAATCTTAAAAGGATATGATGGAAGATTATCTAAAATTAAAACTCAATATGAAATATTGGAAATACTTAAAATCAAAAATCCTAGTGATTTGGCTAGTATTGTTTATACCAAGATGAATAATGAAGATATTGCAAAGCTTGCACCTTTTATAATTCAAAAAGCAATGGAAGATGAAGAAATATTGAAAATTTTAGAAAATGAAGCAGAGCAAGTAGCAGAATGCGTCAAAGTAATTCATGAAAAAACAGGATGGGATGAAGTTTATCTTACAGGAGGTTTGACAAAAAATTTTTTCTATGTTAACTTAGTAGAAAAAGAAATTAAAAAGAAAATAAATAATATAAAAATAAAAATATTAGAAGTTAAACCAATTTTAGGAACTATTTTACTTATGTTTGATGAAGAAAAAATTCAAGAAGAAAATGCCAAAAAAGTTTATGAAATATTATTAAAATTTTAATTAAAATCTCAAGTTATACTTCTTTAATAAAGTAGTTTTACCGTAATCTATTGAAACCTCATGTATATGTACTTCATTTTCTTCAGTTATATCTATGAGATTAAAAGAATAACCGAATTTACCTCTAGTTCTTCTACATGAAAATGTTCCAGCATTAACTAAAATCAAGTCCTCAACCTTCATAACATTCCTAACATGCCTATGACCCATCAAAACAAGGTGAACTTTATTTCTTATAGCCATCTCAAGAATATCGCCTGCATCTTCTAACACATTTGCTTCTCTCCCTGCATATGGAACAGGTATCAAATGATGATGAAAAACTAAGATTTTAATTTTGTCTTTAGCCAATGTGTTGGAAATCCACTCCATTCTTCTCCTACCTATTCTACCTTCATCTCTATCTGGCTGTGCACTATTTATTATTAAAAATTGGAAATCTTCTATTCTTAACTCATAATCCAATTTGCCTATGAACTCATCGAACAAAGAATTACCAAAATTCCTTTGATCGTGATTTCCAGCTGTTATTACAATTCTTTGATCAAACTCGGACATTTTATCAAGAGCAAGCTTATATTCTGATAATACGCCGTTATCAGTTAAATCACCTGAATGGACTATGATATTTGGCTTAGGAACTAGTTTATTTACTAGCTTAACGCCTTCCTCGAATGCGTTATCAACATATTGACCAAAATCACTTATATGGGTATCTGAGATATGGGCTATTCTAAATTTTATGTCTCCCATTATTTCTTGACTTCTACCAATTTTTTCTTTAAAGCTTTTATCAACTCTTTAGTGAAGAAAGGTAAATCGCCCGGATGTCTAGAAGTTATGAGATTCCCATCAATAATGACTTCGCTGTTTAAATATTCACCTCCTGCTGCAATTATTTCTTTAGAAACTTCATACCAAGATGTCAATTTTCTACCTTTTAATACTCCCGCTGAGACTAAGACTTGAGGCCCATGGCATATCGCAGCTACAGGCTTTGAATTTTGCATGAAGTATTTAACAATTTTTTGCACATTCGGATCGTCTCTTATATTCGCAGGAGACTTGCCGCCAGGAATAACAAGCGCATCATATTCTTCAGGCTTCACTTCATCAAAAGTTATATTCGGTTCAAAACTATATCCTTTTTTTCCTGTTATCTTCGATTTGCTTTTGCCTGCAACTATTACATTGAAACCTTCTTCAATCAATCTATAATATGGATAATAGAATTCTAGATCTTCAAAACCTTCTCCTAAAAGGAATAGTATTTTCATTAAAAGAATAAAAAATGACCAATTTAAATAACTTTCCAGCTTTTCTACAAGAATTGTTTCAAGGGGAATTCTTTCCAGCTTTTAATTACAAGACTTGCACCATGATCATAGAAGGATTTCTCGTCTAAGACTATATATTTCATATAACCTATTATTTTTTTTATATTTATTTGTTTATAATAAATATAGTTTTCAGGCAAATCATCAACTACGCTAGTATATTCATACTCTGCTGGCAATTTTTTAATTACTGTCTTCCTTCCATTTTCATTTTTAAAGAAAGTATAATCATCAGCTGATATTATATTCCAATATTTTGGAAAATTAAATTTTTTCAAAGTTAATTCGGTATATTTTTGCATCGATACTAATCTATTTGTTATATAAAAAATTTCATATTTATTAGATAATTTTCTCAAAATATATCTTGCATAAGGTTCAGGTTCATCTAAATATAAGAACTTCTCTCCTATAGGATCTACGCAAAGTGCTATGCTCCAAAACTTGAATCTGTATTCAGGTACTTTTTCAATAGATACATACTTGCTTAGTATTTCAGCTGTTCTTTTACCTATTATTTCTGATACAGGAACTTTTTTCTTCAATAGAAATTCAAATATTGCTTTTTTCCTTTTTATTGTATTTAAAATGCAATCATCGATATCTATTAAGATTGCTTTCTTCATCAAGGAATTATTTTCTTCGACTTTAATTCATCTATATACTTTATAGCATCCAAAGCAGCCTTGCATCCATCACCAGCTGCAGTTATTGCTTGCCTATAAATATAATCTGAAGCTTCGCCTGCTACGAAAACACCTTCAATGCTTGTTCTCGTATGTTCTTTGACTTTAATATAGCCTTTTTCATCCATTTCTACTTGACCTTTGAATAATTCAGTATTAGGTTCATAACCGATTGCTATAAACACACCATCACATTTAAAGAAATAACTATTATTATTCTTTAGATCTCGTAATATTACACCTTCTACTTTATTTTTGCCTACGATTTCTTCAACAATATGAGACCATTTTATTTCTATTTTTGGATTCTTAAAGACCCTTTCTTGTAATATTTTCTGTGCTCTGAACTGATCTCTCCTATGAACTATTGTAACTTTACTAGCATGCTTAGTTAATTCCAATGCTTCCTCCATAGCGCTATCGCCTCCTCCTATAACGATGACTTCCTTTCCTTTATAAAAAGGCGCATCGCATGGCGCACATGTTGAAACTCCTCTTCCTAGAAATTCTTTTTCGCCTTTAACAGCTAGAAATTTAGGTCTCGCTCCCGTTGCAATTATTATAGACCATGCTTCATAAAGCTCATCTTCAACCCAAATTTTGAAAGGTCTTGTACTTAAATCAACTTTAGTTGCATCCCTTTTGATTATTTCAGTACCGAATTTCTCAGCTTGTTCTTCCATCTTCTTCATCAACTCAGGGCCCAAAATTCCTTCAGGAAAGCCTGGGAAATTCTCTACCAATGTTGTCAACATTAATTGACCGCCATAATTATAGCCTGCAATGAGTAAAGTCTTTAAAAGAGCTCTTGAACAATAAATTGCAGCAGTATATCCTGCAGGACCAGAACCTATTATTGCTATGTCATAAACCATGAGAAATTTATAGCGATAACGATATTTAATATTTGTGATGAGGCAAGCAGCCACTGAATAATGATGAGGAAGAGACGAGCTGACAAAGCTTTAAATTTTAAATAAAAATTCTCATATGCTAGGAAAATATCATTTATTGTTCAACCTAATGACATTCCTTCCTATATATGTCTTTCTTTATAAAAATAGCTATGATTATAACATTATTATTGCATCTACTTTAATGTTATTTTTATTCTCAAATTTTCCTGATATAGATATTTATAAATCTAAACATGGGAAATCAAAAATTCTTAGCGCAATATTTTATTTCTTCTTTATAATATTGGCATTAGTTTTAAGAAAAAAAGAAAAAATAAAACATAGAGGAATAACACATTCTATATATGGATTAGGATTCTTTTCAATCGTTGTGATCTTAATATGGATTTTGATCTTGAATCTTGAGATAAATTGGCTTAAATCTTCATTAATACCCATTTCTATTATAGGAGCATATTTTCTTCATTTAATAGAGGATGCAATAACGATTGAAGGGGTGGATTTACTAATGAATAAAAAGAAATTAAGAGGGATAATACGTGTAAAAAAGACAGATGGATTATTTACAATCATATATTCTTTTTTTCAAATTTTAAATTTAATATATTTTATTAATAATCTTAATCATGCAATAGTGACTAGTATTATCATATCGATTATATTTCTATTATTCCCAATATTAATTTATTATACTAGAAGAGACTCTAAATAAGCAGCAAGTAATAGTACCAAAGCAATAATTAAAGCTGTATAAACAGTAAATTTCAATTCATTTGTAAGAATAGTGATTTGTCGTTCTTTTATAGATCTTATTGCAGAACCGATCAAATAAAAGCTTTGAGACAAAGCAATCGCATAACCTAAAAATTCTAAGAATCCAAAAAATAATGCTGCAGGACTGAACATTAAAGTGAAAACGTACAATAACGATATTAGATAAGGAGATATTGTATTATTAGAGAGTTCAATCGATCTAGCAGCGAAAATTTCAGACGTCGAATACATAACTAAAACAAAGAAAACTGGGCCTGCTATAGGAGGAAGAAAGTTCAATGCTATAAAATAATTGTTTTTAAAAATCGAGAAGAAAATTTCGATTTGAGTTTGATTTCTAATTTTCGAGAGTTCTTTCTCCGTGCTCTGAACACGTTCTTGATTTATTGCATTAGTAGCAATTCTTAAAGATGACATGCTTACTAAAATTACTCCTATAAGAATAGTGGCAAGAATATAAGCCGCCAAACGCTTCCTAAACCTTTTTGTAAAGCTAGGTTCCTCCACCAGAGATATTTAACAACATAAGATATAAATTTGAAGATTATCATTTCATGAACACGTATGATCAAAGAAATTGCTTGGCTCATAATTTTAGTACCTTTGCTAGTATCGCCTTTCATATTAGTATTTGGAAGAAAACTTAACGCAGGTGGAGGATATGTAGCAATCGGAGCAGTTTTTGTATCTCTAATAGCATCTATATTAACTGCAAACGAAATATTCGCTTCAGGCAACTCAAGTGTTGTTGAAGGATTTCAGCTAATACCTGATTTCAAAAGTTCTTTTGGAGAAATTAAAGGATTAACATGGTCATTATATCTTGATAATCTAAGTATAACAACAGCACTAATCGTTGCAATTGTGAGCTTGCTAATATTCATATTTTCGCTCGAATATATGAAAGGAGATCCTGGACTTGCAAGATATTTCGCTGAGATGTCATTTTTCGTTGGCTCGATGCAAGGGCTTGTTTTATCGAATAATCTTATAATGCTATACTTATTTTGGGAATTCGTAGGCTTAGCATCATATTTACTAATAGGATTTTGGCATGAAAGAGAAGTAGTGGCAGCTGCAGCAAGAAAGGCTTTCATAGTGACGAGGATTGGAGATGTATTTTTTCTAGCTGGAATCACTCTATTATGGGTTAAGCTAGGATATTTACCTACTGTTGCAGAAATACAAGCAGGTTTAATAAACCAAGTCTTGGTTGCCTTAGGTCTATCAACAATTATACCGTTACTATTTTTCGGAGGTAGCATAGGCAAAAGTGCTCAATTCCCTTTGCATGTATGGTTACCTGATGCAATGGAAGGACCTACAACCGTTAGCGCATTAATACATTCTGCTACAATGGTTGCCGCAGGAGTATATTTAGTAGCAAGGCTTTATGTTATGTTTTCCATAGACACAATTCCATTAGCTGTTGTAGGCATAATAGGAGCTGTAACCTCACTTTATGCAGGAATTCTAGGAATTGTTTCAAACGATATAAAGAGGGTATTAGCATATTCAACAATTAGTCAATTAGGCTTAATGATGCTTGCATTAGGTATTGGTTTACCTTCAGCTTCTATGATGCATTTATATGCCCATGCCTTTTCAAAGGCTTTAATGTTTTTAAGCGCAGGAGCGGTAATCCACGAATTAGGTACAAGAAACATGCTTGAAATGGGAGGATTGGCCAGTAAAATGAAAATAGCTTATTACTCGATGATTTTAGGAGGATTAAGCATAATGGGGATTCCTCCTTTAAGTGGATTTTTCACGAAAGAACCGATTTTAGAAGAATCTTTCGCTAAAAATAATTTGCTTTTTATTTTGGGTATCCTATCATCGTTTTTTACAGCTATTTATTGGATGAGAATTGTTCAATCAACTTTTCTTGGTAAAGCTAGAAGCATGAAAGCAGAAGAAGTTGAACCAGAAAATATAATAATGAAGATACCAATGTTTGGTTTCATTGTGTTAACAATTGGATTTGGAATATCGGCTTTTCTAATAAACTTTCCATCTGCTTTAGGAGGAGAATACATGATGATACCGAATGAGCTTAATGCTATAACTTTAGATGTGATTATTCTTCTAATAACAATAAGCGGTGCTTATCTGTATTATCAGTACTACAATGCTCATTGGATGAAGGGATTTGTTGACAGTAGCATAGGCAAGATATTGTATAAAATCTTAGAGAATGGTTATTATTTCGACTATGTTTATGAAGGGGTTGCAAAATATGCAGGTTGGATTTTAGGACTTGCAGCGAAGTTTTTCGATGATAAAATAATCGATGGAACAGTGAACAGGATTGGACAAGCAGCAAAAATTGCAGGAAATGTTATTAGGAAAATTCAAACAGGAAATCTTGAACAATATATCTTCTATGTCTTCGCTACTGCTTCATTTTTGATGATTTTAGTTTTAGTATTCTTAATATGACAATGCTAATTTATCTTATTGTTATTCCATTAATTTTTTCAATAATATCGTTATTATTTAAAGATAAAACATCACGACTAATTACAATAATCTCAACTCTAATTACGATGATATTGAGTATATATATATGGTATAACTTTTTGTTTCAAAAAACTATTATAAAAGAAAACTACATCGTTACAGGTTTGAACTCTATAAATTCCTCCTTATACTTATATGGCGATGCAGTCAGCTTATCCTTGGTTCTTCTTACTGCTATAATCATGTTTTTCGTAGCTCTCTCTTCTTTGACATTAATCCATCATTCAATTAGAACTTATAATTTCTTAATCTTAGTAACACAAACAGGAATAACTGGAACCTTCTTGGTAAGAGATTTCTTATTTTTCTTCATCTTCTGGGAAGTCGTTCTAATCCCAATGTTCTTCCTTATAGATATATGGGGAGATGAAAGAAGACATTATGCAGCTATGAAATTTTTGATATACACCCATATTGGAAGCGTTATAATGCTTTTAGGAATATTCATAGGTTATGCATACGCTGCTAAAAGCTTCTCGTTCGATGCCTATTTCTCTAATGTAGCAATGCTCGATACATTTCTTAAAACCTTGATTTTTTTCACTTTCTTCATAGCTTTCGCTATAAAAATGCCGATTCCTCCATTTCATACATGGTTACCTGATGCACATGTTGAAGCTCCTAGTCCTGTTAGCGTAATACTTGCTTCTCTTTTGTTAAAAATGGGAGGATATGGTATGCTTAGGATTGCATATCCAATGTTAACAGATATAGCGAACTCATATTTTGTTTACATTTCATTGTTAGCAGCAGTTTCAACAGTTTATATAAGCTATGTTGCAATGACACAAGATGATCTGAAAAGAATGATCGCATATGGAAGCATAACACAGATGAGTCTAGCAATGTTAGCTATCGCTTCTTCATTTAATCAGTTAAACACTCCAATAGCTAATCTATTATATACAGCGGCAATTTTCATAATGATAAGCCATGGTTTCATAATAGGAGCACTTTTCATACTTTCAGGAGTAATAAAAGAAAGAGCAGGGACAAGAATGATAAGCAAGCTGGGTGGACTGAATTCTCATATGCCAAAGTTTTCATTTAGTTTAATATTGGCAACTTTAGGCGATATAGGATTACCTGGTACAAGTGGTTTCATAGCGGAGCTTTTAATAATTGTTGGTTTAATACGTCTAATAACTTCAAGTATGCTCTATATGACTTTAACGATACTTATCCTTCTAGCACTTGTCATCACAACATGTTACTTTTTACAAATGCTCAAGAGGGTATCTTTTGGAAAAAAGAAAGAGGAATTAGTCATAAATTCAGATGCAACATACTTAGAAATAGCAGCGCCTATTGGTATGATGCTCATTAGCATAATTTTAGGAATAGCTCCAATAGTTATTCTGCTAGGCTTTACTTAGAGAAGATTTTTTAAAACTTCCTTCAATTCTTTTAAAGTATCTTCTAAAGATTGAGGTATTACCTTTGTTGCTCCAACAACTGTCATAAAACTTGCATCTCCAATCCATCTAGGAACTACATGAAAATGAAGATGATCTTCTAATCCAGCTCCTGCAGCCTTTCCTAAATTTGCACCTATATTATATCCATCAGGCTTGTACGCGCTATCTAGCAATTTTTTAGAAAGGACTATTGCTTTCGTGATTTCTACCCATTCTTCCTGAGTTAATTCTTCTATATTTTTCACATGCCTTACGGGTGCTACCATTAAATGACCGCTATTGTAAGGATATTTATTCAAGAGGATAATCACATTTCCTTTCAATAAAAGAGTTAGATTCTCTGGATTATTAGGATTTTTAACAGCTTCACATATGAAGCAATATTTATTACTATTTCTCGATACTCGTTTTATATATTCAGCTCTCCATGGAGACCATAGTATGCTGTACCAGCCCAATGCATGTTATTATAGCAGAGAAGCTTAAAAAACCTAGAGTCTTTCTAAATATCTTGATTCTTTTTCACTTAACAATATCTTTTTCGAAGGTATTATGTCGGATTTTGAGTTGAATATTTTTCTAGCCATTTCTCCTAGCATAGATTGGTCATATGTAAAGCTCCTATTACATACAGAACAAATATAGTAATTTGTGGTAATTCCATTAGGAAGCACAAATCTCTTAGCTTTTGAACCACAAAATGGGCATACAGCAACTAATGAGCTCATGAAAATAATATTTGATAATAAAAGTTAAAGACATCTCTCTGAAAAACTAGTAATACTAAAGTATTACTCTAGAAAATAATATTGCAAGCAGACCACCTATTAAGACACATATAAAGTTCACAACATGGTTGTTAAAAAACTTCAATCCAGATACATATTTGCATTGACTTCCACAAGTATGCTTTGGCTCCTCTGAATACATATTGCATCTTTCACAAAAATAATTTCCTTGTAAAGTGGCACCTATTAAACTATCCATTAAATTAGCAAGCATAGAACAAAGAACGATCAATGTAACGAAATTCAGCAAGCTTTCATTCCATTGAATTAAAAAGTATGCAATCACAGAAAATATCAAAGAACTAAGAAAACCTGCTAAAAGACCTAGCTTTGAAATAGCTCCAGATCTTCCTGCATGAGACTCTTTTAAGTTAGTAATCAGAATAGGTTTACTCTTAGATAAAACGCCGATTTCTGTACTAACAGTATCTGAAAGAAAACTTGCAGTCGAAGCAATAAAAGCCAGTTTAAGTGAATCTAATGAGAAGAGATATTCTTGAATAGAAAATAAAACCATCGGTAGACCGTTAGCTAAAACATTTTTCCAATCTCTTATAGGCTTCTTAGCTACTATTAGTTTTAGGCGTATTTTTTCTTCAATGTTATATGAAGTAGCTAGATTTGTAATTAAAAAGGCAAGTAATAAAAGAACGAATAAAATAACGCCTCCGGTGAATATTATGATTAAACCAAATAAATAAGCTATAATAGCTCCATCTAATGTTAGATACTTTTTCTTTACAGAAAACCAGCTAAGAATAGCAACTATGACTAATAATGATATAATGACGATTGGGCTGTCCAATTAATGCTTTTATAATATACGATGATTTAAACTTTTCTACATTTGTTCAACTGGTACAAGACCTAATAAATTCATTCCGTTTTCTAAAACTTGAGAAATGCATTGAACCAATTTAAATCTAAAAGATCTTGCAGGTTCATCTGCATTAATAACAGGATATTTCTCATAGTACGTATTGAAAAGATCGCAAAGATCTCTGATATATAAGAGTAAAGTTTGGGGTTCAAGAGTAATTGCGGCTTTCGATACTATTTCTTCAAATAAAGCCAACTGCTTCACCAGCTTTCTTTCTAAGTCGTTCATTTCATAATCTGTAGTATCCGTTTTTGGTTTAAATGTAGCTTTTTTCAATATACCTTTAGTTCTAACGTATGTATACAATACATAAACACCGCTGTCTCCTTCAATCTTTAAGGTCTCATCGAAATCAAAAATAAGAAGCTTATTTCTATCTACTCTGAGTAGAGAATATCTCAAAGCAGAGACTGCAATTTTTTCACTTAACTCATCGACAACTTTACTATCTAAATTCGAGTTATTTTCAGTTATTCTTTTCTTCAATATTTCTTTAAGTTTGTCAAGTACATCATCAACATTGAAATAAACACCTTTTCTGCTAGACATATGCACTATCTTTGAATCAGATTCGTAACCTAGTTCTTTCGCAGCTTTTTGAGATAAAGCTACAACTTCATATTTATAATGAATATACTTATCTGCTACTTCTTTCCCTGCAGTCAATTCAATGATAGATTTAATTATATCTTGCAATCTACTTTGCCTTACATCTATTACATTTATAGCCAAATCAGCCCCATATGCGAAATCATCAATATTCCCTTCTAAGCTTGTTTCAAACAGACCTTCAGAGATATCATTCCTATATCTATACTTGAAACGAGTTTTTGAAATTCCTAACTTCCAAAAAGCATACCCTATATCTTTTGCTAAATAAGTAGTTGTTCCATCAGATCTAATCAAAACTTTATCTGTTTCTTTTTCTCTTCCTTTAATCAATTCACTCTTGATCACAATGCAACCTTTTAAAGGACCCTCGGTTTCTTTGTGAATTATTTTTCTTTCTTCTAATACAGATAAAGCTTCTTTTAAAAGTTGAAACTTTATGATATCGCTTTCCCAATTTACTATATCGAACTTAGCACCTATTCGTGCACATGTTTTAAGTTGTTCTTTAAGTACGCGATCTGCGATCATTTTGCTAAATTTCGCAATCTCACCTGCTTGTGAATCGATTTCCTTGATTATTCCTTGTTTCTCTTCAAGAAGGGAAGGGTTGCTTTCATAAAGAGCATTTACTTTGACATATATTTGATCGCCACAGTATTTATCAAAACGAATATCGCTTTCTAATGGAAAACCTAATTTTTTAAAGCCTAAAACTAAATCAGCCATTTGAGAACCTGTATCGTCTGCATAATCAAGGACTATTACGTTATGGTTTGTAAACTTCAAAATTCTAACCAAAGAATCGCCTAGGCAAGTATTCCTTGCATGCCCAATATGAAGAGCTTTATTTGGGTTAGCATTTGTATGTTCGATCAAAACCTTCTTTCCATGTCCTATATCCCTTTTACCGTATTCATTTTTCCTACTTAATATCTCGTTTAGAACAATATGTGCAATTCTATCAATATTCATATAAAAGTTAAGATATCCATTTATTGCTTTTACTTCTTTTATTAATTTGAAATTTTCAATATTTTTATTTATTTTTTCTTTAATATCATTAGCCAAATCTTGCGGAGTCCTATTATATTTATATGCCAATTTAAAGCAGATTGTAGAAGATAAATCGCCAAACTCTTCAAGAGGGGGTATTTCTAAATAAAAATCTTGAACTTCTGGAAAAACTTCTTTCAAAGCTCTTTCAACTTCTTCACGAAATATTGAGAACGTCATGGCTTAGAGGCTCAAAGCTGCGTGGGTTCATCATCTTTTAAATAAGACCTTTCGAGCTCTATCATTGCCCCATTATATTAAAGTATAGATGAAATTTAAGGCTTAAATACTTCATTACATCCATTATTCTATGCATAGAGATTGGTTAATCGTTTTGCTTTTTCTTTTCTTATCAATTATCGCATATACAGCATCATACGAAACAAACTTGCTAAGCGTAATACCTGAATATGTTAAGAGACTAATTAGCCCTATAACAACAGGTATATTCCCATGAGTAAAAAGAAAGCGAAGCTTGAAGATTTTCATAGGAGATCAATTGTAAGATTAAATGTACTCAGAGCAATTAGATTAACTGTTCAAATTTCATTCTTAGTTGTTGCTAATTTAGCTCTAAGCATTGCATTTCCTCTACCGATAATAGGTTTATCATATCCTTGGACTTCATTCCCAAGTGCTCTAGATATGCTTCAAATAATGATCATCTTATTAGTACCACCTCTTTTACCTTTGGCAAGTATAGTATTCTTCAACGTAATTTTAGGAAGAATATTTTGTGGTTGGCTATGTCCATTTGGTTTTGTACAAGATTTAGCAGCTTATTTATTCAATGCTAAAAGATTCATATCTTCAAGAATTGATCATAACCTTAAATTTTTCAAATATATAGTGCTTATAATAGTCCTTTTGACATGCTTAGCTTTCGCAAACTTAACAATAACAAATACACTCGACTTGTTTGCACAAAACTATGGTAGAGGAATAGCTATAATGCCTTTCACTGCAATTGCTCCAGATGCTACTTTATTCGGAACCATTCCTCTTTTATTTAGCTTAGGTATTTTGCCTAATGCTGATAAGCTACTTTCTTCGCTGAATACTGCTTTGTTTATTAGATATTTCATTTTAGTCATTGTATTAGTTTTAGCTGCGAGAATTTCTAGATTCTGGTGTAGATATGTATGCCCGATGGGAAGCCTCAATGCAATATTTTCCTCTAAAAGTATTCTAGGAATATACAGAAGCGTAGGCAAATGCGACGAGTGTGGATTATGTAATAAAATTTGTCCCGTTCAAATCGATGTCATCAATGCAAAAATTGGGAGAATTGATAGCAAGGAATGCATAATGTGTTTTGAATGTGTAGCTGCATGTCATACTGATGCGTTATCGATAACTTTCAAAAAAAGATAGAGTTATTTCTTAAGAAAATTATTCAAGAAGTTTTCTATAATAGATTCAAGTTTATGTTCTCTTTCCTTCAAATAATAGCTAACTTTAACAATCGGCTTGTTTAATTTTAGATAACGTGAGATATCTGACATGGTTCCTAGAACGATAGAATCAGCCTTTATTGAATTAATCATATCTTCTAAAGCTCTAAGTTGTTCTTCATTATAACCAATTGTAGGAATAACTTTCTCCATATGTGAATATTTCTCATAGATTTCCTTATAGACACCTTTAGCATACGGTCTTGGATCTATAATTTTCTTTGCACCATATTTTATTGCTGCAACGTATCCTGCACCATAAGGCATATGACCATGGGTAACGCTTGGCCCATCTTCAACAACCAAAACTTCTCTATCTTTTATTAAAGAAGGATTATCAGCTTCTATATCAAAATCTGCTTCTAAGATTAAAGCTTTAGAATTAAGATTTCTTACATTTAGCTTCGTTTTCTCAACATTATCTTTTGGTGCTGTGTTCGCCTTAGTTATAACAATCACGTCAGCAAGCCTTACATTTATTTCTCCTGGATAAGAATTTTCATGACCCAATCTCAATGGATCAACCGCTGTTATCATTAAGTCAGGTTTTACGAAAGGTAAATCGTTATTACCTCCATCCCAAATAATAACATCTGCCTCTCTTGAAGCCATTTCGAATACTTTAGCATAGTCTACTCCCTCATAACAAATCACACCTTCTCTTAATAGAGGTTCAAATTCTTCTTTTTCTTCAATAGTTAGACCATACTCTTCAAGGTCATTAATATCGCCCAATCTTACAACGACATTCTTCTCAAGATCCCCATAAGCCATCGGATGTCTTATAACAACAAAATGAACTTTGAATTTCTTAAGTATCTTTATTAAAGCTCTAGTTATTGTGCTTTTCCCAGCTCCAGTTCTCGATGCAGTAACAGCTATGACCGGTCTATCTATTTTGAGCATAGTAGAGAAGGGAGAAATCAATCTAAAATCAGCACCGTTTGCTAAAACTATACTTGCCTTCTTCATTACATCTTCATACAATAAATCACTATATGCCAAGATCACTTCATCTATCCTGTGTTCTTTTATTATTTCACCCAATCTTTGCTCATCATAAATAGGTATTCCCTTGGGGTAAAGCTTACCAGCAAGAGAAGGAGGATAAATTCTATTAGATATACCAGGTATTTGAGAAGCTGTGAATGCTACAACTTCGTAATCCCTATTATCTCTGAATAAAACGTTAAATACATGAAAATCTCTACCTCCAGCACCTAATATTAATATCTTCTTTGCCATTACATGTAAATGCCGATCGGTCTTGTTTCTCTTCTTGTTGTAGTCCTTCTAAAGTTCCTGTACATTTCTTCATAATATTTGATATCGTCTGGCGATAGACTAGGACCTATTGTTTTAAGAGCTTGTTCAAAATGTTTCATCGAAACTTGGAAAGGTGTTGGATTTTCTCTTATTGCCAGCATGCCAGCTTCTTTACATAATGCCTCTAAGTCTGCACCTGTATAGTTTTCAGTTCTCCTAGCTATTTCCTCCAGATTTACATCTTTGGATAAAGGCATCTTGCGAGTATGGATTTTAAGTATTTGCAATCTTGCAGCGAAATCTGGCGGAGGAACGTAAACTATGAGATCAAATCTTCCAGGTCTTAATAATGCTGGATCAAGTATGTCAATTCTATTAGTAGCACCTATTACAACTACATTTCTAAGTGCCTGAATACCATCCATTTCTGTTAGAAGTTGATTAACCATACGTTCAGTGACTCCTGAATCGCCTAATCTCGAACCTCTTGCAGGTGCTATTGCATCAATTTCATCGAAGAAAACTACACAAGGAGCAGCTTGCCTCGCTTTTTTGAATACCTCTCTTATGCCTCTTTCAGATTCTCCAACCCATTTACTTAAAAGTTCAGGACCTCTTATAGCTATGAAATTAGCTTCGCTTTCCGTAGCAACTGCTTTAGCTAGCAATGTTTTTCCTGTACCTGGAGGACCAAAAAGCAATATTCCTTTAGTAGGTCTTATACCAGCCATTTCGAATATTTCGGGCCTTCTGAATGGTAATTCTACAGCTTCTCTTAGTATTTGCTTTACATTTTCAAGACCTCCTATGTCTTCCCATTTTACATCTGGAACTTCAACTAGGATTTCTCTTAAAATCGAAGGCTGGACATCTCTTAAAGCAAGCTCAAAATCTTCCTTCGTTACTTTTAAATTCTGAAGTACTTCGGGAGGGATGACACCTTTTTCTAAATCTATCTTAGGCAAAAATCTTCTTAATGCATGCATTGCTGCTTCTCTTACTAATGCAGCTATATCTGCACCACTAAAACCATGGGTTATTTGAGCTAATTCATCAAGATTTACGTTGGAATCTAAAGGCATATGTCTTGTATGAACCATTAATATTTCCTTTCTGGCTTTCTTATCTGGCATACCTATTATGATTTCTCTATCAAATCTTCCAGGTCTTCTCAAAGCAGGATCTACAGCTTCAGGTCTATTCGTAGCTGCTATTACGATCACATTCCCTCTACCTTTCATTCCATCCATTAAAGCTAGCAATTGCGAAACAACCCTTTTTTCTACCTCTCCAACAACTTCTCCTCTAGGAGGAGCGATAGCATCTATTTCATCTATGAAAATTATTGCAGGTGCGTTTTGCTCAGCTTCTTTAAAAACTTCTCTTAATCTTGCTTCAGATTCGCCGTAAAATTTGCTCATTATCTCAGGACCATTGATCGTTATGAAATATGCTCCGCTTTCACCAGCTACGGCTTTAGCTAATAAAGTCTTTCCTGTTCCAGGAGGCCCTATCAACAACACTCCCTTAGGAGGATCGATTCCTAGTCTTTTGAACAATTCAGGATGCTTCAAAGGTAATTCTACAATTTCTCTTATTTTCGCTTTTGCTTCTTCTAAATCTCCTATATCCTCAAAAGTTACAGCAGGACCAGCAACGATTTCTTCCTTAACAGGTTCTTCTTTTAATATTATTTCAGTATGCTCGTCTACTATTCCTGCAGGACCAGGTGTTACTGAAACTATTGCTAAAGTAAATACGTTGCCTAAACCTATAGATACGTTTATCAAATCTCCTTTAGTTACAGGTCTAGGATTGTAGAAATATTGATTTTGAAGTCTATTCCTTGCATAATGTAAAATATCTGGCGGTAATGGTTGATTTACAGGAGCAATTACAACTTTTAAAGCTCTTTTGAGCCTTGCAGGCCTTACTGTTACGATATCTCCAAGAGATACCTTTGCATTTTTTCTTATCGTACTATCCATTCTTATTATGCTTCTATCATAATCATGTCTTAAAGGATAAACTAGGGCATATGTAGTTTTCTTTCCTGTTATTTCTACGACATCTCCTGGAACCAAACCTAATTCATTCATTACTTCTCTGCTTATCGATACATAAGCTGTTCCTACTTTATCAGGCTCAGCATCCATTACAGTTAATTCAACACTAGGAGATTCTGAATTAGCCATGACTATATCAATATGGAGAATACATTATATAAAAGTTATACTTGCTGATATCAAACTTTTAAGCAATTGATTTTGAATAAATGAATATGCAAATAATAATAGAGCCAAATGAAGTTGAAAAATTTAGAAAAGAAGCAAATTTAACGCAAAAAGAGTTAGCCAGATTATGTAAAGTTAGTCAATCTTTCATAGCAAAACTTGAAAGAGGAGAAGTGGATCCTACTTATAGCAAAATGAAAACTCTTTCAGAAGTATTGTTATCTAGAATTCTAGACAAGTCAAGGAAAGTTAGCGAAATCATGACTAAAAAAGTAATTTTTGCAAAGAGAGACGAACGAGTTAAAGATGTCGTTAAGAAAATGGCAGAACATGGAATATCTCAATTACCTATAATGGAAGAAGGTAAAGTTATAGGAAGCATTACTGAGCAGAATATTATTGAAAGAATTGCTAAAGGGGCTGATGAACGGAAAGTAATGAATGATAAAGTTGAAAATTATATAGGACCACCTTTTCCAATTGTTCCTGATAACGCTCCTATAAGCTTGCTCTTTTATATTTTAACGTATTATCAAGCAGTGTTAGTCATGGCAAATGGAAAAATCGAAGGAATTGTAACCAAAGCAGATCTTCTCACACGCTTATAGTATTCATATATTACAAAAAAATTCCTAAGATTTTTATAAAGGCATGAGGAAGGAATAAAAGAATGGATTTAATAATATCCTTTTCAAACCAGAGAACTGTACCAGAACTGCCTGTTGAAATGGTTGAAAGAAAAGGAAAAGGTCATCCTGATTCAATTTGCGATATGGCTGCAGAAGAAGTAAGCATTGAACTTTCGAAATATTTCTTGAACAAATATGGTCGAATATTCCATCATAATGTAGATAAAGCAGTTTTAGCTGGTGGACAAGCAAAAGTAGAATTTGGAGGGGGCATCCTCACCGAACCAATATACCTATTATTGGTTGGTAGGGCTACAAAGATGATAAATAACGAAATTATACCTATTGATCAAATAGCGAAGGAAGCAATAAGGAATTTAATTAAAAGAGAAATGAGATTTCTCGATCCTGACATGCACATGATAATAGATACAAAAATTAGGGGAGGAAGTGTTGATTTGGTCAAAAATTTTGAAAAAGGTAAGGAAATTCCTTTAGCAAATGATACAAGCTTCGGTGTAGGCTTTGCTCCTTTTTCTGCTGTTGAGAATATAACTTTAAACATAGAAAGACATCTTAATAGTAAAAAATTGAAAGACGAATATCCTGCCGTGGGTGAAGATATTAAAGTCATGAGTATAAGAGTAGAAGATAAATTAAAAGTTATAATTGCATGTGCATTTATATCAAAATACATTAATAATGAAAGAGAATATGATAAAATAAAGAGCATAGTAAAAAAAGAAGCTGAATATATTATTGATTCAAACACAAAATATAAATATGAAGTTGTTGTAAATGCTGCAGATGATTATAAAAATAATATTTACTATTTAACTGTAACTGGTACAAGTGCTGAGCATGGTGACGATGGACAAGTTGGAAGAGGAAATAGAGCAAGCGGATTGATAACGCCTTTCAGAACTATGACTCTTGAAGCTACGGCAGGAAAGAATCCCGTATCGCATACTGGTAAATTGTATTCAATAACAGCCCAAAGGATTTGTGATAAAATAGTATCCGAATGTGAAGACGTTAAAGAAGTTTATTGTTATATGGTTAGTAGCATTGGGCATCCTATAAATGAACCTAAAACTATAAACCTAAAAGTAATTCCAGAAAAAAGTGGTCCTGATGAAGCAACATTGAGTTCAATTGTAAAAGAAGAACTTAACAAACTTCCGTATATTTGGAAAGATATATTGGAGAAAAAAGTTAGATTATTTTAAAATTTATTTATTATTTCTTCTAAAATTGCTAAAACTAATCTTTTTGTTTCTTCTAAGTTTTCAATGGTAGTTAAAGAACTGGCTGAATGAATATATCTTGCAGGACATGATATAACAAGCGAAGGTATTCCTGTTCCTGCTATATGAATAGCGCCTGCATCAGTACCACCATATATTGGTTTTTTAATTTGATATTGGATTCCTTTTTCTTTTGCAACCAACAGTGCCTTATCGAAAAGGCTCTTATCTGCTATCATAGTTTTATCGATTAAAGTTAATGCAGGACCTTTTTTAAGAGCTGTTGGCTGTCTATGGGATTCAACGCCGGGTATGTCTGCTGCTACTGTACATTCTAATATTATTGCAAAATCAGGATCAACTTGATTAACAAGAACTTTTGCTCCTCTTGAACCTATTTCTTCTTGAACCGTTGCACCTAATACGATTGAATAATCAAAGGATTTAATTTTCTCAGCTATTTCGATTAGCAAAGCACAACCGACCCTATCATCTAATGCCTTTGTAATTATTATGTTCTTATTAATTATGAAATTAGAATGGGGTGTCACGAAAGTGCCTATATCAATACCTTCTTCCAATAATTCTTTTTTAGTCAATCCTGTATCAATATGGCAATCTTCTATTCGCTGAACTTTCATTGCTTCTTCAGCTTTCAATATATGAGGAGGCAATGTAGAAAAAACACCGATTATCTTTCTTTTACCTAGAATTCTAACTGGCATACCTAATAAGATCCTTTCATCCCATCCTCCAATTGGAGCAACTTTTATGAAACCATCTTCTGTAATATCTTGAATTACAAAACCTACTTCATCCATATGTGCACAAATTAGAACATGAGGTTGTTTATTCGATTCATTTTTCGCAATTACGTTTCCTATTTTATCTACCTTGATTTCTAAATGTTTTTCTAATTTTTTCTTAATATACTCTCTTACTTCGTTTTCAAATCCTGAAGGACCATCTAAGTTGGTCAACTCTTTCAGTTCTTCAATCATCACCATATATTCTTTAACCATGAATTTTTATTTAAAAAACTAAGCATTATGCGAATGATTCTTTTTCGAATGCTTTCATCTATTATTAGCAATAGAATAAAGAAAATCGAGAAATACAATATAGCGTAGAGAGAAGAAATGAAAAATTGCAAGAATAAGTTTGCCGAAATATTTCTTGGTTTTACAATGTATACTATTGCTGAAGAGAATATTGAGATGAGAATGTATTTTACAATACTTACCTTTGGGAAAGTAATAGAGGACAGTTCTCTAATCTTCCTATAATAAAGAGAGAATGTGAAAATGTTCACTATCAACCAAATTAAAGACCAATAAAATGCTATAACTACAGGTTCTAAAGCAAAAATTTTTGAAAGATAAGCAAGAAAGATTATACCGAAATATTGAAAAATAGTTTGTAGTAACAAGACTTTTGTAATAGTATAAAATTGAGTATTTCTAAAACTTTTTTCGCTAGTATACAAGTCTGTCTTTTCTGAGCTCAATATAGAAGAACCAAATAGGGATGCCATATTCCCAATAAAGAAGCTTATGGATAACAATATTAAAGCAGGATAAGAAGGAACATAGAACGGTCTCAATATCGCTAGTAATAAATCGCCGATACTAATTATCAAAAAGGCGATCATAGAACTTAAAAGGACTAGAACTTTTATAGCTTGTGTCAAGCCTTTAATTGAATCTTTTTCGAGAAATTCTCTATAGTATGCTTGAACAAATACTTGAACATAACTTACAACGCCTGCAATTATATATGCGCTTCTGAAAAAAGCCAAAGTTATGGTTGAAGAAAGCAAAATCGTCATTAAAGCAGAGTCATAAATTATCATTGAAATAAATAACGAATTCAAAAAAGGTACATACCAGAATTTTTTAAAGGTATTCATAAGAACATTTTTCTGATATCTACCCTTGAATTTTAAAAGTTTCGCAAATAAGAAAATTGCTGCTAATAGGTTCGCAATAAAGATTACTACTATAAAAAATTCAACTGATAATTTTTCAAATAGTATGTATATTCCTATAAATAATAGGGATAGCCTTGCTATCGCTTGGATTACATTACTCAGGTATGTAATAGAAACATCTATTCCTTGTATTGCATTAGCAAACAATAAAAAAAGAGATTGAGAGAAAAATAGTAATACTGTTAAGAGAATCAAATTGAAACTCATTGGAATAGAGATATTTGTGACGAAAATCAAAAATAGAAAAAGTAGTAAATCAGAAACAAGGATTAACAAAGAGCCAATTTTAATTGCTTCTTTTTTAACATCATATCCTCGAGCTATAAAACGTGTTAAAAACCATCCTAAGGAACTAATTCCTAAATTGAAAAGTGAAGCTAATATCACTAAAAATTGATATGTACCGAATTCTATTGGTTCTAACTTTCTTGTAGCAATCAACGATATTATCATGGAGAGAAAGGCTGTAAGGCTATAATATACAAGCGATAAACCTCCTTTCCTAATAACACTTGGAATTTCTTCCATTTCTTTTATGATGACACATTTTTATTCATTGCTTATAAATACATTATTGTGAACATTAAGAATTATCGTTTGAGTTATCTCCTCATACTAATCTCCTTAATAATTATGATCGTTTTTGCTTTTAATTTTAAATTTTCTTTTGCCTCTTTGTTCCCTGCTCAAAATAATTCTGTTAATAAAAATCCTAATAACCCTAATGGTAATCCTGAGATTCAATATTTCGTATTAAGAGTTCAAATAAATATTCATTTGCAGAATACGGAAAATTTAATCAAGCTTGAAAATGGTCTTATTTCTATGAAAATTTATGATAACGTTCTAAATTCTCTTGCACTCACTGCTACTCTTACAAACGATACTGTTTACGAAGCAAGTTTAAGACTCGGCGTTTACAACATAACGATCATCATTCCTTTTATTTTGCCGACCATTTTGGTTACGAATCAAAAGTTAAATAATCTACAATTTACATATACCTTTTTCTCTGTTTACTTATCCAATATTATAGTTCATTTAGACAAAAACAAATTTTTGACAATATTCTTAGAATTATATAATCTTAAACCTGATACTGTGAATATTTATGATATGGATGGTAACTCGATTATTGAATATGAAAAGAAAGAAAGAATAATTGTTAATACTCAAGCTAATTCAATAAATGAATTCGCCCAAAACAATTATTTTCTTTTCCAAGCTATCCTATTCATGAATAAATATGCAAGTGGAATTTCGGAAAGGAAAAATATTATTGTAGCAAATGAGACCATCACATATATATTTGATAAATATGTGGGTACAATTAAAAATTATATAGATATAACTAATTTAACAAGAGTTGATATATGTGTTATATTAGTAAAAACAAATATTTCAGATTATAAAAATGAATAAAATAAGCTTTACTATAACAATTAATATATATTTGACATTACAGGAATTTATATATTACATTTGGCTTCCCATTTTTAGTATATTACTGATAATTACAATTAGTTTATTAGTATTGTACATTAAAAAGAAAAGGAATATTAAGAAAGAAATGATGCTTAAGGAAAAATATATAGAAGAGAGAGAAAAGTTAATCATAGAGGAAATTAATAACATTATCCAGCAGTTCATAAAAGAAAAAGATGGGAAAAAAGCAGTAATCCAATCCTACAATTCTTTAAGGACATTACTTGAAAACCTTTTTAACATAAAACCAGAACCGCATATGACTGAAAGAGAAATTTTGTTTGAATACTACAAAAAGATTCCATCAAACTCTTTTCGAGAAATTTTAAATAGGCTTTATTCATTTTATGAAAAAGTCAGATTCGGAGAAAAAAAGCTAGCTGAAAATGAAATACAAGAATATCTATATAACCTTAAAGAAATTTCAAACAGAATTAGATATGCAGTTACTTGAAATATTAAATCTAATTTTGTTAATATTACTC
>Ga0101942_100107_pt1 | contig 53117 bp, 57 predicted proteins | sample DewCreD2012metaG_4_FD_75243 | JGI IMG/M metagenome (GOLD analysis project Ga0101942, IMG submission 75243) | Hot spring sediment bacterial and archeal communities from British Columbia, Canada, to study Microbial Dark Matter (Phase II) - Dewar... ...
CCACTATTAACATTATTGAAATTTATAGATAAAAGCACTATTGATATAATAATTAATAAAAAAGATATAATTGTGAAATAATAATAATAATTATAGCTTGATGCTTTTCTTATTAGACGCAAACTATAAAAAATAAAGAAAAAGAATAAAATTTCTATAAAAATGAATACTGATAATTCAGTTATTCCTAAAGAAAATTGTACAGCAGGATTTATTTCCCCTCCTAAAGCTACTAACAAATAAATCGAAAAAACATTGATGAAAGAATAGGATAAACCTGCAATCATCACTATTAAAGCTTTCAATAAATAATTCATTGATTTAATTTTGCTAAATACTGAAAGCCCTTGGCTAAGCATAGAATAATGAAAAAAAGCTTGTATATATATTTTAGGAACTAAATTGAAAAACAGGCTCTATTCTTTTAACTGCTTCTCTAATACTTACTTCGTTAACCCCGAATATGTTAGAGATTTCTCTTTGTGTAAATTTTCTTTTAATCATTTTCTTCTTTGAAGCAAACCATACAATTCCGCCTAGCAAAGCTCTAGGTGATAAATGTCCAGCGACATCCTTAATGTAAGAGAATTTCTTTGATATTAAATTATGCAGAATTTTCAAATCTTCATTATCAATTTTATCTTGTAGCTTCGCTATCATTAAAGAGGGTAGATCTCTTAAAGCTACAACCCTTGATACTAATCCTTTTTTCTGTAAAGTTTTCGCTACGCTCCATATGATCGTTTCATCCACTCCTGAAACTCTTGATATTTCTTTTATGCTGATATTTTTTCTTAATATTGCACAAGCTACAAAAATTGTACCAGCAGCGATTTCTTCCATGGAATAACCTCTGATAGCCCTTTTATCCTTTGCTTTTAAATAAATAGAAAAAGCTTCAGAAATCACTTCTTCCTCTAAATTCATTTTCTTCATTATGCTTTCATACGCTGTATACAATCTAGGATATAATAATACATCGCTCATATTCGAAGAATTCAGGAAAAACATATTATTATAATCCTTTTAATCTCAACATAAAATTTTTTTAACGCGCTGTTAAAATAAATTAGAAAACCATGAATCCACGATACGCTTATACTAGACCTGAAATGAAACTTTTTGAACTATTAAAAAAACAAGGAATTAAATTCACAACTCAGTTTCCGATTCTCATAAAGAAATACAAAAAATATGTTTATGTAGATTTTTTAATCGAAAATAAACTTGTAGTAGAAGTAGATGGAATAAAGCATTTTAAATCAAAAGCTCGAATTAAAAAAGATATTCTCAAAGATAAAGCATTAAGAGCAAAAGGATATTCGATATTGAGATTCAGTGATAAAGAAATTTTTGAAAATTCCGAAAATGTAATAGCTAAAATAATTGAAAAATTGAAAGAGCTTAATTTATTTACCTAATTTATCTATTAACCTTAAGTCATCTTCATCCAAGTTTATTTCATATGCACCAAGAAATTCTTTCGCTCTTTCTTTCTTCGATGTCTTAGGTATTGCTACAACGCTAAGATTCCTTATTAGCCAAGCTAGAGCAATTTGAGAAATTGTTGAATTGTGCTTTTTCGATATTCTAGATAAAACATCTGCTACATCACTTCTAAATATTGCTCCTCTAGCTAAAGGACTGTAAGCGATTACAGTTATCTTTTCTCTTTCACAATAAGGAATCAAGTCTTTTTCAATCGATCGTTCTAGAATGCTATATTCAACTTGATTTGATACTATTTCATGCTTAGATAGAGCTTCAATAGCTTCTTTCATTTCATCGACAGAAAAATTACTGATTCCTATATAACGTATCTTACCTATATCTACAAGATATTCCATTGCACTTATTGTTTCTTTTATAGGTATTGAAGGATTCGGCCAATGGAGCTGATAAAGGTCAATATATGTTGTTTTCAATCTCCTCAAACTTCTTTCACAAGCTTTTATTACTTCCTCATAGCTGAAATGCGAAGGAGAAACTTTTGTAGCTATGAATACTTTTTCACGCCTTCCTCTTATTGCTTCACCTATTATTTCTTCTGTATGTCCAGAGCCATACATTTCAGCAGTATCTATGAAGGTCAATCCAATGTCTATTGCATATCTGATCAATTCAATTGCTTCTTTATCTTTTGAATAATCACTATGTATATATCCTCCTATTCCATACGTCCCCAACCCTATTGCAGGTATCTTCTCATTTGTTTTACCAAGATTCTTGTATAAGATCATCTCAAGAAATAGATTTAAAAATGAAATTAAAATATTCGTGTGAAATTTGATCTTGTAATTAAAGCAAAACAAGCATTGACATTGAAAGGAGGAATTAGAACAAAGAAAAAGCTTCGTGAATTGGCAATAGTTGAAGATGCTCTGATAGGAATTAACGGCGAGAAAATCGCATATATTGGTGAAGAAAAAAGCTATGAAGCAAAACAGGAAATTTATGCACAGCTAGCTATGCCTGCTTTTATCGATGCTCATACTCATTCATTGTTTTTCGGATCAAGAGAAAATGAATTTGAAATGAGAATTGAAGGCTTAAGTTATTCTGAAATTTTAAAAAAAGGAGGTGGTATTTGGAAAACAGTAAATCAAACAAAGAAAGCAAGTGATGAAGAAATTCTAAGAGTGACGAAAGAGAGAATCGAATACATGCTAGAACACGGAACTACGGTTATAGAAATTAAAAGCGGCTACGGCATAGAGCCGAGCGAAGAATTAAGAGAATTGAGACTGATAAATAAACTAAAAAATCTGACAAAAGCAACTATAATACCTACATTATTAGCGCATTTAAAACCTACTGATAAATGGATTGATGAATTCATGAATTTGATACCGATAGTTGCGGAGGAAAAATTAGCAGAGTTCATCGATTCTTTTTGCGATTTAGGAGCTTTAAGTTATGAAGATACATTTAGAATATTCTCAACTGCTTCGAAATATAAACTAAAATTGAAAGCCCATGTAGGTGAACTCGCTGATATTGGTTGTGGTGCATTGGTTAAGGATTTCAACTTAGTTTCTTTAGATCATATAATATACTTAGATGAGGCCAGCTTAAATTACATGATCGAAAAAAAGACTTGCGGAGTTATTTTGCCAGCTACAAGCTTTTCTTTGATAAGCAAATATGCTGATGTGAGAAACTATATCGATAAAGGATTGATCATAGCTTTAGCTTCAGATTTCAGCCCCGCTTCATGGATCAACGATATGCAAAGTGTTATAGCCATTGCGTGTAGAACTTTGAAAATGACACAGGCTGAATGTATATCTGCTTCTACAATAAACGCAGCATATGCCCTAGCTTTACATGAAAAGTATGGTTCAATTGAGGAGGGAAAGTTTGCAGATTTGATACTCTTAAACGTTCCGAATTATAAATGGGTTGGATATACGCTAGGTTATAATCATGTTGAAACCGTTATAAAGCATGGTAAAATTATTTTTGAGAAATAAGCTTATTTTTAAGTTCCTTCAATAAAGGAATTTCTTCAATTTTTTTATGAGATAGATACTCCCAAAGAATTCCTTTAGGTCTATCATGTCTATTATTGATTTCAACTACCCTCGTAGGCGTAATGATATAATCAATGCTAACATCAAATGGTTCAATCGGTATTTTTTCGACAATTTGTAAATCATGGACTGTAGTTACTATCTTTACATCCTTATTTATCTTTCCATATTCTAATAAGATTGCAAATTCAAGTTCTCCATAACCTTCTCCTTTCCCTATTCTAGCTCCTTCAAGTGATACTGCAACAGCTCCTAGTACGATTAAATCGATGTTAGGTAAATCTCTTGGATGAACTTTAATGCCATATTTAAAAGCACCTTTAATCGTTGCTGCATATTTAACGTCATTTTTTGGAATTTTTGAAGGATCTAATAAAAGGAAACCTTCTCTTATTCTAGGCGTAGGCATTATCAATATTTTGTTATTTAGCAAAACCAATTCTCTAACTCTTTCTTGAGGCGAGTCTGGATTTACTTTTATTACTTTACTTTTTTTGAATATATCCAATTCAGCTAGCTTTTCTGCAGCTTTTTCTGCTCCTACAAAATTCGGGATTCTATTAAAAACAGGCCTAGGAAATCTAGCTATGTTTTTATCCTCTAGTAATTTCCATATCTTATATCTAATCTCCTCTTTCAAACCCACACAAATAGCTATTTAATTCTGGGTAGATAATGCTCCAGCTGATGATTTGGCTCGCAATATCTGCATACAGCCCTATTACAATGCACACACCAGAATAAAAGAATGTTATGAATTTCACATTTCTTTATAGGTATACGTGCTCTGAACTCCCTTTCTCTTCTAACCTCTTCTTCTGCCACGATTATTTTTGTTTCAATTTAATATTTATTCATATCTCAATGCCTGAGCTGGATCTATTCTTGTGGCTCTGTAAGCTGGATACAAAGCAAAAAGCAATGAAGCCAAAAATATTTCTGGCAAAACTATAGCGTAGGTTTCTAAGATCGTATTAAAAGTAATGAATTTAATGAATTCGTAATAATTCTTTAAAATTTCAATTACGATTAAGCCTGAAATAGAACCAATAATTAATCCTATTATAGATAACCAGGATGCTTCAAACAAAAATAACAGCAAAATATCTCTTCGTTTTGCGCCTAAAGATCTTAATGTCCCAATTTCTCTATATCTTTCTCTAACTGTTATTACCATTACGATTAATACCGACAAAGAACCTATTGCCAGAACTACAGTCCAAATTATTGAAACAAAGCTGTTTATTTGTAGAAATACTTTATTTATATATACTAGTGCATCTTTTTGGCTTATTATAGAGAAGTCAGTTTTACTATCGTAACCCTTTGAGACAAGTAGGTTGTTAATTTCTTCGCTTACAGCATCTAGAGCTTGAAAACTCTCTGCAGAAACAACTGCGCCTTCAGCATAAGCCTGTTTTAGATTCGTTATGTTAAAAATTTTGTACACATGATTTAGATCTGTATAAAATACTGAATTAGGATCAATACCCAATCCTGGGACCTGAGCTCTTTTTTGTAAAAGACCGATTACATGTACAGATATCTTAATCGGTTCTTTTTTACCATAAATTATAGAGAAAGGTTCAAAAACCAAATTTATATCTTCTCCTACATTTACAGTTCTATTTAAAATGTTATTCCATACATTATAGCCTAATACGACAGGAAAATAGGAACTATTAGAATCAAAATCATTAAGGAATCTACCTTTGTATAGACTAAACGATGCACTTATAGATAAGTCTTGATCAGCACCGATTAGATAGGTTACATTCTCACCAAATCTAAAAACCCCTGCAATGAATAAAGGACTTGCTGCTTTTACTTTAGGCAATTCCTTTATTGATCTCAAATCATCTACTGCCAAAAGTTTCTTAGGAGGAGTAAAGCTGCCTCCTACACTTGTTTTCCCCGAAACAACGAATAAAGCATTGAAGCCTGCTTCATAGACAGCATTCGTATAGTAATTTTTTATACCATTCACAATTCCAATGACAATTCCGCCTAATATCACAGCAAGAATTATAGCCAGAATTACCAATGAATTCCTAAGCTTATTTCTTGAAATATTTCTAAACGAGTAATTAATTGCTTTTTTTAACTTCATTTTCTATCTTACCATCTTTTATGTATAATATTCTATTCGCTTCTTCAGCAAGCATCATATTGTGAGTAACTAGCAGTATTGTGACCCCTCTTTTATTAAGCATTTTAAAAATCTCTAATATCTCGAGACTTGTTTTGGAATCTAGATTACCAGTAGGCTCATCAGCTAACAAGATAATAGGATCGTTCATCAAAGCTCTTGCTATCGCAACTCTTTGTTGTTCTCCTCCGCTTAGTTGAGATGGTCTATGATTCGCTCTGTCTTCTAAACCTACAATTTTGAGCAATTCCAGAGCTTTTTTCTCAGAGTCTCTTACTTTATTACTGAAAGCGCTAGCCAATTCAACATTTTCTTTTGCAGTGAGATTTGGAATTAAGTTAAAAGTTTGAAAAATAAAGCCAATCTTTTCAGCTCTTAATGAAGATAATTCATTATCGTTTAAGCTACTAACGTCTTTATTCTCCAAGATCACTTTGCCTTTTGTAGGCCTATCCAACAATCCTATAATATTCAATAAAGTAGTCTTTCCTGATCCTGAAGGACCAACAATGCTTATGAATTCGCCTTTATCTATTTTTAAGTTAATTCCATTCAATGCTTTTATCGTTGTTAAACCCATAACATAGTATTTATAGACATCTATGAGCTCGATTAGCATATTATGAATAGTATTTAAAGATTCTAAAATATAAACGATTATGAAATGATTTCTATCGACCAAATTGGATGCAATTCGCTCCACCACCCATGATCTGTATCCAATACCCAAACACCTGTTATCTTGATTCTCATTCCTGGTTCTAAATTCAAATTGCTTAAAAGCTTAGTTTGATCCTTAGGAACTATTTCCACATGTAAATATCCGCTTCTAAACCAATAACTCCCTATAGAGAGGAGATATTGATATTGAGGATCAACTTTAACTTCTATTATATAATCATTATCTGTAGCAGGACCTTTAGTTGGCACGATTCCAACGATTGTTCCAGTAACAGTTACACATGTATCCATTACGCGGAGTCTTTGGGGATCATAAACTCCTCCTTTTTGTGTCCAATCTCCAGCCAAATTTCCTTGTTGGCACTCAGGACTAGATTTCTTTTGATACCATTGTGTCTTCGATAACGAATCTGGATAAAATGAATAATAAGTCGCTCTAAGGGCATGATTTGAACTAGATGTAGAAAAGAAAATTATATAGCCAACAAATAAAATTATTAAAATTAAAGTTATAATCATATTTTTCTGATTAGTTGATATTATACTTGATGTTTTTGTAATTATAAATAATAGAAGTATAAAAGAGATTAAAGCTAAAATGAAAGATGAAATCACAAAAAAAGTGCTTATGGAAAAGAAAAGCAAAAAGGTAAATAAAATAGATGATATGATACCTAAAAAATTATGCGGACTAGGAAACCTTATAAACCTATATGCTAAATAGGCAGGAATCGAATAAATAAGATCATAAAATGAAAGAGCAGTCGTCAACGCCCCTTCTCCGTAATAACCTATTCCAAGTAATGTAGCTACAAATGAACCAAATACTGTAGCGATAAGCGTCGAAGAGAAAAGCCCTTTTTTATCTCTTAAGAAAATTAGTATAAGTAATTGTAAGCTCCTGACTATTACAAAAGCAATAGCTACAAGCAGAAAAACACTTGCTGTATAGAGAAGCAATGAGGCAGCGAGCGTTAATCCAACAATATAGGAAACTATTGCTTCTTTTGTTGAGAATATATAGCCTATTAAAAAAAGGGCGAAGGCTGATAAACCATATCCTGCAAATGCATAAGGGGCATTTCCTAATGTAATTGAACAAATAAAAGTGAAGATTATACCTAAGAGAATTCTTCCTATAATTATGCTCAGGGATTTTGATGCGATATTTGAATTTTCCCCTTTTGCATAATGAAACAAATTTATGCGCATATATATTATAGTGATTTTTTATATAAATCTCTTGAGTTGATTTCTCTAAAAATTTTCTTACTGCTTTTATATATCTTTAAATAATATTTAAAAATTTCATTATATCTTTTTGATATATTAGTTGGCTGGTATTGATTTGATATTCTAATTAATTTTGGTATATCTTTTAATTTGATTTCATTCAAACTATATGCCGCTAGTAATGCGATGCCTTTCGAATTAACAAAAACAGGATCTTCAACAACATCGACTTCAACATTTAAGACATTAGCCAAAATTGCAGGAAGTAAGTTTGAACGAGCACAGCCGCCTGCTAATCTTACCCTTTCAATCCTCTTTTTCATTAACTTTTGAACAGGATTGAAAATCCATCTTATGTTTAAGGATATTCCTTCAAATACCGCATGTAAAATATCTGATTTGTTAGAACTCAATGACAAGTTAAAGATCATTCCCCTGAGATATCTATCTTCAACAGGAGCTCTCTCACCGTATAGCCAAGGAGCAAATATTATACCGCTACTGTCAAAAGTTGAATTTTTAGCCAAGTTATCTATTTCTTCAAGCTTGATATTAAAGCATTCAGACATGAATTCTAAGCATTTACCTGCACATTCTTGCTCTGCGGCTATGAAATATTTGTTAGGCAAAGCTGAAGGTAACGAAGCAATGTTATGGAATATATCAGTCTTTTTAAAAGATACATGAGAAGTAACCCATGACGATGTTCCTATGTAAACAAGAGTTTCATAATCTTCAACACAACCAGCGCCTATTAATGAAGTTTGAATATCGCCTCCGCCAGCAATTACAGGAATATTTTCTGAAAGACCTAACTCTGAAGCACTTTCGTGCGATAGCTTCCCAATAATTTCATAAGGTTTTGATAGTTCGGGCAATTTCTCTTTATCAATGCCTGTAATTTTTATAAGTTTTTCATCATATTTTATATTACTTATATTTCTGTTATCTGTTATCCAATGTGTAATCATTATATCATATGAGGAGACTAATCTATTAGTAAGTTTAAAATTAATATAACTAATAGGTTCTAAGAACTTATATGTCTGCTTATAAATTTCGGATCTCTCATTTTTTATAAATAAGATATGTGCCAAAGAATCTTTTCCTGATCTTGAAGGAGCACCTGCAGTTTTTCTTACCCAATTTATTAACTTGAATATATCATAACCTGCGAAATTGAAAATTCCTTTTATCAAATTTCTGATATATTTCTCTCCTCTAGAATCAAGCCAAATTATCGCATTCATCAATGGTTCACCATTGGCGTCGATAGCTACTGTGCCTGACCATTGACCTGTTACACCAATAGACTTAATCGAATCAACACTGACATGTTCAGCTATTTGTGATACAGCTTTAACTATCGCTTCCCACCATTCCTTAGGATTTTGTTCAGCTCCCCCGCCTTCCAAAATGTATAAAGGATATCTTTCGTTAGCATGCGCAATTATCCTTCCTTTTTTATTTACAACTGAGACTTTACATGCACTAGTGCCTAGATCTATTCCTAAAAACAAAGGTTCTTTCAAGGATCTTTGTAGAGCCATTGAATTAAATAAGATATAATTTCATTAGATTCCTCTTTTGGTAGAGTAGCCATCATTCCGTAAATAGGAGCCAAGCCTTCTCTCTTCGTTTCTTTAGCTCTGCTTATTGCTGACTTTAAATCTTCTATAAATTTCTTCGCAACAGCGAAATCGTGCCTAAGTGTTATTGCGATATGAAAAGCTGCAGGATTCATGAGAACGTTTACATTCCAACCTAAATTATTCATGTTCTCAATTATTTCGTAAATGTCAAATTTCTCAGAGGTTATAGCGATTATCCAAAGCGGATTGCCTAAAATCTTCAAATCTTGAATCTTCTTCAACTCAGATTTTATGTAATCAGCTACTTCTAAGATCTGTTTAGTATGCTTTAAATAACCGCTTTCACCTAAGTAAAGTAACGTTGCCCATGCTGCAATGATCAATGCGCCTGCCCTACTTCCTGCAAGCGTTGTAGAGAAATAGATGCCTCCTGACCACTTAGTATTTATATAAAATTGGTATTTCCAAAATTCTGAATTTTTGTAAAGAATTAATGAACAGCCTTTTGGACTATATCCATATTTATGTAGATCAACAGATATTGAAGTAACTGCTTCAAGTTCAAAATCGAATTTTTTAATTTCATAACCCAATTTTCTAGCCCATGGTAAGATAAAACCTCCTAAACAAGCATCGACATGAAAAGGTATATTCTTATCAAGCGCAATTTCGGATATTTCTTCAATTGGATCAATGGTACCAAAAGGAAAACATGGAGCTGAGGCTACAATCGCTATCGTATTTTCATTTATTGCTTCTTTTATTTCCTCAACATTTGCTTCGAAATTCTCGTTCAAATTCACATATCTCAGCTTTATATTGAAATAATTTGCAGCTTTATCGAAGGCTGCATGAGCAGAAGAAGGCAATATTATTTCAGGTTCATTAATCCCTTTCTTTTTCTTAGCGAAATCTCTATATGCTTTCATTGCTAACAATATACTTTCAGTTCCTCCTGAAGTTACGGAGCCGCATACTTCTTCATTGCCATGAAGAAATTTTGAAGTCATCTCTACTATTTCTCTCTCAATTTTCAAAACGCTTGGCCATATATCAGGATGTAAAGGATTTACCTGTGAACTTATTGCATAAATTTCGTTCAAAAATTGAATATGTTCCTTTGCTCCATGATAAACTGCACCTGAAACAAAACCTTTTTCCCACTTTTCATTCTCTTTATCTAGCATCTTTTTTAATAGTTGAATTATTTCTTGTTTATCAATGCCTTCTTTTGGTAACACGTTAAAGTTTGGCAAGTCATTATAGGGCTTGAAAATTTTTCTTAATTGATCAAAAAATTCTTGATACATAATGAAATTTAGCTTTTATTCTTTTAATCTTAATATTCGTTCAAATTTGAGGCTTGTTCGAATAAATTAATTTAGGGAGCACAACAAGGCGTCGCTGAAAATCTTAGAAAATTTTGAAGGCAAATATGGATATTCTTATTAAGAAACATAGCAGATAGGAACTAATCGATCCATAAGCTTAATTTGTTATAAGATAGGAAAAATTTAAACTAAATTAGTTTACAAAAACCAATACATAATATATTTGCGTTATTTTATCTAGAATAAGGATGGCTGGTTATTATGATTTTATAAAACCGATTTTATTCAAGATGGATGCTGAAAAAGCTCATGAGCTAGTAAGAAAAGTTTTAAAATTCAATTTGAATTTTATGAAGTTTGATTCTGAATTATTAAATACAAAAATTAAAGGATTAATGTTAAGTAATCCCCTTGCTTTAGCTGCAGGCTTTGATAAAAATGCAGAAATGGTGACTTTTTTATCTTCACTAGGATTTGGTTACATTACACTCGGCTCTGTTCTTTCAAAACCCAATAAAGGAAATCCTAGACCAAGGATTGTCAGATATCCTAAGTTAAAATCCATGACCAATTCAATGGGTTTGCCAAGTGTAGGTATTGAAAAATTCATTGAGAATTTAAAAAAACAGAAAAAAATTACGCCGATTTCAATAAGTATTGCAGGCAATAACATTGAAGAGATCAAAGAGATATATCTAAAGGCTTCAAAATATGCTGAAATCATCGAAATAAATCTCAGTTGTCCTAATACAGAGAATGGTAGGTTATTCCAAGAGATTGATAATTTTGATATCCTAACTCGAGAAATCCAAGCAATTAAAAATAGAATAACCTTTGTCAAGATTTCGCCTCCAGTAAATAGAAGAGATATAGAAAATCATTTGGAATTGGCTAATTTGTGCATAAAAAGAAATATAGATGGAATAACAGCTACCAATACTCTTCCAGTTAAAGATGAGAATCTAGCTACAAAGGAAGGCGGATTAAGTGGGAAATTAATCTTTAATTTAATGCTCAATACCGTTAAAACACTATATAAAGAAACTCAAGGCAAAATAATCATAAGTGCATGTGGAGGTATATTTGATTGGAAAGATGCTGTCCTAGCAATGATGCACGGGGCTAATACTTTCCAAATTTATACCGCATTAATTTATGAAGGTATATCAATTAATAAATCTATACTAAAAGGAATAAATGAATTCATAATAAAAAATAAATTTTCAAATATAAATGAGATTATAGGATATAAAATAAAATAACTTATTTAATTAACTTATAAGAATAGGAAATTTCAGTTTTGCCTGAAATCGTGGCCGCTACTGAACAATATGTAGTCATCGACAATCTAATTGCTTTCTCAAGATCCTCTTCACTAATATCAAAGCCTTTAACTTCATAATAGATCTTGGCTTTTCTCCAATATTTAGGATAATCTTCATTCCTCTCTCCTGTCACCTCAACTTTAAGACTTTCTATATTCTTCCTCATTTTCTTTAAAATTTCCACAATATCAATAGCTGTACATCCTGCTAATGCAATAAGGAGAAGTTCCATGGGAGAAAAACTATTACCTGCAAGCTTGATCTTATTTCCTTTTGAATCCATTCCTACATACTCCTCATTCTTCCATTCTACGATGACCATATGTCTTAAAGATCTCTTCATTTAATTTAAAGATTTCTTTTGTGGAGTAAGCTATAGGCCACTTGACAAAATCAAAACTATATAACCTCAATAATAAGAAAAACTCAGAAATTAATTCTACAAATATAAGAAGAGGTATATAAAAAATTGATTCAGGAAAATATTTAATTAAACTTTTAAATAATATTCTAAAAGCCATGTTAGGCTTAATAAAAAACAAATTCTTTAATGTTGTTGAATAGAAATTAGTGATCTTTTTATTAATTTTATGACCGTAGTTTATTCTAAGTCTTTGTTTTAAATAATCATGAAAGTTTGAAGTAGCCTTAATTTTAACTTTAGCATCATTAAGGAAAACAATTTTAAAACCTTTCATTGTTATCTTCAAAGCTATATACGAATCGTCATTAACAACATTTTCTTTTATTTCGTCTATGATTTCTCTGTTAAAAGCAAATACATCGTTACCGATGTGGCAAAGAATACCCATTCTTGATAGTTCATCACAGGTTTCGTTTGATACAATCCATGAGTAATATGATAACTTCTCATGAACTGAATTCTTTTCTAGTATTGGTTCAGCACAAAGCATTGAAGCCCCTACATCATTTTTTATAGTATTAACCAATTTTAGCAAACTATCTCTAGTAGTAAAACAGTCTGCTGAATGAATAACAACAATGCCTTTCTTGATACACTTTAATGCTTTATTTATAGCTCTAGATTTACCATTCCTTGTTTCTTCTCTTATATATACAATGTTTGAATATCTTTTTAAAAAAAATTTTATTATTTGACATGTGTTATCAGTTGAATTCGAATCTACTATATAAATTTTTTCTAAATTAGGTAGATTTAAATTTAATATATATGGAATTAAAAATTTTAAATTATTTCCTTCATTATAAACAGGTATAATAATATTAAACTTATTCATTTGAAACGCATTTTCTTTTCATATTTTAAATAATTTGAAATTATTTGATTCCTAACTTGCCAATTATACTTTCCAGTTCTTGAAGTTAATAATTTTAATATTAAATCCGTACTTTTATTAATTACTCTTTCTGCCATACTTGATTTTTTAAATCTTCTTCTCAATGCAATCTCCAATCTAGTCTTTTTTATAAAGAATTTCAAAGCAGATTGAGGCATATCGCTTTTAAAAAGCAATTTATTTTCGTTTGGAGATTCCCATTCAGAATCTGGATCATCCTTGAAGTCTACTAAATCATAAAGTTTAGTTCCAGGCAAAGGATAAGCTATAGTAAAACTGTATTCATCAGGAAGAATTTCTTTCATAAAGTCCAAAGTTTTTAATAAAGTTTCATAGCGCTCACCAGGATATCCCACCAGTACGAATGTATGAATACGAATGCCAATCTTTTTAGTCATCAACAAACCTTTTCTCATCACTTCTACTTTCATGTTCCTATTCATTGCATCCAGCATTTCTTGAGCACCGCTTTCTAAACCATAAAAAATTTGTTCACATCCTGCATGCTTCATTAACTTAAGCAATTCTTCATCAACTCTATCAGCCCTAGTAAGACAGCTCCATTTGAATTCAAGACCTCTATCTAATATTTCTTTGCAAAGTGCTATTGTCCTCTCTCTGTTTATCGTGAAAACATCATCTGCAAACCATATTCTATTAAAACCATATTTGTTCACAAGCTCCTCAAGCTCATCTGCTACATTTTTAGCTGACCTATACGTATATCTTCTCCCAAAAGGAGCTATAGGATTACTACAAAAATTGCATGCATAAGGGCATCCTCTGCTAGTCATAACAGTAGACATTGCAAAACCATGATCTGCAAGCCAAACATCTCGATATTTATATTCATCTATTAGCGATCTATCAGGAGAACCAAGAGTGTCTAAATTCCTTATAAAAGGTCTTGGAGGAGTTTCTACGAATTTTTCATTTTCTTTGTAAAATATACCTTTAACATCTTTGACATCTTCATTTTTTAAAAGCTTTGAAAGGAGTTCTTTAGTAGTCTCTTCTCCTTCACCAACTACAACATAGTCAGCGCCTAAGGTAACGTATTTTTGAGGTCTTAAAGAAGCATCAGGACCGCCTATAATTACTGTTATACCTAATTTCTTAGAATAACTGATGAATTCACGAACATATTTGGTCAAAGTTATCTTACTAGTAATACCTACTACAGGAGGCATTAAAGATTTAATTATTTCTTTAGCCTCTTCAACAGAATTTAAGAAAGTGCAATCCAATAATTGAACACGAAAACCTGAATGCTTTAGAAACTTCCCTATATAAAGTAAACCTAGAGGTTCATATGGGCTTCGCTGCTTCTTTTGTTGAGGATCAAATTTTAAGAAATAAGGATTTATGAGTAAACAATCTAAAGCCATATGGTATGATTATTGAAAATATTAATAATGGCTTAGATTTCTAGAAATCTAGAAATATTTTTTCAAATTCCTTTTTCAATATTTCGTATTTAACTGATTTAACCATAAATAGATCTGGTTTAAATTCATAATTAAATAAATTGATATAGGATCGTTTTTTTAATAATCTCAAATTTCTTATATAGTTAATAAATTTAAAATATATAAATAGAGAAATGTATAATATAAGGTCTGCAAATGAGTAACTGGAAGTTTTCATTTTTAAATTTAATAAGGGTTTTCTTCGATAACTTATTTTAAAATATTTTTTTATACAATTTGTAGCGTTCAAAAGCGCATGATATAATTCAGGATTTGAAGGAATCGCTTTTATCAAGTCTAATGCTACCAATGCAGAACAGGAATTATTGATTACTTCAGGAAATTTCTCAATAGAGCTAACAAAATTAACGCATAGCCTTATCTTAAATTTATTCCAGATTAATTTTCTATTCAATATCAATATTTTTAGGAAAGTTTTCATTAAGTTCTTCCTATTAGACAACATCATTAAATCAATATCTTGCCATGGCCTAGCATCTTTATATGCTAAAGAACCTGTAATACAAATTAAAGCTGCAGATGAATTTTTTTCTAGATAGTTTATGATTAATTTAGAATATTCTATTAGCTTTTCATTAAATTTTGCATATTTCAATTTCTCATAAATGTTTTTCTCATTAATGCTTAAGAGACCAAACTTAAAATGAAATAATTCATCTTTAAGATTATCTAGATTTAAATCTTTTATTATCAAATTAACATCTTCAAGTTCTATAGCTGTTTTTAATTTAGAAAAATAATTGAGAAGCATGAATAGCTTTTGACGCTCATTCACAATAAAGGTATATGCTATAATGAATAAAAGCTTAGAGTTTGTCTTTAAGAAATAATAAAGGAAATCTATAAAATACATAGTGGCAGAAAAATTCCTCGAAGCAGTAAATAAAGGCATTAGGATGATTTATGAAAAGGAAAAAGAGGAACATGAAAAAGTTATAGGTAAATATTATCCTTCATCAATAGGAGAATGTTTAAGAAAGCAATATTATGAATTTTTTGAAGAAAAAGAACCAACAGAAGAAGAACTGACTATTTTTCTGACAGGAAAGAGTGTTCATGAAATGCTTGCTAAAGTTTTAAATGAAAGCGTTAAAGTAGAAGCTGTAGAATACGAGGTAAACCTTAACTTCGATGAGGCAATGCTTCATGGTAAAGTCGATATAATAATCGCTGATTTCGAAGGTCAAAAGGTAATTGTAGAACTAAAAACTATTTCTAAAATACCTAATGAGCCTCTTCAAAGACATGTAATGCAACTCCAGTGTTATTTGCACGCTTTAAACATTGAAAGAGGATTTTTGTTATACTGGGATAAACGAGACGGTAAAAAGAAAGTCTTCGAGATTTTCAAAGACAAAAGATACTATGAAATATTAAAAGAAAGAACGCTAACATTACATTATTATATATCAAAAAAATTGCCGCCTATCAAGGAAGCGGCGATTAAAGGCGAATATAGCACCTGCGTAAGATGCCCTTACAAAGAAATATGCAAACCATTGGAATTGGATATAGAAAAGGACTCTGAAATAATAGTATGTGAAATTGATAATGTACTATTCAACGTTGAAGAAAGAAAGAAAGCATGTTTGGAAGAATTAAAAGTTCCTAGCTACAATAATCTTGATAAAAAGACTAAAGAAGAATTCTTCAAGTTATTCTACAGCGAAAAATATCTAAATTTAGATATTCCTATAGAAGAAAAAATAAAAGAAATCGATGATGAGTATTTCAAGAATAACAGAAAGATAGTAATAATTACCAATAGACCTGAAACTATGAGAGAAAAGACAGAAGAAGAGCTTACAAATTTAGGCATACCCTTCGAAGCATTGTTCATGAGAAAAAGCAATCAGAAAGGTAAAAAGTTCAAAGCCTTAATAATAAAATTGTTGGAAATATCCGGATATAAAGTTGCGAGAATTATTGATGAAGAAAAAACTATAGAAAAAATTAAAAAAGAAATTTTAAAATTAGATCCTAGTTAAATTTAAAAAATTTCTAATCTATTTTGAAGAATAAGTGAAATAATAAAGTTTTAAAATTATCAATTAGCAATCTTCATAAAGTAAAGTTATAGCAGTATAGTCCAAATCTTTCCATCCTTTGTTCCAAGCTGCTTCATATAATTCTTCAAGTTTAGATAAAATAAATGGCTTGGCATTGAATTCTTCAGCAAGTTCCCTTGCATATTTGATATCTTTTAGCATTAAATCAAGAGTGAATCTAGCAGTGAAATCTTTACCTATAACTCTTTTTTCATAATATTCAATTGCTCTACCAAATATCCCGCTCTTCAATACATCTAGCGTTATTTTCTCATCCAATCCTGCTCTCCTAGCGATTGCAACAACTTCTGAAAATATTGCAGGAAAATTGGCTATTAAAGTATTGTTAATTAACTTCAATTTAGAGCCAGAACCTGAAGGCCCTACATGAAATATGTTCTTACCCATTGCTTGAAGAATTGGTAAAACTTTCTCAAAATCTTCCTTCGAACCGCCACATACAATTGTTAACGTTCCTTCAGCGGCTTGATCAATACTACCTATTACTGGAGCATCGACGAAATGAAAACCCCTTTTAATAGCTTCCATAGCTAGTTCAATCGAAACCTTTGGTTGAATGGTGCTCATGTCAATGAAATAAGACCCTTTATTTGCTCCATTAAAAGCTCCCTCATCACTTAATAGTGCCCATTTAACAGCGTTCGAATCTCGAAGCATCGTTATTATACATTCTGAATTCTGTGCAAGTTCTTTTGGCGATTTAAAAAACTTAGCGCCCATATTCAATAAAGGCTTAGCTTTTTCGTAAGTTCTATTATATACATTAATTTCTCCAAAACGCTTCAACAAATTCATTGCCATTCTGCTCCCCATTCTTCCTAAGCCTATAAAACCAATCTTCATAAATTGTATATTTTTCTCAAACGATTTAATATTGATGACATACATTTGGAAGCCACCAAAAGAGGTTGTTGACGAATCTAATGTGAAAGTATATATGGACAAGAAGAATTATAAAAGCTACAAAGATTTTGTAAAATACAGTTGCGAGAATATAAGAAAATTTTGGTCTGAAATGATTGAAGATTTGAATATTGATCTTTTTGAAGATTACAAGGAAGTATTAGACATTTCAAAAGGTGTAGAATGGGCAAAATGGTTTATTGATGGAAAAGTTAATGTAACCTATAATGCTTTAGATAGGCATAAGACAGATAAAACTGCTTTCATTTGGTATGGTGAAAATGGTGAAGTAGAAAAAATTAGCTATTTTGAATTGAAAGACAAAGTAGCCAGGCTTGCTGGTTACTTAAAAGAAATAGGCATAAAAAAAGGAGATGTGATCGCCACATATTTACCTATGCTACCTGAAACGATAGTAACATTATTCGCTACGCTTAAAGTTGGTGCTATATTTGCTCCTATCTTTTCAGGATTTTCTCCTAGTGCTGTTGCTCAACGATTAAGCGATTCAGAAGCTAAGTTGCTAGTTACTTGTGATGGATATTATCGAAGAGGTAAGGTTATTGAATTGAAGAAGATGGCTGATGAAGCTATAAAGCTTTCAAATCTCAACATTAAAAAGCTCGTAGTTAAACGAGCATATTTGGAAATTTCTTTAGAAGAAAATGAGCAATACTTCGATGAAGCATTGAAGAGTAAAAGATTTGAAGAATGTGAACAAACCAATACAGAGGACCCTGCACTTTTGCTATATACTTCTGGAACTACAGGTAAGCCTAAGGGTAGTATAATAACCCATATCGGTGCTTTGTTGCAGCCTACTAAAGAGATTAATTTCAACATGGATCTGAAAGAAAATGGAACGCTATTTTGGATTACAGATATTGGATGGATGATGGGGCCATGGCAAATTATAGGTTCTCAAACATTACATGCTACACATGTTATATTCGAAGGAGCAATAGACTATCCTGAACAAGATAGAATATGGAGAATAATCGAAGATAGCCACGTAACAGCTTTTGGTTTCGCAGCTACTGTAGCGAGAATACTTAAACGTTATGGATCTAAAATAGCTAAGAATAGAGACTTAAGTAGCATAAGGGCTTTTGGAAATACAGGAGAACCTATCGATCCCGATACGTGGCTATGGATAATGAAAGAGATAGGAGAAGAGAAAAGACCTTTCATCAATCTCTCTGGAGGTACAGAAATATTCGGATGCTTCTTATTACCTTCTCCTGTAGTAGAATTAAAACCTTCAACGCTTTGGGGTCCTGGTCTTGGAATGGATGTCGATGTATTCGATGACGAAGGTAATCCAGTAAGAGGTAAAATTGGCTATTTGGTTTGTAAAAAACCTGCTCCTTCAATGACTAAAGGATTTTGGAAAGATGAAAAAAGATATATAGAAACGTACTGGAGTAAATATCCTTCAGTATGGTATCATGGAGATCTTGCTTTAATTGATGAAGATGGATTTTGGTATTTATTGGGTAGAACTGATGATACGATTAAAGTTGCAGGTAAAAGAATCGGACCGGCTGAAATTGAAGGAGCAATAAATAATCATTATGCAGTTTCTGAATCTGCATGCATAGGTATTCCACATGAATTAAAAGGAGAAGAGATAGCATGTTTTGTAGTGCTGAAAAAAGGTTACGAAGATTATAAAAAAATTGAGAATGAAATAAGAGAAAAAGTGATAAAAGATATCGGCAAAGCATTTGAACCGAGCAAGATATATTTTGTTAAAGATCTGCCCAAAACTAGATCTGGAAAAATAATGAGGAGAATAATTAGGAACGTTGTCTTGAATAAAGAACTAGGAGAAATATCAGTCCTTGAAAATCCTGATTCGATCGAAGAGATCAAAAAAGTTATTTCTCAAATCTCTCCTTAACTTCTTCTAGAATTTTTCTTAGATTTGGACTTTTTATATATTTCTCTGCACTAAGAATAAATTCTTCGAGCTTTTCTTTAGGATAACCCCTATTTTTATAATATAAAGCTTGTATAGCCATATCTAGTTTATCAATTTCTTTTAAAATCTGACTTTCTTGACTCCTTTTAAATAATTCAATTAACTCTTTCTTTTTATCTTCGTCTAAATTTTGAATTAATTTAAGGAATGCATCATATTCAGTTTTTTCTATCCCTGAAAATTTTTCCTCTGGCATAAGATCGCCAATAATAACTTCGTGTAAATCGTGCAAAATTATTAATTTATATAGTTCAGGATCATCAAAAAATAGACTTGCAATGAATAGCATTCCGAATACATGACTTGCAACAGTCTCAGCCTCAACTATATTGACCTTTTTTACCCATCCGCTCCTTTTGAGTTCTTTAATTTCATAAGCTTTGAGTAGAAAATCCAATGTATTCATTTTCTTCCTAATCTAGATTTTATTTCATAAAATTTTGCCCATAGCTCTTTAGGAAATCTGTCACTGAATATATTAAAGAATTTCTCAACTTCCTCGAATTCATTCAGCCATTCTTTTTCATTTATAGAAAATAATTCCTTTAAGTCTTCTTTGGATATATTCAAGCCTTCAAGATCGATCGAATCTAAAGTAGGAACGTAACCTATTGGAGTTTCTTCAGCATCTGCTTCTCCTTCAATCCTTTGTATAATCCATTTAATTACTCGAATGTTTTCCTGAAAACCAGGCCATAAATATCTTCCGTTTTGATCTATTCTGAACCAATTAACGTTGAAGAATTTAGGAGGAGTTTTCAATTTTTTAATAGTCTCAAGAAAGTGTGAAAAGTAATCAGCTATGTTATATCCACAAAAAGGCAACATAGCCATTGGATCGTTTCTTACAATACCTACTTTTCCGCTTGCTGCAGCTGTTGTTTCTGCTCTCAACATTGCACCAATTAGAACACCATGTATTGGATCAAAAGCTTCATAAACAAGAGGAATTGTTTTCCTTCTTCTACCACCGAATAAAATTGCTGAAATCACTACCCCTTCAGGATCTTCAAAATTCGGAGATAAGCTAGGATATTGTTTAGCAGACACTGTAAATCTTGAATTAGGATGAGCAGCAGGCCTAATTCTTTTCCATATCTCACCTCTCCAATCATATATTACTTTATTTGGTTCTTCAAGACCTTCCCACCAAGGTTCTCTATCTATTGTCATCGCTACATTTGTGAAAATTGTATTCTTCTTTATAGTTTCCATTATGTTTGGGTTTGTATTACAATTTGTTCCAACTGCAACAGCAAAAAAGCCAGCTTCAGGATTTATGGCTCTTAGTTTCCCATCTTTATCAATATGCAACCAAGCAATATCATCACTTAAAGTCCAAACTTTCCATTCTTTGAAAATTCCTCTTGGCTTTAGCATTGCTAAATTCGTTTTACCGCTAGCACTTGGAAATGCTCCTGAAATATAATGAAGACGACCATTAGGATCTTCAATTCCTACGACTAGCATATGTTCAGCTAGCCATCCTTCATTTTTGGCTTCATAACTTGCTATTCTAAGAGCATGACATTTTTTACTAAGTATTGCATTACCGCCATAGTTTGTATTAACGCTTATAATCAATTTCTCTTCTGGAAAATGACAAATGAATCGATATTTAGGATCTAGATTGCATGTGGCATGTATTCCTTTTACGAAATTTTTTGAATTCCCAAGCTTAGTGATAGCAATCCTTCCTATCCTCGTTAAAATCCTTAAATTTACTACAATGTAAGGACTATCAGTTATTTGAATACCTACTCTTGAATAAGGAGAGCTTATTGGACCTAATACATAAGGAACAACATACATCGTTTTACCTCTCATGGATTCCTTTAGTATATCGTATAAGATTGCTTTGGCCTTTTCTACAGGCATCCAATTATTTGTCGGTCCAGCATCATCTTTGTTATTTGTACAAATGAAAGTTGACTCTTCAGTTCTAGCTACATCATTAGGATCGCTTCTATGAAGATAACAACCAGGAAATAATTCTTGATTTAATTCAATGAGAATACCCTTAGATACCATTTCTTTAATCAAACTGTTATATTCTTCTTCACTTCCATCGCACCAATAAATACGTGATGGTTTAGTTAAAGAAGCAACAGAATAAACCCATTCAAAAAGATATCGATTCGTTGATATTACTTCCTCTTCAGGAATCGTCATGATGAATATAAATGTTTATAAAACGATTTAAGCTTGCGCTATTTCTTTTTCCATTTCTTCTTTTATTTCAACGATTCGATCGTAAAGAATTTTTAACATTAAATCACTAACAAGAGGCGCTTCAACTCTATTAACATTCTCAATGAATCTCCAAGCATCGTCTATTTCCCTATAGATTGTTCTGCCATTTTTTTCAAGAACTAGAACAAGCGATCCTTTTTTAGTTAAAAATACCTTACTAAAACCGAATTCTTGAGCAAGATAAGGAAGCTCTACGTTTTCAGAACTCATTTACTCATCAGAATAGGAAGTTGCTTAACCATGAATTCTGGAATGGTTCTTAATTTTTGATCAATAGCCCTACGAGTTACGAATTTGACTTTAGGCTTTTCATTGCTTTTAATAAGTTTACCAGATTTCAAAGCATTTTCAACTAATTGCTTACCTAGCTGACTTCGAATTAGCAAGAAATTCCAGCCAGGAGGAGCACCGTTTGCACCTAATGAGATATCGCTTACCTCTGCAGTGAAATCATGACAAACATAACATGATCCAAACGTAGTTTCTTCAACTTCTTCTAAAGGCAATTCTCTTGTTTCTCCATTCTTCAATTTGAAGATCAACTTATTTTTCACTATTATATCCTCAATATCTTTCGGCTCCAAAGCTAATTTTTCTTTAACTTTATCATAAAAATCTTCCCTCATCCATGTTTTCGAACAAAATAATCCTAGTAACAATGCAACTCTCCCTTTAAATTTAGGTATTTTATCCATTAACTTTGCTGCAGCAGTCTGGCATCCAGTACCTACGATCGCAACTTTCTTAAGCTTCATTTTTTCTACAGCAATTCTTAATGGTGTAACCATTGGAACATGCCAGTAAATTGTTTGAGCGTATTTTCTTAATTCCTTCTTATCCGTAACGATTACAGCCTTTGCATACCATTCATCATCTTTTGAAGCAACGATAGCACCATCTATCGAACCCATTTCAAAGGCTTCCTCTAATAATACTGTCGTAACACCACCATCGGTAGCTTTAAGTTGCGGGTCAGCAGCCTTGTAAATACCATATTCTATATAGTCTCCAAGAGGTTTATCTAAGGGTGCTTCATAAGGATGTAAAACTGGACAAACTAAAGGACATAATCCACAAAGAGTGCAAACCCCAACTAATTGAGCTCCTTCAGAAGTATATTCATCTACTTTAAGAACGTCTGGAGGACAAACAGCAACACATGCACCACATCGAATACATAAATTTGGTTTTACGACTAAAGATGCTAAATCTCCAAACGTTAGTAATTGTGACATTACAATTTCACTCTCTTTTAATCAGTTAATAAAGATATCCTAAAAATATTTAAATCCCAATAATTGTTAATAGAAGAGAGGCAACATGGTAGAAGCTTTCATATTTATAGTAGCGGAACCAAATAAAATAGATAAAGTAGGAACAGAAGTCAGGAAAATTGAAAATGTAAAAGAAGCATATGCAGTAACTGGAGAATTCGATATAGTTATAAAAGTTGAGGCTAAAGATTTTTCTGAACTATCTAAAGTAGTAAAAGATAAACTGTTGAATATAGCAGGCGTAGTTAAAACAACTACCTCAGTAGTAATAGAAAGATACTAGTTATCCCATCTAATTCTTTTTGCTTTTTCTGGGTCAAAACCCATTTTTTCGCCCCATTTCTCTATGCTTCTAAGTATGATATCTGCACCTACTACAGATAAAGCAAACATGAATGCTTTGAAGAATGGATTTGTTTTGAAAACATCTCTTGCTGATCTAACGAGCTCCATTATAGTATGCCTCCAAGCTCTATAAATAACAATGAACGCTGCTTCGTTTATTTGTTCATCTATGTTATAAAAGTCTTTATCTCTTAACAAGCCAATTGGAACAAAGCTAAGAGGCGTTACTGTGAAATGCGCCTTAGGACCGACTCTTTCAGGTAATCCTCTTTCTAACCTGTCAATTAATCTTGCAGTAGCCCATAAATCATCTTCTTTCTCACCAGGGAGCCCAATTATTATTGTGTATGCAGGGAACCAATAATTCTCATTAAGAACTGCATTCCCTTCAAATATAACATCTGCCCAGTCTTCTGCATCGAAAGGTTTAGCTTTTAAAGGCATATATGAAGTCAATATCCTACCAGAACCTGATTCTAAGCCAGGTTGAATTCCTATCCAATTCCTAGGTCCTGCTCTTAATATTTTTGATAAATCTTTTATCAAACCAGGATCAGCTGCAGCAGGAGCAACGGTACCGTGAGTAGGATTTGCATGAGTTACACCTTTTATAGACATTACAGTGCTGAAAAGCTCTATTAGTGCATCTCTGTTAGGATAGAAATAAAATTTATCTTCAACTTTGTATAAGAAGATATCCTCGCTATGCATCCATACATTGCTTATACCCCCTTTTAAATTTATGAGAATTTCTTTCCTTATTCTTTCAGGAGGTACATATCTGCCAACTCTTAAATTTGGTTCACAGAAATGACAATTCCTTCCACAGCCTCTCATCGTTTCAACAAAACCATGCAGAGCTGGTCTAACAATTGTGGGAATTTCCTCGATTTTTGGATGTCCTCGAATCTTAATGACTTTATCAAGACCATCACTTTCTATTTGATAAAATAAATCAGGTAGTAAATGATCAATTTCGCCCATTATAACATGGTCAATTTCAAGCTCATCGATATAGTTCCTTTTGACATCTAATTGCCAAGCACCACTTCCTCCCATTACGATTTTGAATTTTAGATTCCTTTTTCTCCTAATTTCTGCAATAGTTTTCACAGCTTTTATGAAATAATACTTCGTATATGAAGTATAAACGCCTCCATAAGTGAACATCATTGTCACAGGTCCTAAACCTAGAGGGTCCATCGAATTTATTCCAACAATTTTAGTATCTTCATCAATATACTTATGAACATGATCAGGATGAACGACTACTACTTCATTGGGCTTATATCCTCTTAATAAGCCTGCTTCTATTTTGCGAAGTGGATATGGAGCCCTTACCATTATACCATCATATGTAGGAACTTGACCTGTTAGGAAATCATATAGAAACTTCGGTGTTTTTTCCACAGGTGCACAACTGAAGAAATCTAAGAGCGGTATATGATGAAATTCTCCAGCTAAAGTCTTATCACAGGTTAGAACTACCCTAACCATTTAATTATAAAAACATATACATAGATTTAAGCATTTCGAATTAAATTAAAATGGAGAAAGTTTCTTAAGAAAATTATGAAAATAGCAATACTCGGAGGTACTGGAGATTTAGGAGAAGGATTAGCTATTAGATGGGCTAGGAAGCATGAAGTTATAATAGGTTCAAGGGATGAAGAAAAAGCTATAAATGAAGCAAAGAATTATGCAAGCAAGGCAATTCTTGCCTATCAAGAAGATGTTAAAGGAAAGCTTATCGGAATGAAAAACGAGGATGCCGTGAAAGATGCAGATGCAATTACAATTTCAATCCCTGCTCAATTTTTAGCTGATTTTCTCAAGAAAATTAAGGAAAATATTAACAAAAATGCTATCATAATTTCTCCTGTTGTTCCGATTTCTAAGAAAGATGGTAAGTTCATCTATGACCCAACCTTGATAAGTCCTACTGCAAAATCTGCAGGAGAAGAAATAGCAAGAATCCTCGAAACGAATAAAGTAGTCGCAGCCTTGCATACAATACCAGCAAAGAAAATAGCAGATCCTTATTCAATCCTCAATTATGATTTGCCATTTTGTTCAAGCGATAAAAGCTCTATCGATACTTTCTTAACTTTAATAAAAGATCTAGATGAACATCTCAATCCACTATATGTAGGGGATATAGAATTATCATATTTGATTGAATCAATAACCGTCACAATTCTAAATATATCTCTTAATACGAGAAAATGGAATTTAAGTATTAAATTTATCTAAAAATTCATTAATTTTTTTCTGGAAATATATATTTTTAAGAATTTTGCTTTTATTAATTATTTTTTCTTTATTTAATTTTAATTTTGAAAACATAAAATCTAATGCTTCCTTAATATCTTCAAATTCTAAATATCGCCCTTTTAAGATTTCTCTTATACTTTCTCTAACAAACCAAACACCGATTGAAGTTATGAAGCCTGGCAATATTTCCCTAACAGCCAGAACAGTTGCTTGCTTTCTTTCAAGATTCAATTTTTCTGCAATAGCAAGCCTAACAGCATAATAACAGCCTCCAAGATTTGCATAGCTACTTCTTCCTTGATAACCTTCATAATCACTCTCAGCTTCTACATCAGCACCATATAGATTCCATGTAGTGATAGGATACCACGCTTCAATCCATTCATAAGACCATTTCGAAGGAAGCATTAGAATTATGAATCGATTCAAATATTTCTCTTTGTAATAAATTCTGATTTTATCTATTGTGTCGTATTCTTTAATTTTTTCTACTAGATTCTTCGATATAGTATCGTCAACTGCTGTAATACTCCATCTCGTAGGGACTAATTTTCTATTCTTCCCCAAGCCTAACATACCTAAGCTGAAAACCTTTGATATCTTTGAGACTTCGAGATTGTTGAAATATAGTTTAAGGATTGCTTCACTTGCCTTTAGGTCCTTATCATAATAAGTTTTCTCAATCCTTTCATCCATCTTTACATTAGATAAAATTTCATAACTCTCAAGCTTTGCTGCAGGTCCAATTGGTTCAACAACATCATCTAAAAATGGTTTTCCAGAAGGAATGTTTGAAAGTTTAATTCTAATATCTACTGAATTCTTTGAAGAAATGAGTTCTTGCAATTCAATAAGCCAACGAGGTGCGAATTTTGCAATCTCTATTTTGGCAAAAGTATAACTTCTTACCATCGAGAATCTAAAGCTTAAAATATCTTCAATTCTATAATTTGTCCAAATCTCAGGCAAATCAAAATAACTAGTATCTCCAATGAGTGAAGGAACAAGAGGACCAATTCTAACATTAGGATGACCCATTCTTCCTACAAATATAGAAGGAGGCGAAGATCCTTCTATTACCCTTTTTCTCAATTCTATTACTTTCAATAATCTAGTTGTTTTGACAATTATAGGACAATAGGATCTTCCACAGAAATATTTTGCACCTCTACATGGAATGCAAATTTCTGCACTAGGTTCAAGGATTCTATTCCTATTTATCGTAGGAAAATTGAATTCCAAATCATCAACTTTCAAATCCATTTATCGAATAAAATTATAACGAGAAATGAATAAATTATTGAGCATGACTTTAGTATAAATAATACTAAGACATCAATATGTCATGAGCAAAATTATTCTAAACGACGATGAAATACCGAGATATTGGTATAATATAATTCCTGATCTACCTAAACCACTCCCCAAACCTAAAGAACCTGAAGATGGTAGTTCAAGAATGAAATTCTTAGAAAGAGTAATGATCAAGGAATGTTTGAAGCAAGAATTTTCTGAAGAAAGATGGATCAAGATTCCTTCTGAACTTTTAGAACTTTATTTACATGTAGGAAGACCTAGACCCCTTTATAGAGCAAGAAGACTTGAAAATAAGCTAGGTTTAACGAAGGTGAAAATATATTATAAGAGGGAAGACTTAAGTCCACCTGGCTCTCATAAATTAAACACTGCTTTAGCCCAAGCTTATTATGCACTCGAAGAAGGTAAAGAAAAACTTGTAACAGAAACAGGCGCAGGTCAATGGGGGACAGCTTTGGCATATGCTGCGAGATTACTAGGTCTTAAGTGTGAGGTATTTTGGGTTAGAAATGTTTATGAATGGAAGAAGCAGAGAAGAATATTGATGAAATTATATGGGGCAGAAGTTCATCCTTCTCCCAGTAATTTAACGAAAATAGGAAAAGAATATCTTGAAATGAACCCCAATCATCCTGGATCTTTATCTTTAGCTATTGCTGAAGGATTAGAAGTAGCAGCTAGAGAAGAGAAATCTGCATACGCTTTAGGTTCTGTACTGAATCACGTTTTATTGCATCAAACAATTATTGGCTTGGAAGCAATTGAACAATTCAAAAAAATAGATAGCTTTCCTAATCTTGTAATATCTTGTTTAGGTGGAGGATCAAATTTCGGAGGAATCGCATTACCTTTTGTTCGTGAAAAATTAGTCAATAAAAAAGAGATTGAATTCTTAGCTGTACAATCTGAGGCAGCTCCTAATTTGGTTAAGGGGAAATACGAATATGATTTCGCCGACGTTGCAGGCCAAACACCTTTATTGAAGATGTATACACTGGGTCATAAAACTGAATTTAAAGAAATAAAAGGAGACGGATTAAGATACCATGCTGCAGCCCCAATTATAAGCTTATTGAGAGATGAAGGAATAATTAAAGCGACTTATTATCCTTTAGATGAAAAAGAAGTCTTTGAAGCAGCCAAAATATTTCTCGAAACAGAAGGTTGGCTTGTAGCTGCAGAATCTGCTTATGCAGTTAGAGGGTGTATCGATGAAGCGATAAAAGCAGAAAGGAAAAACGAGGAAAAGATAATTTTGATGAACATAAGTGGACATGGATTCCTTGATCTTGATGCATATAAAGAAAAATTAGGTATAGATTAGGTTTTCAAAGTGATCTCTAAAAATTTTAGTAACAAATCCTTTGAACCACTTTTAGGTAAAACATCTATAGCTTTGCAAGCTAAATTATAATAATATTCCATTTTTTTCTTCAAAAATTCTTCTTTATTTTCTACCTCTAGCTTTTGAACATATTCTTTTTTAGACCAATCTCTCAAATCATCATATAGCTGGTAAGTTATGCCTAAATTTCTTCCATAATCTGAAATCGCTTTGATTAAGAAAGGATCCTCAGTACTCAATATTGCTCCTGCTCTTGAAGAAAGCTCAAATAACGATGCAGTTTTACCATCGATAATCTTAAAATATTCATCCCAGGTTATTTTCTCTTTAGATTTCAATTTAACTTCGAGAAGCTGGCCTTCGCTCATTTTCCTTACAGTTCGAGATGTTAAATAAGGTATTTCAGTTTCAGCATATCTCATAGAAAGTTCTAGTACAAGCGATAAAACGAAATCAGCAAGCAACAAGGCTTGCTCTTCTCCATACTTTACATGATAACTTTCCATGCCCCTTCTATAAAGATCTTTATCTATCATATCATCATGGACTAATGAAACTGTATGTATTAATTCAACGATAATTGCTGCAGAATAAGGTTCTTTAAATGGTTCCCTTATAGTTTCAGAACATAAAAGAAGCAAAATAGGTCTTAATCTTTTACCTCCTTTAAGTGCATATAAAAGAGATTCATAATATAACGAATCTTTATAACGATCAAGTTCTCTCTGAAGAGCTTTTTCTAATAAATGAAATTTTTTTAGAAAAAATGGATTGTCTAAAAGATTAGAAATTTGCATTTCAATAAACCTTGGATCCTTCTTTTGCATCGCCTAAAGTTGTTATTGGATATACATTTTCCTCTTCATCGACCGCACATAACATCATTCCTTGGCTTTCAATCCCCCTTATAACTCTAGGCTTCAGATTCGCAACTATAACGATATTTCTTCCTAGTAGATATTCAGGTTCATATTGGTCTCCAATACCTGCTACAATATTTCTTGTTTCGTTTCCTAGGCTCACTTTTAACAGCAAAAGTTTATCAGTTCCTTCTATTCTTTTAGCTTCAATTACCTTACCTACTCTTAAATCTATTTTCTTCAAATCTTCAATGGTTATGGACACATCTATAATTTAAAATGTGATGAATTAAAATTTTACTTAAAAATCTTTTATGGATTTTTTTATTGTGATAAAAGTAGGTTGTTGCGGATTTCAAAGAAATAGGAAAGAATATTACAAGATATTCAAAGTAGTCGAGATCCAAGAAACTTTTTATAATATTCCTGCAACCGAGAGAATGAAAGAATTAAGAAAAGAAGCCCCTGCAGATTTTGAATTTACAGTTAAATGCTTCCAAGGTGTGACACATCCTCCTTCAAGCCCGACATGGAAAAGATCAAAGATTAAGGTTGATGAAAGCAGTAAATATGGAAACCTTCAACCTAGCAAAGAAGTATTCGATTCTTGGGAGAAAACGCTTGAAATATGTAAGATTTTGGATTCAAAAATTTGTTTAATACAACTCCCAGCCAGTTTCAGAGATTCACACGAAAATATAAATAATGCTGAGCAATTCTTTAGCTCAATAAATAAGAATGAAATAAATATAGCAATAGAGTTGCGTGGGTGGAGTGAAGAGAACATAAAAACTCTTTGTGAAAAATTTGATTTAATTCATTGTGTAGATTTGTTTGCCGGAAAACCTTTATACCTTTCAACAAAAGAAATATTATATACTAGACTTCACGGTTCTCCGCCTGGCAAGAAGATGTATAGTTATAAATTTACATTAAACGATTTAAATATTTTAAAAGAAAATGTCGATAAAATCTATGCAAAACAAAAATATATTTTATTTAATAATATATATATGTTCGAAGATGCAAAAGAATTTCAAAAAATTATAATGAAATAATGGAAGGCCCATCTGTAAAAGTTATAGCTGAAAAATTAAGTGGATTGATGCGCAACAAAATTATCCTTAATGCATGGGGTAACTCTAAGAAGATCGATTTTGAAGAATTAATTGACAAAAAAATAAATGAAATTTTCAGTTATGGAAAAAATCTGTTTTTTAATATTGAAAATGTAGGTTATATTAAAATACATTTTTTAATGTACGGTAGCTATTCGATAGATGAACTTAGAAAGGAAAAGAATAAAGTAAGACTAGCTTTGGAAACTGAGCATAAAGCCTATTTTTATAATTGCTCGGTAACGAAGCTTGTTAAGATCGAGAATCCGACAGTAAAAGACATCTTGGATGATGAATGGAATATCAACGAAATAATGAGTTTAATAAAGAATAAGAAAGGTATTATTTCAGATATCCTTTTAGATCAAAATATCTTCCCGGGCGTAGGAAATATAATAAAGACAGAAGCACTTTACTTAGCAGGGATTCATCCAGCCTCGAAAATTGAAAATATAGACTATGAAAAACTTTTAGAATTATTAAGAAAACTGAGAGAATTTTCGATATTATTTTATAAAATTAGAAAGGAGAATAAAGGATTAAAAGATTATTTAAAAATATATGCAAAGAAATCATGTATAATATGTAATAATAAAATAAATAGACTTCGCATAGGAGAAAGAAATAGAATATCATATTTCTGTACTAAATGTCAAAAGCTATATTAATAAATTTCAGCAGTTATTGGAAAAACTAAAATATTGCTAAGATAATTTATAATCTCATCAACTTTTCCAAATATTCTTTTTTCGGTACCTTTTTGGCTTGTAATTTCTAAATAATATTTTAAATTATATCTTGTAATAAATAAAATTAAATCTTTATATGTTATTCTAATTCCTTCATCTACGTTAAGAGAAGATATATGCCTTGCTAAGTCTAAAGCATCTTTGAGATTGATTCTCATTAAAAGCTTAAATTCAGTCTCATAAATAAATTTTCATGCTTAGACTATATAACAGAATTCTGGGTAAATTTGAACTTTTTAAGCCTCTTGAAAAGACTGTCAAAATCTTCGTATGTGGTCCTACTCTTTATGATGACGTTCATTTAGGTCATTTAAGAGTGTTGCTTATAACAGATCTAGTAAACAGATACTTAAAATTCCTAGGACTTAGAACAGAAATAGTAATAAACTTAACAGATATGGATATCAAAATCTTAGAGAAAGCATATAGAGAAAAAGTTAAATCAAAGGAAATAGCAGATAGATATTTCGAGAGAGTAACTGAGGATATTCGAGATATCATAAAAGACAAAGTTTTCTTCATAAGACCATCAAAGCTTATTCAAGAGTCCACTAAAATAATTTTGGATCTTTTAAACAAAGACTTAGCTTATGAAACGAAAGAAGGAATTTACTGCGATATCTCGAAGTCTAAATATCTTGGTTCTTTATCTAAACTAGAAAGAAACTACATCCTTAATTCACTTTTAGAGCCTTCTGAAGATAATAAAAGAAATCCGTGCGATTTTAAATTATGGTCAAGAAGCGGAGATGAAATTGATCCAAAGCTTGGTAATGGTATGGTTGGATGGCATTTACAAGATTTCACAATCATAGAGAATTTTCTAGGTGGTTATTGCGATATTCACATCGGAGCTAAAGAATTGATATTTCCGCATCATGAATTCATTTTGCTCCTTGGAGAATATTATACAGGAGTATATCCGATTTCACGCTTTTTCATACACGTTGGTCTATTAAATTATAAAGGTGAAAAAATGTCAAAATCTTTAGGAAATATAGTTTATTTTAGAGATATAATAAACGAATATGATATGGACGTATTAAGAATTTATTATTATTTAATGAAAATAAACAAAGATTATAATTTTAATTTTAATTCTTTATATTTAGCTCAAAAGATTAAAAAAAGATTAAAATCTATTAAAATAAATAAAGGAAGAAAAAAGAAAAATCTAATTAAACAAATTGAAGAACATAAAAATACTTTTTTAAAATGCATCGGGAACAATTTGAATTCTAACAAAGCGATAAAAACATGGCTTTCCTTAAAGGATATCATAGATCGATTTAACGTAGACGAAGAATCTCAAGAATTATTAAAAGAAACGCTTAATATATTTTCAAGCATAACAGGGATATTAGAGCGTAATGCTATAAAATAATCTTTTCCTTATAACTACAAAACCTAAACTTGAATATAAATTATAAGCGACATTATTTTGTGAATCAACATGTATAGCAACGATTTGCATGCCTTTTTCAAATGCCCAATTGAAAGCTTTCTTAACTAGCATTCTTCCAAAACCTCTATTCCTGAATTCTTCTATAACCCCTACCGTCCAAATGATTGCTCTCTTCATGTTTTTATATTCGTTTAATTTTTTATCGATTTCGCATGAACATTGAGCGATAAATCTGTTTTTATTAATTTCATATATTCCGAAATATCCCTTCGGATCAAAGCTTTCTTCTAAAGCATAAAGCTTCAACTCTTCATATCTCAATGGTCGCATGCCGTAATGATCTTTAAATGCTTTGTTATGACATTCCAACCATTTTTTCGCATTAGCATATCTGCCTTTAAATTTTATGTAATCCCATTTGAAACCTCTAGGCAAATCCTCTAGATCGCAATATTTAGCCTTGCTTTCCATGTAATACCATTCTCTTGCTAATTTAAACCCTTCTGAAATTAAGAAATTATGAAGTATTTTGAAGTTATCTGCGATGAAATGGATTTGAACCTCTTTTGCCCCTTCTTTACGTACCTTTTCAAAAAGATTCGCTAATAAAGCACCTAGTATTTCTTCAAACTTTTCCTTTTTTGCTAAAATTAAATCTACGATTGCAATTTTTTTGCCAAATTTCAATTCAACAAGCGGATCTATATCAGCTACAATACAACCTAGTAGTTGGTTATCTTGTTCACAAACAAAAATCAAATCTTTAGATATAAAAGGCTGTTCAAAAAATCTTGCTTCAAATTCATTAGTATTTAGGGGACGAAAATCTGGATCATAAACCATTTCTTCATTATATAATTTCGTTAATGAAGGGATATCATAGTTGTTTAAATTCCTAATATTCATCTCTATATTTTTAACTAACATTTATTAATTCGTTTAACGAAAGTGAATAAAGAGTGGAAGTAAGCGAAGTAAAAAAACCAATAAGAGCTGCATCAGGAATATCAGTAGTAGCCGTTGTTACTGCACCTTTTGATTGTCCTGCAAAATGCACGTATTGTTTTGGAGGTCCTAATTTCGGTGCACCTAAGAGCTATTTAATTGGAGAGCCTGCAGTGAATAGAGCAGCTATGAACGCTTACCATCCTTATTATCAAACAATGGATAGGCTGAAGCAATATTTATTAATGGGTCATTTTCCTTCGAAGTCTCAAATAATAGTTGTGGGAGGAACATTCACTGCTTTACCCAAAAATTATCGAAGATGGTTCATAGGTTCTGCAGTAAAAGCACTTAATGATTTTCCAAAAAATAACTATTTTGAAAATTTCAATATTGAAGAAGAAATAGCCAAAAATGAAAAAGCTCTCATAAAATGTGTTGGAATATCTGTAGAAACTCGACCAGATTGGCTTGATGAAATGATACTTCAGGAACTTCTAGATTTAGGAGTTACTAGAGTTGAAATCGGCGTCCAATCAACGTTTGATAGCGTCCTTGAAAGAGTCAAAAGAGGACATGGCGTTAAAGAAGTGATAAATGCTACAAAACTTCTAAAAGATGCAGGATTTGAAGTATGCTATCATATAATGCTAGGTTTGCCAGATTCGACAAAGCAAATGGATATAGAGACGTTTAAAACAATCTTTTATGATCCAAGATTTTGTCCAGACATGGTAAAAATATACCCGACATTAGTCATGCCTGGTTCAGAACTATATAAAGAATACTTGGAAGGTAAATACAAACCTTTAAACGAAGAAGAAGCTGCAGAAATTATTTCTGAAATAACAAAGTTTATGCCACCCTTTATTAGAGTCAATAGAGTTCAGAGAGATTTACCTTCTAGCTTAGTAATTGCAGGAATAAAGAGGGGAGATTTGAGAGAATATGTTAATCAAAGACTTAAGGAGAAAGGAATTAGATGCCTATGTACAAGATGCAGAGAGGTAGGGATAAGAGAAATAAAGGAGAAAATAAAAATCAACCCAAATAAAATAAAACTAATTCGCAGGAGTTATCAAACTTATGGCGGAATAGAACATTTCTTATCTTTCGAGGATGATGACTTAACGTTGATTGGATATTTAAGACTAAGAATACCTGAAAATTCATGGAAGAAAGAAGCAAAAGACGCAGCCATAGTGAGAGAACTACATGTCTATGGCTCAGCTGTACCTGTAGGAATTAAAAGTAAAGAGGCATGGCAACACAAAGGATATGGAAAAATGCTTTTAAGCGAAGCAGAAAGGATAGCCTTTTTTGAGTATGGATTAAACAAAATGATCATAATCAGTGCTATTGGAGTTAGAGGTTATTACAGAAAATTTGGCTATAATCTTGAAGGCCCATATATGTCTAAAAACTTAAATAGAGGATCCTTGATCGAAATATAATGAAATTCATTATTAAATTATTAAGATTTTTCAAAATAAATAAGAAAAAAAAGATAGAAATTGATAATAGCAAAAAAGTTATTATAATTTCTCATGATGATGTTGATGGTGTAATTTCAGCTTCCATAATAAAAAGAAAATTCGGCGATGCATACTATTTACCCTCATCTCCAAGGAATTTACCATACCATCTTTCAGAATTGAATTTAGAAAACAAGATCGTAGTATTGTCCGATTTGTCTCCAAACGAGGAACAAATAGATACAATTTACAATAGTATAGAAAAGATTACAAATTCAATGTGTGAAGTAATATGGATAGATCACCATTCATGGCCTCCAGGCTCTATAGAAAAAATCAAGGAGAAAGCCAAAGTATTTGTTGAGCCCTCCGTTAGCGCAGCAGAGCTTGTAGCTAAAGTTCTAGAGTTAAATGACGAGACTAGTATGAAACTTGTAAGCATTGCAAACGATGCAGATAGTGCAAATTATTCAACCGAAGAAGCAATCAACATAAATCGGGCAATAAGAAATAAGAAGAGATTGCAATATGTTTTTGAAGCATTGAGTGAAGGAAGAATAAATGATGAAAAAATATTGAAGTGGGCAAAGAAGGAAGAGAGAAATGATGAAAAAATTAAAGAATACGTCAAAACATTACCAGTTTTTCTTACTAAAAGCAATTATAGATACACTGTTATTGATGTAAGGAAATCCAAGTTACCTGGAAGTTTGACTGGGAAATATGCAAGTTTAGAACACAACTTAGATTTCACTGTCGTAATATATTCTAACAAATCAGTATCTCTTTATGCAGGTATGAACAAGAATATTAATCTACTTCTAATAGCTCGAAAGTTTAATGGAGGAGGTCATCCTTTTGCATGCGGATGCTCACCCAAGTTGTCTCTTAAATCCAGAATATTAGATAAACTATTAGGAAAAAGATACACAGCAAAAGAGATAAAAGAAATACTTAAAGCTGTTAATGAACTATGAAGAAAAGAGTAATTGTTGGGATTACTGGAGCTTCAGGTTCAATATATGGATACAGGACTTTAGTTAAATTGAGAGAATTAGGACATGAATCTCATCTAGTCGTATCATCTTCTGCTTGGAAAGTATTTGAGGATGAATTGAATATAAAAAGAGACGAGATCATAAAATTGGCTAATTTTTATTACGAAGAATTCGATTTCACTGCACCGATAGCAAGCGGATCTTTTCCTACAGATGGGATGATAATTGCACCCTGTTCTATGAAAACAGTAGCAAGCATAGCTAACGGACTGGCTAATAATTTATTGCTAAGAGCAGCGGATGTATGCATTAAAGAAAAAAGAATGCTCGTGTTGTTAATCAGAGAGACACCCCTAAGCTTTATTCATTTAGATAATCTTAGGAAATTATCTTTATTACCAAATGTAGTTATATTTCCTCCTTTACCAGCATGGTATAGCAAGCCAAAGGATTTGATAGACTTGGTCGATCAATCTGTCGCAAGAGCATTAAGATACTTGGGCATTGAGGATAAAACTTTAAGAATATGGAAAGGTGAAATTTTAGAAGATTGATGTTAAATCAACTTCCTTGTTATTCTTCTCTTAAACAATGATATATGTGTATCTCTGCTGTAAAACCTTAGTTCAATTTTTTTCTTTTTAATTCTCTCTTCTAAGACATCTTCATATACATGCATAACTACCTGTTTATCAGACGCTAACATGAAACAACAACTATAACCAAATGATGGTATCCAATTCTCGTAGTCTTTTACAAATTTGAAAACGCTTTTCAAATTATTCAAGACGGAATCATAAATGTCAGCATAGTAAAAAGCTGTACCTGCTTGAGTTACAAGAATACCATTCGAATCCAAAATCCTCTTTATTTCATTAAAAAATTTCTTAGAATATAGCTCCTTAGAAATTTCCGGACCGAATGGATCAGTTAGATCAAGAATAATAATATCATAAATTTGATTTTCTTTTTTAATAAACTCTTTGCCATCCATGATTACTACTTCCACTTTTTCATTTTCTAGAGCCCCCTGATTTATTCTCCTCAAGTGTTTTTTGCAAAGCTCAACAAGTTCACCATCAATATCAACTAACTTAATCGATTTAACATCATGCTTCAAAACCTCTCTTGCAGCACAACCGTCTCCTCCTCCAATTATTAAAACCTTTTCAGGACTTCCATGCAAAAACAAAGCAGGATGTACTAGCGCTTCATGATAAAAAGCTTCATCAGCTTCAGCAACTTGAATTAAATCATCTAGTATTAAGGAAAGACCATACTCATACAATTCTGCTATCATAACATGTTGATACTTAGTTTTAGTATCTACTAAGATTTCTTTTAAGCCAACGGCAAGCTTCGTTATGCTTGAAACTGGTTGATAGAAATAATTGAAACTCATAGAAGTTAATTTATTTATTCTTTAAAAAAGATAAATTCGAAACAATGGAGAACTTTAAGGTGAATAGAAAGCTCAAAAAAGGTGAATATTTACTTGATGAAGTATTCTCTGGACTTGAGAATTCTTGGATTGTAAAAAATATTCTTAAAGATAAATTTGAGGAAATGAAAAGAACAGTAAAGATAAGGATAGTTGATTGTAATGGTTATATGTGGGTCGAAGATTCTGATGGCTCGATATATATTTGCCAAAATTATTTGAAAAAAGGAAAACTCAGAGACTTATATCTAGATATCTTACATGAATTGATACATGTTCTTCAATGGAAGAAAGGTCTGGATCTTTTTGATAGAAGATATTCATATTATGAAAGACCTACAGAAATTGAGGCTTACAGATATACCATCGAGGAAGCAAAAAACTTAGGCATGAGCAAAGAGGAGATACTCGATTATTTATATGTTCCATGGGAAACTAAAGAAAAGATGATTGAATTTGCAAAGAAATTAAATATTATTTAATAAATTCTTCTAATGTCTTAACTCCTGATATATTAATTAAATTAAAAGCTCTTACAGATATTCTTCGAAAAAGTTTATTAGATTTGGAAATTAATTCAGGAAGTAAACTTTTTGAGACTTCAAAAATCTTTTCGAAATCATTAGTTGGTTCTTCTAAAGTTTTATTTTTTGACAATGTAGATAAGTCTTCTAATATAGCAGTTAGACCTATACCTCTTGCTAATTTTTTGTCATTTTTCAAGACCTCAGATAATTCCCTACATAAAGTCTCGATATAAGGCAGTATATCTCGCATTGATAAGGTATTTTCTTTCAAAGTGATCATTCTACTATATTGCTTAGCTTCTTCAACTTCCTTAATCTCTTCTTTATCTTTTCCTTCAGCTGCTAGTTTAAGATAGGTAGCGGTTCTTTTGCCTAATATTTCAATCAACGTTAGAATGTTAACCTTAGCCAAATCGCCTATTGTCATTATGCCCAACTTATTCAAGACCTCCTTAGTTTTAGGACCTATACCTGGAATTTCTTCAACAGGTAATGGCCAGATAACGTTCTGTAAATCTTCTGGTTTTACTAAAACAAGCCCATTTGGCTTTTTAAGACCTGAGGCAATCTTAGCGATTACTTTAGAAAAAGAAATACCGACAGAACAAGTTAAGTGTTCTTTTTCATATATTTCATTTTTCATTTCTTGCATTAAAAGGATAGCATTTTCGAAATCTCCTTCAGATTTTTGGGTAACATCTAAAAAGGCTTCATCGACGCTAACTATTTCAAGCAAATCTGCATACTTCTTAACTATATTCATTATTCTTTGAGAAATTTCTTCATATAACTCAAGTCTTGCCGGTAGGAAGTATGCTTCTTTACCTTCAAGCAATTTCTTTGCTCTAGCAATAGCCATTCCAGATTTTACTCCATATTTCCTTGCAACATAGTTGCAAGTTGCAACAGCTCCTCCTTCACTTCCTCTACCTGAAAACATGCAAACAACGACAGGCTTATCCTTTATACTTGGATTCAAAACTTCTTCACATTGAGCGTAAAAATAATCTAGATCTACGCAACAGATTATTTTCACTTAGATAATAAGAAACCTATTGCTAAACCTATTATGAAGAGTATTGAAGAAAAAGGTAATACTCCTGCAACAGCCTTAGCAGCTTCAATAGCACTAGCACCATAGGCTAAGATATGCCTAAAGCCGTATTCAAGAACGTTTACGTTTATCGCTCCTATTGCAAGAAGAATTAAAATTATAATTGCTACAGCTACTAGTATTTTTATAGATTGTTTTAGTATATATCCAACTAAAAGACCTAATAAAAAGGGCACAACTAAAGCAACGGCTTGCTCTAACATGAAAACCATAATTATATTCTAACTTAATAGATTATAAACTTTGCATTTGAAAATTCATTCGAACTTGTTATCCAAATCTAAATATAACGCCGTAACCTCCTCTAGGATATTTCCATTTTATTCCCTTGTTTCCCATTTGATGGCAAGCTACTATGCAAGCTCCTGTTTCAAAACAAGCTTCATAGTGAAAGATTATCTTGCCATCTTTCAACTCATAAACTTTTGCAGGACATACATAAAGACAAGCTTTGCTTAAGCAAGTAGCACATTTTTCATTATCAACTTCAATGTGACTTAATTGATCTGTATAATAAGCGGTAAGTGCCAATCTTTCTGATATCTTTAATGGTTTGTTTACTTCTGCCATTATAAAGAAGTTAGGAAATCAAACGCGTCTCTAATCAAATGAAGTATACTTGCATTCCTCGTAAAATTTTTGAAAATGATACTTCCTAAATGAGGCCTAACATTCCCATTCACCGTCATTGCCTCGCTAAAAATTTCATTAATCAATTTAGGATAAACTGTATAAAGCCTTGAAATAGATGTAGCTTTAGGTGAATTTCTATACATTCTTAAATCTCTTATTACAAAACTATTATTTAGGAAATCAATATAAATTTTGAGCATCTCTTCCGAAAAATCGTTCTTTTCTAATGCAATTCTCGCGGCTTCAGCAGCAAGAGCGCCTGATTCAATTGCGAAATCCATTCCTCTTAATATAGGACCTCCTTCTAAGAAAAATCCTGCAGCATCGCCTGCGATCAATAATCCATTTGAATATATCTTAGGTATCATGTTATAACCTAACTCAGGTGTGCTATGACCTGAGTATTCTATTAGCTTTCCTCCTTCGATATATCTTTGAACTGCAGGATGTAATCTAAAATCTTCGAATAGATCAGCTATTGACTTTTTATTTTCTATCAAAGATTTAAGCAAGCATACAACACCTATTGAAACGACTTCCCTATCTGTATAAATAAATCCACCTCCTTGAATTCTATCGGTGAAACCAATTATTGCATGAGCAACTCCTTCCCTTCCTTTTAGATTGAATCTTTTGTTTATTTCCTCTTCGCCTAATTCAACAATTCCTTTCGCTGCAACAGTTATTGAATCTGGACTAAAGCTTTTCCTTAAACCTAACTTCTCTGCAAGAAAGCTATTCACACCTTCGGCAATAATTACTATGTTTGAAGTTAATTGCTCACCTTCAACAACAACTCCTTTGGCAAACCCATTCTCAATTAACAAATCATCTACCTTAGCCTTAGTTATTATTGTAGCGCCTTTTTCTTCAACCTTCTCTGCAAACCATTTATCAAACTTAGCTCTAAGTACTGTTGCACTCATAGGTTCTGTTACATTATAATGATTTAATTCAAGAGTTGTCGACATATTACCGCTTAAGAAAGTTATACACTCTCTAACTACAAACCTTTCAAAAGGCATGTCGAAAATTGGAATATCAATATGCTTCTTTATTGCATGCAAATACATTCTGCCTCCACTAACATTCTTAGAACCAGGATATTCACCTCTTTCTAATACAATAACACTCTTGCCATAACTAGCTAACTTATAAGCAGCGCTTAATCCAGCTAAGCCTGCACCGACTACGATAACATCAGCATCAGGCATAATTTTAAGTTTTCGAACTTAATAATAAACTTAAAAAGATTTAAATATATGAAAATTTAATTTATTCAAAACGGGCTGAACTGATACGAGCACAAAGAGATTTTTCGAAAAACCTGTAAAGGTAAACGAAGTGTACGAACTAGAAATTCAAGAAGTTGGAAGACAAGGAGACGGTGTAGCAAGAGTAAAAGGCTTTGTTGTTTTTGTTAAAAACACAAAAAAAGGAGACAAAGTAAAGGCAAAAATTGTAAAAGTCGCAGGCAGATTTGCAATAGCAGAAGTAATAACCGAATAGAGTATTTTTTATATAACTTAATTTTTTTTAAAAATATGGCTAAATACGATGGAGTAATTGGAAAAAGGCTACTCACTGTTGACGAAAAACCCAATGAGATTACGTTGATTTTCGAAGATAACAGGTTTTTAATAGTCTATTTGAAAGATGGAAAACTTGAAACAGAAAGTATACCTGAGTAATTTACGTTGAAGAACTTTCTTTATTTGAAGACCTTCTTAACATTTCTTGCATTGGAGCTAACAAAGAAGTGAATTCCAATGGGAATATGAACTTTGTAGAAGGACTTTGAGCTAAGTTTTTCAAAGTATCGAAATATTGAAGCATCATAGTATTACTATCAAGTTTCCTTGCTACGTTGAATATCAGATCTAAAGCCATTGAATAACCCTCTGCCCTTAATATTGTAGCTTGTCTTTCACCCTCTGCTCTAAGTATAGAAGCCTGTCTATCTCCTTCAGCTTTCAAAATAGCTGCTTGTTTTTCTCCTTCTGCAATAGTAATCGCAGCTTGTTTTTTACCATCAGCCTCAGTAATTAGAGCTCTCCTGCTCCTCTCAGCAGACATCTGTAAAATCATAGCATCCTGAACTTGCTTTGGAGGTAGAATTTCTCTTATTTCAACGTTCGTTATCTTTACGCCCCATCTTCCAGTTACTTCATCTAATTTAGCCCTGAGAATTTGGTTTATTGTTTCTCTTTTAGACAAAACTTCATCTAGCAAAATGTCTCCTATTACAGCCCTAAGAGTAGTAGTTCCTATACCTGTAGCTGCGCCTTCAAAGTTTTGTACTTTCAAAACAGAATCAGATGCTGAAATTACTCTATAATAAATCAAAAAATCTATATCTACAGGTGCGTTGTCTTTTGTGATGCATGTTTGCTTCGTGACAGAAATGAATTTTTCTCTTAAATCTACTTTCTGCGTTGTATCAATAAATGGGATGATGAAAACTAAGCCTGGACCTTTTTCAGCAACAAACTTACCTAGCCTAAATACAATTAAACGCTCATATTCATAAACCCTTCTTATTGAAGCTCTTAATAAAATGACTATAATTATGATGAGGATTATGATTAAAAATATCGTTGCTGGGCTAGCTAAAACTTGAAAAATAATTGGTATCATTCGATTTTATAATGTTTATTAAGGATTATAAGTTTATTCTTTTTTCTTTACATATAATATGCTACCTTCAACTCTTTCTATGATCACTTTTTCTCCACGTTTTATATTATCCATTGCTATTGCAGTCCATTCTTCTCCTTCTGCATAAACTACTCCTTTAGATCCTTTTTCCATATCCGTCTTTGCTTCAGCATAATTTCCTTTTAGCCTATTTATATCGAAGTATTTTTTCTTCCTAATTGTCACATCTACGACGCCTAGGGCAAAAAATGATACGATGGAAACAAGTATCAAAATATAACCTGCAAGAAACAAAAGAAAATCATTTTGAATAAATGAAACATATATTACGAATGCCCCGAACAGAGCAATTGCGATGAAAAATAAAGTTGCAATAAGACCTATTTTTATTGAAAAACTCATTCTGTTCTTTTAACTTTCAATATATTTCCTTCTATACCCACTACTTTAATTTTGGTATTCGGAGGTATTTCTTCATCGCTCTTAGCCGTCCACTCTTCAAATTCTACGTTGACAACCCCAGGTTTATCAGGTAAGATTTCGGTAATCGTATAACCTGTTTTATTGATTAACTTATTCACATCCAATAAAGCAGTTCTTTTTCTAACTGTTTCTGCTATTTTATGTAAATAAATCCCTGCAATAGAACCTAATACAACAATTGCTGCAGCGATGGCATATTGCGAGATACCTATTTCTATGAAGCTTACTTTAGGTAACTCTCCTGGCTTTATTTCGGGCGGCGTTACAGGAATATAAAACAAGAGAAATCCTATTGCCATGAATATTGCTGCAGGAATTGCTCCTAATCCTTCTCCTATTTTTAGCTCGACTAATAATAAAATAGCTCCAACGATGAATAATAGAATTGCACCTACAAATGGAGAGATTATTGAATAACTAACTAAAGTTAAAATTAATGCAACTATTCCTGCAGCTATTATAATTTCAGATTGAGCTACCATTCCAAATAAAAGACCAAAAGTAGCTAACAAAGTTAAAGCTGCAGCAACATTTGGATCTGATAAAACTGAAAGAAAGTTAGAATAGAATCCAGGTGTATGAATTGTATCATAATTCAAATTCAGCTCTTGCAAAGCACCATTAACGCTCTGCGAATTAAGAACACCATCAATCAATTTCAACTTATACGCCTCTTCAGCTGTGTAAGATTTTCCTAAAGTGACCATTTCTTCTGCTGCCGTAGCATTCCTTCCCTTTCCTTCTGCAAGAGCTCTAGCATAGGCTGCGAAAGCTTCGATAACTTTTCTCTTAGTATCTTCGTCTACTGCTCCTAATACAGGTGTTGCAGAACCAATAGAAGTTCCTTTAACCATATATATTTTGCTTGAAGCAAGCGCAATAAAAGAGCCTGCACTTGTAGCATGCGCGCCTACAGGAGCTACTAAAGTAATTACTTCAACGTTTTTCGATTCTGCGTATTGGATTTTTTGAATCATCGCTTCCATGCTTGTTGAATAACCTCCAAAAGTATTGAGTACTATTACTACACCCTTATAGCCATTATTTACAGCATAGTCTATAGATTGCTCAAGAAAAACTTGAGATCCTAAATCTATGTTCTGATTTATTGATATTACATAATATTTATCGGTATTTTGTGCATGAATAAGAATGTTTGAGAAAATAAAAGATAGAAAAAATAATGCTAAAATCAAATACCTAAGCTTCACATGGAAAAATAAAAAAATAAAAAATTAAAGTTAACTAATTTTGTTTTTGTTCAACATTTATGCTCGTACCTATCGGTATTTCTGAGAATTTCTCTTTAGCTCTAGATTCTGCAACGCTCATGGCTTCCTTTAATATAGATTCAGATTCTTCAGTAGTTACTTCAAAACCTCCGATCATGCCCTCAGGCCCTGCAGTTTCATATAGCAAGCCTGATAGATTCTCATTTATTGCAACTAGCTCTTTATCAAGTTCTGGGAATATACCACTCAATCTTCCTCTCACAGATTGTATTACGCTTATCGCGCCGCTTATTGCTACTGCTACGTCACCGACTGATTGAACAGTCTCAAGCCTCAATACAACAGATTCTAAAGCAGATTTGCAATTCTCAACAAGTTTTAGTGCTTTTCTAGTGTTCGCTGTTTCATTTGCGAATATTTTTGCCTTGTCCATATCATGTCTTACATAACTGTCTACAACTTTTTCGAATAGTCTTCTATCTTTTTCTCTTAACCTTTCAGCAAGTAAGTCTAATTTGCTTGATTGCAATTTTAATCGGTGTATAACTTGGAAAATCTTTTGCTTAAGTGGAGCGCTTGGTTGTATTGCACCTTTTATCTTATCAGATAAAGGCTCTGTTATAGGTTTATCCCATTCTTTCTCTAATTTGCCTGCCATTCTGTTTAGATTTTAATGATAAATATTTAAGAGAAAATAGCTGATGATAAAACCTAATTTAGAATAGATTTTTCCATGAAATTAAATTGATTTCCTTAAGAAAGAAAGAATGTGAGTTGCTATGAAATCTGCTTGCAAACCTAGCTTATATGGCCAAGCAATTTGTATATCTATATCCTTAGATTTTTTGATTTCCTCAATTTCCTTTAAAATTTTCGCGTTTATTCCTGCTATATAATCAATAGGTACTATTATTATTGAGGAATAACCTTTGCTTAATAAATTAAAAATTGCATCTCTTATGCTAGGTGCACAATATTCCTCAAAGGCAAATTCGACGTTAAAACCTAAAACAAAATACAACTCTTCACGGAGATTTATCAAACTGAAATAGGAAGGGTCATTGTTAGGAGTCCTAGGCCAATTTATTATCTCATTTTCAAGTTCTTTTAACTTTTTTTCGTCAACATCTTTATTAAGTTCAGAATTAAGTTTGAGTACAAAGTATTCAAGAAGTTTATCTTTAGGAAAATCTTTAGGAATATATCCCTTGCTTACCAATAATATAGCCTTTTTCTTTTCTTTTCGAATTGTTTCTTCCTTTGATTTTAATAATGTAGCTTCCATATTATTTCAACTTCTATTCATATTTAGTATTCTAAAATAAAAAGTGTAATGAACATGAATTAAAATGACTTTAAGTGATTAAGAAAAACTCTACTTTTTATTAAATAGGACATATGAAATATTATGAGCAAATTTCTTGCTGAAAGGATAGCAGAATATGTTAGAAATTTCAGCTATAAAGATTTAAATCAACAAGCAATAAAGGAGGCTAAAAGGAGAATCATTGATAGCATCGCAGTAGCCCTTCCTGCTATTAATGAAGAACCTATTAAGAAAATAAGGAACGTAGTTGAAAAAACCAGTTCTGAAAGAAGCGCAACGATATGGAGTTCTGGAAAGAAAACAAGCCTAGATTATGCTTCATTTGTGAATTCAGCCATGACGCGATACTATGATTATAACGATACATATCTCTCCAAGGAAGCATTACATCCAAGCGATTGTATAGCTGGTTTAATGGCGGTTGCTGAAAATTTAGATTTGGATGGAAAAGATTTAATCTTAGCTATAAACATTGCTTACGAAATAATTTGCAAACTTGCGGATGCTGCAAGCATAAGAGAAAGAGGATGGGATCACATTTCTTATATAGCAATTGGAACAGCAGCAGCCTTAGGAAAACTGATGGATCTAAGCACAGAAAAGATAACTCAAGCAATAAATTTAACAGCCGCGAACGTTATAACGTTAAGACAAACAAGAATTGGAGAACTAAGCATGTGGAAAGGTTTAAGTGCTCCTAATGCTGTTAGGAATGCAGTTTTCTATAGCTTGCTAGCAGAACAAGGAGTAACAGGTCCTGCTCCTGTGTTTGAAGGAGAAAGGGGATTTTTCAAACAAGTATCAGGTGAGTTCGATTTAGATTTCAAGACAAGTTTCAAAATTATAGAAACGAGCATTAAGAATCATCCTGTAGAATATCATTCAATGGGCGCTGCTGAAGCTGCATTTAAAATAAGGAATAAAATCGAAATTGAAAATATCGAAAGCATAGAAATCGATACGTTCCGAGTTTCTTATAATATAATTGTAAAAGATCCTGAAAAATGGGATCCTAAGACAAAAGAAACAGCAGATCATAGTTTACCTTTTATAGTAGCATATATTTTGGCTAAAGGGAAGATAGAAGTAAATTCTTACTATGATCTAGGTGATCCTTTGGTTAAATCGTTAATCAAAAAGATGAAAATAGCTGTCGATGAAAAATTAGATAAGTTATATCCTGAAGCTGTTCCTGCAAGGATAACCATCAAGTCTAAAGAGAAAACTGAAACAGAGGAAGTAATTTATCCTAAAGGGCATTTTAAGAATCCTTTATCTGATCATGAATTAGAAAACAAATTCAAGAAAATGATTGAACCGTTGCTTAAAGATCGAACAAAAGATTTGTTGAAAGATCTGAACAATATTGAAAATAAAAAAGTAAAAGATATAGTTGATCAATTAGTTTTTTAAAGCATCGCTTCATTAATACTTCTTTAACGATTTTTATGATATGGTAGAACTAAGGAAATTGCTTGATAAAAAGGCTAGACCGGCAATAGGAGTTTTTAATGCAATCTCAGCTCTACTATGCGAGAAATTTGGCTTTGAAATTCTTTACCTATCCGGAGCAGCTTATTCAGGTAGCATGGCTTTGCCTGATTTAGGAATTATAACTTTAACGGAAGTTAAAAGGCTTGTTGATGAAATAAGGGTTGTAACAGATTTACCTTTAATAGTCGATGTTGATACAGGATATGGAGAAGCGATAAATGTTTTTAGAACAGTCAAGGAATTAGAAAGAGCAGGTGCAAATGCCATTCAAATTGAAGACCAAGTTATGCCTAAAAAATGCGGGCATCTAGAAGATAAGCAGCTAGTCAATGTTGATGAAATGGTTAAAAAGATAAGAATGGCAATAGAGGCAAGGAAAAAAGATGACTTTTTAATAATAGCCAGGACCGATGCTAGAACAATCGAAGGAATTGAAGGGGCAATAGAAAGGGCTAAGATATATTTAGAAGCAGGCGCTGATATCATATTTCCTGAAGCGCTGGAAAGCTATGAAGAATTCAAAATGTTTTCTAAAGAAATTCAAGCCCCATTAGTAGCGAATATGACAGAATTTGGTAAAACACCCTATTTGACTTTAGATGAATTTAAAGAAGCAGGTTATGATATCGTCCTTTTTCCAGTAACATTGCTAAGGGTATCATTATATGCGATGAAAGAAGTTCTCAAAGAAATAAAGGAAAAAGGTACACAAAAGTTCTTCGTTGAAAAAATGATGAGCAGAAAAGAATTTTATGATCTTATCGATTACCAGCGATATATTGAATTAGATAAGAAAGTTGCACATTCAAGCTTTAAATAATAATTACCTTAAGATAAGTTGATGGAAAAACCTGAATATATAAGAGTTCCAAAAGGTCTTGAAAATGTACTTGTTGATAAATCTTCAATCTCCTTAAGCGATCCTGAAGGCGTCTTAATATATAGAGGCTATAGCATAGAAGAACTAGCAGAGAATTCATTTTTTGAAGAGGCAGCTTATCTAATTCTAAAGGGAAAATTACCAAATGAAGACGAATTGAGTGATTTCATTACAAAATTGAAAAAAGAAAGGGAAGTCCCTGAAGAAATATATGATATTTTAAAAACTTTAAGAGGGAAGTATTTAACTCCGATTGATCTTCAAAAAATCGGTGTTGAACTTCTTCTTGCTTATGATGAGAAATGGTATAGTCAAAGTTACGATGACTTAATACTTCGTGCTATTAAAATCATTTCAAAATTGGCAACTATTACTGCTAACGGATATAGAATAGTCTTCAAAAACCTAGAACCTGTAAAGCCTAGATTCGACTTAAGTCATTCAGAAAACTTCTTGTATATGTTAAATAACGAAGTACCGGATCAATTTACAAGCAGAATCTTCGATATGACACTAATTATGTATATGGATCATGATTTCAATGCTTCAACATTTACTACTAGAACTGTAGCTTCAACTCTTTCTGACATGTATTCCTCTGTATCTGCTGGCTTATCTGCATTGAAAGGTCCCTTACATGGTGGTGCAAATGAAAAAGCCACTGAAATGTTAATTAAAATAAAAAGCGTTGAAGAAGTAGAGAAATATATAGCAGAAACGCTTGCGAGAAAAGAAAAAGTTATGGGATTTGGACATCGAGTATACAAAAAATTGGATCCTAGAACTACTGTCGCTAAGAAGTTGTTTGAGAAAATTCTAGAAAAAAAACCGCAATTTAAAGAACTTCACCAAATAATGCTTAAATTCGAAGAAGTAATGTGGCGCGAAAGAAAGATACCTGCAAATATTGATTTCTGGATTGGACCAATCTATTATTGTTTAGGATTAGACATACCATTATACACTCCTATCTTTGCAATAGCAAGAGTTGTTGGTTGGACAGCACATTACATCGAGCAAATTCAAGATAATAAAATCATAAGACCGAACGCTGAATATATAGGACCGAAAAATCTAAAGTTTCCTTATAAAAGAGAGTGGCTTTCTAAACTTTAATATCTAATTTAAATTTTTCTTTTATAACTCTACTCAAAATATGAGCTAATATAACTTCTAATGGTGTACCTGGACCATAGTTACCTGTAACTCCTACTGCTTCAAGCTTCGGCTTATCTTCCTCAGGTATTATTCCACCGCCTACAACAATAATATCGCTAGCTCCTTTTTCTCTTAACTTCTCAATTACTGCTGGAAAATGAACCAAATGTGCACCATTCATAGAACTAAGTGCTATTACATCTACATCTTCATCAATTGCAGTTTGGACTATTTCATCAACTGTAGCTAAAATTCCAGAATAAACTACTTCTAGACCTGCATCTCTGAAATAACGCATTAAGACATGAACACCTCTATCATGTGCATCTAATCCTGGTTTGGCTACTAAGATTTTGATCCTTTTAGGAAGTTTATTTATTATATCTCTAAAGTATTGAAGGTTCCTTCCACGTTCCATAGACTTCTCTTCCTATATCCATTATTTCTTGAAGTGTAGCATAAGCCTTTACAGCTTTAAGTATAGGATACATGAGATTAATTGAAGGATCCTCAAAAGCTCTTCTCACTTCTTCAAGAGCTTCTTTTACCTTCTTGTTATCTCTACTTCGCTTCAATTTTTCTAATCTTTCTCTTTGTTTCCTCTCCACTTCAGGATCGGTTCTGAATACATTAACTATCTTTTCATCTTTAGCTATGTATTCATTGACTCCTACTATTATTCTTTCTTTATTCTCAACTTTCATTGCTTGTCTATATGCGTTCTCAATTATTTCTTTTTGTGGATATCCTTTCTTTATAGCTTCAACCATGCCACCTAATTCTTCGATCTTATCGAAATACTTATAAGATTCCTCTTCTAACTTATCTGTTAACCATTCAACATAATAAGATCCTGCTAAAGGATCTATTACTGCATCTACATTCGTTTCATGAGCGATTATTTGTTGTGTCCTGACAGCTACAACAACAGCTTCTTCTGTAGGTAAACATAAAGCTTCATCATAAGAATTGGTGTGCAAACTTTGTGTTCCACCTAAGACTGCTGCTAATGCTTCGATTGCAGTTCTTACTATATTATTTAAAGGTTGTTGCCATGTTAAAGAAGCACCACTAGTTTGGGTATGGAATCTAAGCAATAAGGCTCTAGGATTCTTAACTCCATATCTTTCTTTCAACACTGTTGCCCATATTCTTCTAGCGGCCCTAAATTTTGCTATTTCCTCAAAGAAATCCATAGTTGAGTTAAAGAAGAATGAAAGTCTTGTAGCGAATTCATTTGGATCCAAACCTGCAGAAATTCCTAATTCAACGTAGGTGAAACCATCCATTAAAGTGAAAGCTAATTCTTGTATTGCGCTTGCACCTGCTTCTCTTATGTGATAACCGCTTATACTAATATAATTCCACTTGGGCATGTTCTTAGTGCAGAATTCCATTATATCCCTAATAATCCTCAAATGAGCTTCAGGAGGATAAATCCATTCTTTTTGTGCAATATATTCTTTCAACATATCATTTTGAATCGTTCCACTTAGTTTGTGCAACGGAACACCTTGTTTTTCAGCAACTGCTATATAAAAAGCAAGCAATACGATAGCAGGAGCATTGATCGTCATTGAAGTTGTTACTTGATCCAAAGGTATTCCGTCGAATAAAATTTCCATATCCTTTAAGGAGCTTACAGAAACACCCATTTTACCTACTTCGCCAAGAGCTCTAGGCGAATCTGCATCATAGCCATATAGCGTAGGCATGTCAAATGCTACGCTTAATCCTGTTTCTCCATGCTCAAGCAAAAACTTCAGCCTTTTATTGGTATCTTCAGGAGTCCCAAAACCGCTAAATTCCCTTATCGTCCATAACCTACCTCTATACATTGAAGGATATATTCCTCTTGTAAAAGGAAAGCACCCTGGAAAGTTAATATCTTCTAAATAATCAATATGCTTAACATCATAAGGCGTATAAATAGGCTTTAGTTCAATGCCTGAATCCGTTTCGAATTTTTGCTTTCTTTCAGGTCTTTCTTTAACCCATTGTTCATAAACTTCTTTTCTCCATGTTTGTTCTGCTTCAAATATTTTCTCCATTTCATCTTTATTGTAAAGCCTAGAAATAGTGTTCCTTTTTTGAATTTTCTCTTCTAATTTTTTCTTCCAATATCCTTTTGGAAATTCTTTAAATAAATTAGTTGTAATCACGCTTTTTATTATATTTTTAAAAGAATTAAAATCTATCTAGAATTAAGTGGATACGGAAAACATAAAGAAAGGCATTGAGAATGGAGATAGAAGATTTATAGCAAAAGCTATAACGATGATAGAGGAAGGAGACTCAAGAATATATGAGATATTGGAATCTTTCAAAGACAAAATAGGTAAAGCTAAAGTATTTGGAATAACAGGACCTCCAGGTGTTGGTAAAAGCACGCTCATTTCAAAATTAGTGAAGGAAGCCAGGAATAGAGATGAAAACGTTGGAGTTTTGCTTGTAGATCCTTCAAGTCCGATATCAGGAGGAGCACTTTTAGGTAACAGAGTTAGGATGATAGAAGAAGTTTCAGATCCTAAGGTTTATGCAAGGAGCTTAGCTACAAGAGGATGGTTTGGGGGTTTATCGAGGGCAATTGATGATGCTATACTTGTATTAGAAGCCAGTGGTAAAACAATTATATTTATTGAGACTGTAGGCGCTGGTCAGATCGAAACTGATATATTTAAGAAAGCAGATGTAGTTTCTCTAGTATTGATGCCTTATTCAGGCGATGAGATACAGGCTCTAAAAGCAGGTTTAATGGAAATAGCAGATATTTACGTTATAAATAAAGGAGATCTTGATAGAAATAAAATAACCGGTGTAACGCTAAGAATGATTGTTGGAAAAGAAAAAAAGATTGTCTATACCTCAGCACTTTATAATGAAGGAATAAAGGAACTTTACGATGCAATGATAAATCAATGGGAAGAATATTCAAGAAATGGAGAAATAGAGAGAAGAAGAAAAATAAGGATGAAAAGCAGTCTTATAAACGATTTGAATTCTTTCCTTTTCAATTTGCTTGAGAAATTTATAAAGGAATATGATGAAGAAATGGAAAAAATTTCAGAAGAAATTCTTAAGGGAAAAATCTCTAGATATCAAGCGAGCAAAGAATTAATAGCTAAACTCGAATCTTATAGACATTAAACTTAAGAATAAATTCTTACTTCTTAGGCTATGGAGAAAAAATATGAAAATATTATCGTAGATAAAGTAGAAGAAGTAGGTATAATAAAGATAAACCGTCCTGCGCAGTTAAATGCACTGAATAAAAAGACCGTTGAAGAAATAATCGATGCTGTTGAACATTTTGAAGAAGATGAAAATATAAAAGTAATGATAATTACAGGTTCAAATCATTTCTCTGCAGGTGCAGATATCAAAGAAATGGTATTACTTAGCCCTATTGAAGCAATAGAGAAAAGCCCATTAGCAGTTTGGGAAAGAATGATGGAGTTTGTTAAAAAACCAATCATAGCTGCCGTTCAAGGATATGCAGTAGGAGGTGGTTGCGAACTAGCTTTAAGCTGCGATATGATAATCGCTTCTGAAGATGCGATGTTCGGTCAGCCTGAAATAAATCTAGGTCTTATGCCAGGTGCAGGAGGAACACAAAGACTTGCTAGACTAATCGGTAAACAAAAAGCAATGGAACTATGCCTAACTGGTAAATTCATAAGTGCAAAAGAAGCATATGAATTAGGAATAGTAAATAAAGTTGTTCCAAGGGAACTTTTGTTAGAAGAAGCAATAAAGTTAGCAAAAGAAATAGCTAGTAAAGCACCTATTGCAGTCCGTTTCATTAAAGATTCTATAAGAAAAGCACAAGAAACAAGTTTAAAAGAAGGTTTAGAATATGAGAGGAGATTATTCTATCTCTTATTGTCAACTGAAGATGCAAGGGAAGGAATGAAAGCTTTCATAGAAAAAAGGAAACCTGTTTTTAAAGGTAAATAACCTTAAATACTTTTTTGAAAGTATCCTTGTGGATAATTATCTCTTAGCAGCGAAGCTTGCAAAAAATAGAGCCTTAACTATAAAGGAAACTTATCTAATACTCAAGCATTCTCTAGAAGCTTTGAAAAGCTTAAACTATAGAAGGAAAAACGATAAACTATTCAAATTAGCCTTGTTAATGTTTGCATTACCCGAACCGGTGATAACTGAAATCTTAGGTATTATATTTTTAGGTATGAGTTATAG
>Ga0101942_100108_pt1 | contig 53110 bp, 43 predicted proteins | sample DewCreD2012metaG_4_FD_75243 | JGI IMG/M metagenome (GOLD analysis project Ga0101942, IMG submission 75243) | Hot spring sediment bacterial and archeal communities from British Columbia, Canada, to study Microbial Dark Matter (Phase II) - Dewar... ...
ATATATTATATTGTATCATCATTAAATTTAATCTTTATTATATCTTTTGTATTGACATTTATTTATCAAACTTTAATTCAGTTTATAAGAAATACTACTCGAAAAAATTTCTTTTTAGTATATTCAATATTTTTATTATCTATTATTATCCCTTTAACAGCAGCTTATTATTCTAATAACAAAGAAATAGCATTAGAGTATATAACATATATTCTTTTTAATAATACTTTAATTCCTCCCATCATTTCGTTAATATCTCTTTTCCGCGAGGAAAAAGACTATAAGAATCCCTTAAAGATGATACTTTTGTTTACAGTCATCGCTATGAATGCTCTCATCCTTAAAGTAACGCTTGATTTACAGTTAGCTGAGATAGGCGAGATACAGATCAATAAGTTAGGCATTTCTGAACTAAATTTACTTTTGTCCTATGTTGCAATGATTCAATCTGCGATATTCGGAACAGCTATAGAGCAAAACAAATTTCAGCCAATAGTCACTGATTATTCACTTTATTATGTTTTGCCTATAGTAATATTCTGTTCCTTCGTATACGCTCTAAAGGCTATTGTGGATAATCTTAAAATCTATGATGATGAATTTTACTATAAGGAAACCATTGAAACAAACCATTCACATCCTTTATCAAGAATAGCTATGACTACTTTTCTAAGCGTTATATCATCGATAATAATCCTTTACGCTTCTCAATACTTAATCGAGACTTATGGAATTCATTATTCGAATCTCGTATTAATAATACCTCTTAGCATGTGTATTATAATAGCTATTGTGGCTAGAATAAAATGAGGAAAATATCTGCTTTGCTAATCTTATTTCTTTTAATATTTTCATTTAATTTAAACCAAGCCAAAGCAGAAGTTTTTAAAGATTTACTAATAGGTACTGAAGAAAATAGTCTTTATTCCTATCGCTTAGGCTCTCTATTAGTAGGCGATGGCGATAATTTATATGTAAAGATACTAGCTGACAAAATAGCATATTTTAATCTAGAATTAGTATCGCCAAAAAATAAATTAATCTTATCCACTCAAATGCTCACCAACAAAACAGAAAAAATTTACTTTTTCAATAATGGAGAATATGGATATTATAGAATAATCTTAAAGGATAACGCAAATAATATTTATGCTCAAGCTTCGATCAAATATATTCAAAAGCAAATAAACATTAATAACTTTATATATAATTTCACAACTACAAGCAATTCTTTTTACATACAAACTAATGGCATATTACCAAATGACTTAATTTACAAAAATGTCAGCTTTTATCTTGCATTGATTACAAATAGCTCACTCTTAAATTTCACTAATCAGCTTGTATCTGAAATTATAAGTGATGTCGAAGGGTCAAGACCTGTGAGGTTAGGTTTTTCAGTAATCAAGCAAGAAATCGATGATAATAATTTAATAATAATGCCTCTGATATTCAATTCAACTTTGGGTTATGTCCAACTCGAAGCAAATGAGTTAAATATTAAGTTATATTATCAAAACGTTTTTAATAAACTAATTAACGGAACAAAAATATTAACAGTAAGCCCTGCACATATAATTAAATATTCTATAAAAAATTTTAAAATAGGAAAAGATAAAATAAAAATTCCTTTATCATATATCTTAAATAATGAAATATTTTTCTTAAACATAACATATTCCAAAGAAGAAAATTCTTTATTATATAGCTATAATACTCATTTTATATATAAATCAAATAAATTATATCAAGTGATAAAAGAAGTTAAAATAAATAAAAATGAAACAAAAAGTCAAATAATTTTAGATGGAAGCCTTGAAGTTGATTTCTCGAAATTCTTTGAATTCAATTCTACACATGCTCTAAAAAATTTATTTATAGGGATTATTATCAAAGAAGAAGAATTATTTAGGGATATTTTATTAAAGAAATTCAATTATAAAATTTTAGGAATAAAACTTTATAATCTAGCGAAAAAGAGTTTCATAGAAGGATTTAATATAGAAGTAAATAATTCTTATTCATATAGTATTTATGATAAAGCAATTTTAATATACCAAATATTGCCTGATATTATATTTATAAATTTAAAAAATGTCAGACTCCCACTTAAATATTTATATAATAAAACATTAAATGATTTTGATGTTAACATTATACAGTATAAATTTTATAATTTGAGTCTTACTATAGTTGCTGAAGGTATGGAAAAAGCAAATGCTACGTTGAACATTTACTATAACCAATTGCTAGTTTATAGTTCTAAAGTAATGGATGGTTATCTTAATTTGGTATTGCCTGAAGGAAATTACACCATAAAAGTATATAAAGAAGGTTTCACGAACTCAACGCAAAGTTTTTATCTGAACTCGAATAAGGAGATATTCATAACATTATATAGACAAAGATATCAATTAAGCGATACTGACCATGTCTATATCTATGGATTGGCATTTGTGCTATTTTTACAGGTTTTATTAAATCTCTACATTTACAGAAAACTAAAGAAAATTTAATTTTGAGCAACTAATAAATAATAATAGAGGGGTCGTAGCCTAGCAAGGTAGGGCGTTGGGCTCCAGAACTCAATAAGAATACTTGAGCACATGCGATGATGAAGTTCTGGAGCGGAGATACCCAAAGGCCGGGGGTTCAAGTCCCCTCGACCCCATTTTTGTAGCTTTCTCGAAGATTTTTATTCCCTAACTAAAATTTTACATATGCCTAAGGTTGAAGAAAAAATGAGGAAATTCATTGTAAGTGCCAGTCCTGAAGATAACATAAAATATATTGCTGAGCTCATGAAAGAAAAAAAAGTTGGAAGTGTATTGATAAAACAAGGAAATCAATATACAGGAATAATAACAGAAAGAGATATCCTATATAAAGTGGTTGCTGAAGGAAAAGATCCGATAAAGACAAAGGCTAAAGAGATAATGTCAAGTCCTTTAATTACGATAGAAAAAGGTAGAGACATAAGCGAAGCAATAAAAATTTTCAAAGAGAAAAATATAAGAAGACTTCCTGTTCGAGACGGTAATGAAATAATCGGCATGCTTACTTTGAGAACATTAATCGGAGATCTAAAGCATGACGAAGAAATTACTCAGGAAATTGAAGAAATAAAAGGTGTAGTTTGTGCTTTTTGTGGTTCTATATTTACTAATGAAAAAGAATTATCAAAGCACATTGATAGAGTTCATATTGGTGCTGGAATATTAGAGGAGAGAAGATGAATTAAAAATGATATTTGCCCACTTAATTTTTATCAATATCATTTCTTCTTCTTTGAAACTTTCCATATAACCGAGTTCTCTTATCATCTTTTCAACTTCAGAATTCCTCAAAATAGTAGGATCTATAATTTCTCTATGATTTTCAAATAACCTTTTAGCTATATCGTAGATTTTCTCATTCATTTATCGTTACTATTTGTTGCTTTTTCATTATAAACTCTATAGCTTCAACCAAAGCTTGGGCTGTTTCTATTCTTGTAAGAACAGGAATATTTAACTCAACTGCCTTCCTTCTTATTAAATAATCATCTTCTAACATTTCTGAATATTTTTCGAGCGTAATCGAATAAGGAATGTTCATTACAAGATCTACTTTTCCTTCTCTTAAAATTTCTAAAATGTTTGGTTTTCTATTCACTTCCTTTACTTTATAAACAACATTAACTTTTAGATTGTAATTTTTAAGAAACTCAGCCGTGTGCTCTGTAGCATATAAATTGTATCCTAGTTCGCTTAATTTAACAGCGATTGGAAGTATCTTTTGCTTAAGCTCCGTGCCTCCTACTGATATGAGAACGTTTCCTTTAAACGAAATCCTTAAGCCTGAAGCTTCCAATGCTTTGAAGAAAGCCTCATAGAATGTATCAGCAAAGCAGGCTACTTCGCCAGTAGAACGCATCTCAACGCTCAGCACAGGGTCGGCTTTATCCAATTGCATGAAAGAAAATTGAGGAACCTTAACGGCATAGCCTTTAATATTAGGCCTGGCATCACATTCTATTTTACCTTTAATTATTGCTTCTGCAGCTAATTCAATTAAATTGACTCCTGTAAACTTTGAAGTAAAAGGCATCGATCTTGAACTCCTCAAATTGCACTCGATAACGTAGATTTCTTGATCTTTAACGATGAATTGAATGTTGAAAGGACCAATTATCTTTAGACCTTTTGCTATTTTATTCGTGATATCAACGATCTTTTCTTGTATTTCAGGGGTTAATGTTAAAGGAGGTATAACCATTGTTGCATCTCCTGAATGGACACCTGCATTTTCAATATGTTCAATAATTGCACCGATTATTGTTTTGTTACCATCTGAAACAGCATCCACCTCAACTTCCTTCGCGTTCATAATAAACTTGCTAACAGTAACGGGATATTCAGGACTTACTTTTGTAGCCTTTTCAAGATATCTTTTTAGTTGAGAAGGAGTCCATGCAACTTCCATTGCAGAACCACTGAGCACAAAAGATGGTCTTACAATTACAGGATATCCAACTCTATAAGCAAATTCGAATATCTCATCAAGATTGGTGAAATCATTCCAAGGCGGTTGTTTAATTCTTAACGAATCTAAGAATTCGCTGAATTTTTTCCTATTTTCTGCAGTCTCAATGCTTTCATAGCTGCTACCCAACAATCTTACATTAAATTTAGCAAGCTTAGGAACTAGGTTGTTAGCTGTTTGGCCTCCAACACATGCTATAATTCCTAAGGGATTTTCTTTTTCGTAAATATCCAAGACTCTCTCTAATGTCAATTCTTCGAAATAAAGCTTATCGCTAATATCATAATCCGTAGATACCGTTTCTGGATTGCAATTTATCACGATTACTTCATCAATTCCTTGCTTTTTAACAGCCCAAATCATGTTGACTGTAGCCCAGTCAAATTCAACAGAACTACCTATCCTATAAGGACCTCCGCCTAAAATTATTACTTTTTTCTTTGATTGAGAATAATCAAGATCATCATGCGTTGCATTATAAGTTAAATAAAGATAATTCGTGCTTGCAGGCCATTCTGCAGCTAAAGTATCGATTTGCTTCGTAACGGGTTTTATTCCGAATTTCTTCCTTAAAATCCTAACTTGAGCTTCATCTAGATTAAGACATCGAGCAATTTGTACATCAGAAAAGCCTAGTTTCTTAGCCTTTAAAATTTTTTCTCTTAATTCTTCAATTTCATTAAGATTTGTTTTTCTCAGCTCTTCTTCCATATCTACAATGTTTTTTATCTTCCAAAGATACCAAGGATCTATTCTAGATAATTTCGCAATTTTTTCAATACTAATTCCTTTCTTCATAGCTTTCGCAACATAGAACATTATTTTATCATCAGGCTCCTCTAATTTTTTCTCAATTTCTTCAATGCTCAAATCTTCCTCATCTCTATTAGCTACCAATCCATCCTTGCCAATATCTAGCATGCGAATAGCCTTTTGCAGCACCTCTTCAAAGCTCCTTCCTATAGCCATTACTTCGCCAACTGATTTCATTTGAGTTCTCAATCTTCTATCTACTCTTGGGAATTTGTCGAAATCCCATCTAGGCATTTTTAATACTAAATAATCCAAAGCAGGTTCGAATGCAGCAGTTGTCATTTTTGTTATTTTGTTTAAGAGTTCAGGAAGAGTGTAGCCTATAGCTAACTTTGCAGCCATATATGCTATAGGATATCCTGTTGCTTTCGATGCCAATGCTGAAGATCTTGACATTCTAGGATTGATCTCTATTACGTAATAATTACCTGTATTAGAATCGAGAGCGAATTGAACGTTACACTCGCCTACTAGCTTTATTGTATTAACGACCTTTATCGAAACTTCTCTCAATAAATGATATTCCTGATTTGTCAATGTTTGCGATGGTGCTACAACAATATTGTCTCCTGTATGTATTCTCATTCCTAAAATATTCTCCATGTTGCATATAGTTATTGAATTACCTGCATAATCTCGCATCACTTCAAATTCTATTTGCTTCAATTCGCCTAGATACTCCTCTAACAAGACCTCTTTTATTAAGCTATGGGCTAAACCTCTTTCAACGATTTCTATTAATTCATCTTCGTTTTTCGCAATCCCACCTCCTTTACCTCCTAAAGTGAAAGCTACTCTTATCATTACAGGATAACCTAATTCTTTTGCATATGCCTTAGCTTCTTCAATTGAATAAGCACTTTTACTTTTTGCAACGTTTATTCCAGCATTTAACATTGTTTGCTTGAATTTTTCTCTATCGCTAGCAGTTTCGATCGCTTCAATAGATGTACCTAATACTTTTACTCCATATTTATCTAAAATACCATTTTTCTTAAGCTCAACACCACAGTTAAGAGCAGTCTGACCTCCAAAACCTAAAAGTATTCCATCAGGCCTTTCTTTTTCTATTACTTCAGATACGTATTTACTTGTAACAGGTAGAAAATAAACGGAATCAGCTAAGTTTATATCTGTTTGTATCGTAGCAATATTTGGGTTTACTAGAACTGTTTTGATTCCTTCTTCCTTCAATGCCTTAATACATTGACTACCAGAATAATCAAATTCACCTGCTTCTGCAATTTTGATAGCACCGCTTCCTAGAACTAATACTTTTTTAATTGTTTCAAATCTAGGCATGGTAATTCATCTTTTCAACTATTTTCTTGAAAATTTCGAAAACGAACAAAGTATCATTAGGTCCAGGATTTGCTTCAGGATGGAATTGAACAGAGATCACTCTCCTTTCCAAATCGATTAAACCTTCAATCGTTGAATCATCTGCATTAATCCACCATATTTTTAAAGATTTACCCTTTAAAGAATCTGGATCTACAGCATATCCATGATTTTGACTTGTTATATAAACTCTATTTTCCTGCAAATTGATACATGGCTTATTTTGACCTCTATGGCCATATTTCATTTTAAAAGTATTCGCACCATAGCTTAGAGCTATCAATTGATTACCTAAGCATATACCTAAAGTTGGAATGCGAGAATCAATAATGCTTTTTATAAGCTCTATTGTTTTAGTGAATTTTTTAGGATTTCCTGGTCCATTGCTGATGATAACACCTTTTGGATTATATGATATTAATTCATCAAAATCTGTATCATATGGTAATCTAACTATTCTGAAACCTTGCTTCAAAACATTTCTTATTATGCTAACCTTTGCTCCACAATCGATGAAAGCAACTAATGGACCTCTTTCACCATAAATTCTAGGTTCTATTTTAGGAGGAGCAATGAATTTAGCATCATACTTTTCGACTCTTTTCAATTCGGCATAAATTTCATCCTCGTTAATTTCATCTTCGCTGACTACTAATGCACCCATCATAACTCCCTTGTTTCTAAGCCTTTTGGTTATTTCTCTAGTGTCTATATCTTCTATACCAGGAACACCTTCTCTATATAACCACTCATGAATTGAATATTTAGAACTGGGATGACTTGGAATTTTGCATGCCTCTTGTACTACTAACCCAGATATTTGAATTTTTTCAGATTCGAAACCAATTGGCAATCCATATTCATCGTAAACTAATTCTGGAACACCATAGTTACCAATGAGAGGATAAGTCATCACTAATATTTGATTGAGATATGAAGGATCTGTGAATGCTTCTGGATATCCTACCATTCCAGTATTAAAAACTACTTCTCCAAAGACTTTGCGTGGAAAACCGAAGCCCCGACCCTTCCAAAAACTTCCGTCTTCCAGTATGAGTAGGGCTTTTAAATCTGACATTAAATTTTACTAATTACATACTTAAGAGTATTTAAACTTTTACTCGAAATAAGTTACTAGCTTATATTTTCAGATCACCGTATTTATCGAGAAGTTGTTTTATTTGTTCATCTACGGGGAGGATATTTTCTTTTATATCTTTTTAAAGAACGCGGCCCTATTTCTCGATAAGCAATTTCAACTAATTCATCTAATTCTCCTTGAATCCCATAAAGGGAATTGAAAGTTTACATTGCTAGCCTTTAAAGGAATTGAATTTTGATATCTTCTAAATATTTTATTATCGATTGAAAAAGCAAGCCAACGATCTTTAGAAAATCTAACTATTTCATCTAAAACGTCATCTCTTTTATAATGCTCTAATATCAACTTTTGTTATTCGTTTCACTTATTTCTTCACTACTTTTCTCCTTAGCTTTAATGATTTTTTCTTTAACTTCTTTAGGCAGTGCATAATCTTCTTTTCTTTCTGAGGTAGGTCCTACTATAACTAAACCTATGCCATCAACGATATCGATTTCATACATATACAAGCTGTGTGGTGTTTGTCTCATCTTTTCAACAATCATATATCTATGCAATTTTCCTTGTTTGATAGCACGTCTAAATCTTATTATTCCATCTGCTATATGCTCTACACCCCAACCAAATGCTTCAGATGTGCTTATTGCATATTGGGAAGTAGCCAAAACCGTAAAATCCCATTTCGAAAGAACTTTTTTAGCATAATATGAAAGTCTTCTAGCCATCGCAGGTCTATCGAGCCAAAAAGCAGATACCGAATCTATTACTAGCCTAGCTCTTCCATATCCTAGTTTTTTCTTAGCTTCTATTACTTTGTTAACAAGTTCTTCCATTTCTAAACTTTTAAGTGACCATTCATCTTCTCTTCCCATCAATGCATCTATTACAATTAGCTTATTTTCATTGATAGCCTTTTGGAAATCAATGTTGAATTGGGATGCTTGAGTAATAATTGAAGAAGCAGATTCTTCTGTAGTTACATAAATACATTTATCTCCATTTTTAATTCCTTGAGCAATGAAATGAATACAGGTAATTGTCTTACCTGTACCAGGTTCACCTGTCAATGCTACGAAAAATCCTTTAGGTATCCCTCCTTCTAAAATATTATCTAACTCAGGTATACCTGTTGAAAGCCTTTCTATTTTTATCACATTATATTATATTAATATAACAATAAAATTAATGAAAAATTCCTGGAATTCCAAAAACTTCTCCTAAAAACATACCGAAAAAGAATGATACAAAGGCTGTTAATAAAATTAAACCTGAGTTGAATAAATAATCGCGAATAAATTCTCTATCTGATATTACTGCAGAATAAAAATTGAAAAATGCCAGCAAGGCTAAAGCAACGATCAAAGAAGAAATGAAGGCTAGCAACATTATATGGGTCAAGAAATAAGGAACAGCAAGAGCTACTGCTGTCATGATGTATGTAATCCCTGTATATATAGCTGATAATCTAGGATTGCCTAGCTCTCCTTGTTGGGCTTGTAAATATGCTGCTGAAGCCATGGCAATGGAAGCTGATACACCAACAACTAATCCTGCTATACCTGCAACAATCGTAGATGCTGTAACACCTAAAAATCCTGCATGTACACCTGTTATTTCTATTATCGCATCAGCTAATCCTAAAATGATGAAACCTATGTATGTAACAGTTCTTTCTTTTATCTGAGAAATCCAATAATTTTCATGCTCAACTTCATCGTTTATTATTCTTTCTAATTTGTTTTTATTCTCACCTTCAAGTATTTCTAAAGCCTTTTTGTACTCAGAAATTACTTTTTTTTCGTTCCTTTCCATAAATTTTATCGCAAAGGTCAAGCCAAACAAATACTTCAGAAATATAACTAAATTTATTCGAAGTTTTGTCATAAGATCGTTTGAATAATTCCCGCCTAAACTAGCCCAAAATTGTAAATGTTCTTTTTCTTGAGAAGCTAACTTCATTAATATTTTCTTCCTTTCTTCATTTTTTTCAAGAACTGCTAACTTCGAATAAACAACATGATCAATATATTCATCTTCACAATATTTCCTGAAATCCATTATTTCGTAGATAAAGCAAAAAAATATTTAAGTTTAAAAATGCGGAGGGTGGGATTTGAACCCACGAAGCGCTAAACGCACAAGGGCCTGAACCTTGCCCCTTTGACCTGGCTCGGGCACCTCCGCCCAATTATGTTTTATTTTCAATGTATTATTTATTTTCATGCTAAAAATAAGACCAATTACATATCAAGAAATAGAAGAGTTATCTAAATTAGCAATGAAGCTCTTATCAGAGCCTAATGCAAGCGATAATAATATCATAATTAATGAAGAAAACAGAAAATATTGGATTGAAATCGTCTCCAATATATTATCTAGGGATAGGAATTCAATAGTAGTTGCAGAGCTCGATAGTAGAATTGTAGGATATGCAGTATTTAATCGCAATGCAAGCGAACCTTTCAAAGTTAAAGAGAAATGGGCTTATATCAGCGACTTATATGTTGAAAAAGAATATAGAAGAAGAGAAATCGGCACAAAAATTCTCGAATATATAGAAAATCTTTCGAGAGAAAAAAACGTTAAAAAAATTAGATTGATAGTATGGAAGAATAATGAAATTGCAATAAAATTTTATGAAAAAAATGGTTTTAAAATCGTAGGGTATTTATTAGAGAAAGAACTACAATAAAAAGTTTTTATAATTTCAAAAATATCACATCTTACTCTATGCCCGTTTCCATATCCCCATATGAAGTAGCGATCAATCAACTCGAAAATGCTGCAAAGTTAATAAATCTCGAAAGCGAAATCCTTGAAATATTGAAAAAACCTCAAAAAATAATAACTGTAAATATACCTGTCTTGATGGATGATGGTTCTGTCAAAGTTTTCACAGGCTATAGAGTACAGCATAACAATTTTAGAGGCCCATATAAAGGAGGAATAAGATATCATCCTGACGTTAACCTTGATGAAGTAACTGCTTTAGCTATGTGGATGACATGGAAGTGCGCAGTTTTAGATGTACCTTTTGGAGGAGGTAAAGGAGGAATAACATGTCCTATTAAGTATATGAGCATTAGAGAAAAGGAAAGAATGACTAGAAGGTTTGTAGATATGATAGCTAACGAAATAGGTCCTGAAATCGATATACCTGCTCCTGATGTTTATACAGATGCACAAACAATGGCTTGGATATTTGATGAATATTCCAAACTTAAAGGATATCCAGTATATGGTGTCGTAACAGGTAAGCCTGTTGAGTTAGGAGGATCGGAAGGAAGAAAAGAGGCAACAGGTTACGGTGTTGCCGCATGCGTTAAAGAAGCTACAAAATACCTAGGTTTAGATATTCATTCAACAACGGTTGCAATCCAAGGATTCGGAAACGTAGGATACTATGCGGCAGAAAAGCTTTATGAATATGGTTTCAAAATTGTTGCAGTTAGCGATTCCCAGGGAGGAGTTTATATTAAGGAAGGTATCGATCCCAAAGAATTATTAGAATATAAAAATAAAACAGGAAGCGTAATAGGATTTAAAGATACGAAGAAAATATCGAATGAAGCTTTGTTGACTAGTGAAGCAGATATACTCGTTCCTGCTGCGTTAGAAAATCAAATAACTGGTGCTAATGCAGATAAGATAAAAGCTAAAATAATCGTAGAAGGAGCAAATGGTCCAACCACACCTGAAGCAGATGAAATATTATTTAAGAAAAAGGTTCTAATCGTTCCTGACATTCTTGCTAATGCTGGAGGAGTTACGGTTAGTTATTTCGAATGGGTTCAGAATATGCAAAGGTTTAGATGGAGTAAAGAAGAGGTTTTGAAAAGGATGGAAGAAAAAATGATCAAAGCATTTCATGATGTGCTTTCATTAAGCGAAAATCTAAAAATTGATATGAGAAATGCCGCTTTATCGCTTGCACTTAAAAGAACTGCAGAAGCTTATAGATTAAAAGGTAGAGAATTTTAGAATATAAATTTCTTCAAAAAATAATTTTTTACTTAATACAATTTTAATATCAAAAATGTCTTTCTTAAAATTTGATAAGCTTGAACAAACAAAATAAACTTTAGTTTTAAAATTTTTAATCTGTTCTAAAAACTCATTAATAATGTTCTTACTATTTTTTTGATATACTGTTAATCCATCAACATCTGTTCTGAATTCATCTTTAGGTAAATAAGGAGGATTAAAAAATATCAAATCGATATCACAATTTCTAATTGGAGTTAAAAGATCCGCTAGTATGAGCTCAATATTCGCAATTCCTTTCTCTCTTATTTTCTCTTTGAATATTTTCAAGCAATATAGAGATATATCAGTTGCTAAAATCAAATCGAAATTATCTTTAACTGCAAGTGATAAATAACCAGTTCCTGCACCTACTTCTATAGCTATATGACCCTTTTCTTTTTTAATTGCTTCTTCAAGAAGAAAAGTATCTTCAGAAGGAGGATAGCATATACTGTTATTCATAAAAGTAAAAAAAATTTAATTAAATAAAAATATTTTTATAAAGCTACTACTGTTGGAGCTCTTCTCCTTGTTGCAGCGTATATTAAAGCGAATATCAGTATTATTATCAAGACTACTATAATGGCTAATTGTAGGAATGGGAATGGTGTTGGTGATGGAGTTGGAGTAACTATTGCACCGCTTGCTTGTGCAATATAGTTGTTTATATCGCTTAGTAATCTTATGTAATCGCTTGCTGTCACTGCAGAGTTGAGCCTGTTTTCTAAATCAGGAACTCTTGCTTCAATGCTACTCAACTTTGCTTCATCATGAGGTTGAGCCTTGACTTCAGCAATCTTAGCCTTTAAATCGGATAATCTAGAAGCAACTGCGCTCCTTACATCTGCATATATTGATTTTTCAACATCTTGCCCTAAGGCTAAAGCATCTCTGAAGTCACTGATAGCTTTTAATACGTTTGGATATGTATTAACATCTGCAGCATTATAACTTGCTAGCTCAGAATTTGCGGTTGTGACTTTACTGTTGTAAGTTGTTATCTTTGCTTTAGTAACATCTGATACGTCTATACCTGCTTGAGCAAATTGATTGAGCAATGTTTGAATATCGCTAGTTAGCTGCGAAGCTTGATCTCTTAACATGCTAGCCAGTTTATATGCTGAATCACCAGCTTTGCTCCACGCATTCATAGCTATGCTAATAGCAGATTTAAATCCTTTGAATGAATCTATTAGCGTTGTCCATGTAGCGGGATCTGAAGACTTGAATGAAGCTAATGTGGCATTTGAATCGTTAAATGCATTATATGCGCTACTTAATAAGTCTCTAGCAGACTTTACATCAACATTATATGTTGCAGTAGTATTAATGAAGCTTGTTGCATTCATTATCACCTTCCATGCCGAATCTCTTGCAGCAAATGCTTGGCTCGATAACTGTGCAACTAATATAGAGGCTGCTTGATTAGCTGTTGCATTTGCACTCAGCAATGGTTTAGCAGCATCGATATAGTTTCCATCAAGTATGAATGCATTTACTTGCGCTAGGTAGCTTTGTGTTTGAGCAATTAGATTGTCGAAGCTTGAACTTACGTTCATTCCAGCATTCCTTGCATTAGTAGCTAATAGATTCAAGTAATCTGCGAAAGTTGTTAATGCTTGTGCACCGCTTGAGACTAGCGTGTAGTATCCTGCAGCATACTGGAATATACTTCTCAGAAAGGTTCTTAATATTAAGCTCCATCTTGATTCAAGTTGGAATGGTGTAACCATATGCGTAATAGCATGCTCGAAGTATGCATTACTGAACCATGAGTATTCACCGAATGCTATTACTTTAGCATTTGGCAATGGAATATTTCCATAACTGCCTTGAACACCTGTTAAGTGTGTATCTAACACTAATACTGGACCCCATTTACCTGCTACAGCTTGGTAACTTGCCATTGTAAATCTTCCAGCTTGATATGTGTATCCTTCTCTATATTCGTTCATGACATAGAAGTTAGCTAAATCGTTTAGATAAGCAGTGCTTGCGAACAATACATATGATACCCTTATACCTCTATCAAATCCTGGCTTCACTGCAGTTCCAGATGCGAACTTAATATAAACTGTATCACCTCTTACAGGAGTTGAAATTATTTGACCATATACTTCAGTATCGCTATTTGCTACGAAACTGCCTACTACGTTATAGTTTGAATCTAACACTTGAACAAGCGTTCCTACACTTATATCAATGTAATCAAAGACTGGCAATACGTAGTCTGCATTAGGAACTGTTATCTTGTATATGTAAGTAGTCATTGGAGGATATGGTTCTGGAGTTTCGATCGGCGTTGCAAGTACGAATTTGCTATATGTAGCTATGTTATTAGGATCTAAATTACGAGCGTTAACGTCTAAGAATAACTTCCTATTTGTTTCATTATTTTGAACACCAGTTATCATTCCATAACTTTCAGCGAATAAATAGTAGAAATCTATCGTATTGTATGGAATACCACCAAGAGTTATCTTGTTCCATCCTGCAGCTAAAGGCATATTCATGCTTGGTAATCCTTCAGTGAATGGCATCACATCTCTTGCAGCACTCTTATTTACACCTGTTGGGAAGTATACTCTTGATCCAACATAGTTTAGTACCCAGTTCATGTTATATGGATTAGTTGAACCAGATATTGGGTTAACATTGTTTGCTGAACCGAATTGGGAGAATATTATTAAGGTACCTGAATTTTGAGCTAATATCTTAATCATTATGTCTCTTGCAGTGTAATTAACCCATCTTTGTTCTGGCCCGTAATCGATTTCTTTAGCAAAGTAATAACCTTCGAATGGCTGGAAGTGATTGTTCTCAATTAATATGAAACCTTGGGCCTTTCCAAACGTTTTATCTACAAGATCTCTATAGAATGCCTCGATCTTCCATATTGGTTGATTTGGTGTTTGATTTGTAGCGATCATATCTAATACTTCGCTAACCACTCCTGAAGGCTTAATTGCGAAGTTTAAAGGTGGACTTGATAAAGTCTTCCATAGCTCAAAGGCGTTTACCCATGGTTGCATTGGCCAATCGTGAGCTGTGAATACTGCTACACCAAGACCATTATAGTTTGCAGGATCATCGACAGCTGGTCTATTATTAACGTATAAACCATCATCCCATACAAAGTAACCGTTTGGATTTTGATCAACAGTTATTTCGATCTTGGATGTTGTAACTAGATTTCCATTATCATCGTAGATTTCTAAATTACCTGTGTATAAACCACTTGCTATGCTTGGATCTATAAATACGAAGACTGGTGCAAAGTAATGACCAGTATGAGGTAAGCCTGGATAATGACCATCATTTACTGCAATTGGTAATCCTAATACTGGTAAAGGATAAGATTCAAGATATTGACCAGCAATTGCGCTTACATTTTCTGGAGTTAGATCCATGCTAGAGCCTAATAACACGAGCTTAACTCTCCATACTCCTTCTGCCAATGTCTCATTAATTAAAGTGAAGAACTGTGCTACAGCGCTAACATTGCCTGTTATCTTAGCATGCAATAGAGAAGTTGAGACGTCTGGATTTATTATTGTAAAGTTGACATACTTGAAGTCCAATGGATATTTAGCTATTAGATTTGATGTATAGCTATCTAATTTGAATGGAGTTGAAGCTGTAACCAAAGGTAAGTCTCCAGCTCTTGGAGGCTTGTTCAATATACTAACAGCCCTGTTCAAATGAGAATACAATGGATTTGAATCAATACTACCTGTTTGAGTAAGGTTTCCATATACGAATAGATTTATCTTGAATGTGCTCCACCATGATGTATATACTGGATAATAAATCATATCTTGATTTACGAATTTCAAAGGCTTTGTATATGCTTGTCCACCTAATGCAATATTGACAACTGATGGCACTAGATTGCCTGAGCCATCTCTACTCGCTGCAGGAACTGTTAATAACTTAGTTAAAGGCAAGCCACTTACTACTTTTAATCCTGCAGTTGTTGAGTTACTCGGTACTTGAAGAGTTACATTCAGAGCAACGTTATAAGGTAATGTATTTGTGAAGGTAACGTTGATTTGCCAAATTGTATTGTTTGATACGATTTTATTGTATTTAATCATTACGAACAATCCTTGGTTTCCACTTTCAGGTCCTCCTATAGGATAGAACCACTGATTAACTTTATTGACCAAAGCTCCTGAAGGATCTAATAAGTATGCAACAGCTCTTAAGCCAAACCACCTATGATATGGAAATGCAGAGCTTCCATATGTTACATCAGATAATACAGAGTCATCACTTAAGAACAATGCACCATTGCAATTCGTTGTATTATAGAAAGCAAGTGCAGGATATACTGGATCATATGCCCAAACTTTTGCAGGAGATCTTACTCGCATAGACATTATTTGATGACCTAAATACAATCTTGGAGGCTGTAGATTTCCATCTTCATCTACCCATGGCGCAAATATTGGATTGCTCACAACAATTCTAGCAACACCTCCTCTTGAATCATGAATCCAATCTATTCCGAATGGAAGTGTATAGTTATTCATTTTGACGCCTTTTCCTACTTCTGAACCAATAGGTATCATGTATGATGGTTCATCTATTTCGCTAGCAAAAAACGCATTCCTTGGTATATATCCGCCAACGAATAAAACCCTTCCAATATAATTATCGACATACTTCTTTAGCTCTGTAGCATTTATCCAATCATTATCTACATACCATGGAGTCAATATTAATACTAGATCATATTGAGCAAAGAATAAAGCATCTGGCTTATTCGTTGTGCCTGCAACGATCACAGTATTAAATATAGATATAGGAGTTGTAGATACAGGTTCTGTAGAATATAATGTGTTGCTGCCTAATGCAATGTAGGGAGCATTCATTCCATCGCCTCCTTTACTATCTCCATTTGTTATGAACCAGAATCTAATTGGATTCGTTGCGTTTACAAATATCTTATATCTTGAAGGATTGGCAAAATCAGCTACCAACCTTATCCACTTCCAACTATCTACGCCTGTTAAATACTGTACAGGTTTAGCACCATACTTTGGAGACATACCGAACAATAAACTTGGTACAGTATTCTTTGCAAAAGATGTTAAATCGCTGAAACCGCTTGCAGGCGAACCTGTCCTAGTATATGGATCATATGTTTGGATATACAAATATCTGGTTGAATAAGATTTAGTAACCGTATCATATACTGTAGCATTGACGTAAAGTATATCTGCAATACCTGTTCCGATTTTATTACCTGCTATAATATTACTTAAAGGAGGTGGACTATTAGGATTGAAAGCAGAAGTATAGTTTAAGCCATAACTTGCTATAGGTAACCAAATATCATATGCTGAGAAATTACCTTTTGGTATATATGGCCAATAGCATTGTGAAATACTTCCTGTTAAATTGAACCAAGCAACAAGATCATCAAATTTTATAGTATATATGTTAGACTCTTTCCTGAACCAAGGCTCATTTGATGAAATATCTTGGTATATAGGAACATTTATCGGTGGGTTAACAGATGCCAGGTTTTGTTTCCATGGATCTTGTGGAGCATTTGACCAATAATACTTTACTGTGACTTCTCTCCTAATACTGTAATTAATTGGATTAGGCTTTGGTAACCATACATTGTAGTAATCGACTTTGAAACCATATCCTGTAGAGTTTGATGCAACTAGCCTTATGTGTACGCCTGGACCATTAACAGGAGGATACGGTATGTTCTCAACATTGCCTGGAGGAGGTACTATAAGTAATACTAATTCTGACCAATCCCAATTATATACTATAATATATCCTCCTTGGCCTGTGTTTGGATCAATACCTAAGCCAATACGATCAAAATGCAATTGAATTTGTCTTGCACCAGGATAATATATATGATAGAATTCATCAGTTAAAGGCTGATATGGATGAGGACTCTCAATCGTTTCCTGGACATTTATTAATTTCAATGTTGGGGCAAACTTACTAGATAGATATTCAATCGTTGCACCCCTATCTCTCAAATCCTTAATGAAATTAACATACCTGTATTGAGGAGCAAAATCCCACCAATCAATGTGTCTGAAGTTGCGGTTATATCGTTTACTAGTATTTTATAGCCTTTGAATATTTGCTTATACTCATCTGGGCTTATTTTTCTTTCATCAGCCCAATACGGTGGAGGTATAACAAAGTTAGATTTCTTGTTTGCTTTCAATAAAACTTGATATGCTCCGCCTGCATTAACTTTTCCTGCGCCACCTATGTTTGGATCGTTAACACCATTCACTGTAGCAACAGGTGTAGCACTCTTTATTAACGCAGCTTTTATTGCAGCAGGAGTAGCACCTGGAAAAGCTTGTATCAATAAAGCTACAATTCCAGTCACAACAGGAGCAGACATGGATGTACCTGAAAGTGTCTTGTATTTTGTTCCTGTATTAAAAACGTTTCCTGCATCAGGATCAAAAGCACTTATTGTTTCATTAAACGTAGGTATTTCAAAACCTGCATTTGCAGCCATTATTCCAAATCCTGGAGCAACGACATCTGGCTTACTTCTTCCTGCACTTAAGAAACCTGTAGTTGGAATTATATCAGTGCCGTGCTGGAAAAATGAATTGGCAGGATAAGTTGGGCCTCTGCTAGACCAATAAACTACTGCGCCCCCATAGCCTGGAACAGGATAGTTTATAGGATATGTTATACCAACTGTTATTACGCTTTCTTGAGCAGCTGGAAAGCCTAGCGTTGTAAAACCAGGTCCATAATTACCAGCTGAATTAACCCATGCAACGCCACTTTGAATTGCCCATGCAACAGCGTAATATAACACAGCTTGAGTATCAACATCAAAGCCTATAAATCCCCAGCTTGCATTCATCACATCAACACCTACTTTCACTGCTTGAACTATTGTTGCTGCTATATGATATACTGTAGCAGGTTCAGGTGTTAAATTTGGATCTGGGAATAGCTTGAAGAAAGCTATTTTCGCATCCGGAGCCAAACCTGCAGCTGCTCCTTTAGGAATAGAAGCCCTCACATAATAGAAAGTACCACGGTCTAAATACCAGCCTTGACCTTGACCATGACCTGAGCCTGCAGCTATAGATGTAACATGCGTACCATGCCCGGCATAATTATATATATCATAATAAGTAGAGTATGCATCTTCACCGCTAAATGGACTGAAAGTAAATACTATTTTGCTTGTTCCATTGGGGAAGAAGAAATCTGGGTGTCTTGGATTTATAGCAGTATCAATTATACCTATTAATACGTTCTTACCTGTAATACCCATTTGATATAAGGGTGTAGCATTAACTTCTTGAGCTATATCAGTGGGTAAAGCATAATAGCGTGCTGGAATGACTGCTTGGGTTTTAGGTTCATCTCTAATATAATAAAGCTCTTTTTCTGGAGGAATGAATTGAAGCATTTTCTTTGGATCTAAAGGCGCATTGTAAGCGATTAACTTGACATATGGAAGACTTGCTAGTTTATCAATAGCCTGCTTATCTGCAGGTAGCTCTACACCTAAAAGAGGTAAATATTGAATGACTTCAGACGCGAATTTTAATAATCTGCTACCCTGAGGTAGGTTAGCTAAGACATAATCTCTGTAATTCCAATCATATATTATAACAGCTTGAATGCTTTTTGCTCCTTTATCGATCAATTCATATATTTTTGGACTTACTTTATCTTTCGGCAATGAAGATATTAAAGGAATTTCAGTCTCTTTTGGCATTACAGCATTCCATGGTTTAGCTTTTGAATTTCCTGCTAGACCTGCGCTATTAGCATTGGATAACGGTAGTATTGTTGGCAATACGAACATCACTGCTATTAGCACTGCTAATACTACTACTAACTTACTACTTGTTTTAACCATTCTGAGATAAAAAGGTTTGAGGCTTTTTAAATTTTAAGGAATAAAATGGATTCGGTTTACCATGAATCTATTTAGATTGTTCTTTCTTTTTAGTCGATGTAAGACCATAAAGGAATGAATTGATTACTGTTATAGCTAGCTCTGCAATAGGTGTTATGATTTGCAAGATATAATCACCTAAATCAGTTAATCTATACTTATTTTTCTCTTTGACTACAACACCAGCTTTAATTAGTTTTTTCAACGATTCATCTAAGATTTTAGGATTTACTTTAAGCGAGAACATCAGCTCGCTCCAAGTTTTTGGTCCTTCTTTCAATGATTTAACGATCCTTATTCTTACTTCACTAGCTAAAGCTTGAAAGACTTCTGCTGCTTCTTTATCTTCCTCCATCTAGAAATAAAGTAGTTCTTGAGTTAAATCTATTTAGTCCTATCAGCCAAGTAATTCGCAAGTTCTATTAAAATTTCTTTTGCAGGAGAGTTCTTTAAAGGCCTTATAGCATCGATGGCTTTTGAAGTGTAGTCTTTAATATACCTCTTCGCAGCAACAAATGCTCCACTTTTAGTGAAAATATTTTTTATTTCAACGATATCTTCTTCAGAAAGATCCTTCTTAGACATAATTTGTTTCAACTTATTACTATATTCGGGAGGACCGAATGTATTTATATACGCCACCATGAAAGTTTTTCTCTTTTTTAATATATCGCTAATAGATTTACCAACTTCGTTCTGATCTCCTATGCTACTGAGCAAATCATCTTGTATTTGAAAAGCCATTCCTAGATTTAATCCATACTTGCCTAACATTTCTACCTCGTAGTCGCTTCCTAAACCTAGAATGGCTCCTCCTTTCATCGCTATTTCAAAAGCCCTAGCAGTTTTTAGTTCAATGATTCGTAGATATTCTTGCAAAGTAATATCTTGACCGTTGTTATAGATTACATCAAGGGCTTCACCTTCTGTAATATCTAAAGTACCTTCACAACTCACCTTTAGAAGCTTAATAGCTATTTCCGCAGGCACTTTTCTTTCTTCAACAAGCCTAACTAGCATTTGAAAGCTTTTAATTATTAAAAAATCACCTGCAAGTATTGCTATTGGAATTCCATACTTCTTGTGAACCGTTTCTACGTTCCTCCTAATTTCATCCTCGTCAATAATATCATCATGTATTAAGCTCGCTACGTGAGCAGTCTCAGCACCGATAGAGGAGAATATTGCCAATTTTTCATCACCTCCAACAGATTTACAAGCAAGAACTACTAAAGAAGGACGCAAGAGTTTACCGCCTGCGTTTATTAAATGTAAGCAAGCTTCTCTTAATATTGGAACTGAACTGTTAACATGCTGTAAAATCTCTTTAATAATGCTTTTTCTATATTCCTGTAAATGTGATAATAGCTCGAGACTTATTTGAGTTGCTCTTACGCTTTCCATGCGAATTTTATTTTAAATTTTAATAAAAACCTATTCGTAATTACTTTAACTGAATTTAAATTTTCTAATTATTATATATATAACAATTATAGAAGCTAATGCTGCAACTAACAGTAGGATATATTGATTTAGAATAAACATTTCAATTGTCCAACTATTAATTTGTTTGATTGGATTTTGTTCTTCTTCAATAAACAAGTATCCGACAATTATCCTAACAGAATTTGAGTAAATTTTAAAGTAACCAGACGCATTACTCTCAGGAGAAGTCAATGTTATGTTTATAGCTTTCTCTTCTTTAGGAGCCAATGTAATATAAGTAACGTAGATAGTTTTATCTTTATAATAAACAGTCAAATCCATATCAATATAAGTAATATTAGAAAAGTTCTTAACTAATATAGGAATTACTATATTTTTATTTCCTGATAATTTAATAGTATTTCCTCCTAATAGCCTTGCTTCGACTTTTATTTCATCTGAGATTAATTTACTAATTTTTACCTGATAATCGCTTGTATAAGCAATTCCATAGATTTCATAATATTGGAGTGCAGAAGAAAAATTAACATTTGAATTGTATTGAATTGTTGAATTATTCAAAGTTTCATCAGTTATCAACAGTATATCATTATTATATAAATTTTTTGGATCATATAATAACCAATCGGAAATAAAAGTCTTATTAGCTATACTTATTTCTAACCTCCATACTTTTTCTCTTTCTAAATGTATTACTGAAGGATTAATTCCTTTACCTATATAGTCAAATTTCAATTGCTGAGAATTTTGAGTTAGAGTACTTTTTATAAAGGAAGTTATGTTATAGTTTTTACTAAGTTGATCTGCAACATACGGATTAGTAAAAGGAATCGAAAAGGCTAGAACATAGCTTCTAACCTCTCCTGGACTAAAGTAAGCAGATTCGAAGTTGGAAAAAGAAACTCTTGCATACGAAACGGTATCGAAAATTCTAACATTTATTTTGAATTCTGGTATGTAATTAGTTCTTGTAGAATTGTTAAATACGGTGAAGTAAATTAGATTGGGAGGATTTGGATTTTGAATAGTTCCAGGATGTTCTATTTTGTTCTTAATCGTTAATGAAGAAACACCAATTCCATTGCTGAAAGAAAAGACTTTGCTATATATTTTTGGAGCAGAAGTGGGGTCATATATCATTACATATCCTCCTTTGAAGGTACGATTGAAAAGATTAAGATCTATATTTGCTTTTAAAGAAAATCCTCCTTCTACAATCTTATTGGATATTTTATTGATAAAAGGATTGTAAATATTGAAATCATAAACTAAAAATGATGTATAATTGAAACCTAAAGAATAAGGTGATGTACTAATTACCAGAATAGTGTAAATACCAGGCATGCTGAATGAACTATCTAAAGTAATATTTTCATTTGCTATCAAAACCTTTCCTAAGGGTGATCTTTGAGTATAATTCAATTTAAAGCTTGATTTTGAAAATGAACCTGTTTTTATTATAACACCTTTAGGATCTAATATTAAATAATTAAATGTATATTTGCTCAGATCTAAGTTTGCCAGTGTTATGTCTAAATTCACCACAACTAATACTAAAGTCTCATTTATAGACCAGCTATCAGTAGGCGTAAAGAAAGAAGTTATAGTTTGTGTATAATAAAGTGATTGGGGAGTTGAAAATGTTAATTTTATAATTTTATTAACTTCTCCTCGACCAAATGGAAAAGCTTTGACTAGAGTTGTAGCATTACCTTCAATTTTTTTATTCCAATCTTCAAAAGAATAAGGGTTATTATCAACAGTAGCGTTAACAATATTATAAGGACTAGGATAAGTTAATCTTGCATAAACTACATCCCAACCTTGAGTGAAGTACTTCAGCGGTATTTCAACATAATGGTAAACTGTTTTATAATCGTCGCTGAAATACATGAGATGCTTCGTAGCTACACCAAAGCTTCTTTGCGCAGATTCATATATCTTGTTTATTTGTACTTTAACAGTGAATATAGAGTTAATTGGACCTGCTAAGAATAATTCAATCGTTACCATTGCGTTACCTTGCGGAGTAATATTAGTTAAATCCTTTGTTAGAATTTTATTACCAGAGCCTTGGATAACAGTGGTTTCTCCATTTGGATAAGTTATTTTTAAATAGGATTGATAAGGAAGATCATAACTAAGGTCGATTGTTAAGTTAAGCTTAATGAATCTATCTCCAACGATTAACAACTTCTGCGGGAAATTAACAACTATTTTTACAACTGGAGCGCTTAATAAAGAGTTTAATATTGCTTGATAATTTATATTAATTTTTTCAGCAAAAAAAGATACGTATTGAAGTCCAATAGGCACGCTTATGTAACCTTTTGAATATGTAGCGTAATCTATCGCAACATCACTTGTATAAAATATATCTGTTGCACCCAGATAAGGACCTTTTGCTACAGGAGCTGAAATTGAAGACGGATAAACTGAATTATATGTATAGACAGATACTAGAAATATAGCGAGAAAAATTGCTGCAAAGAATCTATTCATATCTTAAAGCTGTTATCGGTTCTATCTTTGAAGCCCTTCTAGAAGGAAGATAGCTAAAGCCTATTGTTGCAATCAATATTATGATATTCCAAATCACGATTTGATATGGGGATAATACAGGAGAAGCCTTAATGTTTATCACTCCACCAAGCTGTATACTAGATTGCAAGAAATTGGTCTTGTCAATGATGTAAACTGCACCTATTCCCATCATAGTTCCTAAAATCATTCCTAGTATTGCTATTATAAAAGCTTCGATGATGAAAAGAGTGAGTATTTTAGAAGCTTTAGCTCCAACCGCTCTATTTGTACCTATTTCTTTAACTCTTTCTCTAACAGATGTGAACATTGTATTCATTACGCCAACCCCTGCAATTACTACTGCTATAATTATGAGAGCAACCAGCATCGAGTTGAACAAACCTACAACGTTTTGAATAGCTTTAGCATATGCAGCAAAAGCTACTGCTCTTACATTTCCGTTGAAAACACCATCTTGTATATCTGATTGACTTGCTAATGCAGTTTTACTGTCAGTGAACTGAACAAGAATTAATGAAATCTTATTTGGGAAATTAGGCGGATTAGACCATTCCATGACTAATTTTATATTCATTAAAACTGCACTATCAACATCAACCCCGACAAGATTCATTCCTGAGGGATTCAATATTGCACGTATTGTTACAGTTTTGGTTATGAGAAGATTTGTTCCTTCTTGTAATATTTGAAGTCTAATTGTGTCTCCTTCATGTAACTTGAGTTTATCAGCTAAAGCATGACCAATAATAGCTTGATCAATGTCCCAATCTGTTGTAGGTAAAGTTCCTTCTTTTGCAGAATATAATATAGGCCAAATATATCGTATGTCGCTGAAATTGACTCCTGCTAATAACGTATTAACAGAAAGACCGCTTGGCGATATTACAGTAACTGGAACCATTTTAACAGCAGAAATTCTTTGAACTTCGCTTGAAGGTATTGAAAGTTTAATTTTATCAATATCATATGTAGAAAGTGTATATGCTCCTAAGGGGTCTACTATTACAATTGTATTAGTTGTAAACTGAGCATTCAAAGCTTCTTCTATAGCGATTCCAAAACCTTGAGCAATTGATACAATGCTTACCATAGCCATTACGCTTAAAGCTACACCTAATATAGTAAGAAAGGATCTTGCTTTTTTGTTTCCTATATGTAGAAAAGCATATTTAAAATAATCAGAAGGCCTCATGCTAATTCACTGAAGCTACCTCTTTAATTTCATCAGCTACCACTTCTCCATCTCTCAACCTTATTATCCTTCTCGTCCTCTCAGCAACCTCTAAATTATGCGTAACAACTACAACAGTTACTTTTTCTTCTTTATTTATTTTCTCTAATAAATCAACGATCAAAGCTCCTGTTTTAGTATCCAAGTTTCCAGTTGGCTCATCAGCAAGTATTATTTGAGGTTTATTTGCGAGAGCTCTAGCTATAGCTACTCTTTGTTGCTCTCCACCGCTCATTTCATTTGGTTTATGATAAGCCCTTTTTTCAAGACCGACCAATTTTAATAATTCCAAAGCTCTTTCTTTTCTATAAGCTGGAGGCTTACCTGCGAGCATCATAGGAATTTGAACGTTTTCTAAAGCATTAAGCCAAGGTATTAGATAAAAAGCCTGAAAGACGAAACCAATAGTATTAAGTCTCAAATCAGCTAGTTGCTTATCGTTTAATTTGTTTATACTCACCCCATTTATTACTACTTCACCCTTAGTAGGTTTATCTAAAGCGCCTATTAAGTTCAATAGGGTAGTTTTTCCAGATCCTGAAGGTCCTAATATGGAAACGAATTCTCCTTTTCTCACTTTTAAGGTGACCCCTTTGAGGGCATGTACTGATACATTTCCCAATTTATAGACCTTATGCACATCGCAGAGTTCAATTGTATTTTCCATAGAATAAATTGGAGACATAGACTTATAAATGTTACTATTACTTATTATTAACAAATATGATATTTTATGATATTCAACCAAATCTTTATTTTGATTTTTTAAATTTATAATTCCTATATATTCAAATCTATTTTAATTGAATTTGGAGAACTTTGTGTAATTTGAACATAATCTGATGTGATATAATCATTTCCCCGCATAACTACGACTATATAATTTCCAGGAATTAAGTTTTTAAATTCAGCATGATTACCTAGAACTTTACCAATTAAATATTTATCTATTGCATCGATATAATAAAGATATATAGTATCCTCGATATTGCTTGTATTTATTATTACTGAATAACCTAAAGGAAGATTTATACTTTTGCTAATAGTGGAGTTCAAAACAAATAACTCACTATATATGTTAATTGTAGAATTTGAAGGAGTTTTGACTAAAACATAAAGGCTGTATATTGATGGATATAGTCTAAGATCAATTTTATTCTTATAGTTCAACCCAATTACATGAGTCTTATTTAAATAGTCTTGAATAACAATATTTACATTAAAGTTGTCTATACTAGTAAAAGCATTCAAAGATAGTTCGAGATTCAATTTATTTATAGTCAATTCAATCTTATTTTCTTCATAGGGTTGTAAAGTTATTCGCTTATTTAAAATTATTAGGGAACTTGAATTTAATTTAATATTGATATCAACATTAGCAGGAAGATTCTTGATGGTAACATTACCTTCGTTTCCTAATTTAGCCGTAATTAATGGAGATATTATTACGCCGATTCCTTTAGCAGGCGACCCATTATCGAAACTTACCTTAAGAGTCAAATTAGCTAATTTAGTAGTAAAATTGAAACTGTTTTGAGAAGTCGAATTGAAATCAATTATAGGAGTTTCATTTGTCGTAACGTTAATTCCTTTATAGTTAAATATTAACTTGAACTTTAGGGGAGGAATATCTTTAGCTACTATTGTTCCATTTTCTGAAGATATATAAGGACCTATTGTTTTGTTTTGATAAATCAAATATAAACTAGTCTCATTCAATACACCTATCTTTTCATCCTTCAACATAAACGTAGCATTTAGTAAACGTATATTTACATTATAGATGTTAGTCAGCCCATCCAGCTTAAATTTTGTTCTATTTACTTCCAAAGTTAAATAATAGACATGAAGTTCATAATTTCCTAATGGAAGTTGAGCGAATTTAAAAGTTCCATTTGTATAACTAGCAGTGACATTCAAAGTGAAATTCCTGTCGATGTTTTTTAAGCGAATATCAAAGCCCAATTTTGTTGGTTGTTTGTTGACCAAAATTTGGATAAATAATGGCTGAGATGGAATGACTATTTTATCCATAACATCATAATTTAAGCTAATAGTCTTATTAAACAATAATATTTTTTCAGGTGAATAAATAAGCAATTGATAATCGCCAGCCTTCAAATTGTCGAAAAAGTAAGTAGTATTCTGGAGATTAGGCGATTTTAAAGAAACATTATATTCAGGATAGGTCTTGCCTTGAAGAACTACAGTAATATTTTTGGCTATCACATTTGTTTTGTTGCCTATTACATCGTATATCGTAACAGAATATGAATAAGTGGGAGTGCTAGGCTTTTGTGAAGGATAGAAAAAGTAGGCTATTAAGGAAGCACCTATGATAATTAAAATAATGAATACGATGAATCTCCTTGTTAAAGTTAAGGCTTTTGCCATATATTTCATCTAAAAAACGGTTATATATAAATGAGTTAAGTTATGCGCATTATAGTTCAATTAGCCTTGAATAAACACATATGTAAAAGACATACGTAAATAGAATATGGGATTTGTTAGAACAAAATTCAGAATCTATATCCTGCACAAAGAGAAAATTTTGCAGAAATTTAAGGTATTGTTGACACTGGAGCTATATATATACAGTAATTAACAGGAATATTTTAGAATCAATTGGGCTGAAGCATGTAGAAAAAAGGAAATTCAGGCTTTTGGAAGTGAAATAGAAAGAGAAATAGGAATTGCAGAAATAGAATTGATAGGGAGAAAAGGAGGGATAGCTGTAATTTTCGGAGAAGATAAAGATCCTGCAATTCTTGGGGTGACTACACTTGAAGCCTTAGGCTTGGAGGTTGATCCTATAAAAAAATACATTAAAAGAAGCTACTTTATTAATGATCTGAATGAAATAATACAAATTTTCGCGACTACTCCTTTATGTTTCATAGAGACTTGCAAGATTTTAATGTTAAATAATTAAAAAATATTTAAATTTATTATTATCTTTAGTTAGAATTATATAACATTAATAGAATTAAATTAGGAGATTTCTTAGTCAAATGCTAATCGAGAGGAAATCAAATTAAACTTATCATCACACCAGCAACGATAAGCAAGCCTCCAAAGATATCATTAATTTCAGGATTCTCTTTACCGCTTATCTTAGCTATTAATTGAGTTATTAAGGGAGATAATGAAGTAACTATTACTGTTATTCCCAATCCTGCAAGCGCTATTGAAAGGATAAATAATGATGAGCCGATTGCTAAATCGCATATTGATGCTATTGCTAGAATTGCATTCTTTTTCATTCCAACTTTTAAACTCAGTTCTCTTTCATTTATATAAGATGCTATGCCAAGCAATATGCAAGCTGAAAAAGTTCTAGCGAATGCTATAGATAAATAATTCATGGTTTGGATCGTAGCCATTTTAATCATAGATTGTCCTAAAGTCCAGAACAGCGATGCTGATAAAGCTATTAAGATTCCTAAAAATCTTCCTTCGCTTTTTCCTGTTCTTGATAATATAAATACCCCTGATATTATCAAGATTGAGCTGATGAAATAATTTAAGGTTACTTTTTCTCCTAAAGATAAAGCTGCAAATTGTGAAAAGAATACATAAGTATAAGCTGTTGGTGCTGCAATAGATGCGCCTATTTTCCTTATGGCAAGCAAATAGAAGGAATCTCCGATTGCAAGAGTTAAAATTCCGCTGATAATTCCAAAGAATATTCCTTCATTATATCCAAATAGAATGAATGGTATAAAAAGAACTAATGAAGCATATAACATGCGGTAAAAATTTATTTTGATCGCTGAATTCTTACCAATAAATTCTTTATAAATTAGTGGAACAATAGCCCAAATTAATGCTGGCAATATTGCAATAAGCGAGGCTTGTGTGTCTGCCACTTTACTTTATGAAATATCGAATTTTATAAAAATTGAACCTTTTTAACTTGTAACGATATATGGGGCCGCGGGGATTTGAACCCCGGATCACCAGCGCTCTAGGCCCAAACCTAGTTGGCTCCCCAAGCCGGCATCTTCGCCCAGGCTAAACGACGGCCCCTTCTAGTTTATAAGAATGGCAATGCTTATTTAAGTTTTCATTCATATTAGAAACGTGGCTGATTTTTTGCTTCAAATCGGTCTTTTAACAGGTTTGACAGTTATTTTAGGTTATCTTTTTAGATATTTAAAATTGCCTTTAGTAACTGCTTATATTTCAATCGGGCTTATTCTAGGTCCTTTAACTCAGCTTGTAAATCCTGATTCTACTCTAATTAACTTCATGGCTGAAATGGGAATATTACTCATTACATTCGAAATAGGAATAACTATGCGATTAAGTTTTCTAAGAAGTGAAGGTTTAAGAATAGGTTTGATAGTTCTCGTTGAACTATTCGCAATAATTTTCCTAGCTTACTTGGCTGGATTGATATTGAATCTAGGATGGTTATTTACAATTTTCTTAATCCTTTTTGCAGTGAATACAAGCACTAGTATGGCTTTCAAACTTTTTGAGGAAAGCAATTTAAAACAAGAATATAAAGAACGCGAGTATAAAACTGCAATAGGTATTGCGACTTTTGAAGATCTTATAGCAATATTAAGCATCGTGATCTTCTTATCCATTGTAATATCAAACACCTTTTCAATCCCTTTTATACTAACAGAACTTATCAAGCTGATTCTACTTTTTATAGGTCTCATTGGTCTAGGGATTGTGTTTTTAAAAAGATTACTAAATGCAATATATAAATACGGAGAAGAATTAGTATTGCTTGCAGGTATAGCTTTAGCTTTATTATTCTCATGGCTTGCTAATTATGTTGGATTATCTCCAGTTTTGGGAGCTTTTATAGGAGGAATAGTTTTCTCAGAATCGAAATCTGCAGAATATTTTTTAGAAAAAGCCAAATGGGTTAGAGAGATATTTGCTTTTATATTCTTCGCTTCAATAGGTCTTCGTTTTCCTGTAAATGTTGATTTAAATTTAGTTTTGGTAGGAATAGCTTTAAGCTTATTAATAGTTTCTATGAAATTCATAGCTTTTTCATTTGCCATTTGGATAAGCGGTTTTGAATTAGAAAAGGCTTTAAAATTGAGTTTATACATGCTTGCCTTAAGCGAGTTCGCAGTTATAATTACAGCATTAGCATTAAACTATGGAATAGTGGGGCCTGAGATGCTTGTCATTGCAGTTTCAGTTATGGTCATATCTTCTATACTTGCATCTATATTAACAAGTAGAAGAGATAAAATAGCTAGCTTAATGGTGAATTTATTTCCTACAAATATCAGAATGAATATTGAGAATTATATTTCAAGAGCAATTTCTCAATCTTTCGAAAGAAGCAGCAAAGCTTTTATTTTAATAAGAGAACAAATTCGCGATTTGTTAATTCTGGTATCATTTTTCTTTACAATATCAATATCCTATGTTTATTTATTTGATTATTTTATTAAGACTGAATTAATATATAATCAATTCATTACAATCATATTAATAAGCTCTTTATTAGCCCTTTATGTAGTAATTTTATTTGAACTATATCAATTATTAAAAAGACTTTTCATAAATATTTTAAGAGTATCGATGAGAAAAAGACATATAGCTATAAGAATACCTGTTTTTACTTTATCTGTTTTGACAATATTATTTATTTTTTCTTTAATGATGCTACAATTTTATTTTGTATTAAGAGAGAATATTCTTAATCTAACCAATATATTTGGTTTTAGCTTATTTCATCTATTAATAATAGTTCTTTTAATTCTATTTTTCTTAATATTTATCTATCTAATTTATAAGATATTTAATGCTTTTAAAATAAGTATAACAGGAGTTTCTTAAATTATAAATCAAATATCTAATATTTTATTAAATTATTTAGATGTATTATAAATTAATTTATATTTTATAAAAAATTATTCTTAATGTTTGCTTATTTTCTCAAAGCTACATTTTTGAAGCCTTTATTATATTACAGAAGAGTTCCAATATGGAAGATAATTCTAGAAATCGGTTTCGCTACAACATAAATTACTTAAAAGGAATATTATGTTATGAACAAAGATTATAGCATAGCGCTGAATTTTCATAATTCAACCAAGCACTCTTATTTAAGCGTAAGGACAGAGAGATATTATCTTGATTGGGATAATTTTCCGTATCCTTTCAAAGTATATGAAGAAGTCGAGAAAATTAAACTCCCAAAGTCTTTTCCAAAACCAAATATAAAAGCATTAGAGGCTCTTTCATCAAAAGCTGATAAATCTAAAGAGCTTACTATAAGAGAGATTGCTGAATTATTATATTTCACTGCAGGTATATCGCGTGTTCTCGATGAAGGTTTAATGAAATACTATTTTAGGGTAGCGCCTGCAACTGGAGCTCTATATTCTACTGAGCTCTATTTGTTGTGTTGTAATTTGGAAGGAATTGAAGCTGGTCTATACCATTTCGATCCTTATGGTTTTAGCTTAGATGTTCTTAGATTAGGTGACTATCGTGAAATACTTAGTAAAATAGCAATTGAAGAAAGAATTAAAAAGGCTCCTTTATCGATAATATTAACTTCAATTGGATGGAGAAACGTTTGGAAATACAGGAAGAGATCATATAGGCATTGGTATTGGGATTCAGGTGCAATGACAGCGAATTTGTTGGCTGTTGCTAATGCAGAAGGTCTAGATACAAAGGTTATAATGGGTTTCAAAGATCAACCATTGAATAAGCTATTGGCTATAGATGGAAGAAAAGAATGTGCATTATCAATAATTTCTATAGGACCTGAAACATATACTTCAGAAAATTACGAAACAAATATTATCGAGAAAGAATTCAAATTTAGACCTTTATCTAAAAGAGAAATTGAATATGATGAGATTCATCAAATCCATGAATCCTCTAGTTTATTTACAGATGAAGAATTGCAGGAATGGAAGAATTCAGCTAAAGAACCATTAGGCTTAGAAAGTTTTGAAGTTGATCAAAGAATAAATCTGACTAAAATTCAAGATGAAAGCGAGGAATTATGGAAAGTAATTCTTAGAAGAGGTTCTACTAGAAAATTCTCAAGGAAACCGATTTCATTCACTTCGCTATCTACAATTTTGATCAAAGCAATAAGTGAATTAAATGCTGACTTTTTAGCTAATCCTAAAGATTCATTAATAGAATATTTCTTGATAGTTAATGAAGTCGAAAACTTAGAAAGCGGCGCTTATCATTTCAACAAAAGCACTCTTCAACTTGAGCTTCTTAAAAAAGGAAAATTCAGAAATGTTTCTCAATATCTTTGTCTTGAACAAGAATTAGGAGGCGATGCTTCTGTAGTTATTTTCTTATTGAGCAATTTAAAAAAGGCATTACAAAAATTTGGAAATAGAGGATATAGAGTATGTAACTATGAAGCAGGTATAAGAACAGGTAGAATTTATCTCACAGCTTATGCACTAAATATTGGTGCAACAGGTCTTACATTTTATGATGACGATATCGTTGATTTCTTCAGTCCTTATTCAAAAGATATGCAAAATATGATGGTTGCAGCTGTTGGAAATCCTGCATATAAGGCTAAGATGGGAAAAATTTATGCAGGTTTTGAATAACTATTTTTCTAGAATTTTTCTTATCGTTGATGCTATCAAACTTGAAAGTCCTCCAAGAATGGTCGGGAGCAAAAAAATTAGCGCTAATATAATTTCTAAAGGAAAATCTGCTATAGATGAAAATATGCTCAAAAGTTTTTGATTTGCTTCGTTGAAAAGAATAGGAGCCATTAAAGCAAACCAAGCGATAAATGATCCTATAAGCCCTGCCAAAAAGGACTTTAATCTTTCTTTATATAGGGTTCCACCTATCAAGCCAGCAATTATTGCTGTCCTCCAATCTTTCACTAATAACACTAAGACATAATATATAACAGCAATCACGACTATTGATAACAAGAATTTGAACTTCATTTTTATGATGGAGACAAGGTTATTGTTAACACAGCATCTGTGATTTCTGAAGGACTGTTAGCTAAGTTTAGCTTATAATATTTATAGTTGAGCCAATAATCGATGAAATCACCATAATGATTGCTTACAGGATTTTCGCTTTGACCTCCTGGATATACGCCATATCCTTGGGGCTTTTGGCTCATTATAACAATCATCCTCCAACTAGGACCATGGGTTACGTATCCTCCAAAAAGTGGCATTTTTGCAGCCATAAGAGTATCGTCTCCACCATCTTCATCATAAGGTCCGAAGCTCAATGCTTTAAGTCCTGAAAGATGTTCGAAATAAACTTTATGTATTTTTCCCCATGTCCAGTCATCGCCATATTTATTTTTCAAATATTTTGCAGCATTGATCAATGCTTGTGAAGCAGTTAAGTAAAAGTTTCCATTAAACCAAGTACTATTTGGTTCATTTAAAGCTAAATAAAGTATGTTCTCTAAATGTGGAAGCTTAGCTCTTTCTATTCCTAATTCTTTGAATTTTTTAATGAAAGTCATATTATAGAAACTCGCTACCCATAACCACCATACTGAAGGAGCCTCCATATTCTTTTTCATCGTGAAATTCCAATTCTTCAATAAATTTAATGCTTTTTGAACATCAGGATCATTTGAAGGATACATGTTCATTGCTTTTATTATCAAAGAAGAATAAGAATAAGCATCCCATTGAAATACATCTCTTTGACCTTCCATCATATCCTCAGGGCTTACTTCTGTTTTATTCAAGATTATATTTATTCTATGTGCCCTTGAACCAGAATCCCACCATCCGCCTAGTATGAAGAAGGGATAGTATTTGTTGACGCTCATTTGATTAGGAGCAGCGAGATATCCTTGCTGAGGATTTATGCTATGAGGCAAGAGCTCGAATGGAACGAATCTGGACCATTCATAACCTCCCGTTCCATTAAGTACACTTCTCGATCCAAGAACGTAAATTGTTTGATTATTAGGTAGCTTGACTAATCTTAACGGAAACCTGCCAGGCTCGATTACTGCAATATTGCCATAAATATCAGCATACATGAAGTTTTGAGAAGGTACATCCCAGTGTTTAAGAGCATTAAAGAAATCAGAAAGATTATTCGCTTTCATCACATCTATAATAGCTATTGCTTCAAGAGTTACGTTCATCCCAACCCATTTTGCACTTATCGTTAAACTTTTACTCGTAATTATTGGACCGTGAATTGTTGTATTTACAAGAAGCACATAAGGCTTCTCATTTTTTACATTGATCGTTTCTCTAATTGTTTGAATCCTATGCCAAGAACCGTTGTAATAATACATGCTTGGATCTTGGGGATTGATTTTCTCAACATAGAAATCCAGCACGCTCATTTGCGTATTCGTTAATCCCCATGCTATTTTGTTATTGAAACCTATGATGATAGGAGGTATTCCTGCAAGTGTTACGCCATAACAATTTATATCATTACTATGAAGATCTACTTCATACCATAAAGAAGGAATCTGTAAACCTAAATGAGGATCATCTGCAAGCATTGCATAGCCATTTGAAGATTTGCTCGCTGAAACAGCCCAAGCATTGCTTCCTAGATATTCAGGATCTTCACCTAAAAAATTAAGAGCATTATTAATGGCTTCTATTAATTTATTGGAAAAATTAGGATCTGAAAAATTCAGTCCTGTAGCCCATTCAGAAAACCAATCCAATTTGAGCAAATAATCGGGATCTACATTAATTTTATTACCTTTAATTGTTCCATTTCCTGGAATCACGGTGACATTTTCTTGGAAATGAGGAAATATGGGATATATTTTTAAAGCTTCCTGACTACCGAGTTTAGCTGCGACTAATGAAAATTTCAATGGTTCATAAAAGTTTGTTAAAGACCATGACATTAACTTAGCAAAAGCTATTGAATCAACAACACTCCAATAATCTGGTTTATAATTGAGCAATCTAAACATCAGAGGTAAATTGTTGTTCTTTATAGCTATATCGATATATGCATTGACCCCATCAGCATAAGCTTGATAGAGTTCCCAATACTGAGGATAATTTTCTTTAATGTAATTTGCAGTTATTATTGCAGCTCTCCATAATCCGATCGTTCTCATAACGATATCATTTTTTAATGCGTTCTTGCCTAATATTTCTGCAAGCCTTCCTTCAGCTGCTCTTCTTTGAATATCCATTTGCCATAATCTGTCTTTAGCATGCATGAATCCTATTGCAAAAAATAGATCCTTATCATTATTAGCATAGATATGAGGAACTCCTCTAGAATCGATAATAATTTTAACCTCGCCAATAAGTCCTTTAAGCGAATATTTACTTTGAATTGAAAGATTTGCAGAGCTATAAATGCCATTTATTGGGTTGAGATAAGTCATCAAAGTATTGAGTAGTTGAGTTGTAGCTATAAGAAAGACCAAGATCAGACAAATAGCTAAGATAATAACGCTGGGGATTTTTCCCTTAAAAGTCATGAGAAATAATTCTTATTTTTGCTTATAAACTTTAGATTCGATCTAGAAATCAAAAATTAAATAATTCAATATTATTTATTTTATTTTCAATAATAATCTTTGTTCCTAGATTATTAATTAAAGTTTTTACATCTTTAGAATAAAGTTTTCTTCCAAGCACAATTATTTCATTAATATCCATTTCTGCATATAATTGTTTTAAAATATTATTTTTAAAAATAATTTTTGTTTTTTTGCAATCTTCTCCATGATAAATATCCCATTCTCCTTCACCAAAGATCAACAAACCTTTTTTAATCGGTATAGCAGAATTCTTTCTAATAAATATAGGCATGCTTACATTAGTTTTGATGTATTTTCCTCCTTGAATTATATTTCCATTCCAGAAATCAAACCAATCATCGCTAGGCAAATATACTTCTCTTTCTTCTTTCCCTTTTTCGATTATTGGAGCAAATAACAAATATGGACCTACGAGATATTCATCCTCTATATAAAAGCATTCCACTTCTTCTTGAAAATCATAACATAAAGGTCTTATGATAGGTTCACCTTCAAGATGTGCTTTTATGCAAAGATGCCAAAGATAAGGTAAAAATTTATATCTTAATTCTATAGCTTCTTTAATAATTTTTTTGTATTTTGAAGGTAAGTTATAGATTTCAGCTTCACTTGCTCCTTTATCTTTATGCAATCTGAATAAAGGCATGAAAGCACATGCTTGATGCCATCTAGCTATTAATTCATAATCTGCTCTTCCTACGAAGCCTCCTATATCTGAACCACAAAACGTTAATCCTGAAATTGATAAATTCAATAACATCGATATCGTTAGTTTTAAGTCTTCCCAAGTTGAAGAGATATCACCAGTCCATACTCCAGCGTATTTCTGAATCCCTGGATATCCTGATCTGGATAATATGAAAGGTCTTTTAAGCAATGATTTTAGCGTTTCGAAAGTCGCTTTTGCTTGAAAATAAGGATAAGCATTTCTCACATATCTATGTTCAACAAGCCTACCGTCATCTAATCGATGTAAAGCATTGGGGTCGACAGATCTATCATAGAAATGTTCAGGCTTAAAATTGATCATTCTAATGCTAGGTTTTAAAGGCTTGTTAAAGAAAACGATTTCGTTTAATCTTGAAATTAGGTATTCCTTATCCGCATCGTTGAACATTTCTCGAATACTTTTTATATCATTGAAAACTGATGGCTCATTCATATCTAACCATATACCGTCAATGGAATATTCTTCTACGAATTCCTTAATCTTTTTAGCCCACCATTCTCGAGTTTCCTTATTAAAAAAGTCAGGAATAATGCATTCGCCTGGCCAACCTTTCATAGTATAAGCTTCTTTGTTTTTATTTAACACAGAAAATTCTTTAGCCTCCTCATAGATTGCATAATCTTTTTGAATCTTGATGTAAGGATCTATAATCGTTATGACTTTGACGCCTAACTCGTGCAACTTGCTAATCATTTCTTTGGGATTTGGAAAGCGGCTTTCATTCCATGTGAAGATTTTATAATCCTCCATATAGTCTATATCTAGATATATTGCGTTCAAAGGAATTTCTTTGAGAAATTCTTTCGCTATTTCAATTACATATTCTTGCGGAAAATAACTATATCTTGAAATTTGATATCCTAAAGCCCAGCTTGGAGGCAAAAAAGGTTTTCCAGTTATTTCAAAATAAGTTTTAAGAACGTCTTCTATTTTAGGACCGAAAATTATATAAAACTCAAGGCTATTATCATGAATTTCAAAGACTGCTTCATCATATTCCTTCAATCCTAGATCTGCGATGCAAAAAGCAGGCGTGTTAAGAAATATACCAATAGCTTTATTCTCGTTAACGAATATTCCGAAAGGTATTGAAATGTATAATGGATCGCTATACCATGAATAATTATAATTATCATAATTCCAGAAAACTAGCCTGCTTCTTCTTTTGTTCAATGGCAATGCTTTTTCTCCAAAACCTAAAATGATTTCCTTTATACCTATCTTTTTTGTTATGATGATTTTTTCTTTCTCTTCAACTATCTTAATCTTCACTTGTTGTTCTCCAAGCGAAGAAAGCAATTCGTTTCCTAGAATTTCAAAACTAGGTTTTGGTTCTTCTGAAATAAGATTAAATTCAACAACTGGTTTGTGTTCATTAATCGTTATCTTTATACAACGTTTTCCTCTTTCTACTTTTATTTTAAGCATTTTACTCTAAATTATCTTTTGATCGTTAAGTATGTTAGCATAATTGCAACGCTTAGCGTTGATATATAAATAAGAATGCTTTGTAAAGTGAATAGGTTGTATACAACGCCCATGAAAAGGTACCACAACATTAGCGATAAATCAAGATATATTCTTTGTGCATAAACATAAACTAAGAGATAAACCATTATTCCAGCAAGGATTATAAGAACTAAATTTAAAAGTCTATTTCTAAAACTCTTTTTTGAAGATATGAACAACCAAAGAAAAGCAGCGGGTAATAGTAATAAAGTAGCTCCAAAAGGGTTATAGATTAAATAAATAATTGAAATAACAGCAAGCAAAACATGGGCTGTTGCTATCATTTTATCTTTTTCAATGTTCAATCTGGGATAAACGAAATAGATTGCATATAATAAAGAAACTGTTATAACAAACCAAAGTCCCATGGCTAGATAGTTTGGTTGATATAATAAAGGGTGTCTTGGAGGTGGAGGATACAATTCATAATAAGGCATTATATTAATAAACGGTAATATTTTTGCAAAAGCATATGATGCCAATAAAGATAAAAATATTAATATAAAAAGTATAATAGCTTTCTTATCTATTTTTGATCTTTCGAAATACAATAAAATAAAAAACAAGGGAAAGAATAATATTATCTGTGCTAGGGTTAATGATGAGAATTTAACTACTTTAGAATCATCAATGAGCAAATAATAGCTTGATTCATGAGGAATATTATTCATGTTATCAATTGTTCTTAAAGCACATTCGGTAACCTTTCCATAAGCATCGATTGCCTGTTCATCAACGAGCTCATAAACATCTTGCATAGTGTGATATACTTGTCTTGCAAGTTCAGGATTGTCTCCTACAGTTGAATATTGAACAGCTTGAATCCCATATCTTAAAAGCGGCCCTTGATCTGTAAATGAAATCAACACTGCTCTTTGAGCATATTCTTCGAACCCTGAAGGTTGATAAAAATCTAAATTTATCGATTTTGTACATGCTTTAATTAACTCTCTTAGCCATAATGGAGAATATCCAGAAAATTGACCTATTGGATCTACAGCTATACCAATAGCTTTACCTACATCCAAATATTCAGGAACTAAAGCTACTTTAGGTAATTTTTCAAAAGGATAATTTTGAGCTAAATATGCTGCTCCTAACATACCCCATTCTTCACCGTCAACAAATGCGAATACTAAAGTTCTATTCAATGTTTCATTAGCCAATGTATGGGCAAGAGATAAAACCATTCCTACTGCAGCAGAAGTATAAGCTGATTCATAGGCTGTTGGAGCTTGATCAATATTTGTCAAGATTAAAATTTGTTCATCAAATTTCCCTTTCTTAAAGCCTATAACATTGATCAAATTTACTTCCTCACCTAATTTTACCTTAAATTCTTGCCTCAAAACCGTGTAATTCCATGCTTTTAATTTTTCTTCAAGCCATTTTGCTGCGTTTTTTAAATCTTCAGAACCTGAATGCTTACGAGGAAAGTCTTTAGCAAAAATTTTTCCAAATAAGTAAGCTTCATGTGAATTAAAACTAAATTTTGTTGATAGATTGAAGCTATAGGCATAACTTTGAGAACTGAATATTAATATTACAAAAAACAATAGAATGCTTATTGAGATAAAAATTGCTGAAAATCTTTTCATTTGTTAATCAAATATTAATTCATTCCATCCCTCTTTATATTCGAAAATCTTTATTCCTTTAAAACTTATAGCTTTTAAAGTCTCTTTTGCGTTTAAAATACCTTCAGGAGCAAAGCATCCCTTTTCATTTATTTTACCTTTTGCATATAACTCGCAAGCTACAGCAATTGGTATAGCAGTTAACTTGCCCATTCTGTCAGCGACAGCTAAGGTAATCTTTGCGTTTTGCTTGTAAACATCAACCCTTGCTGCGCTACATTCAATACCTCCTGATCTAAATACATCTTCTATGCTATGAAGGAATTTTGAAAGTCTCCTTCTTCTTGATGCGGTATTGGTTAAATGAAGTTTCACAAAAAATTTACCTAATTTATTTTGCCAATCAGGTATTAATCCACCTTTTACTTCTACTTCTTCTACTCCTTCGAGGAATTTAGGTATCGTCACAGGTTCAGGATGTCCTGTATAATAAACAAAGGCTTTTTTTATAGGTTCAGGATATTCTACTTCTTCTCTTCCACTTCCAGCTTCTACAAAGACTTTTTCCTTATTTTTGAACATAGGAACCTTAGCTGTAATAGCATAAAGCAAATGCATTATTACAGCCAATCCTTTGCTATCTGCAGCTGATCCTACCCAAAATATCCTTATTTTTTTAGCACCTTCTAATTTTTCATAAGCATATTTGGCAAGTAAATTGCTCAATCCTGGCGTCCAGCCTATTCCTGTAATAATAGTTATACCTTGTTTTTTAGCTTCTTCATTATATTCTAGAATTTTCTCAGCGGCATCGAAATCATCGCAAATATCAAATAAGCTTACTTTTGCATCTATAGCTGCTTTCGCTATAAGCGGGCCGAATTCGTAAAAAGGTCCTAATGCACTTGCAACTAGCTCATATTGTTTTAAAGTTTTGACCAATTCATCATGCCTTTTTGCATTAACTTGAACATATTTGCATTTCTCTCCTAATTCTTTTGCTAATTTTTCTCCTTTTTCTTTATTTATATCCCCAATATGTACTTCATCGACTTCTTTGCTTTCATCCAAAAATCTTACAATATTGCTACCCATATCCCCAGCTCCGCCTAAAACAATAATTTTCATAGTTTTATCATTAAAATTAAAGAAATTATCCATTTATTTTTGTTGATTTAGAAATATCAGTATGAATTTGAGCAATATGCCTATCTCTTCATCTTATTGAAACATATTAAAGAAAATTTTCATAAATACTTAAAGGATTTATTATTATGTGCATTAAAAGAATAGAAGAAATTGCGAAGAAATTAGAAAGCAAAGAAATAGATATTGCTTTTCTAATCCCAGGACCTAATTTAAGATATGTTCTAGGTATTGACATAGAAACATACGAAAGATTTTGCATGTTTTATTTGATTCCTGAAAATCTTGAATTTGGTATCATCATTCCAAAATTGGATGAGCTTAAGGTTAAAGATAAGGGCATTAAATATTTTGCTTATACTGATAATGAAGACCCTTTAGATTTCTTAAGATCAATTAAGATCACAAAAGTAGAAAGAGTAGCTTTTGAAGAAAAAATGCCGATGAAATACTACTTGTACTTAAGAAGAATCTTCGATGATTTTGAATTCATCACATTAGATGAAATATTGTATGAGTTTAGATTGATTAAGAATAAAGAAGAAATAGAAAATATTAAAGGAGCTGTCAAGGCAATTGAAAAAGCATATAAAAAATGCGAGGAAGAAATAACAGAAAATTTGAGCGAAAACGAGATTGTTTCAATAATATCCAACGAATTAATGCGAAACAATGCTATACCTAGAGATATTTTAGTTCAAGCAGGGGAACATTCTGCAATACCACATTGGACTCATTCTGAAAGGAGAATTAGAAAAGGAGATGTTATTGTTATAGATATATCTGCAACTTATAATGGTTATTTCGGCGATTTAACTAGAACATATATCTTCAAAGTTGCAAGTGATGAGTTCATTGAAATTTATAATATAGTCAAGGAAGCGCATGATAAGGCTATACAAGCTATTAAAGAAGGAGAATTTGCAAATAATATTGATTATATAGCACGATCAACGATTACAGCTAAAGGTTATGGAAACTTTTTTGTTCATAGGACGGGTCATGGTTTAGGGCTTGAGGTACATGAAGAGCCGTATATTTCACAAACATATCGCAAGCGACTACAAAGAGGAATGGTCTTTACTATCGAGCCAGGAATCTATTTACCCAATAAGTTTGGAGTAAGATTGGAAAGTAATGTCGTAATAGAAGAAAATGGAAAAATTAAAGTTTTAGATGACTATTGGCCAGATCCTGTGCTAAATTAGAAAAATTAAAACATTTAATTAAAATTTTTCTATATTAATAAAAAATTACAGATATAACTAACTAACCCATAAATTATAAGGCTTCAGTTTTATCTAACATTATGCGTTTATCCAAAAGTCCTGCCGAATATTTTCGGTGAATATTTATATTCAAGGTTTTTCAAATATCTACAATGACTAGACCTGTTGATTATAAACCTAAACCTATCGATCCTGAAGTATTGAATAAACCAGATGAGTATCCAGTTACTGGTGAATACATGGGAATAAAAATAAGAGCAGGAGGTATTCAAAGATATGATGCTGAAGGAAAGCCTTATCCAACACAATTAGGCATTTACGGAACTATTGTCATGGTTGATTTTGAAGCTTGCATTGCAGACGGCGTATGTATGGATGTTTGTCCTGTAAATGTTTTTGAATGGTTTTTAAATCCTGGCAAAGCAGGAACAGGTAACGATAGAATCATTGATCCTAATAAGCCTGAAGATAAAGAGTTATGGGAAAAATATAGAACAGATAAAGCCTTTCCTATAAGAGAAAGCAACTGTATATTTTGTTTAGCATGTGAAATTGCGTGTCCAACAAAGGCTATTAAAATTAATCAACCAGTATAGAATTTTTTAAATTTTTATATTATTATATTATAGTGAGAACCTTAAACTTTATAATTGAAGGATTTGAAGTAAAAAGTATTATCGATATATTTAGAAAAGAATTTCCTTTTTCTTTTAATTACATCAGCCAAAAGGTGATGTCTTTGTTTTAATATTTGAAAAATATTCTTTTTTACAAAATTCAGATATGGCCTGTTCAATTATCGTAGATTTTCTTAGCGACTATAAATGCAATTTAATTATAACTGTTGCAGGAGGCAGAACCGGCATAGCTAGATTGGATATTTTCGGTAGAGAAAAAGCTTTGCTACGTGAATTTGAGAATTTTATAGAAAAAATTTGCAACAAAAAAGGTTGGAAATTAATTAGAACTTAGCTCCAATGGTTTCAGAACCTTTTATAATTTTAAGTGTTTTTTTAGCTAACTCATAAGGATCTTCTAATTTACCTTGGGAGATCTTTTTACCGTTCACTATTATTAAGGGTAACTTTCCGCTACCATATCTTATCATTTTAAATAATCCTCTCAAGGTCATAGCTTCTATGATGAAAACCTTTGCACGAATTTCCTTTGTAATTATATTGATGAATTGAGTAATCTTGCTCGATAATTCTAGTATATCAATGGGATATTCTTGAAGTTGAATCTTTTTATGATCAAATCTAAAGCTCTGCCAAACTATCTCACAATGTTCACAATGACCTAGCATTATTGGATCTAATGTTATTATTTCAATTTTTACTTCCTTCATTAATGTGGCATTGACTTTCATTTAATGTATTCAGCACTTCATCAACCCATTCCTCTCCTCCTATGAATTCTATTTGTAATGTTCTTTGAGTAATAGGACAATAAGCTAAAATAGCCAGCACGTTTCTTTCACCTCTGAACAAATATTTTCTCTTAAACTTATAGAAAATACCATCATGTCCTCCCACCTTAACATTACCTTCGCTGAATTGTTTTTTGTAATCCTTTATCTTATTGGCATTTCTCATGCCAGGCCATATTTTTATTCTCAATGCAATCCTTCCTAGTGGAGCGCTGATGAAATGCTCGACTTCTCCATCTCTTACCCATTTTACATTACCTTGTGAAATCGATGAGAATACGTCCGATGACATTGGCATACTTATTATCCTCCAACTTTGCGGTATTGAAATGACGATGAAGTTATAAACTCCTATCAATGCATTTCCTACCGCTAATGTTACTTTTAGAGGTTCTTCAATGTAAGTCATATTCTGCAAGTTCTTCAAATATATCTCTTTCCCTTACTGCATTTTTGCGAAAATCATACAATCCATTTAATAAATACGGCAATAATCTTAATGTATAGTAATTTGAGAAGAAAGGTATTCCTAAAAATTCACCTATCATTAACATATAGATTGAATTTTCATATGCTTTTGCAATCTTTATTGTTTCTCTATACATTTCAAAAGTAGTTAATCCGAAAAGGAAGTCTTTTATTGCTTGCGTATCGGGTATTAAAGACCTTATCTTCCTCTTAAATCTCTTTCTCGAGCTCATTAACTATCTCTCTCAAATCATTTAAGCCTATAACATCGCTCGGTCGCAAACGAATATGTCCTAAAATTTGATCTTTAAAGTATTTGCTAATTAGTTCCAAATTTGCTTTTTGCTCATCTAACTTTGATTTCAAAAAGCCTGTTTGATCTTTATTCACCTCTTCTTCAGGAATTAACATATTAACTATAACTCCGCTTGAAGGAATTTCATAAGATTTCACCATTTCCATAAACCTTTTAACCACAGATATTGATAAAACAGTAGGTATTGTAACGAATACAAAGCTTGTCTTAAAAGCATCCGTTATAACAGTCCTGACTTTGTTGTATTTGTTGTATAGATTTAAAAGATTGAGCAAGACAGGATCTTTCTTTATTTCTTCTTCTACTTTATCCTTTCTCCAACTTAGTTGTTTCCTTAAAGAAAGCGTTTCTTCTCTCGATTTTATAACTCTCGATAGCCATAAGCCATATATTTTGGATAGTCCTATTAATCTAATTGCATTCGCAACTGCAGCTGTATCAAAGATTACTTTGTCATAATTTTCTCCTTCAAACAATATTATATCCATCATCTTATCAAAACTAGCAGCTTCTTGGAAAGCTGGATTAGTTGTTGCTATATCTATGAAAGGCTTAGGGTCTACAGGTATTTCTGCCCATTTCAAAAATTCTCTTAAAAGATTCGATATTTGCTCTTTGTATTTCTCGACCGCATCATCGATCTCTACTTCAAGAGCATATAAGTTATTAACACCATTAATTTGCTTTATTTTTCCTCCGCTTAAGTCTTGCTGAAAAATCGTAGATAAAGAATGAACAGGATTAAAGCTAGCTATTAAAGTTTTTTTGTTTTGTTCAGCGAATTTTAAAGCAATAGCAGAAGCTATTACTGTTTTACCAACGCCACCTTTTCCTCCAACGAATATATATTTAGATTTGAGCTTTTCTTCTATGCTCATTTACCTATAAGATTTTCAATCGTAAAACTTGATTCCCAAAGTTCTTGTGCTACTTTGCTCAACATCTCAAAACCTTTAGGCTCTTTATTATACGTTGGAATTAAGCCGACTATCATATCGCCAAACTTATCTGCAATTTCTTTTAACAAAGGCTTTTGTGAAGATACTTTTCTTTTCAAATATTCAGAAGCTTTAGGGTCTTCAATGATCCAAGAAGGATAAACTTGATTTACTACTACGCCTCCAACGCGTAAACCTAGGTTTTCGAACATTTTTATTGCTCTTTCTGTATCGAGAATAGCCATTTTCTCTGGAATCAATACCATAATGAAAGCTGTTCCATTTGGATCAACAACTAAATTTCTAAAGCTGACAATTCTATTTCTTATATCTTCAAGCTCCTTTAACATCATGTCTTCTCTTTCCGTAATTTTTTGCCTCTTCATAGCTGCAGCTGCTGCTTCATATTCAAATGCTTGTCTCCTAGCTTCTGTTATTTTATCAACCCATTTGCTCAATAGATCAGCCATCGCAACCATTCTTATTCCATGCCCAAAAGGAGGCATATCAAATATGTAATAATCATATTTAGCTTGAGTAACAACTTCTAGCATAGCATCATATACTGCTGACTCATACATCGCAGGCTCTGCAGCAGCAGATTCGATATAATCCTCAACTTCTTTAGGTATTTCATCGATTTTATACATCTCTTTTATTTTCTTTCTCGTTTCTTCAACGTAATCCTTAATCCTTTTATCCGCATCTATTTCTAGAACAAATAAATTTTCAGCTAAAGATATTTCTCCTTTGCCGAATAAATCTCTTTCGAAAATATCGCTTAATGAAGCTTGAGGATCTGTTGAGAAACATAGAACTTTTTTCTTTAAATTGAAAGCAATTTGATAAGATAAAGCTGCGCTACAAGTAGTTTTGCCTAAACCTCCTTTTCCTGCAAATATGACTACTTTTATTGAAGGTTTCTTTTCGAAAAGATATTTTATACCTATTTTCATCCTACGACTATATCTGTAACATCTCTATCTCTTAGCATTCTTAATTTCCATGACTTAATGTTTGGCACCATATAGGGCAATAATCTTAATGAATAATATGGAGGTAACAATGGCATTCCTAGCATGTCTCCCATCGTCATTATCATGAATAAATATTCTGTATATGTTTTCATTTTAAGCATTGAAGTGACTTGGCTATGTATCATAAATCCCATAAGCGTGTCCTTAAATGCTTTAAAAATGCTATCTTTTTTCTCCTTAGGCATGATAACTCATCTAAAAAATAAATTTTATACTATAAAAAAATTATTATTTATATTATGTTTTAACCGCTTCTTTTCTGTATTTTATATACCCTCTTATTAGGTAATATGTCATTATTGCTCCTAATACAGCAAGGACAGCACCTAAAACAGCTGAAAAGCCGTTCGAAATTTGAACAACTCCTTGCCCAAATACTTTTGCAACGTTAACCTGAGGTCCTAATGCTTTATTATTTATCAAGAAATAGGAATAAACATAAGTTTCCCATATCAATGCTGCGACAGTTGTTATAGCCATGAATATTCCTGGAATGAAAACATAAATTGTTGGTCTTTTAATACTTGCTAAATATACAGCAACAAGGAGCAATGCTAATCCTGCAAGCAATTGATTAGTGCCGCCAAAGTATATCCATAAGTTAGTCCAACTTCCTGTGAAGGCTAGGAATATCATTAATAGTAACATAACAATCGTAGCCACATGTTTGTTTCCTAGAATACTTTTCTCAAATAGCTCAGCTGAAACATTTCTCCATACCCTTACAAATAACATTGAAGTTATCATTCCCATTACTACTACAAAAACAGCATAGAATAGGGTCATTCCATCTAAACTAATACCTGTTAGCGAACTTGTTAGTTTTCCTGCTCCTTGAGCATATGTAACTGCAGTAGCAGCAAAAGTACCGAGAATTATTACAGATGCAACAGAAGATAAGCCTACAATGCCTTCAGTTATCATCGCTCCTCCTCCAACAGGTCTTGCATCCGTTTCAAATTCCAATTGCTTAGAAGTTAATCCACTTGATACTAAACTATGCCAGCCAGATATTGCACCGCATGCAATGGTTACAAATAAAATTGGCCATAAAGGACCTGTTTGGAATTTATTTGGATCAGTAATCCATAAATCCTTAACAGGAATTTGATTAATTGTGATTCCTGTTAAAGGAGTAAACAAGGCAGCTATTATGACCAATATAAGGGCTATGATCGCTGGCAAGAAGCCTACGAATATTGTAGGTAAAAGGAATCTCGGCATTGGCGTAATTGCAGCCAAGTAATAAATTATAGCCAATATAATAAGCCAGAACAATACAGTCCAACTACCAGGCCATGTCATGTTGGTTTCGACGAGGCCAGGATCTAGAAAATTAAATGGAGGAACTCGTATTTGAGGAAGTGCACCTACGAGAACTATTCCTAGAAATACAACTGCGATAGCTATTATAGTTGCAATTAGAATGTCAATTTTCATTCTAAATACCAATTGTCCAAACAATGCCCCCATGAAGAGTATAAATATGATAGGTATAAAGGATCCTGCAATCCTATTTATTATATCTACAATAACCCAAGCAAATACCGCTGTTATTATTATCAAATAAATCATTATGTATACCAGCAATATTTTTCGCACTCTTTCACCCATCAAGTTGTATGTAATAGGCCCCATCGATCTTCCATCATTTCTTACCGACATCATCATTGCACTGTAGTCTTGAACCCAACCTATGAAAAAGTTGCCTAATATTAACCATATTAGTGCAGGTAACCAGCCGTAGAAATAAACTGCAACTATCGGGCCTACTATTGGTCCTAATGCTGCAACGCTCTTAAATTGATAACCATAAAGTACATACTTACTTACTGGAAAATATTCAACACCATCAGTGTACAATTTTGCAGGAGTTGGTTTATTAGGATCTGTATTCCAAACTCTTTTATCTATATATTTAGAATATACAACATATGCTATTAGGTATATTACAAGCCCCAGTGCTATATAAGGTGCAGGTGTATTTAAAAAATCTACCATAATTTCACCTATGTTTAAGATATATTACTTATATTTAAACCTTAGCCTAGTTTTTTATAATATACTTAATAGCAATAGTAGAAGTATATCTTTTCTGGATATTTCTATTTTCCTCAATTTGAAAAAGATTTTACATTATTAATGATCTAAAAAGGTATTTAAAAATCACTTGATATATAAGATTATCTCTCAATAACTAGGCTATTGGTTTTTCTAGCATGGCTTTTCTAAACTTGAATTACAGCTATATTTATGTTCATTTATAAAAACTCATGGTCTACAATTTTGTTATAATAAAGTTTCCTAGAAGAGAAAATGCCTTTTCATTCTATTATGAAGAAAAACCTAGAGCTATATTGCTTTCTAAAATAATTCATAAGAAAAATAAAAAAGATTATTATTGCGTCATTGTTTGCGATTTTTTTGAGGATGTCGATTGGAGTTATATTAGAGAAAAAATCGAAGCTTACGAAGGAGAAATTTACACTGAAGGAACAGAATCAAAGAATTCAATAGCGATACTGAAGAAGCATTTAGAAGTAAGCTATTTTATTAATGTGATCGATGAGATAACACTTCAAAGTTATAGAAGACTTGGAGATGTTGGAAACTTAAAAATAAATGTCGATAAAGCGGGAGAAGATGAAATGATATTATCCGTGACTGAGAATAATTCAGATATTGCTAAAGTCATTTTAAGAAAAGACGCTGGTAACAAAATCCATGAAATGAACATAAGGGCAATATTATTTTCATTCGACAAGTATGATGAAATATTCGATGAGTGTATTTTAGATAATGGCTATATAGAATTGAATTGTATTAGAATGAAACTTAGCATTTTTGATTTCAATCCTGCTTTGCAAAGACTGCTTAGGAACGTTATCTCTTTTGTTGATGAAGGAAACGAAGCAAGTTTAATAATCGAAGAAGACTTATTTTCTAATCTCGTACTAGATTGGAAGGTAAAGTTTGATCAACCAATCAACATAGAAGAGATTGAAGGATCAATTAAAAATTATCTAAAAAAGATTCCTTTTTTAACATTGTTTGCTTAGACTTACTTTAGTTAAATCACTTTATGTATTATTATCAATTGATTATATATAGACTTATTACTTATTACTTATAGTTATAATGGCTTAAAACTTAACTTAAATAACCAAGTAATTGATTTTATTATTCCTATTATATTATTTAGATTCAGACCACTATAATTAAGGGAACTAAGACCTTTTGTTTCTCTTAATTGATAAAATATCCATTCAATGTTGTTAAATATTTTATCTATCATTAAATTTGTTAGTTTGTTTATAATTTTATTTTTAATGCCGCCTGTTAGAGTTGGTATCAGCTTTCTTGTGATTTTTAAATTATATGACCAAGATATGTATAAAAGATCCCAGTAATTTTTTGGCATTCTTTTTAAATTGGGAAATGGATTTTTACTTATTCTACTTGTTGCCATTGGTATTACAGGTAAAGGAAATATCCAAGCTATGAATTGATGATCTATAATGTCCTGCACTAATTTAATGCTATACTCTACATCCTCTTCTGTTTCATCAAAATATCCGATAGTCATCGTATAGCAAGGAAAAATATAATTATCGTTCATTATTGAAGTAGCATCTATGATAACATCTCTCCATTCTCTCGGTTCGTAGGGAAAAGATTTAGCACGCATATACTTAATAAATATCCTTTCACTACCTGTTTCAAGACCTACTACGGGAGCATCTGCTCTATCGAAGCTGTAATGAGCAATTTCAGAAATAGCTTTAATAGTTTTAGGACTTTCTTTTACAGGAGAAGCTGAAATGTGTGGGAACCAAATTCCATCGACTTTCATTTTCATTATTTCGCTATATAGTTTAGTTAACGCATCGTGATTTACTCTAAGCTTATAAGAACCATAGAGCATCAGATCATCTGTGATGAATTCAACTCTGTTCCAACCTCCCTTTAGGTTAATTTCTACTTCTTTTTTTATCACTTCTAAAGGAATCGATCTGAAAGTTTCAGGAGTTATACTACAAAATGCACATCCTCTAGGGCATCCTCTTGTTATCTGTACTTCTCCTAGTCTTGCAGGATTGATTATAGGAGGTATTTCATCTAATTTAGCATCCTTACCATATACTATTTTAGGTACTTGATTGCCATTTAACAGGTTTTCAACCACTTCGGGCAAAGAATGTTCTGCCTCTCCAATGAATAATACATCAATCCAATCAGGTCTTTCTTTTATCAATTCCCATGCAGCTGGCCCACCCACTACAACTTTGAAATTATATCTTTTTTTCAATTCATAAACTAGATCACCCAATTCTTCAAAAAATAACGCAGTCCAGCTAGGTCCTCCTCCGAATATCATGCATAGCTTCGTGCTTACTGGATCAATACCTAATGGATCATGAACGCTCAATCCCAAAATTTTTGTCTTTTCATCAATTACATCCTTCAATTTTTCAGGAGGGACAACAGCAACCTCTTTGAAACCTTTATTAACAAGTGTAGCTTCGATTTTCCTCAAAGCATAAGGAGCATAAAGAGCTCTCCCGTTTTCATCGCTTTTAATTGGAGGCGTGAAGAACTTATCCATAAATAATCTAGGAACAAGACGGGCAGGCATGCATGCAACATATCCTAGTACACTAGAGCCGTTATAATCCGTAAAAGATCCTCGCTCTGCTGAGAGAATAATCTCCCAGCTCACGAAGAAATCATCATAAACCTTTAATTTATACTTAAGTGGTTAACGTAATATTTCAAGAATTATATCTCTTATTGTAGCTCCTGTAAGAGGTACAGGAGGCCTTCTTATATTTCCTGTTGCTTGTGTAATATAATAAGAATAAAATGCAGAAATGCTCATAGGAATGACTATTGTAGCGAATAAAACAAAAACCAAAGGTGACATATCGAAAAAGAAAGATATCTGGAAGGTATAAACTTCCCAATTATAACTTAAGTATCCAAAATTCAAAGTGTTTGCAGAAACTAAGAAACTGTAAAAATATGCAAGTGTTATAAGTATAGGAGAAATGACGTAAATTCTTAACGCTGAAGCTGCGATGCAAATTATCAATATGTCTAAGAAAGTTTTAGTTATAACTATAGGTCGCATCAGAATAACAGCAGGTAAGATTATCAGAACCAAGTATATTATTATAGTCCTTAATATGCCTTCAATAAGAGTTACAAAAAGATAAGCCTTAATTAATTCAGTAGTCTTGCTCATTCTCTTTTCACTTCAAAATCAAATCTATAAAGCCCATTAATTTTCGCAGATATTTTTAAATCTACTTTAATTATTACTGCATTTGGTATTTTTAAAGGTATTTTAATAGTAATATTATCGCCTTTTTTGAAAGAATCTATTTTTCCAGTTTTCATATACAAATTATTATATATATCTTGAGCTGTTGCGTTATAAATTATATCGCTAAGATAACTTGTGCCCTCATTAACTAGAATTAATAATACCTCATTACCTTTATGTTGAAACTTAAAATATATATGCCCCTTAGCTAAATCTTGAAGAAAAAGTGTAAGAGGAGTGAATAGCAAAAATATTATAAAAACTGATAAAAAAGAAATCAATACTTCGTGTCTTAGAGTCATTTTTTAACTTCTTCTTTTATCAGTTCTAATCCATATCTAAGCAATATAGAACTTCCTGCAATTACGATACCTAAAAAGGCAACTTTTACTATTAAAATAAGCAACTCAGTTGCAAGGAAACCTAAAATAGAAGGAACATTAGATACCTCGCCTATAGTTGCTTTATAAAAGAAGTATTCTCTCAAGGCTAATCCTGCAGATAGAATTATTAAGCCTAGACCAAGAATAATACATAAATACCCCATGCTCCTTCTTCTATTAGTTTCTTCCATAAGTATAGAAAAATTCCATTCTTTTATCTTTTATTTTTAAAGAGATAAATAACAAATAGACCAAAGTAAAATAATATAGCACCTATTGCTCCAAAAACACCTAGAAATAAAATATCGTTAATACTTACAAAAGTTTCACCGAAATAATAGTTTATAAATTCTGTGATTGATGTAGGAATTATAACATGGTAGTTATATATAGTTAATAGGATGTTGTAGACTGCAATAATAAACATTATAGAACCTGCTAAACAAAGTAAGATTCCGAAGAAGATCGCTTTCATATTTTCTTTCTTCTTCTCACAATAAATAAAATAGCTAAGCTAGCCACGATAATTACTGCTATTATGAGAGCTAGTATTAGATAGAAGTATCTCTCAAACCAACCACTTATAACCTTGAATTGAAATACCAATTCTGGAGACAAACCAACTCTACCTAGCTCGAAAAAAGGAATATTTATTGGAGCAGTAATAGCCATAAGAACTCGCATAGAAAATGGTAAATTAACTTTTACGATTTCTCCGATATTAGCTGAATCACTCACTTTAATTTTAATTGTTTGTTGCCCTTCATTTTCGAATGTTATAATTGATGATTGGCTGCTCGCACTTCCAAATACATTTATAGGCGCTTCAGCCTTTATAAGAATATTCAGTTTCAAAGGACCAAGATTGAATGCAGCTTGTTCACCCAGCTTTATAGTTCTATTATAATTGACTGTCTGATTTTGAAAATTGAAAGTTAAATTAGCCATGCCACCGTATAGAGATAAATTTATATTGTTAATATCACCTTTAGCGACTTCTGCATTGTATTCAACATTATAACTTAATTCATAGTTAATACCAAAAGATATTTTCCCTATAGGTAAAACACGGCTTATATTTAAACTAGCTATTAGCTTTCCTTGTTGTTTCTCAGAAATTGCAGGATTAGGCTGCAAGCTTATTATCATTAGTGCTATTAGAATGGCTAAAATTTTTTTATTCATATCATCTCTTCGGATTCTATCAATTTAAATTTTTTGAAAACTTTTAACAAGATTATTTTGAAAACATATTTTATCTCAGCTTCTCGTATATCACATCAACCATCTCACTAGAATAGCGATAACCATTATTCCTATAACCAATATTAATATCATCAAAATACTGCTCGAAAGTATTAGGAGGTTTTCTCTTTGATAATATGCATATAAGGTAATTTTATCACCTGGGTTCAATTTAATCGAAATTGAAGGAGATGATGTGTTATTAAAAGATTTAAAAATTATGTACTCATAATCACTTAATTTTATTTTTTCTACAGCTTCAATATAGAAAGATATATTTTGTGAAGGCCATATTGTTTTATTTACAAAATATGTATTATTA
>Ga0101942_100112_pt1 | contig 52910 bp, 51 predicted proteins | sample DewCreD2012metaG_4_FD_75243 | JGI IMG/M metagenome (GOLD analysis project Ga0101942, IMG submission 75243) | Hot spring sediment bacterial and archeal communities from British Columbia, Canada, to study Microbial Dark Matter (Phase II) - Dewar... ...
ATTTATTATTACTTATCTAATGCGTATGATAATAATCATTATGAAATAGATAAGCCCTTTCAAGCATTCCTTACCTATTTCTTAGGAAAGCCTATTGATTTATTTGCGTTAGGGAAATTTGTAGGCAAAGAATTATACGAAGTTTCAGATTTAATAGAGCCTAAAAACAGAGGCTTTCTTAGAAATCTTGAAGGAATATTCATAAATGGCTTTTCTGATGATAAGAGAACTTATGGTTGGGTAAAATGTTTTCCTGGAATAATAAACAATAAGCTTGATTGTGCAGTAATATTTCTTGAAAGGACAATACATCCTAGGAATGTTATAGAAGTAATTTCTAGGCATTATCTAAGAAAAGAATTAAACTTAAAAGATGGTGATGTTGTAGAGATTTTGATCACAACAAAATAATTTTTAAGCATTTCATGTAGCATTCAATTTCTACAATTTTATTTTTATATGAAAAATTATTGTTATGAGCGAACTTTTAGAGAAAATCTTCAAAACAAGAAAGCCAATAATTGGGATGATTCATCTCAAACCTTTACCATATTCACCTCTATACAAAGGAAGTTTTGAAGAAGTAATTGAAAGTGCGATTAAAGATGCAAAAGCTTTGGTTGAAGCTAACATAGATGGTCTTCTAATTGAAAACTACGGTGATAAACCATATTTTAAAAATGAAGTAGAATTGCATACTATAGCTAGCATGAGCATTGTTGTATGGGAAATTAAGAAAAATTTCAACGTACCTATTGGTATAAATGTTTTAAGAACTGCTTCTAAAGTTGCGATGGCAATAGCTAGCATAACAGGTGCCAGCTTTATAAGAGTCAATGTTCATGCTTATGCTTTGATCACAGATCAAGGAATAATTGAAGGTAATGCTGCTGAATTGTTGAGATATAAAAAGCAGATAAATTCAAACGTGAAAATATTCGCAGATGTTTTGAGCAAGCATGCTTTTCCTTTATTTAATTACGATATTCAAAGAGTAGCTAGAGATACTTATTTCAGAGCTCTTGCTGATGCATTAGTAGTGACAGGTCCGGAAACAGGGAAACCATTGAGCTTAGATGATTTAATTAGAATAAAAGAAGCAACGAATGCTCCTGTTTTCGCAGGTAGCGGTGTGAACATAGATAATGTAGAAACAATACTAAAGCATGCTGATGGTGCTATAGTAGGAACATATTTCAAAAAAAATGGAATTATAGATAATGAAGTAGATAAAGAAAGGGTTTTGAAGTTTATGAAACTCGTCGATAAAATCAGACAAAATATATAATCATGCTCAATATTGTTGCAATAATTGAAATAAATATAGCTATCAACAATTTCTTTTCCTCTTTATCCATTATATACGTTCTAGCTTGATTTCAATTTCTTTGTTTAAAGTTACCTTTGCATAATTTCCTTGGTTTGCAGGTCCAGGATTTACTAAAGCCGTTTTGCCTATCCTATCAATATTTCTTGCTTCATGTACATGACCGCTTATGACTAGATCTACATTATGTTGCTCAATGAATTTCCTAACACTTCTACTTCCTACATGCATTCCTGTTTTTGTCGTATCGATGAGTGTATTATAAGGTGGAACATGTGAAACAAGGATAAATTTTTCAAATTTTTCTTTGATGTTAGAATATGTCTCCCTAAGTATTTTATCTATCATTTCTTCTGAAAGTTCAAAAGGTGTATTGAAAGGTGTTGGGGTTGAGCCTCCTAATCCTAATATTGCGATATTATCTATTACGACATATTTTGCATGTATATTTCTTTCATTAACATCTTGAGGAAATTCCTTAGCATAATCACAGTTTCCCGGTACAAAGAAGAAAGGTTTATTTTTGCTTGATAAAATCCTAATTACTTCTCTTGCCTCTTGTCCTTTTCCAAAATTCGTTATGTCACCAGCTACAAGCATTAAATCGAATTCTTTTACGTTTTCGAGTATTTTTCTAAGATTTGTGAGATTAAAATGGATATCAGTTAAAGCTAAAATTTCTTTCATATTTCATTCTATTGAAGAACTGTCTTAAAAAATTACTTTTAAACAGATAATTTTAAAGATTTATCTCTATACTTTTTAGCCTTTTCATGACTTCTTTTTTTTCTAATACGTTTACAAAATCTATAACGCTATCTTTACAATTTTTCAATTCAAGAACATCAACGATCGTTTTGAATTTCCCATTCGCTAATCCATTCGCTATTATTGCAGCACCTTGTGCTGCCTCTTTTACTTTATTAGAAATCCCTTTTATTTTCCTAACTTTTGAGTATTTCCTAAGTCTTTTCTTCGTTTCGTTAAAAATTAATTCATTGTTTGAAAGTCTTCCAGAAATTAAGATCTCTTTTGGATATCCTAATGAAACCAAAAGTATCGCAACCATTTTCTCTATTCCTTCAAAAAAAGCCTCTCTTGCTATTTCATTTTCAAACATTTTTGCAGGTTCTTCAGATTTTATCAAATCGCTAATTCCTCCTTTAAAAAGTATTTCTTTTTTGAAACCACCTAGCAAGTAAGCAACTTCTCCATCCAATCCTCCCATCGACTTGAATGATATTATAGAATTCGTTCCTCCTATGCCATCTATGATTTTTCCGTTTTTGACTGCTGAAAGAGCATTATATGCATACCCCATTTCTATTAATATGAAGTTCGTTTCATCGTAGCTGATGCCTAGCTCTTTTGATTGATCATATATAGCAAGAGCATTAATACATAGTTTATCTGCTGTCCCCATGTCTATTTTGTTTATTTTTCTATGATAAGGAATCGTATGAAGCTGAATTATGCCAGGAATCATGTATATATTCATGTTTAATTTCGAAAACAATTTTAGAAGCTTAGGTAAACCCTTTAATACTGGAATTCCTGGATCTATCTCCTTAACTAAAATGACTAATTTTTTGTCCTCTTCAGTGATCTCTCTTATGTTTTTTAAAGTTATTCCGTAGCCTGAAGGAGCAACGATTGAATCAATAGGTTCGTTTTTCTTTATCATTTCAACAATCAATTCAGGTTCTTTTGCTAAGATTTCTGAAGGAATGCTTTCTTCTAGAAATACTTTAATTTCGCCTTTTTCTTCTTCTATCCCGCAAATATCGAAACTTTTTGTTCCTGGATCTATTCCAATAGATCTTATCATATGCATTTATAGCTATTAAAACAAAAATAATGTTAGGATGATTATAGTTCAAAGCTCTGAATTATGATGAAGACCAGCTTTATGACTCTTCAAGCGATCATTGTTTCCAAAAGAATATATATTTCGGCTGTATTTTTTATTCATGGAATCTCAATTTAAAGATTTCTTAGAGAGATTTAGAGCTGAAGTTGAGAAAACGATGAAAAACGAAGTTGCATCAATGGGCATGATACAACGTTCTATAATGCAATCTTTCATGCCATTATATATTAATTTATTCACCGATGCAGGCAAAGCTTGTTTAGTAATACAGAAAAGTTTTGATGTAACAATAGAGAATCCAAGCAATTCTCCTGATGTACTTGTTGAAGGGGATTTCTCTGTTTTGAAAGAATTATTTGCGAATAGAGATTCGAATTCTTTTAAGAAAGCAGAGCAAGAAGGAAAGATTAAACTAAGCTCATTTTCCTTTAAAGGTCAACAAGCATTGAATAGAATAAGAGAATATCTAAGCGGGCGTTAAATTATTGTTTAGTTTTTCTCCTATAAGGAAGTACTTTAAATCGTACATAGCTTCTCCTGCCTTTTAGTAGTGCTTCTATATCTTCTCGAAAGGCTATCAAGTTTATTCTTAGCAAAGCATATTTTTTATCTTTTGAAAGGCGCATTGTTATACTTCCTTCCTTTATTTCTCTTGTTTCTGGTATTTCTACATAATCTTGAAGATTTAATTCTTTTATCTTCGATCTTAACTCGTTTAATTTATCAACGCTAATTATCCATTCTTTCTTTGAAGGATCCCATCTCCCCTTTATGGTTTTCAAGAATTCAACTAATCTTTTATCATATTTTTTAGTCTTAATGCTTATTTCGCTCACATCAATATTACATATTTTCCAATATATCTTTAGATTTTTCTTTGATCTTTTTAAATTAATTATATGTACTTCACAACTGAAGAAAGGAGATTTTTAGAGGAAAATGAAGTTTGTAGATTAGCAACTTGTGATAAGAAAGGAGTTCCACACGTAACTCCTGTTTGCTATATTTTTAAAGGAGATAACTTTTACATTTTCACAGATTATAGCACGAAGAAATTGAAGAATATAAAAGAAAATCCTAATGTTGCATTAGTTGTTGATGTTTATAGGCAACCTAGAAACAAAGCAGTCTTAATAATTGGAAAGGCTGAGATTTTAGAAAGAGGTAATGAATATAAACAGATGTACGATTTATTTTATAGGAAGTTTGATTGGGTAAGAAGAGATCCTTGGAATGAAGGAGAAGCTCCTTTAATTAAAGTTATCCCAGAGAAGAAAATAAGCTGGGGATTAAGAAGATTTATTCGCTGAAAGACAATTCTAATACTCCTTCAGTAGTGAAAGCCAAGGCAACGCCTATGAATAACATTAACCAGAACAACATTCCATATCCTATCGCTCTTCCTGATCCATAAATAATCATTCGATTTGCAGCAAATACTACTGCAGCTGCTGAGGCAGAATATAAAGTTGCTAAATATACATCGCCAAGACTTCCTATATAATAAACACTTGCACCTATCATTACAGGCAATCCTGCAATTGCAGATAATATAGCAGCATACTTTAGTTTTTGCTTCACCATTACTTCTCTAGCGAACTGTAAAGCTCCTACTATTCCAAATCCTTCTGTGGCATTATGAACCGCAAAGCCTATTGTGAAAAGCATGGCTGATACCACACTGCCGCTTAACAATGCTGCTGCTATTCCAACACCTTCTCCAACATTATGCAATCCTAAACCTAGCGATGCAGTAGAAGCCATTACAAGACTTGGATTTTTAATCACACCTGAAAATTTCTTCTCAGCATATTGGATTGATAACCATACACCTAATAATGCAAAAGCAGTAATCACTAATCTAATTAGGAAATCTCCAATGGTTTCTAGTTTCGCGTATTTCATTACAAGCTCTTCTGCTTTGCTACCTATGTCTAATGCCAAATATAGCAATATACCTGCAGCTATTGTAGTTAACGAACCTAAAATTTTTCTATTATCAGTTTTCAAAAACACAATAGGAATTGCACCTACGTATACTGTTATACCTGCAATGAACCCTAATAATATAGGATTTAACTCCATGACAGGAAAAAGAAATAACAGCGTTATAAATCTTTCTATACTTTTACCTATAAGAAAATATGTGGATTTCAAATGGATAATTAGGGGTGCATTAGCTTCTAGCAGCATTCCTGAAAATGAACAAGATATTCTAAAATTATATAATGAAGACATAAAAGCTGTTCTATGTTTAGTTGAAGAGGAAGAATTGCCGTTTCGAAGAATAGATGAATACAAGAAAATCCTAGAAAAATATGGTATAATCATGAAGCATTATCCAATTGAAGATTTCAAAGCGCCTAGTCTTGAAGGGATTATCGAATGTATAGATTGGATTGAATCTAATCTTAAAAATAATAAGAAAGTTTTAGTTCATTGCAAAGCAGGTCAAGGAAGAACGGGTACTATTGTAGCATGCTTTTTAGTCAAAAAATATGGGCTAACTGCAGAAGAAGCAATAAGATACGTTCGTAGAATAAGACCTGGTAGCGTTACATCGGAGAGTCAAATTTTAGCAGTAAAGATTTTTGAAAAATATCTAAAATCTATTTCTCTAAATAAACCATAGCATGATCTTTATCGTAAGGTTCTAAATGTAGCATTTGAAGTATTTTGAAACCTTTATTCTTTAGAAAGTTTATTTCTCTTCTAAATACTTCAGTCGGTTCTTTGGTTACGTCTATGCTCGATGCCTTTATTGCAAAAAGTGCTTTACCTCCTTTCTTTAAGAAAAGATCGCTGTTATCTGCGAGTATCTTAGCTTGCTCAGGTTGAGCTACATCAATGTATATAAGGTCTACGATGTCAACAAAATCTAAGTATGATCTAGGATTTCTTGCATCAGCAAGTATTGGAATTATATTTGGTCTGTACTTAGCGCATCTTTCAAGGAACTCTCTCATAACTCTTGGTGCAAACTCAACACCATATATTAAGCCTTTTTCTCCTACAATATCTGAAATATGGCTTATCGTTGTCCCTGTTGAAGTCCCAAGATACAAAATTTTATCTCCCTTTTTTATCGCTAATTCTTTTAAGCCTTTTAATATCGCACCTGCAAGCTTGCTCTTATATGCATTCCAAGTTCTATATTCTATTCCTTCATATTCGATTAACTTTTCATCATATACTTTTATCCCTTTTGCTAAATTTTTCGTTGCAAGAACTTTTGTTCCATCATCGAATTCTATCCAATATACATCATCGAATTTTTCATGATTATATATTTTCGTCATCTCTTCTTAACCTTCTTTTTTGGAGGTAATTTTTTAATCTCTTCTACTTTACTCATTATTTCCTTCCTTAGGAGTTCTCCCATTTCTCTTTGTCCATAATAATCTAATCTAGCTGCAAGAGCTATTTTATTAGCTAACAATCGAGCTATTTTACCTCTATGGGCTTTGGGTGCTGAATGAACCAATGGGTGTTGGAATAAAATACCATGCTTAGGAGGCTTTGCACCATATTTCAAATGTTTGAATAGCGCTTTTTCTGCCCCTAACACTTGAATTGTGCTTGCCGGAAGTTCTGAAAGTCTTTTCAATCCTGCAGCTTTCGTTATTATTCTTGCTCCTATAGTAGCTCCTGTTATTGCATATATATTTGGCGCTACTTCTTTCATTAATTCTTCAAGATAATTTTCCAATTCTTTTCTTCTTTCATACATATCCTTAACTAATATTGCCAAATTCCTTATTTTCAATATGTCTTCTTCAGGTAAATCTGCTCCTATCGAAGTCTTTGAAGCATCTATTATCTTCTTTATTTTTTCTTCACCAATGCCGAATGCTTTAAGATTCTCTTCACTCATTTCCTCCTTAAACGGTATTTTAGATACGATCCTAGCGAATTGTTCATTGTCATTTAAAATCTTATATAATTCTGGGAAATACAAACCATACCACTCATTTAACCTACTTACTAAAATATTTATTACTTTATCTAATTCATCAATGCTCTCAATCGTTTGAATTATTATTTTATCTTTGTTTTGTTGTTCTTCTCTAATCTTAAGTCTTGCTAATTCTGTAAGTGTTTCTTTTAGGAAATTTATGTATTCTTTTTCTAATCCAAAAATTTCTTTTACTAAATCATTTTGAATTTCTTTTAATTTGACTAAAATTTCATCTACTCGTTCTACTAAATAAACATTCATTTTTTTCTCTTTAAGTATTTCGAATAGATTACTATTAATTACCTTGATTTCTTTCCTGGAAACCCTCTGTAGCAGTTTGTTGAGAGTATCGCTTGCTTGTTTCTTCTCAATCATTAAGTATTCTTTAGCTACTTCTGAAGGAATTTTAGGAAATAGTATCTTCTCTACAATTTTAAATTCATCATCAGTCATTGCATATCCTAAAGGGGTTAAAAATAGGTACACATTTATTCAATCTTTACATCTTATTAAAATCTATATGAGTTTCATTGCTTGTGCTTAGTTATAATCTATTTTTTCATATGCCCTATTCTAAGAATTAAACTTAATGCAATTTAGAGCAAGGTTTTTAAGCTCATTTCTACATTTTATTAACGATATGCCTTCCCACGGTTCATTAACAAAGGCTGGAAAAGTGAGAATGGCTACTCCTAAAATTCCTCCAAAGCCAAAGAAGAGTCCATTTCCTAGAAAGCACATAAGGGCGAAATATTTCAAGAGGATTGTATATCCTAAGTTACAAGCTTCAAGTGCTCCTGGCGAAGAAGCTCTTGCAATAGCTTAATTTAATTTTTATGTTAGAAGGATATGAAGGAGAATTAAAGCATATTTTAGAATCTAAAAACATTGATGTAGGAGATTTAATAGAAGTATCATCTAAAGGTTATTCTTATACCGGTATACTAATGCCCCGTTATGAAATCTTTGAGAGTAATTATTTAACGCTTAAATTGAGCAATGGCTATAATATTGGAATTAAATATGATAGTTCTGTAGAAATAAAATTATTAGAGAAAGCAAAAAAGAAGGAAGAAGCTCTGCAAGAAGAAATTGAAGAAGGGGAGATAGTTATAATTGGTACAGGTGGGACCATACTTAGCAGAATAGATTATAGAACTGGCGCTGTTAAACCTTCATATAATGTTGAGGATCTGATTGAGCTCATACCTGAAGCTAAAGCTAAAAGAGTCAAAATGATTGAACTTTTCAAAATGTTTAGCGAAGACATGCAACCTGAAAATTATGAGATTCTTTCTCATAAAATCTATGAAGAAATGAAGAGAGGAGCTAAAGGCGTAATCGTTACACATGGAACCGATACTTTAGGCTTAACTTCTGCAGCCTTAAGCTTTGCATTGCAAAATCTTCCTTATCCTATTGCTTTAGTAGGAGCACAAAGGAGTCTTGATAGACCTAGCTCGGATGCAGCGTTGAATTTAAGATCTGCTTTCAATTTTGTAACTAAATCAAAATACAGCGGTGTTTTTGTAGTTATGCATTCAACAACTTCAGATTTGAGTTGCGATGTTATTCTAGGTACGAGGGCTAGAAAGAATCATACAAGCAGAAGGGATGCTTTCAAATCAATAAATAGAGAAATCGTAGCAAGAATTATCGATCAAAATATAGAATACATCGATGTTTCTGGCTTAAAAGAAGTGGGCGAAAGAGAAATTAAGATAATGAATAAATTCGAAAGAAAAGTTTTTCTTCTTAAAACATTTCCAGGCATAAGTTCAGAATTCATAGAATTCATCGTAGATAAAGGCTATAAAGGAATTTTAATAGAAGGAACAGGCTTAGGTCATGTTCCTAGAACTTTAATCGAAGGAATAAAATATGCAGTAAATAAAGGCGTGTTCGTTGCTCTTGCTTCGCAATGTATTTGGGGTAGAGTGAACATGAATGTTTATGAAAGAGGTAGAGAATTGTTGAAGATAGGAGTTTTAGGCTCCTCTGATATGTTCGCTGAAACGGCCTTCATCAAAATGATGTGGTCTTTAGGTAATGCTAAAGATATTGAAGAAGCAAAAGCTCTTTATTTAACAAATATAGCTGGTGAAATCTCAGAAAGAACTTTCTTCAAGTATGGAAATTGAAATTTTAGACGATGTGAAAGAATTAGGTATTTTCTTATATGCTTGTGAAATTCATAATGTTGAAGTAAAAAAGGACAATTTCATCGAGGAAGAATTGAAGAAGGCAGAAGCTACTTTTGTAAATATCAATTTGGAAGATTTAAAAAATGATCCTATTGCAAAAGGCTATAGAGAATTTTATTGGAGAATAGGAATAGATCCTACAAAGATTAGACCCAGTGGAGAAGCATTGAGGAGAAGAGTTGCTCGAGGAAATCCAATACCTAGAATAAATAACATAGTTGATGCTGGGAACATTGCAAGTCTCATCACTTTAATCTCAATCGGTATTTATGATCTAGATAAGTTAAAGTGGCCTCTTAAATTGACCCTAAGTAAAGGCGGTGAAGAATTCATTCCAATAGGTAGCGATAAATCAATTGTTCTGAATAAAGGCTTTCCCATATTGATTGATAATGAAGGTAAGATTTTGCATTTATATCCCCATAAAGATTCTGAAATAACTAAGGTTACAGAAAATACAAGAAATATACTTATTATCGCCGCTGGAATTCCTTTCCTTGATAAAAGCTTAGTTAAAAAAGCTTTAGAAATTACAGTAAAATTAATTTCGTTTTCGTGTTCTTCTGCAGTTATAAAAGAAATTAAGGAGATTAGATAGATTTTCTACAAAATATTTAAATCTACATTATAATATTTATGCTTATGAATGAGAAGATAAAGGCTATTTCTAGAACTCTTTTAATAGCAATTGTTGCAATATTAGTTATAATTGCAGGAGTAGGAGCATACGTTTACATTACGAGTCTTCCATCTCCACAAAAAGTTACATATAAGGACACAATAATAGTAGGTACAACAGATTCTGTTCAAACAACACTTGATCCTGCAGAGGCGTACGATTACTTTGGCGTCAATATGATACAGAATACAGGAGCAGGATTATTTGCTTATGAACCAAATACTACAAGATTAGTAAATGATCTTGCTACAAGTTATACGATAGCAGATGGAGGTCTTACTTGGATTATTAATTTAAGACAAGATGCTAAGTTCCAAGATGGTACGCCTTTTAATGCCACTGCAATGGCTTTCTCTTTAAACAGAACAATAACATTAAATCAAGATCCTGCTTTCTTAATTGGAGATCTTATAGCTAAAATAGAAGTTACAGGTACTTATCAAATAAAATTAACATTAAAAAAACCTTTTGGAGAGGAATATACTAAAGCATTATTGTCAACATGGGTTGCATATGCTGTCAATCCTAAAACAACACCAATGGAGGTTGTTACACCTCCTAAAACTGTCGATATGATAGGTCCATACAAAATAACTAGATGGGAACCAGGAGTTCTAATAGAACTCACTGCAAACCCGAATTGGTACGGTTTAAAACCCAAGACGAATAAAATCATTATCAAGTTCTATAAAGATGCAAGTAGTTTATTAGCAGCAGTAAGTACTGGAGAAATTGATATTGCATTTAGAACTCTAGCTCCAAGCGATATTAAATCTGTTCAACAAGAAGGAAAACTTAAGGTCGTAACAGGCCCGGGTATTGCTCCTATTAGATATCTCGTTTTCAATGTGAATAAAGATCCATTTACAAATAAGCTAGTTAGACAAGCTATAGCATATACGATTGATAGAAATACAATAGTAAATACGCTATTTTTTGGTTCGCTCGCTCAGCCACTTTATAGTATGGTACCGATTGGTTTTCTAGGGCATATCGATGCTTTTAAAGAGAAATATGGAGAAAGACCAGATATAGAAAAGGCTAAATCTCTATTAATGCAAGCTGGTTATAGTACAACTAATAAGCTTAAGCTTGAATTATGGTATACTCCTGTAAGATATACACCTGTGGAAGGTGACGTGGCAAGTATATTAAAGCAAGGGATGGAAAGTACTGGAATTATTGAAGTAACGCTTAAGAGCGCTGACTGGGCTACTTATAGACAATTATTTAGACAAGAACAAATATCTATGTGGTTACTAGGCTGGTTCCCTGACTTTTTAGATTCTGATAATTATGTAAGACCTTTCTATCATAGTGGTGGAAATGGTTGGTTACATGTAAATTACAAAAATCCACAAATAGATCAGTTAATAGATCAACAAGTACTTAAATCAGGAAATGAGAGAGTACAAATATTAGAGCAAATTCAAAGGATAGTTGCTGATGATGCTCCGATCATACCCTTATGGCAAGAAGGACAAGCAGCTGTTGCACAGCCTAATGTGGGAGGAATAGTTTTAGATTATTCCCAAATATTCAGATACTGGTTAATATATGCAACAGTGCCCAGTAAGAATATAGCTTTAAGTGTATCTGTTTTAGCTCCATTTGCATTATTAGCAGTTATACCGAACAGAGAAGAACTCATTTAAATTTTTATTTAAAGAACTATTTTTTGTGAGTCTTAAATCTTACATCATTGCACGTTCCATTTTAACTTTACCAATGATACTGTTATTATTAACGATTCTTTTCTTCGTTCTAAGGGTATTACCTGGCGATCCTGTAACTATGCTTGAAGGAAAGGATATTCCTGAAGATGTTCTCCAAAAGAGGAGAGCTGAATTAGGTTTGGATAAGCCAGTGTTAGTTCAATACTTTAATTATCTAGGGATGATATTTCAAGGAAACTTAGGAACTACTGCTCTTTCCAAAATTCCCGTATCTTATTTAATATATCAAAGATTGCCTGCAACTGTTGAGTTAGCTATAATGAGTATGATAGTAGCGATATCAATAGGAATTCTTTTTGGCATGTATGGAGCTAGAAAGCTACATGGATATTTAGATTATCTAGCAAGACTTTATGGGATTATAATTTACTCAACTCCGATCTTTTTCTTAGCATTGGTATTTATACTTGTTTTTTCGATCTATTTAGGGATATTCCCTTCTTCTTCTAGATTGAATCCTTTAAATGAGCTTGCATATTTAGATATCAGAAAGACGGGTTTTGTTTTGATCGATGGATTGATGGCTAGAAGAATAGATATAGTAATTGATTGGCTACATCATTTAATCCTTCCTTCTTTAGTATTAGGTTTATATTTATCCGGTATTTTCGTTAGATTAACAAGATCTCAAGTAGCAGAAAGTTTATCAAAAGATTATGTGATTGCAGCAAAAGCTAGAGGAATTCATGATTCAAGAATTCTTTATAAATACGGTTTAAGAAATGCTATAATTCCAATAGTTACAATGATGGGCTTGCAATTCGCTGCCTTGCTAGGTGGAGCAGTGATAACAGAAACAGTTTTTTCATGGCCTGGAATAGGTTCTTTAGTGTATGATAGTATATTAGCTAGAGATTATAACATGGTTCAAGGATCTATTGTAATTTATGCTATACTCGTAGTTATCGTTAGCTTAATCGTTGATATAACTTATGCATATTTAGATCCTAGAATTAGGTATTGAGATGAGGATCGCTAGATTTTTTAGGATACGCGGTCATGAAGATGCGATGATCTTGATTGGGTTTTCTATTTTAATTTTCATTCTTATCTTAACCTTATTATCTAGCTTCATATCTCCTTACGATCCAAGAAAATCATATTTGAACATTGAAGGTCAATCGGTACCTATTAAGCCATTATTACCCCCAATGAGTAGCTTAACATTTAACTTAAATGGAACAGCTCATACATATTTCTTTATTTTTGGAACAGATCAACAGGGGCGAGATATATTTTCAAGGATTATAAGTGGTGCAAGTTTCGTTTTAACCGTAGCCATTTTAGCAACGTTGTTTTCCTTATTAATTGGAGCTCCGCTAGGATTATTATCAGGCTATATTGGAGGCCTGATTGATCGAACTATTTCTTTAATAATGGATAGTATTTATGCTTTTCCTGGCTTAATACTAGCAATAGCTATCGCAGCCCTATTAGGAGCAGGCTTATTGAATATGATTATTGCAATCGCTGTCGTATACATACCTTCATATTTTAGAATTGTAAGAGGTCAAGTTTTATCCTTAAAAGAGCAAACTTTCATCGAAGCTGCAAAAGCATTAGGATCTCCAAGAAGAGATATCGTTTTCAAATTTATTTTACCAAATGTTCTACCATCTATTCTAGTAGTAGCAACACTCAACATCGCAGATGCAATAATTATAGAAGCTTCATTGTCTTTTTTAGGATTGGGCATACCTCCTGATACTCCCGATTGGGGAATAGATATAAGTCAAGGAAGGAGATTCTTTTTAAGCGGAGCATGGTGGGTAGGATTGTTTCCTGGTTTAATGATAATTCTCTCTGTTATAGGCTTTAGCTTATTAGGTGAAGGCTTGGACGAAAAATTCAACCCTAGATTAAGGACAAGATGACAGATAAATTATTATCAATAAGAAATTTAAGCGTAAAATATAAGCTTAGAGATTATACAATAAATGCTTTAGAAGATATTTCCTTGGATTTGAATACGGGTTCTTCTTTAGGAGTCGCTGGTGAAACAGGTTCTGGTAAATCCACTCTTGCTCTTGCAATAATGAAACTATTACCAAAATATGCAGAAATGAAAGGGAAAATAATATATTATGATAAGAATTTGCTTGAATTAAAAGAAGAAGAATTTAGAAAAATAAGGGGTTCAAAGATATCTCTTGTCTTTCAAGAACCATCGGCTACATTGAATCCAGTGATGAGCATAAAAGAGCATTTCTTAGAGTTATTCAAAACACATATTCCTGAAATAAGTGAAGAGGAAGCAATTGAAAGGGCATCAAAATTATTAGAAGAAACAGGAGTTCCAGGTGCTAGATTAAGAGATTATCCTCATATGCTCAGTGGAGGAATGAAACAAAGAGTCTCTATAGCATTAGCACTAGCACTAAATCCTGATTTGTTAGTAGCAGATGAGCCTACAACAGCTTTAGATGTATTAATCGAAGCTCAAATTTTAGAACTTTTCAAGAAATTGAAAAGAGAAAGAAACTTTACTTTAATGTTAATAACACATAATTTAGGCGTTTTAGCTGAAACTGTAGAAGAAATTCTAATTCTTTATGCAGGAAAAATAGCTGAATATGGTAAAATCGATAAAGTATTCAATGAACCTCTTCATCCTTATACAAAATTGCTTTTAGAATCTGTTCCGAGCATACAAGAAAATAAAAAGCTTTCTTATATTCCAGGTTCTCCTCCTGATTTAGCTAATCCTCCTAAAGGATGCCGCTTCCATCCAAGATGTCCTTTTGCTTTCGATAAATGCAAAATTATAGAACCTGAATTAAAGAAAGTAAATGACAGATTCGTAGCATGCCATCTTTATTATGAATAAGCTTATAGAAACAAGAAATTTAACGAAGCTTTTTCCAGTTAGAAGAGGAATTTGGGAAATAATCACTAGAAAGCCTCAAAAATATGTTCATGCAGTAGAAGATGTAAACTTAACAATAAGCTCGGGTGAGATTTTCACGCTAGTTGGAGAATCAGGCTCAGGTAAAACTACTTTAGGAAAATTGTTAATTAAGCTCATAGAACCTACAAGTGGAAGCATATACTTTGAAGGTAAAAATTTAAATGAATTACAAAGCTGGGATGACTTGAAGCAATTAAGAAGGAAAGCTCAAATGATATTTCAAGATCCTTATGGGTCTTTAAATCCAAGAAGTAAGATAGGAAGTGGTTTGAAGTATGTTTTAGATTTGCATAATTTATATAATGAGAACGAAAGGAGAAAAAAAGTGTATGAAATTCTTGAAAGAGTTGGATTGCATCCTGCAGAGAAATTTTATGATAGATATCCACATGAACTAAGCGGTGGTCAAAGACAGAGAGTTGCTATAGCTAGAGCTCTTTTGTTGAAGCCTAAATTTGTAGTTGCAGACGAACCAGTTGCAATGGTTGACGTTTCTATAAGAGCTCAAATATTGGAACTAATGTTAGAATTGAAGAAAGAAATGGATTTAACTTATATGATAATTACGCATGATTTATCACTTGCTCATTACATAGCTGATAACATGGCAATAATGTATTTAGCGAAAATTGTTGAAATGGGAAGCAAAGATTCTATATTTAAAAAACCTCTACATCCTTATACACAAGCCTTGATGAGTTCAATACCTGATATAAAAGTAAGAAAAAAAGAAAGGATCATTATTCAAGGAGAGGTTCCTAATGCAATAGATCCTCCTAAAGGATGCCGCTTCCATCCAAGATGTCCTTTTGCTTTCGATAAATGCAAAATTATAGAACCTGAATTAAAGAAAGTAAATGACAGATTCGTAGCATGCCATCTTTATTAAAGGATTAAATCATATTTTCACATATGTCTCTAAAAGATTACCTCGTAAGATTAGGTAACGAGACGGATTTGGAGCAAATAAATGAAATGATTAAAATTTTAGATCCTGTTTTCGCTTATCTAGGAGCAAGAATTGTAAGCATTAAGCAAGGAGAAGCTGAAATTGAATTTCCTTTCAAAGAAACATTGCAAAGAAGAGGAGGTTTCTTGAATGGAGGTGTAATAATGACTGCAATAGATTTCGCAGGAGGTTTTGCAGCCCTCTCAGTTAACGATGGTATAGATCAAGTTACGCAAGAATTAAAAATAAACTTCCTAGAACCAATGTATAAGGGTCCATTTAGGGCTATAGGAAAGGTTTTGAGGAAAGGAAGAAATACAATCGTTGTAGAAGTTAGAGTTTACGATGCCGATAATAAATTGGGAGCTATAGCTATAGGGACATGGTTTATATTAAGGAATAATATAAATATTAAAGGTTAAGATTTCTTTATTTCTTCAGCTTCTTTTAGTAGCTTTTCATGGTCTATTTCTTTTTCTATGTCTTCATAACAATCAACTGTTTTATAATCTTCATCTTTAGGGATTACTTCAACTCCAATTCTAAACAAAATATTTTCTTCCTTGAAGAAATGTGATCTTATCAATCCAATCAAATCTCTACAAGGATTTATTACCTCTTCAATTCCAATTTCTTTATTTCTATATGCGTTCAATTTCTCTTCAATTTCTTTTAAATAATTTTTCATTTCTGCATGTTCAAGTTTCATTACTTGTATTGGCGTTTCAGTAGAGGCATCTAGATTTTCTAAAGCAGGAAAGAAGCATTTTTCTTCTTTTCCATGATGGCATTTATCTAGGAATTTTTTAGCAAAGTTCAAGAAACTTAGCATAAAGCTTATGGAAATTTCTCCTTTTCTTTTAAATTCATCCAACTTCATCTCTAAGCGATCTATTACTTCTCTCACCACTTTGTGATCTAAGAGTAAATGTAGAACTGCTGCTTTTGTTTCTTCATGCATGTTTTTGAGAATATTAATCCTTAATATATCGTTTACTCCTTAATTTTTAGGGGCCCGTAGCTCAGTGGTTAGAGCGTACGCCTCCGGAGCGTAAGGTCATGGGTTCAAATCCCATCGGGCCCGCATCTAATAAAGTGCAAATCCTTAATTAGATGAATGCTCCTTTATAATTCTTGATACTGGATGCCTAAGAAAAGCTTAAGCAAATATTCCTCCTTAGAAAAGTATCCTTAGGTTAAGCACTAGCTCAGAAATCTTGCTAGAGGAAGTCCTATTATAGCTGGGTTGCCATATATCTCTTTTCATCGTGGCTTAGCATGTACCTAACCGTTTTAACTTTTCTGGAAGGAATATTTATGCGCCGTTAAATGTTTTTAAGTCTTCCTTCATTCTTCTCAAAAAGGTAAGGGTTCTCTCTGTTTCTTATTGATTCTATAGGTATTTCATCAGTTACAAAAACTCCTGCTCAAGTAGTTCTAAGAAAAATCGAAAGTTGCTTGGATCGCTCCTATGAGCATTTGTTGTGAGGAACAGAAGAAAGCTTGAATTTTTGGACAAGAGTTCTCCAAACTTGTATCTTTGTGTTTTTACTTTCTCTCCATCTCATAAGAGCCACTTTATGAACTTCATCGACTATGACTAAATTCCAAAATGCCTCAGCTAAGCTTAATGTGACATCTTCTTGTTTATCAAAGTTCATAGATCTCATAACTTGATTCTCCTCAAGCCATATGTTCCTACATCAAGATGTCTCTATTACAGCTCTATCTATGACTTTGAAAGTTTCATTTTCCTCCATCTCTCTAATCCACTGATCCTTTGAATGTCCCGGAACAACTATTATAACCCTGTTAATAAGCCCTCTTAGCTTTAACTCCTTATGCAAAAGACCGGCCATAACAGTTTTACCGGCACTTAGATCATCGGCTAAAAGAAACCTAATCCTTGGATGACTTAAAATATGAAAGCATACACAAACTATTTGATGTGGTAATGGATATATTAAGATCTCCAATAATTAAATCATATCAAATGCTATGATGATCTCTGATAAAGAAAAAATAAAAGTTGCTTTAGCTGCACAAATAGGAAGCATAATTGATTGGTATGACTTTTTCTTAGTTGGCTTGATAGCTGCATTAGTATGGAGCAAAACTCATTTTCCAACAAATGTAAGTCCTTCTTTATCTATTTTCTTTGTATTACTAACTTATTCAATAGCTTATTTAAGCAGACCTATAGGAGCCATTGTTTTCGGTCATTATGGAGATAAAATAGGCAGAAAGGCTATGATGATATCTACTTTAATTCTTTGCGGAGGAAGCATGTTCGGTATGAGTCTAGTTCCAAAATATGCTGAAATAGGCTTAGTTGCACCTTTCTTGATACTACTTTTCAGGCTTATCTTCGGATTTGGTGTAGGTGGAGAAATAGGTGGTGCACAAACTTGGGTTTCTGAATTTGCTTCCTATAGTAAACATAGAGGTTTCTGGAATAGCGTTGTAATAAGTTCGCTTGGAATAGGATCTTTCTTATCAGCTTTTCTCATATATTTGTTCTTAATAACATTTGGCTTAGATAATTTCATATCTTATGCATGGAGATACTTATTCATAATAGGAAGTATTGCCGTTATCATAGGCATATTGATAAGATACATTACCTTAGAAAGTCCTATTTTCTTAAAAACTAAAGCAAACGGCCGTATTGTCAAAATACCTTTATTAGAAGCAATTAAGCGTGGCTGGAGAAACATACTTCCTTTTTTAGTGCTAGTCGTTCCAGGATTGCTAGCTTATGCAATTATTGGTGCAGGTCCATTAACTATTAGCTATGCTTCAGCTTTGAACATACCTTTCTTATCAATAATTTTGGCACAGGCTATTGGTGCAATCATATCTGTAATATTTTGTCTGATAGGAGGAATCTTAGCTGATAAAATAGGAAGAAAGAAAGTCTTCATTATAGGAATGATTATTTTATCTTTAATAACATATCCTAGCTTTCTTCTTCTTTTCACAAAAAAGTTCGAACTTATTATTTTACAGCAAATATTTTCGAATAGTTGGTTATTCTATTATGGAGCTTTCATGGCATTGATGGCTGAAACTTTCACTACTGAAGTAAGATATACAGCTTTAGGTGTTACATATCAATTATCAACACTAATAGGAGGATTGATGCTAGGTTTCTTAATTCCTTATATTGTATTTATTTCAGGAGGATTGCTTAATGCATGGATAAATATCTCTATTTTGCTAATAGCTATTTACATTGCTGCTGCATTAATAATTGGCTTATTCACTAAAGAAACAAAAGATATAAAAATGGAATAAAGCCGTGAATATTTTTAATATAAAATAATTTAATAATAGCAAAGATTTATTTTTTAAAAAGCTTAAGAAAGTAATGTTTGAATTGTTTTTTTATTACAGTTAATAGTATGGGTCAAAATTAATAAAATTAATAAAGCAAATAAAATCAATTTCTTTGATGCAGTTTTACCAGTCCATTTCATTCTCAATGCAATTAATATTTCATATTTTTAAATTAAGATCATAATAATATATATAGTAGTTATATTTAAATATTTGAAAATTATTTTTTATATGTGAAAATCAAAATAATTGTTTTGTTAGCAATATTAGTATTGTTGTTATATAGTAACATTATTGTTTATGCCCAAGATGTTGATCCCGAATATGATCAAACATTTAATCTTTTAATTGGAGGAATACAGATTGAAATTTTTTCATAATTTTTAATTTATAAATTATTTAGAAACATTAATTATATCTAGAAATTTTCTAATATTTAAAAAATATATACCCTGTTGAGAAATAGCAATTTAATCTGATAACCAGTCAACGGTATTGGTTCGCTTTTTATTATTCGAGTAAATACTTATCTGAATACTTAAAGAAAAATGATACTGTACCTATTCTCTGAAGAGATGAAGATGATAACAAAATAAGCGAGCTGAAGCCTAAATCAAAGATTATTCTCATCGATAAGTTGTCTTAACTTTTTAACGTAGGCCAAAAGTAGACATAGGTATATCCGTTAAAACAACATCTACACCAAAAACTGTATTGAACATAAACTTACTGCTCTACTATGAATAAAAGCATCACGCTCGATAATGAGAAGAATTAAGCTAGCGATAACCAAGTCCAAGCTAATTTGAGACAAATTTTGGATAAATAAGAAGTTGGTGCAGGGGAGGTTGTGGAAAAGAGATGAAAAGTTCGATTCATAATAAGTTCAAACTTAAAATTAAGGATTTCACATAAAAATCATGTAAGAAAAAAATTATAATTTTGTTAAATAGAAACCTGCTATTATTAAAAAACTAAGTAATGTTGAAGCTATTATGGTAAGAATCAGATTTCTAGTTAATTTATCGTTAATTTCACTGCGCCGATAAGCTGACATAATTATTAGTATCCCCAATACAAAAACTATAAGACCCAAGATCCCATGTCCGATCCAATGATGTCCAAATGTTACTTTTAACCAAGTCTTAACTCCAGCATTGGTTTCCTTTATTACAACCAATATCGCATTAAATAATGCAGTTATTGAGTATGCGCCTACTGAGCCAACCACAAATCTAGCTTTGTTCATGTTTAACCACCTGCTTTAAATGACCAAGCTTGCTTTGCAGCTACAGAGATCCAACCTCCAAGAATCTCCATTATTATTCCACCAATGAGTATAATTATTGCACTCCATAAGATTAATTTTCTATTCCATGATTTTTCTATGTCAACAGTATATGCTAAAATTGGTAATAACATAGCTAAAAATAATCCGGTATAAAAAATGTGCTCTTTTGTTTCCATACCAAATTCATGAGCAGGTGCTGTTTGTGGATATGCAACGATAACGGCTTTATCAGCTGCATATGCAATAGTATAAACAGGGATCACAGTAAGCCATGCAAACCATACGAATAGAGATGTAGCTATTGCAAGTATCTTTATCAGCCTTTTATTTGTTGAACCAATTTGTATTATTGAAATCAGCGCAGTAGTAGAAAGAAGAGCTAACAGTCCAAAAAATACATGTATTCCTACCTCCAATCCTGGTGTTGTTGCCATTATTTTCACGTTTGTAATTTTATTTTTCTAGTATTAAAATATTTCTATTATTTTATAGGCTAATATTTATTTTAATATAATATTTTATATAAATATATTATTTAATAAATTTTTTTATATGAGTTTCATAAATACAGCTAGAACGATTAACTTAAAAGTGCAAGAAGGGAAAGAGTTTTGTAGTATCACCATGACTCTCATAAAAGAACTTAAAATATTTTGAATTATCATTCTAATTATAGTGGTCTCAATAGACAAAAACAATTTTCGAGATGGTAGGTTTAAACAAGATTTGATTTTACATGATATAGCTTTTAATCTTAATTTAGAATGAAAGACAATTAATCTGATTAAATTGATTTAATTTAATCTATATTAATTAATTTTAACTAAACACTTCAGTGACAACCTTTAAAAGAAGATCTTTAACGGTATCAATGATTGCAATTTGTGCTGCGCTATATACTGCTTCTATTGCTACGACATCTCTCATTCCAACGCCCTGGGGTGTTGGGCAATTTAGATGGGGAGTAATATTTCCTGCACTTTTTGCTTTGTTAGGTGGTCCTTGGGTTGCAGGTATAGGCGCAGCTATAGGAACTTGGTTAGGATCATACATACTAATGTTTTACGGGCTTTCAAATCCTATTCTTTCATTATTTGCAGGTGTCCCTGCAAACTTCATAGGTTTCTTCTTGTTCGGATATTTGATACAAAAATACAAAAATTGGGGAAGCTTAATATGGATAGCTCTATTAACTCTCTTCATAGGAAATTTCATCGCCGCCTTTAATACAGTTCTATTTTATACTTATTTCGTAAACCCAGCATTAAGCAAATTTGCTTTCTTCATTCAAAGTAACGAATGGTCAATAAGATTATTAACCGTTATCGGTTTGATGTTATTCTGGCTATTGACCATGTTTCCTATTGTAGCATTCGGTCTTCCTCCTTTGATAAGAGCAATATCTCCCATAATTAAAATATATCAGATCGAGATTCCATTATCTATCGAAAGACCGAAAATTACACTAACAAAATCTGTAATTACAGGATTTATGATTTTGCTCATTGCATTCTTAATTTATTACACACCGCTTTCAAGCGTTTTAAAAATTGTGCTAAGATTAGGAGCGTTAGAACAAGCTAATCTTTTATACCTTGCTTTATTTACAGCGGGTGCTCTATTTGTAGCTCCTTACGTCGTTTCAAAGAGAATTCATAAAACATCTTAAACATGATATTTTAACGATATTCTTTATCATAATATAAGGAAATATCTAAAAATTTAAAATTGTTTTAATCTTATAATCTAAAGTATTTATTTATTAGAATAAAAAATATAATTAAAATTTAATCTTTATTTTCAGGATCTGAAACGAGAGGAGCTTCTTTTCTAATCTCTTTAGCAAGTTCTATGTATGCTTTCTTCACCTCCTCTACAGAAGCCTCATCTTCTAACGTTGTCACATCGCCTAATGGTTGTCCGGTGACTACAGCTTTTATCAATCTTCTCATTATCTTCTGTGATCTTGTTTTTGGAAGCTTTGTAACATAGTAAATTTCCTTTAAAACAGCAATTGGACCTACTGTATCTTTGATCCATTTATTCAATTCTTCTGATAGCTGTTTACTTGGAACATAGCTTGCTTTAAGCGTTACAAAAGCTACAGGTGCTTCACCTTTTATCTCATCTGGAACACCGACAACTGCAGCTTCAGCTACAGCAGGATGCTTTATTAAAGAAGATTCGAGTTCATAAGTACCAAGTCTATGGCCAGCTACTTTTATAACTTCATCAGCTCTTCCTAGTATCCAGTAATATCCGTCTCTATCTTTTACTGCATAATCTCCTGTATAGAAGTATGGACTGAATTTAGAGAAATAAACTTGTTTAAATCTATCAGGATCTCCAAAGATAGTCATCGATAATCCTGGCCATGGCTTCTTAATAACTAAATATCCTCTTGTTTCAGGAGGAACAGGTTTCCCATTTTCATCAACAACTTCAGGATCTATTCCAGGTAATGGCAATCCATTCGTTCCTGGCTTTAAAGGTGTTAAAGCCAATCCTGGAGCATGACTTATTAAAATTCCTCCTGTTTCTGTCATCCACCATGTGCTTCCAAAAGGAACATCTCCTACTAAGCTTCTGAACCATAAGAAAGCTCCTGGATTTATTGGTTCACCTACAGAGTGCATCAATCTAATTGATGAAAGATTTCTCTTGATATAAGCTTCAGTTCCATATCTCATGAAAGTCCTTATCGCTGTAGGAGATGTATATAATACTGTAACTGCATATCTTTCAATTATAGCAGCCCATCTATCTGGAGTAGGATAATCTAAGGCTCCTTCATACATTATTTCAGTAACTCCTTCCATCAAAGGCCCAAAAACAATATATGAATGTCCAGTAACCCAACCTATGTCAGCTGTGCACCAATAAATGTCGGTATCTTTTATATCGAAGCACCATTTCATCGTTGAATGAACAAATACCATGTATCCTCCGACGCTATGAATCTGACCCTTTGGTTTTCCTGTAGTTCCTGAAGTATACAATATATACAATGGATCTTCTGCTTTAGATCTAACAGGCTCTACGTATGCATCGATTGGAACTTCCTTAATTAAATCTTGATAATAAAAGTCTCTTCCTTCTTGCATACTTACTTTATGTCCTGTTCTCTTAACAACTAGAACTTTTTGTACTGAGGGGGATTTATCTAAAGCTCTATCAGCTATTTGCTTCAATTCAATTATCTTACCTCTTCTATAGCTTCCATCTGCAGTTATTAAGAGCTTTGCATTTGAATCATTAAGTCTGTCAGCCAAGGCATCTGCACTAAAGCCTGAAAAAACTACAGTGAAGACTACACCTAGTCTTGAAAGTGCAAGCATGAATATCGGTAATTCAGGAATCATCGGTAAATATATGCCTACGACATCACCTTTTTTCAGTCCTAATTTGTTGCAAAGTAAATATGCTGTCCTATTTACTTCTCTAAAAAGCTGAGCATATGTTAATGTGCGTACCTCTCTCGGTTTTCCTTCCTCATCTAAAGGCTCTCCTTCCCAAATTATTGCAGCTTTATTTCTTCTCCAAGTTTTGTTATGTCTATCTACACAGAGATATGAAGGATTTAGCTCTCCTCCTACAAACCATCTATAAAATGGAGGATTACTATCATCTAAGACTTTTTCCCAAGGCTTAAACCATTCAAGCTCCTTAGCTTCTTTTTCCCAAAATTCTAAATAGTTTTCTACGGTTATTTTATGGAATTCTCTATAAGCATCGGGTGAAATTGTCTTATCCTTCCACTCTTTTGGTACGATTTTTTCTTCAAAAGGTAATGCCCAATTAACAGACATCAATTTATATATTTTCATAAGATATTTATATTTTTCTAGAAATTATTACATAAAATATCAAGGAGTTTGTTATAAAAAAGCCTTAATTAAGACTTTTTCAAATATGTTATTATTTTTAAATAGTATCCCTTTATTTTTACTGGCAATTAAACTGATATATGGTGTTGAATGGTCAAAATATCTTTTGAGATCGTATATTTAATAGGATGTTTTTCATTCTATCTGCAATCATTAACCGATTTAACAATTATGTGATGAAGAAACAAGGTTTATTGAACGATAAGGATCCTATAATACCATGCTGTGCGAGGAAATTTAAATTAAATGCATAATAAACGGTTGATTATCCGAAGCACGAATATTCAAGAAAGTATTTTATATTCAAATAGTATTTAAAAAATGGAAAGGAATTGCCTATACACAAGAGATATAAGAGATTAGTCGAATTGAAAGTGAGAAGCCTAATGAGTTCTCCTGCTATTACACTACCCATTAATTCTTCATTGTATGAAGTCGTCGAGACAATGTATAAAGAAAAGATTGGAAGCGTTCTCATCGTAGATGAAAATGATAGAATTGCAGGAATAATTACAGAGCGAGATATAATTTATGTAGCTTCAAGAGGTTTATTTAAAAAGGATGATATAAAGGCAGAATCAGTAATGAGTAAAAATGTTGTAACAGTAAGTGAAGAAAGTAGTATATATGAAGCCATTGATAAAATGAGAGCCCATAATATAAGACATTTGCCTGTCATAGATAGTCAAGGAAAACCGGTCGGGGTTATTTCATTAAGGGATTTGATCGATTTCTCTGTTTCTTTACTAAAAATATTAATGCTGCCTGAGGAAGAATAGAAGATTTAGTTCTTTTATTTTTTCTATAGAAGGTTTTCCCGAAATCCAACCCCTTTCAGCATAGTAGTGTTTTAATAACTCTTCAATATTGCAAACTCTACCTGCTTCATTCGGAATTTTAATAAATTTGTAGGGCAAATAATCATGTTTCGAAGAAAATTTTAAATTGTATAGTCTTTCCAAGTTAAATATTCTCTCGCCTATTTTCAAAAACTCAAATTCGTTTATATTCAAACCTGTGACAGCGTTTAGTGAATCCACATAATCTACAATATCGAAAGCCATGAAGGAAAAAGCACACATTTGTAAAGAATCTAAAACGCAAACAAGATCTTGTTTAAATTTCACTGCCTTTGCTATATTTCCATAATCATTAGGATCATTTGGTAATAGACATTTCATTCCTAGATTTCTGAAAGAATAAACTAAATCTGGGTAAACCCAAATATGACAAGAAGAACCTGTATTTTCGGTTGCGTTCAGCAATCCCCAAGCAGGTTCTGCTCTTGGGTCTGCATTCTGTATCGTAATATTCGCAACCGAGGTATCAAGCGAAGAATCACCTAGATAATTAATGAGACCATGAATTCCTTCGCTAAATATCGCGCCTTCATAACGCTTATCAGCAATGAGCTTTATAAGCTCTATCATCTTTCCTACGTCGCCCCATTTTAGTCCTTCTGCTCCTTTAACTAAGCCTTTTTCTGTTGCCTCCATATATACTGCTAGCAGGTTTCCCGTTTCTATCGGATCTAAACCCAGTTCATAACATAGACTATTCATATATGCGACCGCTTCCAAATCATCGACTAAACAGTTGGAACCTAATGAACTGATTTGTGCATAATCAGGTCCCTCTGTGCGAAAATTAAAAGCTTTAAATGTAGCTGTCTCCCTTCTACATTGAACGGAACAAGCAGCGCAGGTTAGTCTTCCTATTAATATTGTCTTAGACATTTTTTGGGCGCTTAAATTTTCTGCCAAATTCATGCTGCCTAAAGTATAGTTCTTAACAGGTAGAGCTCCATTTTGGTTTAATGGAATTACCGCTAAAGGTGTTCCATAAATTGCAAACAATCCTGTCTCCATGTTGAGCAATGACGACTTTTTAATCTTCGAAGATAATCTGGCTAGAATTTCTTTAAACTTTTCTCTATTAGCTATGTTTATAGATTTGGCATAACCGCTAGGAATAACAATAGCCTTTACTTTCATCTTTCCTAAAATACATCCAGCACCATGTCTAACTCCTGAAGATCTTGAACCGTCATTAACGATGTTGGCGAGTTTCACAAGCTTCTCGCCTGCTGGGCCTATGGAAAGAATCCTCGAATCACCATGTTTTGCTCTTAGTAGTTTTATTACTTCTGAGTTATTTTTCCCCCATAAAGGTGACGCGCTCTCAACAGTTATAGTACCATCTTTAGCTACAATATAAACTGGCTTATCCGATTCACCTAACAAAATAATTCCATCGAATCCTGCTTTTTTTAAGGCCATACCAAAATAACCGCCCGTATTAGCATATGCTATTGTATTAGTGAGCATGGAATGAAAAACCAAGGTTGTTCTATTAGCTAATGGTATCCCTGTTCCTATTAAAGGTCCAACGAATATACCGAAAAATAAAGCATCAGAAGCTAGTTTGTGTTTGAAAAGAAATTTTACGCCTAGTCCTCTTCCTCCTATAAAGTTTATTTTGTCTTCGTAGTCTATTTTTTCATAATTTACTTTATTTTGAGATAAATCTACTATAGCTATATTATCATTGTATCCTCCTACGAAATTTGAAACCATTATCCCTTTTAGGAATAATATCAATCTATCGTATATATGCTTTCCCTTATTTTCGTATTATTTAATTTTGTGTATAATTATTAATCTAGCTAAGTTTAGTATGATTAGTTTTAATAAAAATTAAAAAATATAATTCTTAAATTTAAAAATTATTTAGGTTGGGGATTGCCACAAACAGCGCAGAACTTAGCTTCCGCTGGAAGTATTGAATTACAATATGGACAAACTTTTGTGCTCGGAATAGGCTGTTGTGGTGGCTGGGCTTGCTGCGTAACATCAACTTGATGCTGTGGTTGAGTTTGATATTGTTGGGCTTGTGTTTGTTGAGCAGGGTATTGAATCGGTTGAGGTGTATATTGTGGAGGCTGAGGTGGAGGAGGTTGAGTTGGGTAAATTTCCTTAGGTTGGGCTCCTTTACGCCTTCTCATGAGCAGTAAACCTGCTAACGCAATTGCAATTATTACACCTGCTATTATCAGTATAAAATTAAACATCGATAATCCAAATATTGTTAACTCACTCGTGGTAAAAATTGGAGGACTAGATGGTTGTTTCGAAGTGCTATATGAAAAAGGTGTTGAACTTAGAATGGTAGTAGGAGAACTTGTTTGGGATCCCGTTTTTGTAAAAGTAAATGTTGGGGATGAACTTGTTGGTGATGTAGTAGAAGTAGTAGGTGAACTTGTTGTTGGTGATGTAATCTGTTGTTGTATACTATAACTTTTAAGTTCAGAGAGGTAAGAAATTTGTGATTGCTCTGTAGAGTTAGAGTAATAAGCTATAGTGGTCGAAATAATATCTTCTTTTATATACTGCTTTACTTGAGTACTATACCAAGCCGTTCCGTTCTGTATAATAGTATACCTACTTGTTACATCGCCTTCAGAGTAATATATAGTAACATTTTGGAAGACATGTATTTTGAATGCAGAAAACTTGCCTGCAGGTAAATTAACGATTTCGGTGCCCGATACTTTTGCGTTTAATATTACATTGCCGGAAGAAGTAGTAGTTGTTTGAGTACTCGTAGTAGTTATAATTATATTCGAGTTTGATGTCCAATCTTTCACTTGATTATTTTGTAGATTTACGAATATAACATACGGGGAGTAATCTACCGTTACAATAATGGTATCTGATCGAGACTCTTCATGAATCCTTTTTAAATCAAGACTCATGTATATCTTAAGGGCGTTGGTAGTCTCTTGTAGGGTTGTGTTATCAAGAATTTCAAATACTGTTTGTTGTTGATAGGTGGAAATCTTGTTCACCACAACTTCTCGAGTACCATGAAGGGTACCATTGACCGTTACATTATATGACCAATGATCATTTTGATTCCAATAGTATTGTTGAGAATAAATATTTGGTATATATGAATATACAGCGATCGATATTAAAAAAATTAATAGATATGCAACCCTCATCTCGATCATGTTTGGTATCTATTACATACAGGACAAACAGCTGCTTCTATAAGTATGCGTGCACCGCAATATATACAGAATTTTGTAGGTGGGGGCTGTGGTGGAGGTGAGCGTGGTGGTACTTGCTGGGGTTGAGAAGGTTGATAATATACAGGCTGAGATATAGCTTTGGGCTTGCCACCTATTTTTCCTGTTCTTACGAAGAAAAAGTAAAATGCTCCAGCTGCAGCTGCTGCTACAACGGCTATTATGATGTAAATCAAAGTCCAATTAGTAAGAGGAACGTCCTCTCCTTTTAATATTCTCGCTTGACAATCAGATATATAGTCATTGATGTATGGAAACTCTGGATACAAGTTTCTCATTTTTTGGAATTGTTCAAGTGCAGCGCTATAATGCTTATTGAAATATAGTTTTAAAGCATCTTCAAAGACCTGCATTAAAGGACCTTGGTAATTTCGAATGTTATTCCTTGCAAGTATTTCATTTACAAGAGAAGCTGCCATGAAAAAATTAAATCCCTGAATTTGTTGTCCAAACTCGGGGTTTATTGAAACGAAGGTGGCAACACCAACTACTTTACCGCTGTTATCTATAGCAGGTCCTCCGCTGTTCCCATGAGTAACAGGAGTTGTTGCTTCGAAAACTTTAGGACCTGTTTCCTTTTGTCTATAATTGCTAAATGTTCCAGACGTTACAGAAGGTGTGTAAAGTACTTGCTGCCTATTCAACGTGCCGTGCTGTACAACTACACCAGGATATCCTATTGCCCATATTGTATCGCCTGTCCTTAAATAATCATCACTGGCAACTAGTAACGAAGGAAGATTTTGCTTCTCTATTTTTAATATAGCAAGGTCTTCTATTTCGGCGGGCTTGGAATCAACAATTCTTGCTGGAACAAAAGACGGTAGAGAACCTAATGGATTATTTACCTGTCCTAAACCTACAACTATTAAATTTTGAAGATTTGAAATTTTTAAATTACCTTGTCTATACTCGGTAAAAACAATTTCTTGCAAATGTTGGATATCTTGTTGAGATAATGGTTGATTATTTTGCTGAAAAACTTGAATTATTAAATTTATTACTCGGAATAAAATTCCCAGAACTCTTTGTGTATCATCATTAAAATTACCAACAACGTGACCATTTGTAACTATATAGCCGTCTAGAGAAACTAAGAAACCTGTTCCAGAAGATACAACTTCAGGTTCTAATTTTATCGTGGTAGGTAAACCGATTTGTTGAAAGGCTTGCCAAGAAACATCAGCTCCTTGAGCAAGCAATATAAATAGTGTAGATACTTTAGCTTTCTCCAAATTAATTTTTATGTCTATATCGGATTGTGCAGAGATTGGAGGCGATATGTACGTTAGCAATGCTATATTTAATACTATTTCAAGAAGTATTGCAATTGTTCCTATTTGAGATAACTTATTTCTCATAAAAGCTGAATAAAATGGTTATATATAAATTTTTATGTCAAAAATTGGTTATTTAAACATTGATTTACCATTTACATTCTGCTATTTTTTATACTTAAAATTTTTTACTACCTTATCTCCAGTAAAAGAAGTAACCATGACCTGTAACATACAAATTCGGCAAATTATCAACAAGAGTTTTTGAATTTATTCTTTAGTGAAAGTTAGATTTTTTAAATTAAATCTTAGATTACTTTTAAAAGTTTTCTATTTTAATATTGAGTTGTTTAGAAGAGTAGTTAATAAAGGTTATTACTTTTAGATTTCATAAAACACCGAGTAGCCTGCGATATTAACTAAGCGAAGTGAATTGCTAAGCATGGATCAAATTTTTATTTATTATAGTTTTCTTGCAATAGCTATTAAAATTATACCAATTATTGTGGTGACTAAAAGAGCTAAAGCTATATATAAAATTGAAGTAGGATCCAACAAAGAATTGTTGATATTATTGGTATCTTCTTTAATGCTTGTTAATTGAGTGTTTGAACTTGTTAAGGGCGATGTCATGCCTTTGGTGCTTGTCGAAGTATGAGTTTCACTTTCTGCCTTTGTAGTTTTTGTCATATCAGTTGATGTTGTAGTGGTCTTGGTAATGGTGCTAGTCGTTGTTTGATGAGTGGTGCTACTGGTTTTAGTAGTCGAAGAACTCATCGTATTTTCACTCGAAGTTATGGTTGTCATAGTTCTCGAAGTCATAGTTGATGTAGTATCAGTTTTAGTAGTCGAAGAACTCATCGAGGAAGTAGTTGTAGAAGAAGTGCTAGTTGTGGTTAAAGATGTAGTTGTAGAAGTTGTTGAGGATGTAGTTGTTGTTTGTGATGTAGTAGAAGTTTGAGAAGTTGTTGAGGATGTTGAAGTGGTAGTTCCGCCAGTATCATTGAAAATAACATAGAAAGCATCTTGACCTTGCGGATTATCTATATTGCCGTTTGCAGGGTTTGGAGATATATTTGAATTAGAAATTGTAAGTTCAATTGAAGAAACATTACCGTTAGGATTGGATTGCTGTGAATTATCATTTTGTATTATATATTTTTGGTAGTTAGTTAAAGTATTTGGATAATGATTTGTATATCCTGTTGCATAAATTTTACCATCCTTATATTTGATACCAAAACCCTCTTCATCTGAAGCATTAGTTCCGTAATAATCCCTAGATATGATATTCCCACTATAATCAAATTTTACAATAGCCACATCGTTTTGAGCAGTCGAGGAAGGTGAAGTTCTTCCTATTACTATAATATTACCATTTCCGTTAGTTATTCTATTAGCAATGTCATCGCCACCTCCAGTAAAACTAAGATCCAATAACTTACCCCATATTTTATTCCCATTATTTGGGTCTACACTTAATACTAAAAAATTAGCACGACCTGCAATACTACCTTTTCCATCCTCAGAGTCGCCTGATGCATATAAATAACCATCGTCACCCAAAGTTATTCCATTAAGCTCTTCAACTGTAACAGCACTATATGCTTTATCCCAAACCTTATTACCGTTCGAATCGAACTTGATTATTAAATTATTTCTGTCATTTCCTCCTCCTTGAGCTTCTGTATAGAAGAATCCAGCTACATAAATGTCACCGTTATTATCCAAGATTATACTGTTTCCTTGATCATTTTTATTTGGATAACTCCATTTTTTAGACCATATAAGATTTCCGTTTGAATCAAACTTGATAATTACTGTATCAGCGCTATTTGAACCAGGATCACCAGTATATCCAGTAGCATATATGTTGTTATTAGTATCAATCGTCATGCCCCTAATTATATCAGCTTGGGAAGTACCTATTACTCTATCCCAAACTTTATTTCCATTAGAATCAAACTTGATAATTACTGCATCCCAACTTCCTGCTCCTGTACTGGCAGTAAAACCCCCAACATATATATTTCCAGACGTGTCTAGTACAATACTGTAAGCTCTATCTGTTCCGCTTCCTCCCCAAACTCTATCCCAAACTTTATTTCCATTAGAATCAAATTTTACTAAAAATATATCATCGTTTCCAGAGAAGCTATTCGAATAACCTGTTATGTAAATGTTTCCATTACTATCTACCGCGATGTCCTGTGAGATATCGCTTCCATTTCCTCCCCATGTATGCTGTTGCTGAATAGTTAATTAAATACTTTTATGGGGGAGTTTAATATTAAAATTATACTTATTAAAAGTACTAATATTGGGATTTTCTTTAGGTCAAATTTTCCCTTCATACCTCTATTCAGAAACATTATCATATAAATATGCCTAGTTCTAGAAAAGTAGAATTGCATGAAATGTTGCTTGTACCAAACAAAGAAGGTTTATCTGTAAGTTCGGAAAACTAGATATATGGGTTTTAAATGCAATTTAAAAATAATTCAAGAAAAAAAGTTAACAAAAAGAATTAAGTTTCCAAGTCTCCTTCATTCTTCATCAAAAATTTCAGCATCGATTTTCTTTATTACGAAATCTGTAAATTTACCCTTAAATCTTGTTGCTCTTACTTTTGCATCATCAATGTAATGATATTCAGTATAAGGGCCTATTTTTCTAGGCTTATTGAAAATTATTTGATGATATTTAACTCCGTGTTTCTTTAACCACTCAATTGTAACTTCTTTATGTTCATTAGTTCTTGCAGTAAAAAAGCATATGTAATGCCCTTGGTCATAAAGTTCATTAATTTTTCTTATTGAGTCATAATAAGGCTTTGCATTTCTCATCCTTTCTATTCCTTCTTCATTCTTTATATCTTCACAAACAGTTCCATCGATATCTATTATGAAAATTTTCTTTTTTTCCTTATTATCTTTTTCCATCTTAAACTTTCGAAAAACTAGAACTATAAAAAAATTATTAATAATTTATTACTAATGATTTAAAAATGGATGAATTTTATTATTCTTTTATCTTATAGCCTATTGCCTCTAAAATATCTTCATGTCCTCTTACAAAGTCCTTCTTCTTTAAATCATCAATATTGACGAATTCTAGTTCGCTCCATAGTTCGTTTTTGCTAATGCTATCTATATTCCCTTGATAAATGAATTCGATATCCCAATGATTGAATTGAGAATTCCTAGCTGAAGGATATAGGAAGCTCACTACTATAGGTCCTCTTAGTTTAATCTTCTCTAAGTTCAATTGTTCTTTTAGTATTCTGTATGCTGTATCATTAGGATCTTCTCCAAAAATTAAATGTGAAGATGGGATCATCCATCCTTTACTGAAGGTTTTAGCTCTTTCAAGATCTAAGGCTCCAACATATTCCCATTTTTCGATCGGATTTATTTTGCCTAACAATACTTCGCTAGCACTAGAGCTTTTCGTTAAGATTATGAAAGCTGAAAGGCAGAAACCTCCCTCTGGTATTTCTTTGATGGCTAAATTAGGCTTATCCCAGTATCTATTGAATCTACAAAATATTCTCTTTTCAGACATGTCATAATAAAGCTTGACATACGAAAATAATTTGTTTTAAATTGTTCCTATACTGCGAAGATATCTTAATTAGAATATGGAACTTTTTAATAAGAGGTTTATTACTTAGCTTCATTTAAAGATTCGAATAACTTCCTTCCATATAGGATCTTCAAGATTTGGAAGAGTGGGGATAGGATAGAAGGAAACCCTATCAAGGATTCCTTCATATCTTTTCTTTAATTCATGTGATGCTTCTATCAAAGATCCCACTATGGCGAAATTTTCCAAGATTTCATCGCTGATCAAATAACGCATTTCTTTCCATTTAGCATTTCTTGCATATTCAGATAGCTTCTTAGCTACATCAGCTAAACCATGCAATTCAAATATTGCTCTATAAGTAGGAGTAGAACCATAGAAGGCTATCGTATCTTTAACTAATTCCTTTGATTTATCTATCTCTTCTTTGTTCTTACCTGTAGCTACGAATACGCTACAAGATAATTGAATTTCTGATCTATTTCTTCCTGTTTTCTTTAATCCTTTCTCAATATTCGGTATTATCACCTTGCGTAAGTACTCTATTGAATTAAGGGGATGAATGTGCAAACCATCGCATAACTCACCTGCAACTCTGCACATTATAGAATTGACTCCTGCTATGAAAACAGGTATTCTAGGATAATCTATAGGCCCAGGATTAAAAAAAGGGATCATGAGATCAAATTTGTAATATTCCCCTTTATAATTCAAGGGTTTATTGGATTGCCAGCAATCCCAGATCGCTCTTAAAGCTAGTATGTATTCTTTCATTCTTGGTGCTGGAGGTTTCCAATCGACGCTGAATCTCCTTTCTAAATGTGCTTTGACTTGTGAACCCAATCCAAGAATTAGCCTACCTATTGAAAAATTTTGCAAATCCCATGCAGTATAAGCTAATGTCATAGGACTTCTCGTAAAAGCCAATGCTATGCTTGTTCCTATTTTTATACGTTTTGTATGCTCTGCGATCAGCATTAACCTTAGAAAAGGATCATGCTTTATTTCACTAATCCAAATACAATCGAATCCTAAATTTTCAGCAATCTTGCTAAGCTTAATCATGTTTTCAATATTCTCATCATATCCTGTTATATTGAAATCTAAAAGCATATTTTTTAATGATTTTTATCTTTATATATGTCACTAATTTAATTTATGCATCGTTTAAGAATTTTAGTTGAATTCTCAATGATTATCTTTGGAAAATTAAAAGCTTTTGAGTTTTTAAAACAGGATTATGTACTTATATTTGAATGACCGATTGTGAATATTAAAAAATCCTCTTGTACAGTAAGCGCATTATAAGCGAGAAGAAATTTTTAATTCATACACTTTCTAAATGGGCTATTACTAAGATCCTTTCAATTTTTTAGCCAAGATAAATTCATTCTCCAATAATTTGGAAAACGATATTTCTTGAATATCTAGGTCCATCAAGTTCGACAAAGAGTAAATTCTGCCATGTTCCTCGAATTAACTTACCATCTATAATGGGAAATAAGCGCGAAGTACCTATAATTCCTGAAGCTAGATGAGCATGGGCATTATCATCGATTCTATCATGAAGATAGCCTGCATTCCTAGGAAATAATTCTTCGATTTTCTTCTTGAAATCTTCTATTAGACCTTCTTCATGTTCATTCAATATTAAAGTAGCTGTTGCATGGGGAACGTATACAAGGCAAAATCCATTTCTTATTCCACTTTCTTTCACAAATTTTTCAAGCTCAGCTGTTATATCTATCAGCTCAATTTTCTCTTTCGTGGATATCTTTATTGTTTTACTCGTAACCTTCATCAAACTTATTACTTAATTCATAGATTTCAATATTGCCGGATGAGGATACCCACGATTGCTGAATCGTGAAGAACGGCAGGGCGTTCTGACGGGCTATCTTGTGATGTTTTCTTTTGTGATTTCTCTCATTATCAAATACAAATGAAATATCGATTTGCAATTATCTTCGAGATATCTCTTAGCTTTCTCTTCTAAGAATTTAGTGAAATTCCTCCAGTTTGCTTTTGTTTGAGATATTTTTTGTTGCGAATTACTTAATTCATAAATTACATCAGAAAGTTTAACTTCTCTTTGAATTTCAGCGAATTTCTCTATCTCCTCAAGAGGGGCAAGTGAGATGTCTAGATTTTTTGTTATTATTTCTTTAACGTCTTTAACTTTATCAGCTCTAGCCATCGAATCAAGAATGAAATCAAAGCTTCTTAAGTAGAGCTCATTGAGCATTTCTTTTTTTGCCCTAAAATCATATATTAAGAATGAAAATTCTTCATCGATGAACTTTGTTAATAACTTATTAGCTTCTTCAAAGTTTCTTACCCTTCCTTCTTCGACTAAAAATCCAAAAGAATTCAAACCCTCTCCATCATAAAATGCCAATACTAATATTCCAGATTTTCTACCAAATTCTTCTTTTAGAGGAAGCCAAATTAAATCTAAAGCTAAAAGCTTCAATGCTTTTGAAGGCTTAGGAATTATTACTTCAATATCTTTGAACTTTACTTTCAGCTTTTCTCTGAGTAGTATGTAATCAAGTGCCTTTATGGCATATTTTTTTGCGTATTGCCAGTCTAAATTTTTTGATATGAAATCTGCGTATGTATATTCATCTAAGGCTTCAAATAATATTTCATCTATGACTTCAGGATTGTATTCTTCAGTGATCTTTTTTATTTCTAACCAATCAAGCTTTTCTATTAAACCAGCGCTATTGGGTTCATGAAGCGATAAGAACTTTTTATCTCCGAATTTACCTACGTCATACAATATAGTTTCGAAAGGAATCCTTAGTTTTTTCCTCAATACTATCATTATAAATGCTAATCCTATTCTTATCGAAGTTACATCTTCAGAAGGATCAAGTTCATAAAATGCGCCATAAGTATAATCTGAATACTTACCATATGTAGCTGTGGGCAATTCTATTTTTGCTCTTTCATAATAAACGACTGTTTTATCTTTGATCACTTTGACTCTAGGCTTGCTACTTCTAATGTTCCAATAAACTCTATTCGGTATTTTGTAATATTTCCCAAAACCGTTTGGAGGATGAACAACACATAATACTTCAGAGCTTAGCTTGCCAACTAAATAATCATATATCAAATCTGGTGTTTCACCCCATTTGTACTTATATTCTTCATATTCTTCTAAAGCAGGTAATAATTCATCTTTTTTAACAAGATTTTGCCATTTCATTTCTTCTTCAATCACTGCAGATACAATTCTTGAATAACCTCCGCTAATGTTATGTGCTATTACGATTGCTTCGTTAGAAGGATCAAAACAACCTGGTTGGAATTTTTCAACGAGATCAACATGCGAGATTTCAGGCAAGTATACTCTTTCTTCTCCTAATTTCAATATTCTGTTAATTCCATATGGAGGTGCAAACTCGTAGAACTGTAATTTTCTCTCTACTTCTAAACCTCTATCGCTTAATTCATCTCCTTTTACCAATTTAAGCTCTTTCAGCAATTTTATTTCCTCATCACTAAGTAACTTTTTAAGTCTTGGAGATTGGAACTTCATCATGGCTTCAAACAATATTCTGTATTTGTTATCTACGTTGACAATGATTTTTTCGATAGGAAGCTGTAACCATTGATAAAGCGCCTCAATTCCTCTCGTCAACAATTTTCTATCCCAGCTACCATAAGGAATTATTATAGTTTCAGAAAAGTCTAAATCCATTCTTCTACCCTTTCTTCCTTCTCTTTGATAAAACTCTCTCAAACTTTCTGGTAATCCAAAATGGACTATTCTTCCAACTGTTCCTATATCTATCCCTTGTGAAAGAGTCCTTGGAGAAATTAAAATTTTCACAATTCCACTTCTAGCTCCTTCTTCTACCCTCTTCCTTTCTTCCTTATTTATCAAATGATGATGCGATGCTATGCATTTTGCTAAATCTCCATTTAAAACGTTTTTAAGTCTTCTAGCCAATTCTTCAGCTTTATTTATGCTACGCGTAAAGACTAATGTTACATGCTCATCTTTTACGTAGTTCGCTAAAAGATCAATCGGATCGAAATCTATATCTCCTAGGTCTATTTTCAAGGCTTTAGCAGCTTCATAGAACTTATAGAAATTTCTTTTAAAATACTCGAAATCTTCAAAACCTCTTAAGTCTTCATTGGCAATTTTAGATTCGATAAGGTGCTTATATTTCTTGAATTTTTCCCAAATCTTCTTTATGTTCTTACCTAGTATTACATAAGTCCTATTCTCTACACGAAATCTTTTACCTTCGATTATCTCTGTTTCTCTGTTATTTAGTCGTGTATAAAATGAAGCTAATTCTTCAGGATTCTCTATCATAGCAGAAAGCGTAGCTATTTGGAAATCTGAATTGGTGAAGTTTTTCATAAGACCGATTAAACCAAGTAAAAGTGCTATTTCTCTAGGAGAATAGAAATCTATTTCGTCAATCATTACCAGCTTAACCTTATTTAAAAAGCCTGAAATCAAAGCAGGTTTTCCTTTTACTAATTTTTTGATTTCGTTCATTAAAAGAGCAGGATTCGTGACCAATATATCGAGTTGAGTTATTATACTCCTAAGTTTTGCTCTTCCATATTCATGAATCAACGTTTCTCTTTTGTTTGCATCAAGAACTAAACTTCGAAGATTCGTTCTTTCTGAATATAAATCTATTCGTTTTATCTGATCATTAGCCAATGCCAACGTTGGATATATAGCAAGCGTAGGTATCTTGTGTTTTATGCTATAAATTAGCCATGCTTCTGTCTTACCTGAGCCTGTTCCTGATCTAAGTATCAAATTTTTTCCTCTAACCAGAGCTTCATATGAAGCATATTGATGTTTGTAAAGATTCTTACTTCCAATTTCAATCTCGCTGAATTCAGGAATTAAATCTTTAAATTTAACCTCTACAGTTTCAGGCTTAATAGTTTCTTCTACAAATGAATAATAATCGTAATCATTTGCATCCAATATAATTTTAGAGTCTAACACATGTTGAGATTGATTAAGGCATATTTTAAGATGGCGGTATAATTTTATTTCATAATTTTTAATTCAAATTGTGTCTAACATCGTTTTCATCGCTTTCAAAAACATAGCTTCAAGAACGAGAAGACTTGCTAAAGAGTTAAATGCAGACATCTTGAGCTACGTTGAAGATTTTCCATATTTCTTTTCAATGATTTTTGTAACTATCCATATATTGAGAAAGAAACCCAAAGTAATAGTGCTTCAACTTACACAAGGTTTACCTTTCGCCTTTTTAATTTTTTTAAAAGAGATTTTAAAATTCAACCTCATTGTAGATATGCATACAGGTTTTCTTGTATATAATAACATTAAAGGAAGATTGCTAAACAAACCATTTGTAAAATTTTTGAAAAAAGTCAATTTAATAATAATCCATAATGAAACAATTAAATCAATTATAGATAAAGATTTGATTAAAAAAGTTTTTGTTCTAAAAGATCCTTTATTAAAAAATAAAATTAAAGAGTTTAAGATTCTTCCAGAATTTATAGTTTTTACAACATTATCCTTTTTAGGAGATGAGCCATTAAGTTTAATAAAGGACTTAGCTGAAAAGCTAAAGGACTCAGCACTATTTCTTTATACTTCAAAAAAGAAAGTTCAAATCCCAAACATGATTAATTTAGGATATTTGAAGTATGAAGATTATTTGAAAATTCTCAAAAGCGTAGATGTCGTGCTAGCTTTCACTAAAAGAGAATATACTTTGCTGTCCTTAGCCTTTGAAGCAATATCATTGAATAAGGCTCTAATATGTTCTAAAACTAAAACTCTTGAAAAATTGTTCAAGAATAAAGTAATTCTAGCAGAGAATGTCGATGATTTCCTTGTATCCATTGAGAAGCTTAAGGATAAGCGTAATAGAGAAGAATATGAAAAAATAATAAAAAATCTTAGCGAAGAATTATTGGAAGAAGAAAAATTAAAGATAAATTATCTGAAAAACATGCTAGCTAAATTATGACTTTTTTTGATCTCTGCATCTTCAATATCTTAATTTCTTCCTTAAAATGCTTCCATGCTGCATATCTTGGGCTGTATATAATTTCTGTTAACAAATAACTAATCGCTATGATACCGCATACTATTCTAGACCAAAGAAATAAGTCAAAATAAAAAGATTCTACAAAGAAAAAGAAAACTATTGCAATCGTTACGAAAGTCCCTGAAACATGCATCATTGCTCTTCTAAGAGGGGTTGAATTGAGATAACTTTCATAATCAAGCTTTAATGCAGGTTCAATATGTATTTTACCTTTAGGATTTCGAGAAAAAATGTATATGCCTCTTAAATAAATATAGATGAAATTTATTCCTAAGATCCTACCCACTGCAAATTGAGTTAATGGATGAAACGTAGCGGATAATATGAATGAAGCAATAGGGAAATAAATACTTAAATAAAGCTTATTTCCAGTCGCTAAAAAATATAAGAATATGCAAAAAATCGAAACCAAAAACAGTATAATTAAACCAAATTTAACATTATATTTTCTCTTCCATCTTTTCTCAAAAACAAATCTATTTATTTCCGCAATTTTCTTTCCATATTTCAAAGCTATTTCTCTATCCATTTTAGCTTCATTTACGATTTCCCAAAAGCCTAGCTTTTTCAAAGCATAATTCCCTCTTCTTACCTCTTCTTCTATAAATCTCAGTCTTTCTTCCATCAAACAGGTTCTTGATGAATCGTTATTATTATATCGTCTCCTAATATTTCTCTGAGCAAAGATTCAAAACTTGCTGTTAGCTTATGGACTTCCTCAATGTTCATATCTTTAGAAAAGTTGCATATCAAATCTAAATAAGTCTTATTTTCTATGTTGCTTACTAAAACAGAACTTATAGACATCTTTTGAGAAATTTTAGGATTTTGGATTAAAATTTTTTTAACTATTTCAGTAATATCTTGCTTAATTTCTCTATATGGTTCAATGTGTATAATGACTTTTTCAACTTCTCTTATATCCTCTCTTATTTTTCTCTCAAGAATTGTTATTTTATCATGAGCTTCATCAAGATTTAATTTAGCTGGTATTTCAGCATGAAGTCTTACATCATATTTTTCACCGCTTTGCTCAATCATCACATTATGTGCTGAAATTCCTAAATCGCTTACAATTTTTTGAATTTCTCTCTTTATTTCATCCTCCTTTAAGCTTAACAAAGGTTCCATATGAATGACCATGTCAATTTCTTTATAATTCAATCTAGTTCTCAATTTTCTTTCAATGATCTCAGCAAGTTCATGTGCTTGAGAAGCAGTTAAGTTCTTAGGTATGCAGACAATTGAATCTATGAATAACCTGCTTCCTGATTTTCTAGCTCTTACTCTTAAAGGTATACAGTTAAATTCTTTAATAGCTGCATTTATTTCATGAATAACGCCTGGAGGTGCTCTATCTAGCAATTCCTCTATTGATTTCTTAGCCAATCTTATGCCTGAATAAATGAAATATGAAGCAATGAAGAAAGCAACAGTCGAATCAAAAATCACAACACTCGAACCCTTGAAAAATATCATGCCTACTATTATAGTTCCAAGAACAGATGCAGTTATTGCTGCATCGCTTAAATAATGCAAACTATCTCCTTCAAGAACTTGACTTGAATATCTCTTTGCTGCTTTTTTTAATACATATGATCTCCATATATCAATGATTAATGTCGTTGAAACAATCGATAGAACTATTAAATTATAGTTTACTTCACTTATTTCTTTAAAAAATAATCTATTAATTGCTTCATAGAATATCAAGATGCAAACAAGAATTAAAGAAGTAGCTTCATACAGAGCACCTAAATTTTCTGCTTTGCCATGACCGTATGTATGTTCTTCATCTGGAGGTTTTCTCGCAGTTTTCAATGCATATATTGCTATGATTCCTGCTATGATATCGAATATTGAGTGAAAGGTGTCTGCTAAAACAACTAGGCTATTGCTTATTATGAATGCAATAATTCTTGCAGAGAGTATTGTGAAAGTAAGAATTAAAGATATTAGTGCAACTCTTATCGTAGGCTCCCTTAACAAGTCTATTTGAAGTATTTAAAAACTGCTATTTAAACTTCACAGTATTTATATTTTCTTGAACTAGATATCGAGCCTGGATGAGGTATTTCAATATTATGAGGGCAAGTATAAGGATGTTCATTCATTTCACAAAGTTTCTCTATTATCTCTTTAGGTAACAATTCTTCGAATTCGCTTATTGCTTTGCATAAATCTTTACTCTTTATGTTTAGCTTATTCATGAAGGTCCATTCTAAAACTGCATGCCTCCATATCATTTCCTCAACATATTGCTTGCCTTTTTCAGAAATTTGAAATTTACCCCTTTCAATTTTCGTTAAATATCCTTTAACGATTAATCTAGAAATTGTTTCTAAAGCAGAAGGCATTTTTACATTTAATTTTTTTGCGACATCATTTAATCTAAGAGGTTTATTGGATTCGTAGAATAGCATTAGATATGCCAGACTCCTTTTCATCATTTTTCCTTCCTTTTAAAAAATATAAAAGCATTTATAAACGACTATAAACTATTATGTAAGGAATGCCATTCTTCGTAGATAGAGAAGTTGAAATAGGAAAGTATAAGCATGCATCATATAAACCATGTTACTGGTTTGAAGAAAGTCTTAGGACAGGTGGAAGAAGGCATTGTTATAAACATGGATTTGGAATTGATAGCTTTGGTTGCATTCAATCTACTTCTTTCAAAGGTTGCAATTTGGCATGCGTTTTTTGTTGGAGAAGTGTAGAAAGCAGGCCCAAAGTTTTCAAAGGTTATGATGAGCCTGAATTAATCGTTGAAGAATTGATAAAAACTCAGAAAAGTATCGTTGAAGAAAGTTTAGAAAAATGTATTGAAAATTATAATATTGCTTTACATGCATTAAAGTTAATAAGTATAAAGAAAGTCATAACAGTAAAAGAAGTTGCAGAAAGTTATGGTACTTCAAATAACAAAGTAAGAGAAGCTTTCTTAGATTTGTATAATTCAGGTTTGGTTTTGAGAATAGATAATAATACTTATCAAGTAAATGAGAAAATCGTTAATAAAGCTCTGAGCGATGAAGAAGCAAAAGAAGTTCTTGCAAAATATTTCACGACTCTTGAAGAAATAATTGAAACCCATAAAAAAGCCATGAATCCAAAACATGTGGCAATTTCTTATGATGGTGAGCCAACGATTTATCCTAGAATAGGTGAGTTAATAGCTGCTTTTAGAAAAAGAGGGATATCTACTTTTCTTGTAACGAATGGAACTTTTCCTGAAAGAATAATTCAACTATGGGAGGAAGGTAACTTGCCAACACAGCTTTATGTAACAGTACAAGGTCCTGATTATGAGACTTATTTAAAGACAACATCTTCAGTATATCCATACCAACCAAGTTCTAGATTTCTTTGGGAAAGGTTGAACAAAACTTTGGAAATTTTAGGAAAACTACCTTGCAGGACTGTTATGAGGATCACAGCTGTGAAATATGTAAATATGGTGAATCCTGAAGGATATAGAAAGCTTGCTTTGAAAGCAAATCCAGATTTCTTAGAAATAAAAGGATATGCTATAAGTGGTCATGCTCCAATGATGCTTGTGAGACTTGGGATGATACCTCCTTTAATACAAATAGATAGAGGTGAGCTAATGAAGCAAGCTTTGGAATTCAGTCCTACGTATGAGGAAATTGAAGATTTCGCTAGACAAGTTTCTCAAGATTTCACAATCTTTCCTAAAGTTTCTGGAAACAAAGAAAGTGCGCAAATTTTAATGGCAGTTAGATGGAAAGATTTAAATGATATTTCAATAAAGCAAATTTAATGCAAATTGTTTCAATACTCGATTTCGATGGTACTATTGTTTATGAAGATGTTTTTGAAAGGCTTCTAGATGAATTCACAAAAGAAGATTGGCGCTATTATGATTATCTTGTAGAAAAAGGAGAGCTCAGATTAGAAGAAGCAGTTTCGAAACAATTTGATTTAATAAAGGATGCAGGCTTGAATGCTTTATTCAACGCTTCTTTGAAGTATTTGAACATAAGAGAAGGATTCTATGATTTTGCAAAATATTGCGAAGATAAATCTATTGAGCTTGTAATCGCAAGTGCAGGCTTGAGTTTTTACATACATCATTTAATCAATAAAAATAATTTCAAAGTAATGTGTTATTGCATGAATGTCATTGAGAAAGATGGTTCTTTGATATTATATCAACCTTCTTATGATAAGAAAAGATACAAGAATTTCAAACAGGCTATAGTAAATGAATATAAAGAGAAAGGTTTTTTCGTGATTTACATAGGAGATGGCTTCAATGACTTTTGGGCTGCAAAAGATGCGAATTTAGTTTTCGCGGTTAAGGATTCAGTCTTGGAACAAAAATGTAAGGAAAGCAATTTAACTTTCAAATCTTTTTCAAGCTTTAATGAAGTAGTTAAAGAGCTATCTAAACTTGAATATTGAAGAATTAAAGGATATTGAGAGAAAAATTAAAGCATGTAAGCTTTGTAGATTACATTTGAATAGGAAATTTGCTGTACCAGGTGAAGGAAATTATAATGCAGAAATAATGGTAATCGGTGAAGCGCCTGGAGAAGAAGAAGATAAACAAGGAAAGCCTTTTGTAGGAAGAGCAGGTAAGGTTTTAGATAAGATGCTTGAGCATATAGGCTTGAATAGAAATGATGTTTTCATAACTAACGTAGTTAAATGCAGGCCTCCAGAGAATAGAGAGCCCTATGATGATGAAGCTAAAACTTGCATGCAAAATTATCTTGAAAAACAAATAGAACTAATTTCTCCAAAAATAATTCTATTGCTTGGTAATGTTGCAACAAGACATTTATTAGGCGTTAAAAGCGTATCAAATGTTAGAGGAAAACTAATAGAAAAAGAAGGCAGATATTATTTTGCAACTTATCATCCTGCGGTAGCTTTGTATAATCCTTCAAAAGAAGAAACTTTGATGAAAGATTTTGAACTTTTTATGAATGTATATAATAAAATAAAAAAAGAAAAGAAAACTCTTGATGACTTCCTTAAATCTTAGAAATTCTTGAATATACTTTTAGCAATTCTAAGCTATCTCTTATTCCACTCGTTATCTCTGGTATTTTCTTCTCTTTCAAAAATTTCTCTACTTCTTCTTCTCTTCCTATTCCTAAGAAAGGTATTACTTGAGGTAAAAGTCTTCCAAATATGCCAGTTCCTGAATAGATATTAGCTAAAGAGTCGAAATTGGTTCTAAGCCAAATCCATGCAGCATTTCTTACATCAGGATTTCTTGCAATATGATATAATACGAATCTTACATCTTGTCTCTTTATTTCTCCAGTGAAAATCATACCTGTTGTTGTCAATACTAAGTGTGGTTCACTTGCATTTATCAAAGCGGTGAGCAATCTTTCTCTTTCTTCATCAAATATTTCCTTTCTATATTTTTCAACCAATTCATAAAATGCTTCTTCTTCTTTAGTTCTAATATATGCAATTAACAACGCTTGCTTCAAATTAGGATCGATTCTCTCATAGTCCTTGTATACTGAAGAGAACTTTTCAGCAAATTCTTTACTTAGAATGCTTAATCTTTCACATATCCTACCTAACACTGATCTGCTTAATTCATCTTTCTTATCCTTCCATATTTCATATTGTCTATTATGAAACTCTATTGCCAATTTCTTGAATCTCTTTGGATTCAATAAAGCTAAAGTATAAAGCTCATCTGATATCTCAAGAGCTAAGAGATTATCTTCAACATTCATGAAATATCTTACTAGCTCTTCATAGCGGTCAGCGCTTATCATTCCTGCAAGTAAAAATGCATAATAATCATTGATCAGTCCAAATTTCTCTTCTTTACTCAAATCAGCTTCTATTACATGGCTTAAATTCTCGTAGAATACTCTGTAAAATCCAGCTCTATTCAAATTTACTTTAATTTTTTTAATTTCTTCACCTAAATCAATTATATCTTCTTTCTTATCGAAAATGAAATTCTTCATTTTACCGTTTACTTCGAGGGTTAAAGGTATTGGCCATATTTCTTCACTTTTTTCATTAAACGAGAACTTTTCTTGTCTTATCTTTATTTTTTCTCCTTCAATCTTTATTGATACATAAGGATATCCTTTCTTCTTTATCCATTCTTGCATTATCTTTTCAACTCCTTTCTTGCTTGCTTCTTCTAAGCTTAACCATAGATCCTTTCCTTCTGCATTTCCGTAGCTGAATTTTTTCAAGTAAATTTGAATTCCTTTCCTAAATTCTTCTTCACCTAAATAAGATTCTATCATTCTCAAAACACTTGCTCCTTTGCTATAGCTTATTTCATCGAATAATTGCTCAACTTCTTCAGGTTCTTTCACTTTTGCTTCTATAGGATGCGTACTTGCTAAGGCATCCTTGTTGAATGCAATAGCTTGTTCATTAAGGAAGAAATTATCTTGGACTCTCCATTCAGGATATTTTGATGCTACAGCTTTATAGCTCATAAATGTTGCAAACGATTCATTAAGCCAAAGATCGTCCCACCATTTCATCGTTACTAAATCTCCGAACCATAAATGAGCTAATTCATGAGCTACTGTAGTAGCTACACGTCTTTTGTGACTTAAAGGAGAATTTTCATCAACCAATAAAGCGGCTTCTCTAAACGTTATTGCACCCCAATTTTCCATTGCTCCATAAGCGAATTCAGGAACAGCTATTAGGTGCAGCTTAGGTAAAGAATATTCGATTCCATAATATCTTTCATAAAATTCTAAGAAATTCTTAGCAAAATCCAAAGCTAATTTACCTTTTGAAATCTTTCCTGGCGTAGTAGCTACAATTACATCAACGTTTCTGTATTTGTCTTTAATTTCTTCAAATTTTGAAATTCCTAGATACAATAAATATGTAGACATCCTAGGCGTTGGCTTGAACTTTATTAATTTCTTTTCACCTTCGAATTCAATTTTTTCAATAGGCATGTTTGAGATTGCATCTAAATCCTTTCTTATTTTAACTGTTAATTCGAAAATGGCTTTGTATGCAGGATGATCTATGCATGGAAACATATCTCTTGCATGAGAAGCTTCGAATTGAGTAGTTATCATGAATTCTTTTCTACTAACCTTATATATCCCTACCAACGATTCAGGTATTTTCTTTTCAAAATCAACTTCGATTATTCCTTCAAATTTTCCCAGATTCAATTTCAAAATATTGTTTGAATATTCGAAAGCTATTTCTTTACCATTCGCCTTTACTTTCTTAATTTCCATTTCTGAAGCATTTAACTCTAGGTTCTCATCGTTTTTCAACTCGATTTTCACATATCCTTTGTAGCTATTTCCTGATTCATCGAAATCCAGTAATATTTCGTATTTATTTACTTCAAGCATAATTAGAAAAGATTCGAGTAGCTTAAAACTTTTTCTCAAAAACAAAGGAATATATTTTCTAAATTGAATCTAGAAAAAATGGAAAGGACTTTCGTTATGATAAAACCAGATGGTGTACAAAGAGGCTTAATAGGCGAGATAATTTCAAGATTTGAAAAAACAGGTCTTAAAATAGTTGCATTGAAAATGATACGACCTACAGTAGAGCAAGCTATGAGATTTTATCCTTCAGATGATGAATGGCTAAAATCTGTAGCAAACAAGTCTTTAAGCGTTTATAAGCAACTAGGAATAGATCCTAAAAACGACTTCGGAACAGATGATCCAATAGAAATAGGTAAGATTATAAAAAGATGGTTAGCAGAATTCCTTGCTTCAGGGCCTTGTGTAGCTATGGTCATTGAAGGAAATAGAGCTATAGAAGTTGTTAGAAAGATCGTCGGTGCAACGAGACCTTATGAAGCATTACCTGGAACGATAAGAGGAGATTTCTCTACTGATAGCCCTGAACTTGCTAACATACTTAAAAGACCTCTAAGGAATCTAGTCCATGCATCTGATAGCAAAGAGACTGCAGAAAAAGAAATAGCATTTTGGTTTGAAGAAAGCGAAATACATAATTACAAGAGAGCTGATGAAAACGTGATATATGGCTTATAAGATAAGCATAGGTGCTTTTTTATCTTTTGGTTTTATATTCAGCTCCTTTGTGTTAGGCACAATATTTAGCTCAATAGGATGGTTTTTTCTAGGAATAAAAAATAATAAAAAAATTTGGATAATATCTGGTCTAATAAGTATTTTTTGTTCTTTATATTTTTTATATTTTTTAATCAAGCTTTTATTAAATAATAGTATTATACCTTTTTTACAAATTTTGTTAAGATACGATACAAATCAATTATTATCAATTTCAACTAGCAATATTCTTTTTTACTTAGTTATTTTATTTATAATTTTGCAAGCAATTAATCTTTTAATTTTTAGTCTCGAGTTTTTCTCTTATGAAACATTAGCACCAGTAATATTAGTATTTATTTCAATTTATCTTATATTTTATTACGATTCAATAATTATACCAATTATAGTTTGGTCTATCTCAAACAGTATTGCAGGTATTGCTATATCGAGAATCCCTGAAGAAATTCTTCAAGGATATATAAAAAAAACAGAAGTCAGCTTCGACTAATTTTAGAGAAGCCTATAGAAGCAGCTATCGCAGAAATTGCCATTATTATGAAAGCGCCGATAATGATAGGTAGACCAAATTGTTGAATTTCTTGTGGATATCTAATCGGTGTAATTGCAAAATTCATAACTATTATACTAACAATGTTAATGGCTGCTATTTTGAAAATTCTTTCTTTTGTTGAAATGTAGCTTAAAAATTCAAGAAATGAATAAATCGACCATAGTATGACAGGAACCTGTATTGGAATTTTTATTTCTGATTCAAAAAAATATTCTAGGATTAACCGCTATAAGAAGTGATGATATGCTGAGAATCCCAAAGATGAGTACAATGATGCCCGTTACTAAATATAATGTCTTAACAATTTCTTTTGAAAGAAAAATCCAAGCAATACTTCTTGTCAAAATGGATAGACCCCATGGAATAGTGCTCCAAAAATAGTAGCACCTGCAGTTTCTGCAATTGCTGAAAATATAAAACCAATTAGACCTAGTATGTTATGCGATTTCATGCAAAAAATAAACTATATAAATATAAAAAATTTATATTTTAATTATTACTTTAATTCCTTTTTTCTTATCTACTAGTTCAAATCCTTTAGGTGCTTCATCTAAGCTTAATACATGAGAATATATTTTCGTAGGATCCAATCTATTTCTTCTTATCAATTCAATCAATACAGGTGAGTAAGTTATCGGATCTCCTATTGAAAATGAGATTCTTTTTTCTGTAAGCCATAGTTGACCCACTGGCAAGCTATAATCGAGAACATGAAATCCTATTACAGATATTTTCCCTTTTCTTCTAGCAATTTCTATTGCAGTTAACAAAGGAGAATCGCCACCTCCTGCAGCATCTATAGCTAAGTCTACACCTCTTCCATCAGTTAAATTCCTAACTTCTTCAGCTACGTTTTGTTTGCTTGCATCGATAGTGATCATTCCTAATTCTTTAGCTATTTTTAACCTCGTTTCTGCTAAGTCTATTGCAATGACTTGAGAAGCTCCTAACAATTGTGCGCACATTCCTGCAAGCAATCCAATTGGACCACAGCCTACTATACCAACGCTGTCTCCAGCGCTAAATCCAACTTCAACGATTCCTGCATAAGAAGCAGGTAAGCCATCGCTTATCATTAAAGTTTTTTCAAAAGATAAATCATCTGGAATTTTAATTAAAACCGTATCTGCATATGGCACTCTTACTAGCTCTGCATTCGCTCCTTGATAACTTTCACCATACAAAGGTCCCATGCCGAAGATATTGATGTTCATGCATTGTGTATGAAATCCTTTAATGCAATACCAACATTCGCCATCTGCAATCCAACAAGAAACGATTACTCTATCGCCCTCTTTAAATCTTTTCACTTTACTTCCTACCTTTTCAACGATACCAACGAATTCATGGCCTATTATATCTCCAGGAATTATGTTGATATATCCTTTATATACATGCATATCTGTTCCGCATATTCCAGTATAAACCGGTCTTACGATGGCATCAGTATCTTTGATTAATTTAGGCTCTTCAGCTTCTTCTATTCTTAAATCGTAAGGGCCATACCATTTCAAAGCTTTCATATTAAGCTAAGAATTCTGTAGGTACTTTTTTCAAAGCATTTACAAAAGCTGCAGAAGCACCTGCATTTGATATTAGCCTGAAAACGTTTCCTTTAGCCTTTAGCTGGCCAGTCATTATAGCAGTTGTAGGTCCGAGCTGACCTAGAGCAATTTTCTTCATAGTTGAATAAGTTCCTGTCAACGTTATAGGAGAAGGTTTATCTTCAGGTTCTTTAAGGAATTCATATCCTCTGCATTGTCCATGATATAGATCAAGTCTCACTACGATTTTCTCAGCTTTGAAATAATTTTTAACAACTTCTGGCAAATCTGTTACTACTAAAGTTATCGGGTCTTCCCAATTTCTTGCAGCGTTATTATATTCTTTATCGGAATTCAATATTTTAACGAATTCATCGAACCACTCCTTAGAACCAAAAATATACTTCTTCTCTTCCATGTTTAAAAAATCTTGTTAAATGATATAAAGCTACTTTAAGCCAATGATTTTGAGCTCTTCATCTATTACTCCTTGAGATAAGCTTGCAAATTCTTCGATATCCCTTCCAAATGATTTCGCTAGTTCAGCAAAATAACCGATTGTGGAAAGTATTAAAGGAGAACATTCATTCAATGTTTTTTCAACAGTTTTTATAATTTCACTATTTCTATTAGCCATTCTCTTGATATAGTATGCAGCAAACAATGTTTGCCTTTTTTCATCAATATTTATGATGCTATAAGCTTTTGCTAAGTTCTTTAATAAATTTCTTGAGAATATAAGTTCATTAATTGCAATATAGCTCGTATTATAAAGTATTCCATCTGTAGCTAAATAATACATTGCAAGAAAGGAAGCGATTTTATTTTCATCATATTTTTCCTCAAGTTCTTCAAGGATTTTTCTGGGTCTTTTATAAACTAGTTCATAATAACTTTCTGACAGCCTTTTTTCTCTTAAATATGGTTCTTTAACCGCTTTAAGAAATCTCTCGAATATGTTTGCATGCACAGTATTATCTCTGATATGTGTTAAAAGGAAAAACTTTGCATCTTCATCTTTTATTACGTTAATCAATCTAGCGACTCCTAGAAGAACTTCATATTCTCCAAAAAGCTGATGGTTGAAAAGATCTCCAAGATATTTCTTTTGTGTTTCGTTGAATTTATTCCAATCTCTTGCATCTTCTTCGAAATCAATGCTTAAAGGATTCCATGCTTCATTCCATCCTCTCTTCCATAATATCTGTATCTCGCTCATAATAGTTATATCAAAATTTATAATTTAAGAATAACCTAAGCTACCTAATCCTTGCTCTGCTTGCGTAGCTCTTTTAGTTAGTTTCCTTGCTTCTCTAAATATAAGGAAGATTCCAATAACAAGAGCAGCTAATATCGAAATAAAGAATATTAAGCCTATAATCGAGAATTGCCATTCAGCATATATATTGTAGCTTCTATCAACTTTTAGATTTATTTCAGGGAAACTTGAATTTATATCACCTTTCCATCCTTTGAAGGTGAAGAATAGGTAAAAAGGATTTATAGCTCTTACAGTTATATAGTCTCCTTCATTTTGCCATCCTGCACCAACTATATATCCAAAGTTCGTAGTTGCGTTTATAAAATATTGTTTATTGTATACTATTATTATATTTCCATTATCACTTGATGTTAAATTAAAACTTGTTTTATTTGAATTTAATATTCCATATGTTTTTAAATATTTATACCTTATATCCTTTGAAATATAAATTGTATCGCTTAAATCTATTTTAAGATTTATTTTATCAGTAAAATTGATTACTTTAGGAATACTTTCAATGCTATCGTTTATTTTTATTTTTATTGAAATATCAGTAGTAGGAATGATATAAATGCTCTTAAAACTCGTTTTTAAGTAGTTCAATAGCTCATAAGTTTTGGGTGTACCTAAGCCTGTGACTGGATCCCATCCTTTTGTTGCATTATAATATCCGTTGGTTCCTTCAGTTATATCGTTGAAAACTTCGCTATATATCGTTGAATTGTAAATTTTGTAGAGTCTATAATTTAGGAATCCAACATTACCTTTGCTCATTTGAGAAAGTATCGCAGTTATTGCAGCCCATATAGGAGTAGCGATACTTGTACCATAACCTGCACTAAGTTTTCCATTGAATATTATTGCATAAGGAGAACTCGATCCTGCATTAAATGAGACATCAGGATATCCTCTCATCTTTCCTATTTGCTCTGGCTGATAAAATGGTCTTGTAAAGAATTTACTAAATCCTCCTCCTGAGCCATATGTTAAGCCGTTATCAATTCCTCCCCAAGCCTCTTCATAGAATCCGATTGTTTTCTTGATCAATGTTGTTCCTCCTACAGAAGTTACGAAAGGATCGCTGGAAGGATAATAGCTTATCGTTTTATTCATCGATGATGGAATCAATAAAGATCTCGGCGTATTACTAGAACCCCAATCACCTGAAGGAAAGAAGAAGTTAATCCCTTTAGCCAATCCCAAAAGAAATATTGAATGCTGAATGTTTATTTCATCCTTACTTAAAAGATCTTCTTCAATTATCCATGAAGTAGAAACTATTTTACCTATGTCGTTACTTACAATGTAGTTAAAAAGCTTGGTGAAGCTTATAAAGCTCGAATCAGGAATAGTTACTAGGATTATTTTCGCGCCAGGAGCAATTGCTCTTGCCCATTCGATATCTATGGTGGTTTCTGCTTCAACTCCGCTTGTATAGCTTAGAACCTTATGAACTTCGATGGGTTGATAAGGAATGTTAAACATAGAAGTGAATTTTTCAATATCAGCTTGAGAGAAAGAACCGACTGAACCAATTACAATTGTTTGTCCTGCACCATTATATCCTTGTTTTAAGAGTTTTTCAATTCCATAAATTTCTCTGATCTCTTGAGGTGTGAATAAAGTAGTAATAGCTTGAAAATATAGACTATTTTTATATCTCGTTATATTTTCTAATCCTGCAAAGCCTGAAATGTAATTTGCTATCTCGCTATTAATTATAGGTGCTGAAGAATAATAGTAGATTGAATTGTTATAGAAGAACCTATAAAATTTCACATTTAACAATTGTTCTATATCTTTAGCTTTCGCTTTGAATGCTATTATTAATCTATTTTTATAGGTCATGATCTCCTCTGGATTCGCTTTTTTTATGAAATCTATAATTTTTTGATAATCTTCAATAGTAGGTAAGAAATTGTTCAAAAAGTTTTCATCTAAAGGCAGATTTATTCCTTTAGCTATAAGATTTTCTAATAAATCTTGATTTCTTAACTTAAGTCCTATAAGGATGCTTATTTCTTCATCATCATCCAATCTCCCTAGTGGTAATATTCCAGAGGGTAATTTTATCAATGAACTTTCGTATATAACTGTCAAAGGTAAGTTGAAATATGTAACGAAGATTGATGATAAGGTGATCACAATCATCAAAGCCCAAATCTTCATCTTGAGCTATATCTTAAGCAATCTATTTATTTTTCAAAAATATCTTTCTCAAATTTTTATAGGTTAAGATTTCAAGGAAATTCAATATGAAAATTGTTGCAGCAAAAACGATCAAGATATCAATGTAAAAAGAATAGCTAAGTATAATG